>Ga0210410_10001323_pt1 | contig 23602 bp, 23 predicted proteins | sample IncBWC4MmetaG_FD_161058 | JGI IMG/M metagenome (GOLD analysis project Ga0210410, IMG submission 161058) | Forest soil microbial communities from Barre Woods Harvard Forest LTER site, Petersham, Massachusetts, United States - Inc-BW-C-4-M | ecosystem: Environmental > Terrestrial > Soil >... | reverse complement strand
ATACTGAGCGCCGAAGAAAGCGATGGAGATGGCGAAGCAAATTCGACCGAGGTGCAGAAGTTTGTCCATGTTTGTTCGCTCGCGCTAGTCCCGGCGAACTACGTCCCGCCCGCCGCGTCTGCTGGTGAAAAGATGAATCACCAGCGATACTAGAGCAAAGATCAAAAGCAGATGAATGAGAAAGCCCGCGACATGGTACATGATGAAGCTTCCGATCCAGGCAAAAATCAGGAGTAGAGCTAAAGTTAACCAAACGAAGCCACGCATAAGTCCTCCCATCGGGGACAGGTTTGTTCAGAATGGACTTGTTTGTGTCTCCGTTCAATTGTCCGAGGGCGCGGAGCGTTGACATCATGATGCTCAGCGTGCGAACATCGTGATGTGCGAACCACGCTTTCCATTGATGAGGACGTAGCTAAGCTGCTGCGGAGGGAGATTCGGCGCTCCGGTGCTTCTCTGAAGGCAGCTGTTAATCATTTTCTCCGTTTGGGGCTTATGGCTGCTGGGAAACCAGAACGAAAGCAGTTTATTGTTCGTCCCCGGCCTCTGGGACTGCCGCAAGGACTTAGCTACGACGACGTTGAGGAATTGGTCGAAGCTTTGGAAGGTCCCGCCCACAAGTGATCGTCCTCGATGCAAACATACTGTTGTATGCGTACGACGCGGGGTCTGATCAACACGCGAAAGCCCGCGCGTGGCTGGAAGAGACTTTGTCCGGGACAGATCCGGTGGGATTACCCTGGCAAACTGTTACAGCATTCGTTCGGATCGTGACGAATCCGAAATTGTCTGGAAAGCGGTTCACACCTGCCGAAGTGATCGATGTAGTGGATCAATGGTTGGACCAGCCCAATGTCCGCCTGCTCGACCCGGGGGACCAGCACTGGAGTTTTCTCCGCCAAATGATCATCGACGGCCAGGCCCGAGGCCCACTGATCACGGATGCCCAATTGGCAGCTCTCACGATTGAGTACGGGGGTGTCCTCCACACTACCGATCGGGATTTCAGCCGATTTCCCGGGCTCCGCTGGCAAAATCCAATCGCTTAGGAGGTACGTGGCGTGCCTCTATACCCCGGCTAGTCGGTGGTGGTTAGGTTGTGGATGTGTTGGTCGAGGGCTTGATTGTATTGGCGCTCGATTTGTAGCTCGGTTTGGAGTTTTTTTACGAGGAGCTCGAGGCGCGCGATTTCAGTCTTGAGCTTCACGATGTCGGGACTGGCGGTTGGTGCGCGAAAACCTTGCGCGGCAGGCGCTGCGGGTGCGGTCGGCTTCGGCGTGAAAGCTTCGGCGAGGGCGCGAGGCCAGACATTTTCTGGCGGCGCAATCGTTGAGTGGGTAGGCGGCATGGCCGGCGGCACCGCTTGCATCGACGGCGGAGCGGGAATTGCTTGTGGCGGCGGGGCCGGCGGCGCAAACAAGGTTTGCAGCGAGCTGGCACCGATGTGACGTTCGGGCGCGGGCGGCGGGGCGATTTTTGGTCCTAGCAAGCTTTTTACGCGACCGATCAGCTCCTGCGGCTGAAATGGCTTGCGGATCAATTCGTCGGCTTTTACGGCAATGGCTTTATCCGCGACGGTCTTGTTTACAACTCCGGACATCAGAATGACGGGTATCGCTCCATATTCCGCGTGCTGCTTGATCTGCGTGCAGACGGAGTAGCCGTCCTGGTCGGGCATGATGACGTCGGTGATGACGGCGTCGGGCGGATTTTGCGGAAATTGTGCGAGCGCAGCGGCGGCGTCGGCGCACGCGATGATGTTGATGCTCTCGCGGCGAAAGGCAATCTTGATGACTTCGCGCATGGTGGCGCTGTCGTCGATGAAATACACCGTGGGCGTGCGCTTCGCGGGCGCATCGGCCAAGGGTGGGATGGTCATTGCTTCGCTCATAGCGCTTCCTTATCCGCCATGTCGCGAGCGCCTTCGTCGAATTCGCGCATGGCATCGAGCATGAGATCCGTGGCATTGCGCAGCACAGTATGCTGCGGTGAAGTGCTTCCGTAGAGAAACTTGTAAACGCCGGAACCGCCTCCGTGAACGCTTTTGACGATGTGCACGACGGCTTCGTCGCCGAATAAGCTGCCGCATTCGGCGTGGCGGATTTCGCCGGCATCGAAGAAAAGCACGGCGTCGGCATTCGCGGCGTTGATGTGCAGCGCGCCGGTCTGATGCGCGTGGCTGAGCATTTGCAGCACGCCGGGAAGATCGGTGTGGGAGAGGCTGCCGCTCATGCTGGTGTCGGCTTGCGCGAGCATCTGCGTGGGCTGAAAGCCTTCGGCCTTGCTGGTGACGATATTGCGCACGTGCGAAGCGATGGTCGCAGGCGGGCGTCGGCGATCGATGTAGTCGTCGCAGCCGGCCTGAAACGCCTCCATCAGAGCGCGCTGGCTTCCGTCGCCGAGAGCGATTATGGGCAGCGTGGAATTTTTTGGGTCGGCGTGAATGATCTTGGCGATTTCGAGCGCGCCCATCTCGCGCAGGTTGGTGGCGCAGACGATGGCCGCGGGCGTGTCGTATTCGAGAGTGGTTAGCGCGAATGCGGCTTGCGTGCTGGAGATCACTTCAAAGCCTTCGCGTTTCAGCGCGTCGCCGAGCTTCTTGGCGAAATAGACGTTGCTGTCGATGAGCAGAATCTTGGCAGGGCGCCCGTTGGGGATCATGGCCGGGCCTCGTTCTGCTGGAGGGGCGCTGGCGGTGGAGTTGGCGCAATTTCTGTGGGACCGGGAGTCAGCGCAGCCAGGTTCAAGACTTCGATTACATCGCCAGCGTGCGAGAGCCAGCCGGAAACGTGCGGCCCGTCGGCATCGCCTGGCAAGGTCATCTCGGCGTTGATGAGCTCGCAGTCTCCGGTCACCGGGAGCGCGACCCACTCCGTTTGCGAGCCGTAGCGGCGCTGCGCAATCAAATAGAAGCGACGCGACTTCAGGCCCTTTCCGAGAAGTTTCTCAGCGACATCGCAGACAGGCACGATGCGTCCGCGGCGCAGGATCACGCCTTCGACTTCACTGGTGCGATGTGGGAAGCGGAAGATGCGACTGGGTGCGACTAACTCTGCAATCTGGTCGGCCTTGACGGCAAAGCGGCGGTCGCCCAGCCGGAGCAGGACGAACGATTGCAGATCGGTTTCGGCGATGGCGGTCATTGCGTGATGCCCGTATCGTGATTGTCTTGTAGCTGGTTTAGCGACTCGACCTCTTGCGCGTGTTCCGCTTCGCGCTCGGCTTGGCGGTTGGCCTCTGCGTCGGCTTCTTGCGCGAGAGAAGCGTCCAGCAGGAAAAGTTCCTCGGGAGTCAAGAAACCGTCTGGCTTGACGACGGGAACCACTGTCTGGTCGAGGGCGGTGAGGCCGCGATACCAAGTGCGCTCTTCATGGCAATAGGCGAGTGGCAGAGCTTGCAGACGGCTCATGCTGGTCATTTTCTCGATGCCGTCGATCAGCAGGGCGGTACGGGTGCGCCGCAGCACGAAGACGAGCGCGGGAGGGGCGGGCGGCAGACCAAAGTGTAAAGCGGCGTTAATGACGTAGACGGAATTTTCGCCGCGCCGCACGAAATACTTCACCTTGCGTAGCGCGGGATATGACATTTCCTTGGCGGCTCCAGAAAGACTATCGACGCCGCGAACTTCCTGCACGGAAGCGGAGGAGACAGCGAAGATCTGACCGCTGACGCGGAACAAAATAATCTGCTCAGTGCGTGCAGCCGGAGCCTTAACTGGAGATAGTGGGCGCACTACTTGACTCCCACGGGCGCGGCTTTGCAGATGCCGATCACACGCTTTTCGATGGCGGAGTAGATGTCGTCAATCGCTAGGACTTGGTCGACCGCGGCAACTTTAATGGCTTCGGCGGGCATGCCGAAGATGACGGAGGTGGCTTCGTCCTGCGCGAGAACCATGCCGCCAGCGGATTTGATCGCTTTGGCGCCGAGGGCGCCGTCGTTGCCCATGCCGGTGAGCACGACGCCGATGCTCATGGCGCCGGCGTAGGCTGCGACGGTTTCCATCGTTACGTCGATATTAGGCAGATAGCCGTTGATGCGGCCGGACGCGCTGTCGAGCTGAATGCGTCCGGTTGGAGTGACGCGCAGATGCTGCGCGCCGGGACATATGTAAAGCGTGCCGGGCTGCACGGTTTCGTTGGCCTCGGCTTCCTTCACGCGAATGCTGGTGAATTCGGCGAGCTGTGATGCGTACTGAGTGGTGAAAGTCGCCGGCATGTGCTGCACCAGAAAAACGGCGGCAGGGAAGTCGCGCGTGAATCCGGGCGCGAGGCGCATCACGGTGGCGGGGCCGCCGGTGGAAGCGCCGAGGACGACGACAGGGAAGCGCTGGTCCGGCGGAACAACGGGAGCTGTGCGGACTGGGGGCACTGGCTTTGCGGGAGTGGCGCTGCCGTTTGTGCCTTGCAACGTCATTGCGAGCCGCGATGCCGTACGCACAACGCGTACTTTCGCGGCCATGCGTACCTTGCGCAGCAACTCTTCCTTGACGCTTTGCATGTCCAGGTCGATGCCGCTCGAGGGCTTGGCGACGAATTCGATGGCGCCGAGTTCAAGAGCTTTGAGTGTGCTGGCCGCGCCTTCGCGCGATTCCGAGCTTACGACCACGATTGGCTTCGGATTCGTGGTCATGATCTGCGCGGTGGCCTGCAGACCGTCCATGTGGGGCATGTTGATGTCCATGGTGATGACATCAGGCTTCAGCGACTCGGCCATGGCAATGGCTTCGCGGCCGTCTTTAGCGTGGCCTGCGACTTGAAGCTGGTCGTCGGCGTTGAAAATCGTCTCCAAGACTTTGCGCATGAAGGCAGAGTCATCGACGATCAGAACGCGGAATTTTTTGTTTGCTGCGAGTGCCATGGATCCTCTACGCCACCGGTACAACCGGACGCGTCGCCTCCGTTCCTATGAGTTGTTCGACCGCGGCGAGCAATTGATCTTCTTGCACGGGTTTGGTCAAAAATGCTGTGGCGCCTTCTTTTATGGCGCGATCGCGATGCTTGGCGCCGGCGCGCGATGTGACGACCATCACGGGAATGCGGCGCGTTGCGGGACTTTGGCGCAATTGCACCATTAACTCGTACCCGGTCATGCGCGGCATTTCGAGGTCGGTGATGACGAGGTGGCAGCCGTGCTGCGCGACGAGTTCGGCGGCTTCCAGGCCGTCGGCGGCCAGTTTTACGCGGTAGCCATTCTTTTCGAGCATGCGGCCAACGAATTTGCGCACGCTGATGGAGTCGTCGGCAACGACAATGACGCGTTCGTGCTCCACTCGGTCGATTGCTTCGGCGGGAATCGTGCCGCGAGCGACGGCTGCGGAGCCGGGAGCAAAAATGCGCGCGGCGGTGGCGCTGGCTTGCAAGGTGCGGCGCTCGTTCGGCTCCGTGGCCACCATGCGATTGAGGTCGATCAGCAGAATCAAGCTGCCGTCCGGAGCAATGGTTGTGCCCGGGAAGAGCTTGACACGGCGCAGGTACTCGCCGAGGTTCTTGATCACGATTTCGTCTTTGCCGATGACTTCCTCAACCACGAGGCCAATCTGGCGATTGCCGGCGTTGGCGACTACCATGCGGAAATAACCGTTGACCGGTTCGAGCGGCGGGAGGCCCAGATAGGAATCCAGGCGTATGACTTCGGTCACGACGTCGCGAACCTTGGTGAGCAGCTTGCCGCCAACGTCTTCGATTTCGTCGGCGCGGAGGCGGCGGATTTCTTCTACAACGGCAAGGGGCAGTGCGAAGCTGGTGCCGCCGCAACGCACAAATAGAGCGGGGGAGATGATCAAGGTCAGCGGAACTTTCAGGGTGAACTTGGTGCCTTGACCGCGCGTACTGTGGATCTCGATTTCGCCGTTTAGCGCGTTGAGGTTGGCGCGCACGACGTCGAGCCCCACGCCGCGGCCGGCGAGTTCCGTCTTTGCCGGGGCGGTCGAAAAGCCAGGATGGAAAAGCATTTCGCGGAAATCGCGGTCGGTGAGGCGGTCTGCTGTTTCAGGCGAGACGAGGCCGCGCTCGATCGCGCTCGCTTTGACGCGATCGTAATCGATGCCGCCGCCGTCGTCTTCGACTTCGATGTAAATGTGATTGCCGCGATGATAGGCGCGGAGGGAAACTTTGCCGGCTTCGGACTTTCCATTAGCGCGGCGTTCGGCGGCGTGCTCGATGCCGTGGGCGACGGAATTACGCACCAAGTGCACGAGCGGGTCGGAAATTTGCTGAATGATGTTGTTGTCCAGCTCGGTTTCGCTGCCGGTGAGATCGAGCTCGACCTGCTTGCCAGCGGATGTCGCCGCGTCGCGTACCGCGCGGGATAAGCGCGAATAGAGCGTACCGATGGGAACCATGCGGGCGGCGGTGAATTCATCTTGCAGGTGGTGCGCGAGTTTTGTGAACTCGTCGATATCGCCTTCGACGCGACCGATGTAGCCTTCCAACTGCGTCAGGACTTCGTTCACGTCGGCGGAAATTTCGGCCATGGAGCGAGACAGAATATTGAAGTCGTCGTAGCGGTCCATTTCGAGTTCGCTGAAATCGGACCAAGTGTCCCCGGCGGCCGCGCTGCTGAGGCGCTGAGGCGTTGTCGCCGGGTTCCACGGGCCAGCGTTTCGCGAAGAGCTGATGCGATTGAACTCGTATTTTTCCTGGAACTCAGAAACTTTGCCGTGCAGGCGTTCCTTGGAGAAGCCGAGCGTGTCGACGAGTTTCTCGAGTTCCGCCACGCGGCCGACCATGCGCGTGCGGTTGATAACCAGCTCGCCGACCGTGTTCATCATGCGGTCTAGGCGTTCCAGCGCGATGCGGACGGATTTTGCGGCATTGGCTGCAACGGGAAGCTTTGACGCTTTCCGCGTCATCGCGGGCGCTTGGGCTGCGCTTTCATCGTCCGCAGCTTTCGTGTCTTCCGCGGCTAATTGCGCGGCCTCGAGTTCTTCTTCGTCGAGTGGCGCGAATTCGGCGATGCGGCCAAGCAGGGAATCGACTTCGGCGCGCATTTCGGATTCGTCCGTCCACTGACGATGCAATGTCTTTTTGAGGACGTCGACCGAGGCGAGGCAGAGGTCAACGACCGCAGCGGATGGCTCGATTTCACCGTCGCGCAAGCGGCCGATTAAGTCCTCGACACGGTGCGCGATGCCGCCCAGCCGCTTCAAGCCGACCTGCGCCGCGGAACCCTTTACCGTGTGAATCGCGCGGAACAGGCGATTGATTTCCTCGGGATTGTTGTTGCCTTCGAGAGAAATCAGGCAATCGCTGACGACCTGGAGATGTTCTTCGGCTTCCGGCTGGAAGAATTCCAGAATCTCGTCTGGGACTTCATCGTCCGCGGGCAGCGCGTCGAAGTATGAGCCGGTGGACGCCTCTTCAATCGCGTCTGCGGCATGCTGCTCGATGGCTTGTTCGGTAATTCGTTCCTGGCCGTAATTCAAGGGCGCTGGCTCAGCAGGGAAGGCGAAACGATAACGCTCTTTGAAGCCAGCAATGTCTTCAATGCTTTCTTCGCCGGTGTCGCTTATTTCCAGCAAATCGGTTTCGAGGACCGAAATTCCATCGGAAAGGAATTCCGTAAGAGGGCCGTGCAAGTCGTTGCCGAGCGTGGCGTTTAGCGCATATTGGAAAACGTGAGCGAGCTTGCCTGCAACCTCCGAGAACCGCGGAAAGCCATAACTGGCGGACGTGCCGCTCAAAGTGTGTGCCGCGATATACAAGCGCTCGAGATCTTCGCGCCGCGGCTCAACTTCCTGAAGCACGCTGACATATTCCCGCAGATATTGCAGGTGCTCCGAGGCTTCCTGGAGGAAGATTTCGACGGCTTCGCGGTCGGGAATGCTCACGCGCGTCCCTCCGTGACGAGTTCGGGTTTCTGCAATTCCTCAACGGTCGGCTTGCGATACAGAATGCAATCGTTCAGCACGATGGCTTGAAACTTGACGGGCATTTTGGAGATGGATTCGGAATGACCCAGAAATAGGTAGCCCCCGGGCTCGAGTGTGTCGTAGAAACGCTGGACCAGATTGCGGCGGCGTTCTTCCGAGAAATAGATCAGCACGTTCATGCAGAAAATCAGGTCCATGCGGCCGACGTAGACCGCGGAGGCGAGATTCATTTGCGCAAAGGTGACCATTTTCTTGAGGCGCGGTTTTACCTGATGGCCGCCTTCGACGGGCGAAAAATGGGATGAGAGCTGGGCCGGTGTAACGCTGCCGAGGCTGCGGCCGGAGTAGATGCCGCGCTCGGCGTGCTTGAGCGCCTGACGGCCAACATCCGTGGCCAAAATCTCGACGTTCCATGCGTCGCTGAACGAAAGTGCGTCCGCGATGGTGATAGCAATGGAATAAGGCTCTTCTCCGGTGGAGCAGCCTGCGCTCCACACACGCAGCGTTCTCGGATTTTTCCAAAATTTCTTCACATGCAATTCCGGGAGCACACGCTTCTCAAAAGTTTCGTACACCGCCGGGTAGCGGAAGAATGAAGTCTCCTGCGTAAGAAGGCCTTCCAGCAGCGCTTCGTATTCGACATTGGCCTTGCGCATCGCGCGCAGCAACTCCGTGCCACTCGCGAACTTCTTCGCGCGCAGGTGTTCACGCACGCGTGTCGAGAAGAAACGTTCGCGCGATTCGTCGAAACAAATGCCGGTCCGCTCTTCGATTAGCATGCGGATCTCGCTCAATTCATGTTCGCTCAGACCGGCTACCGGTCCCTGGCGTTCGCTCATGTTGGCAACGTTCCCGCTTCCGGCGCCTGGCCGGAGCAAAAAATCATCGACCGCTTACCGCAGAGCGACTGCCGGGACGGGCCGCTCGGACGCTTCCGGAACAATGTTGCCGTTGGCTTGCTTGTTGATGGCGCGGAACTGAGCCAACGCCTCGTTCAATTGGTCCGAGAGCTTTACGAGCTGGCTGACCGTCGCTACGGTGCCGCGCGTTCCCTGCGAGGTCTGGCGCGTGATATTGGAAATAATCTGCATGGCGTGCGCGACGCCTTCCGTGCCTCGCACCTGCTGTTTCGATGCCAGCGAAATTTCCTGAACCAATTCCGCGGATTGGCGAACGACGCTGGAAATTGCGTCGAGTGCGCGTCCGGCTTGATCGGCCAGCGTCGCGCCGCTCTCCACTTCCTTGGTGCCTTCTTCCATGACCACGACGGCTTCGTTCGTTTCAGCCTGAATGGCTTTGATCAGCGCCGCGATGTCTTTGGTGGCGCTGCGTGAGTGTTCGGCCAGCTTGCGAACTTCGTCGGCGACGACCGCGAAACCGCGACCGGCCTCTCCAGCGCGCGCTGCTTCGATGGCCGCGTTTAGCGCCAGCAAGTTCGTTTGCTCGGTGATGTCGTTAATGACGTTGATGATTTCCGAAATTTCCAACGAGCGATCACCGAGCGACTTGATTTTCTTCGCGGTGGCTTGCACGGAGGCACGAATGCGCTGCATGCCTTCGAGCGTGTCGCGCACCGCGCGGTTGCCTTGTTCGGCGGCGTCGAGCGCGCGGCGAGCAGCTTCCGCGCTGGCTTCCGCGTTGTTGGACACCTGTTTCATCGAGACGGTGAGTTCCTCGACGGCGCTGGACGTATTGGTGATTTCCTGGTCCTGCTGGGTTGCGCCGGCCTGCATTTCGTCGGCGGCAACGAGAATGTTGTTGGAGCACGCGGTGACTTCCATCGCGGCTTTGCGTACGCGCTCGAGAACCTTGGTGAAGTTGTCGAGCATGTAGTTGATGGAGTCGGCGACGTTGCCAAGCGCATCGTTGCTGACTTTGCCGCGCAGCGTTAGATCACCGCGCGCGACCTGGTTGATGACCGTAAGCAACTCGGTGATGCTGCGCTGCAAGTGGTCGCTAGCCTCCTGGTTGCTGGTGGCTTTCGAAACGCGAGCGACGGCGCGATTCAAGTTTTCAGCGATGTAGCCAAGCTCATCGTTGGAGTTGACCTCAACGCGCGCTCTCGGGTCGCCCGCAGCCAGGCGCTCGGAGAACTGTGCGAGTTCCGTGACGGGGCCAACAAACGAGCTGTTCAGCCGCCATGCCAGGAACACGATCGTTCCAAGCACCAGGAACAGAGCAATCAGCACCGACCCGCTGGCGCCGCTGGGCAGCGAGCCGAAATCCAGGATGGACGCCCCGTTGGACTGACGTCCGGCGCTGTAGGCAAGGCCGAGCACGCCGAACAGGACTAGTCCGTTGAGGATGACTAGCGTCCAGATTGTGGAACTCAATCGCGATTTCATACTTCCTCCAAATGTCTGTGGCGGTTGCCGCACCGCGGGTTGATGCGGCTGCCGCCCATCAAATGCTTGGGCCCGGAAATACCTCGAGCAATCTCCTCAAATCGATCAGCAGAGCCAGCCGGTCATCGTGGCGCAGCATACCGACGCAGTGCGGCACGTTTTCCGGCGCTTGCTCCAGCAAATCCTCGGACGAAACACTGTACGTGCCGATAACCTCATCGGAGGCGATTCCAATACGCACATCGTCGTGATGACCCTCGCCGCGCAGGGAAGCGACCACGACGTGCTTGGGTAGAAGCCCGGGACGGCGACCTTCGGTCATGGCGATATCAATGAGCGGCACAATCGCTCCGCGTAAGTTGAAAATTCCCACCAAGTACGCGGGCGCGAGCGGCACTTTGGTCAGCAGAGGCCATTCCAAGACTTCCTCGACGTCCAGCACCGGAAAGCAAAAGCGTTCGCGGCCGCTGCGAAAGACGCAGTACTGCGATTCCGGGGGACGCTCTTCTAGCGGCCCGAGGGCTTCGAGGAGATCCGCGGCGTCAGCGTCGGCGGCCAGGGGTGTCAGATGAAAATCTTCGTTCATCGTTTTGTTGCTCTCGCTTCAGTGTTCCCGCAAGGGCTCATGCAAATCTGCGCACCGCGCGCAGCAACTCCTCGCGCGTGAAAGGTTTGGTGACGTAGCCATCGGCGCCCTGTTGCTCGCCCCAGTAACGGTCGCTAGCGGTATCCTTCGAAGTCACCAGGATCACCGGGATGCCGTTGAACTCTGCGCTGCTCTTCAGTTCGCGACAAATCTGAAAACCGTTGCGGTCTGGCATCACCACGTCCAACAGAATCACGCTGGGGCGCTCCGCCGTAATGGTTTCTTCGACGCGCCTCGGATCGTTAAGGCCGACGGAGGGGTAGCCTTCAGGGTCGAGAACGGCCTGAATCAGCTTCACCTGCGCCGGCGAATCGTCAACGATCAGGACTTTTTTCAGCACGGCAGACTTCTCCCCATAGTTCTCCGCAGAGCAGAGGTGCACGTGAGCGGCCAGCCCTGCGGTGGCAAGCGGCGCGGTGTCGGTTTGATATATAGCCCGTGTAATGAGGAGCTTACAGCGCTCCTAGACCGGATCAACGTCTACGTGCTGGAGCCGCTGGAGCCTCTTCTGTCTCAGCTTGAGAAGCATTCTCAGCCTCCCGCATCTCGCTGGCTAGGGATGAGAAACGCTGCATGATTTCGTTGATGCGCAGAGCCATGCTGTGAATGGTCTTGATCTGCGCGAGCGATTGTTTCGAGAGCTGGCCGGGCTCGAGCAAGAGCAATTCCGCGTTGCCAATCATGGAGGTCAGCGCATTGCTGACACTATGCTTCATGTCGGTCATGTAGCGGCCGAGGGTAGCGTACTGTTCGTTGCGCGCGGCTTTGCTTTCGGCCTGACGCGCCAGACGCAAGGCTTCCGTGCGGCGCAAAGATTCACCGGCGACCAGCAGCAGCGTTTGCGTCCAATCCTCGCGCAGCGGCACATGCACTAATCGGGGATATTTGCCGCGAAGGTGGCTCAGTTCGCGCGAGTCTGCGGGTGCGCAGAGGATCAGCGCTTTTGCCGGCTCGAGCGTGCGCAGGATTTCGGAGAGTTTGCCGTCGCGCAGCGGTCCCACCACAACGAGATCGTGCGGCAGCGGCTCGTGATCTCTCCAGAGATCGCTCCCGAGTACGGTGATTCCCGGTGCGTGTTTTTCCGCTTGCCAGCACGCGGTCAGCAGCCGTGCAAAATCCGTTTCATCGGTGAGGATAAGTACGCTTGCGCTTCGCAAAAGTGGCCCACTCCCCAGAGAATTTTCGGCAGACGCGTTCTGCCGCGGTTCTGTTACAACTTTTCGGCTTCGTCGAGCGCCGAAAGCAATCGTTTGGTGCTGATGCCGAGGTTTACCGCAGCTTCCGTGTCCTTGGCCTGCTTCGCTACATCCACGCGCTCTTGCAGGCGCGAAACTTCCACGCGAGCGACCGAGAGCGCACGCTCGAGTCCCGTGGCATTGCCCGTTTCCTTGGCAGCTTCTGTCGCCGCGGTCAGCATGGCGCGCGCTACTACCGCGCGGCGGAGATCGTCCGCGGCAGGGCCATCTTCACTAACGAACGCCGCGACTTCCCAGGAGGACATCAGGATGCGGGCGCGGCCGATTTTTACCGTGGTCATCGAGCGGCCGCGCGTCGGCGGCGTGGCAATGAGCTGTTCCCAGATTTGCTCGAGGCAATTCTCAAAGTCCATTCCGGCATCGGTTTCCGGCTCCGGGGCCTTTTCAGGCGCCTTCGCCGGCTTGGCGGGAGTTTTTGCTGCGGGCGCAGCAGATTTGACAGAGGCCGCGGGAGCACGCGATGGAGCGGGAGCATCGGATTTCGCAGTCAACTGCGCCAGCGCCTTCTCCACATCGCCCCGCAAATTCAGCAGTTTTTCAAACGTTTCGTTGACGGTCCGCTCCGTGTAGTCCTTCTGAAATGGCTGCTTCCATTCGTTGGCGAGTTGCGTGATTTTAGCCAGCGGCTCAGAAGCAGAGAGCCCGGACTGGCGACAATCTATTGTGCGTGCGCCCGCGGCATCGAGTTGCATCAGCCCGGAGCGAATGGTGATCAGGTCGGCGTGCATCAACTCAATCAGCGTGCGGCGCAGCAAAAAGTTGAAACGAATGAAGGTAAGAAGCGCGGAAGGATCGTAAAACATTCCGCCGGCCGCCTCTTTCACCTTGCGGCCTTCCGCTATGAAACTGTTTTTCAACATGTCACGCAGGCTGCGGAAGCCGCGCAAAGCGGCGATCATTTTCTCCAACGGCTCGCACCACGCGAGCGGCGCTGTATCCGTTTCGCCGAGGACCGGCTTCATCACCGCCGCGGTATCTTCGAGCTCGATTTGTTTGTGATAGATCTTTGCCGGCGCGCAGAGCGCGAAATATTGCACGAGAAGGAAATCAATTTTATCGCGGTCGATATTCGTCTTGGCCGGTTTGCGAAGATGCCGCTGAATCAGCGAACGCAGCCCGGTCTCGCTGGCGTTCAGCGTGGTTTGTTGCAATAAGTGACGCAACTGGTGAACGAGCACCCGCGAATCGAGTCCGTCCAGCCAATTCTGTAGTTGCTTAAATAGTTCGAGAGGCGGCTTCTCCGGCAGGTTGCGTTTGTCTGGCGGAAATGGAATTGCGATTTCCAATTGCTTTGCCAGCGCCAGATAGATCGGAAAGACGGAACGAAGCTCTTCCCACTGTTCCTGGCGGGTGGCTTCCGGGCGCGCTGGAGCCGGGTTGAGCGTGGTAGTAGTTTTGTTCACGGCTGCATCACCCAATCGCACAATCCTTGCGTGAATTTGACGGCCACAGCCTTGCGTCCTTCGTGGTATTGCACCGCGACAACGGTTGCATCGGCCGCCGCCCCGGCGCGCGAATCGCGCTGCACTCGCACATGGTCTTCAAATTCCAGCGGCAGCGTTGACAGGAAAATTGCGTGCTGCGCGCCGCCGAATTCCAGAACGGTGGCTTCTCTCAGCTTGGCGCCTCCGACACGCAGCGCGGTCACCTGCACAGGGACACGAACCGCCGCAGAGCCTGGGAAAAAGCGAGCCAGTTGCCCGGCGAAGTCGACTTCATGCTCGTTGACGGCAACTTGTGTGGAACGCTTCACGCAGCCTCTCGCGGTAACGATGCTAGTGGCCACTGTCTCCGCGGAGCCGCACACACGTACCGCTGCGAAACACAGTGTCCCGGCGATGAGGAATGCACGTCGGACACCAAAAACGAATTGCTGTGGGAAGTGGTGAAGCGGTTGAAACGGCAAGGGTTAGGGATTTCCCGCGTGGTACTTGGCGCGCAAATGTCTCAGCGTGAAACGATTGCGTCTCAGGCTTCGCGCCTGCGGATGCGAGCCGGCGATGGGATGAGACAGGTCTCAGCTAGTGAGAGGCGGCGCGTTGCTGCTCTGGGGTGGCGGCCGACGAGCTGGCCTTCACCGGAATGTTGTAGCGTTTTAGCTTGCGATACAGGGTGGCTCGGCTGATGCCCAGCATTTTGCCGGCAAGCGCTTTATCTCCATTGGCTTGCTCGAACACGCGCAGGATGGTCATGCGCTCCATTTCGGCGAGCGCCGTGGTGGAAAGCGATGCCGAGTCTTGCGGCGACATCGTCACGGAGGAAGGCTGCTCGGTGCGGATCGCGGGTGGTAGGTCGTTGACGTCAATGATCTGGTGATCGCCAAGGGTTACAGCGCGCGCGACGCAGTTTTCCAGCTCGCGGACGTTGCCGGGCCAATCGTAGTGCAGCAGGCTCTTCATGGCCGCGGCGGTCACCTGGATGTTGGCGCCGGGGGCGTAGCGGTCCAGGAAATGATGCACGAGCATCGGGATGTCTGAGCGGCGATCGCGGAGCGCGGGAAGATGTACGGTCACGACGTTTAGGCGGAAATAAAGGTCCTTACGGAAGGTGCCGTCGCGGTAGGCGGCTTCCAAGTCCCGGTTGGTTGCGGCGATGACCCGTACGTCCACCGCGACTTGCTCGTTGCTGCCGACCGGGCGGACTTCTTTCTCCTGTAGAACGCGCAGGAGCTTGGCCTGCATCTCGAGCGGGAGCTCGCCAATTTCGTCGAGGAAGATCGTGCCGCCGTTCGCGGCTTGGAAGAGTCCGGCTTTTGTCTTGATCGCGCCGGTAAACGCGCCCTTCTCATAGCCGAAGAGCTCGCTTTCCATCAGCGTCGGCACGAGCGAGCCGCAATCAACTGCAACGAAAGGAGTTTGCGCCATGGTGCCGCGAAAATGAATCGCCCGCGCCACCAATTCCTTGCCGGTGCCGCTTTCGCCAGAAATCAGAACTGGAGTGCGCGTGTCCTTCAGGCGGGAGATCATGCGCAAGACGTCCTGGATGTTGGCCGATGTGCCGATGATGCCGTCGAGATTTTCTTCGGTGTTTACGCGCTCGCGCAAAAACGCGTTTTCGGTCACCAGGCGCACCTTTTCCGCCATGCGCTGCAGCAGTAAACGCATCTTTTCCACGCGAAATGGCTTTTCGATGTAGTCGTAGGCGCCAAGCTTCATGGCATCGACCGCGGATTCGATCGAGCCGTGACCGGTCATAATGGCCACTTCGGTGCGCGGCAGCACGCTCTTGACTTGCCTCAGCAGCTCCACGCCAGACTGGCTCGGAAGCTTCAGGTCGGTCAATACGAGATCCGGTATTTCGGCATCGAGGCGTGCGAGAGCGGCTTCCGCGCTCTCGGATTCGGCGCAGGCGAAGCCTAGCGAATTGCCGATCGTCATGCACAAGCGTCGGATGCTCTGCTCGTCATCCACCACCAGTAAACGTGTTTTCTGTTCGTCGCTCATGGCTTCCCGAAGGTTTTCTCCACAACCGTCATCAATTGCTGAACACGAAATGGTTTCTCGATGCATGGCGTGCCGCTCTGCGCCAGAAACGCTTGTGTCTCGCTGTTAGCGGTATCTCCGCTAATCAGGATGATGCGCGCGCACAGTTCCGGGCGGTTTTTTTGGATCCAAGCGTGCACTTCCGCACCGTTTACCGCCCCCGGCATGCGAATGTCTGAAATCACGCCGGAATATTTGCCGCCCCTTAGCATGTTCAGGCCTTCGGCTCCGGAGGCCGCGTTGGCGACCGCGTATCCGTGACGCTCGAGCGCGGCTCGCAGGAAAGCGGTCACGGAGGGCTCGTCCTCAATGAGCAAGATGGGCACGAGGCCAGTGTGGGGCTGCGCATTCATCGGCCGGCCTCTTTGGCCATGGCGGCCGCTACGGTGGCTTCGTTTGCCACCGGGACGCGCACAACGAAGGTGCTGCCGCGCTGTTCGGAATTGTTCCAGCACAAAATCTCACCGCCATGCGCGCGCACGATGCCGTAGCAAATACTCAAGCCCAGCCCGGTGCCTTTGCCAGCCTGCTTGGTCGTGTAAAACGGGTCGAATATGCGCTCTGGATCGGTGATGCCTGTACCGTTGTCCGTGACCGCGACCTCGATGGATTCGCCGCGCAGCCGCGTGCGGATAGCGATTCGGCCACGTTGCCCGGACTCTTGCACGGCGTCATACGCATTATTGAGAATGTTCAGGAAAACCTGCTGCAACTGCTGCGAATCGCCGAACGCCGGGGAGAGTTTTTCATCGAATTCCTCGACGACTTCCACGCCGTGACTCGCGAAGTCATAGCTGCGGAGCTTAATGGTTTGCCGCAGCACGCTATTTACTTGCACCAATTCGCGCTGGACCGGCCGCTGCCGGGCGAAACTCAGCAAATCCTGCACGATATCCTTTGTTCGCTGCGTTTCCCGCAAGATAATTTGCAGGTCTTCGCGCGCGTTTTCCGGAACCTGCGGATTTTCCAATAATAAATCGGTGAAGCCAAGAATCGCCGCTAGCGGGTTATTCACTTCGTGGGCGACGCCGGAAACTAGGCGGCCGATCGTGGCCATTTTCTCGGAATGCGCCAGCTTGGCCTGCAGCAGCGCGGCATCGGTGATATCGGTCATTACCACGACCACGCTATTCACCGTATTCTGCTCGTCGCGCATGGGGCTCAAGCTGATGGAGAAATGTCCCATGGAAGCATCGCTGCGTCGCACGCGTAGCTCCAGATTTTCGACCTGCTGGCCATGGGCCGTGGTCTCCAACGCGTCCTCGAAATCGCTGCGATGCGAAGTCTCCACCCACTCCACGAGGCGGTGGCCAATCAGTTCGTCTTCGCGATAGCCGGCTTCAAAGCAGCGGCGATTGGCGTAACTAATCAGCCCGGCCGTATCCAATACCAAGATCATGCTCTGCGTGGTATTCAGGATTTTCTGGTTGAAATCTCGCTCGCGCTGCAATTGCGACTGAAACGTCTTTTGTTCCGTCACATCCAGCATCAGGCCGCGAATCTGCGCGATATTTCCGCGGGAATCGCGCACGGCCGTGATGTTTTGGAGCGTGTGCAGCAACGTGCCGTCTTTCCGGCGCAACGTCTCTTCGTAATTGCGAAGCACCCCGCGTTCCGCCAGTGCGAGCAAAAATCGCTCGCGAGCTGCTGCCGCAGGATACAAATGCGGGCCGACATCGGCACGCAGCAGTTCGTCGCGCGCGTCATACCCCAGCATGCGCACCATCGCATCGTTTACGTCCAGAAATCGTCCGTCTGGAGTGGCAAAGAACAGGCCTTCCTGAATGCTGTCGAACAGTTCGCGATACCGCCGCTCTGCTTCCCGCCGATCGGTAATGTCTTTCAAAACGTGAATCGTGCGCGTGTCGTCGTCGGATACTCCTGGCGTGCGCGAGGTGGACACCAGAAAAATTCGTTCCGGGGAGGCTACGACATATTCCTCCCGTGCCTGCTGCGTGTCTCGGCAAAACGGGCAGGGAAGATCACTTCCCGATTCCGCGATCTGCCGCAAACTGCTCATCGCTTCGCCCACCAACGCTACCGGCGGCACTCCCAGATGCGACGCCAGCGACCGATTCGTTCGTACCACGCGCCAGGAGCGATCGTGTACCACAATGTAGTCGCTGATTGCGTCAATATCTTCCACCCACTGCCGCTTCGAGCGTTCCAGCTGTGAAAATCGTCGAAAATTTTCCAGCGACAGCGCCGCATGGCTTGCCAGCGCCCGCAAGAGCCGCTGCTCCTGCTCGCCTAGCGGCTTTTTCTCGCAGACCAGGCAAATCGCGCCCAGGCTTTCCGCATCGCTCGCGGTGATAGGAACGAAAACGGCCACTTTACTCTTTTTCGGTTCGGTCGCGGCGCCTGAGTCCGCAAGCTGCCGCACCTCAATCTCTTTGGCAAGCTCGCGCGCATAGCGGACCAGGGAGGTGTGTTCCGCCGCGTCGGGCGGCTCTTTGCCGCTTGAAGTTTGATAGGAATCCGTCTCGCGTCCGCGAAAAACCATCACCGCGCACCACCGCGCTGACAGCATGCGCGCCGCGCGCTCCGCAAATCGCTCCAGAAATCCCGGTAAGTGGCGCGACTGCGCCGCATCCACCGCCAGCTCCATTAATTCTTCGGCATGATCACTCAACGCGGGAGGTGACGTGGCAGCCGAGTTTCGGCGTGACACGGCTCGCGGTGTTTTCTGGATAGGCTTCGCTCTAGGCATTTTTCCTGAGGATGCATCCTCGCGTCTCAATTTGACAACTACCACGCCCTACCACGCTACCGGGCTATCTCAATGTGAGTCAATGACGCGTAGCGGCACTGTTGCCGAATCGTCCATCACGCCTTGGCGAAATATCTTCAGCGCGTCTCAGCGTGAGACCCCTCCCGCTGCAATCCCGGTGAGCTGAGACAACGCCAACGCTGGCCGATGCGGTTGCTTCACCACACGAATCGCTCTAACTCTTCTGTTGCCTTGTGCTTGGGCGGAAACCCCCATCGCGCCGTCGAGCCCGCCTTCGACGCGGAACGCTGGCAACCTACGTGCCTTCTCTAACGCCGGGGTATCCCATTCAGAGGAGGGGTGGTGTCGATGAGACCCAGTTGGATACGCAAACTAATCGTGGGCGTGGCGCTGTCGTCGATCTTGGGAACGCACGCGCTCGCGCAGTCGTCGGGGACGGAAGAGGGTAAGCGCAAGGTTAAGACGAAGGTTGCTCCAGCCTACCCGGAACTTGCCAGGCGGATGAACGTGGTGGGCAAGGTGAAGATCGAAGTGATCATCACTCCGGACGGTCGTGTGAAGAGTACGCGCGCGCTGGGCGGACATCCGCTTCTCGTGCAGTCTTGTATCGACGCGGTGAAGGAATGGAAGTTTGTAACAGCACCAGAGGAAACCACACAGGTGGTTGAATTTGAGTTTACCGGGGGAAGCTGAGGTGGGACGGGAGCGGCCCGATCCTATAGAGCGTTTGTTTGGGGGCGGAGGTTTTTCGCGATGACGATCGGCAAGAAACTATATCTGGGATTCGGATCGATAGTTTCGATCCTGATGCTTTTACTGCTGGTGAACTTAGTCAGCGGATTTAAAGACAGCTCCGCGCGCAAGGAGGCCTCTATGGCTCTGGAAAGCGTGCGTGCCATTGAATCCGTGCGCTATCAGATCATGCAAAACCGGCTTAACCTGAACAATTTTCTGCTCAGCGGCGATCCGCGCGACGAGGAAAAAGTCACGCGCGGGCTTCAGGATGTCACTGAAACTATGAAGCGCGGGGAGTCGCAGGCAGGCAACGATGTGTTGCGCACCGCTCTTATTCAGGTGGAAGGAACGGAAGCAAGCTGGGCCGATAATTTCGCTAAGCCACTGCTAGCCAAGCGCCATCAAGTCGACTCCGGGGATGCCACTGTTTCGGATCTGCAGATTTTTTATTTGCAAAAAGATCCGGCGTCATGGCTCGCCAAATCGTCCGCCGTTCTCGATCAAACAAATGTGGATATTACAAAAGCCCTCGACGAGTCCACGAAATCTGCGGCAGTAGCGAGCAGATTTAGCACCGGGATCACCACTCTGGGTACGTTGTTTGCTGTCTTGGTCGGGTTGATTGTGGCAGTGAAAACGGCGAAATCGATCACTGAGCCGCTCACGCACCTGATCACGGTTGCGCGAGAAATCGGCGACTCCGGCGACCTCGATCAGAATATTGACATCCACCGCAACGACGAAATTGGGGCGCTGGCCACCACATTTAACAACATGGTGGCCTATTTGAAGGAAATGGCGGGCGTCTCGATGGCTGTTGCCGAGGGCGACCTCAGCGTCGAAGTCGTTCCGCGCTCAAAGCGCGACACGCTGGGTAATGCCTTTCTGCGTATGTCGCATGGTCTTCAGGAACTGGTGCGTACGACCCGCGATTCCGCCAGTCAAGTTTCCGCAGGCTCCAACCAGGTTGCCGGCGCGGCGGACGAATCGGCGAAAGTTAGCGTGCAGGCATCGTCCGCAATTGAAGAAGTCACCAGCACGATGCACGAGATGAGTATCAACGTGCAAAACGTGGTGAAGAATACGCAAGTTCAGGCTTCCAGCGTCGCGGAGACTTCCGCATCCATCGATCAGATGGTTACTTCGATCAACCGCGTCGCGGACACGGCGAAAGTTTTACTCGATATCGCCAATCGTTCGCGCGAGGAAGTCGTCAATGGCATCGCCACCATGGAGAAAGCCACCGACGGCCTTAATCGCACAAATCACGCAATTCAGTCTTCCGCGGAGATCATCAATGTGTTGGGCCATCGCGCGGACGACATCGGCAAAATCATCGAAGTCATTGATGACCTTGCGGAGCAGACCAATCTTTTGGCCTTGAACGCAGCGATCGAAGCTGCCCGCGCCGGCGAGCACGGACTTGGTTTCGCTGTGGTTGCCGACGAGGTCCGCAAACTGGCCGAGAAGTCGACGCAGTCCACGAAAGAGATCGCCGACCTGATCCAGAGTATTCAGCGCGAGGCGCGTCAAGCCGTCGAAAACATGGAGCGCAGCACGCGCATCGTGGAAGAAGGGCTGAGCCTCGGAAACGACCTCGGATCCGCGCTGCACAAAATTTCCAACGTGGTCACGGAAGTCTACAAGTTCTCGCAGGAAATCGGCGCCGCTACCAACGAGCAGTCGGTTGGCTCCTCCCAAATTGCGAAAGCGACTGGGCGGCTGACGGAGATCACGCAGGAAATCAATTCTGCCGTCGAGGAACAAGCCTCGGGAGCGCAAGCCGTCGTGCGCGCGATGGACAAGATGCGGGAACTCGTGCAGCAGTCTGCGTCCAGTTCCACCGAGCTTTCTGCCGCCGCTGAGCAGATGCTCAAGCTCTCGCGCAATCTATTGGACAGTATGGATCGCTTCGTTCTGGAGCAACACGCTCCGCAACCAAACGGCCCGCGTCGCGAATCCGGTGAAGGGCGCCGCAAGAAGGAATCGCGTCGAGAAAGAGAAATGGAGTACGCCGAGGCGCGTCAGTAAGCGGACGGAACCGAGCGATGGAAAAAGACCTCCAAGTTGTCGGATTTCGCATCGGAAACGAAACGTTTGGCGTGCGCATCGGGTCGGTGCGCGAAATCGTTCGTGTTCCGGAGATCACTGCCGTTCCAAGCGCTCCGGAAACCGTGGAAGGTGTCATCAATCTGCGCGGAAAAATCATTCCTGTGATGGACCTGCGCAAGCGTTTCGGTCAGGCGGATATTCAACCCGACAAGAAGAACCGCATCCTGGTCGTCGAGCTGGACAATAAACTCGTTGGCCTGATCGTAAACGCTGCGTCGGAAGTATTGAAGCTTGCGCCTTCGGAAATCGAAGCGCCAGGATCTCTCTTCGCGGAAGGCGAGTCCGGCTACGTCACTGGCGTGGGCAAACTCAAAGGCCGCCTCATCATCTTGTTGGATATTGCCAAGCTGCTGCATGGTCCGGAGTACAAACGATTTGAGGAGGCCGCGGAACTCGTAGGTGCTGCAAAGTAAGCTTGCTCCGCTGAATTGCGGACGAAGTCCCTTTGCACGCCGCGTTACCTGCTCATGGCAACGCTCACTGCACAGATTCAACTGACCGAAGCGGAGCTCAAGCTTCTGCAGACGCTCGTCTACCAGGAATGCGGGATGTTTTTTGACGAGCGTCGCTCGCATTTCCTCAAGGATCGCTTGCAGCGCAGGCTCAAGGCTTGCCAGCTCGATTCCTTCTACAGTTACTATCGCCTGCTCACCAGCCGCGAGGGTAAGAACGAACTAGCGTTGCTGCTGGAGAATCTCACCGTTAACGAGACCAGTTTTTTTCGTAATCGCCCGCAGCTCGATCTGTTGCAGAAAACCGTTCTCGAAGAAATCTTGAAGCGCAAGCAGGAGCGGCGCGATTGGACTCTTCGCGTCTGGAGCGCGGGCTGTTCTTCAGGGCAAGAGGCCTACTCTGTCGCCATCCTTATTTGTGATGCGCTGGCCTACTATTACCTGCGCAACCCCCTTCCGTTCGATATGCCTTCTCCGAAGCCCCTGATTCCGCCGCCTTGGAAACTCGAAATCGTGGCGTCCGACATCAGTTACGCGAGCCTTCGCGCCGGTCAGGAAGGCCTTTATACCGAAATCCACATGGAGCCGGTGGATTACACTTGCCGTCTGCGGTACTTCGAAAAATCCGGCGACAAGTACGCGATCAAGCCGCAGCTGAAAGAGTTGGTGCAATTCGACTTTCATAATCTGAAGACGGAATTCTTGCCGCGCCGCAACGACATAATTCTGTGCCGCAACGTGATGATTTATTTTGATGAAGCGGAGCAGAAGCGGCTGATCGAGAAGTTCTGGCATTGCTTGAATCCGGGCGGCTATCTTTTTGTCGGTCACGCGGAAAGCCTTTTCGGATTGACGCAGAAATTCCGCATGGTGCACGAAAACAACGGCACCGCCTACCAGAGGCTCGAGGTAAACGCATGAGCCTCTTCCACGAAGACCGCAATTCGGAGCTGCGCGCCCTGTTCTTCGAGAGCGCAAACGAACTGTTGCAGTCGCTCAACGAAGCCGGGCTTGACCTCGAGGCGAATCCCAGCGACGAAGAAGTGATTCGCCGCGTGCGCCGTGCTGTTCACACGCTCAAAGGCGATTCCGCCGCGTGCGGATTTCACAAATTAAGCGAACTCGCTCACGAGCTGGAAGACGTGCTATCGCCGCAAACCGGGCATACCGCCGGCTCGCGGCTGGCAGATGTCGTTCTGGTGGCCGCCGACAATTTCGGCGCAATGCTTTCTGCCTATCAACGCAACGTAGAGCCGCCCTCGGCTGACTCCTTGCGCGCGATGATGCGCACATTGGTTCATGGTCCGGCGGCTCCGGTGCCAACGACGCCCGCTGTCGGCGGAATAGCCGCTCAATTTCACTGGACCGAATACGAACAGTTGATGATTTCCGAAGCAGCGCATCGTGGCGAAACTGTGTACAACGTCGCGCTGCGCGTCGATCCCGCCAGCTTGATGCACGCGGCGGCGTTCCAGTTGATTCGCAATGTTTTGCATGCTTGCGGCACGGTCATCGCGCTCCGCCCTGAGGATAATTCCGCGGCCGACACCTTGGAGGTGATCGAGGCCGCGCTGGCCAGTAATCAGCCACAGGAGCATATTGCGCAGCGCTGCCGCATTCCTTCTATCGTTTCTGATTTGCGCATTGAGCGCGCTACGACGCCAGAGAGTGCGGAGCACGAGCTGCTCGGCGAGCTGTTGGAAGCGCAAGCGGCCACTGTCGCGTCAAAAGCCGCCACCGCCGGAGGTAACGGCGACGCGGCGAAAGCTCCCAGTTCCGCCGCAGTCACCGTCGCAGAAAGCAGCCTGCGCGTGGATGCCGCACGCATCGACGCTGTGATGAACCTGGTCGGTGAGCTGATCATCGGGAAATCTATGTTGCAGCGCAGCCTCACGGAATTTGACCAGCGCCACGCGCGCGATCCCGCCCGTGCCAAGCTCTCGGATGCGCTCGCGTTTCAATCTCGCGTC
>Ga0210410_10001322_pt1 | contig 23606 bp, 21 predicted proteins | sample IncBWC4MmetaG_FD_161058 | JGI IMG/M metagenome (GOLD analysis project Ga0210410, IMG submission 161058) | Forest soil microbial communities from Barre Woods Harvard Forest LTER site, Petersham, Massachusetts, United States - Inc-BW-C-4-M | ecosystem: Environmental > Terrestrial > Soil >... | reverse complement strand
TAAATCAAAGGAACCCCAGAAAAAATGCACCGGGCTGATCTTGCCGTAGAAATTGGTGGAAAAGCGCTTAAACAACGTATCAGCCTGAATCAATGCCGCCCAAAAGCGCTGCACCGCATCGGCGTCATAGCTCGCATGAGTGGTGTCCTGATCACAACGAATAGGATTTATGCACTCCACCGGCATGGGATTGATGTGGACCTCGACCGCCAGATCCTTGAGGGCGAGCCGGTACGCCGCATAAAAATCGCGCACCGATTGCGGTTGAAGCGCCAAAGCACTCGCAGCGCCAGAACTGCGTCGAAGGTTGAGCAAATGCGAATAGAAATCGAATTCGATTTCAAGCAAATCGCCGTCGGGCAGTGGCATCGCGGAAGTTGAAAGACCACGCACCGTCACGTACAGAGGTACGTTCCACCAATGATTCTGCTTCAGGGTAAGCGCGAGTCGCGTCTTGCCGACGATTTGCGTGAACATATGCAGCGTTTCGGCAGTCGCTTGCCACTGACGCCATTCGAGCCTAGGCCACAATTGTTTACTTGCCGCTCGGTCATTCATTCTTGACTCCGCATTCGACGTCCGTGTCCTCGGCGCAATGAATCATCGACTATGATGATCGGCTACAATGCTTGCCAAGTACATCGCCATGACCCCACTCGATAAACCCTTAAAACGCGCGCTAAACATCAAAGGGCGCGACTATGTCATTACCCTGAGCCTCGATGCGCTCAAAATCACCGAGAAAGGCCACCGCCTCGGACTTGAACTCAAGTGGGCGGAACTAATTAGCGGAGAAAGTGCGCTGGCGGTAGCCCTACACGCGTCTCTCGGCAAATTTGCGCCAAACACCAAAGCGGCCGGGCCCAATATAAAGGAACTTCCTCCCCAACGTGCACGGGTCAAGGCATCCGGCAATTCTCCCCCCGCAAGCAAGAAACGCACCTCCATGAAGCGATCGCGCAGACGGTAATCGGCCGCGATCGATGCAGAGTTGACAGCGCACTGGCCCGATGCGGTAAATGGTGCTCTGGCCGGTCACTTTTTTGGTGGTGCGAATATGGAATCCTGGATTTCTGGACTCGCGCAACACGGCTACGCGATTCTTTTTGCTATCGTCTTTCTAGAATCCGTCGGCTTTCCCCTTCCCGCGGCACTGGCGCTCCTGATCGCAGGCGCCGCCGCGGCGCGTGGCGCACTGCAGGTTCCTTTTGCCGCGGTCGGGGCTCTCGTCGCGATGCTGGCCGGCGACAGTTTAATGTACCTGTTGGGTCGCACGACCGGGTGGTGGCTCCTCGGAGTGCTCTGCCGCGTTTCGCTGAACCCCGAAGCATGCGTCCTGCGTTCCGCGGATTCCTTCTACCGACGCGGCCGTAAGCTGCTGGTCGTGGCGAAGTTCATTCCCGGGATCAATACCATGGCGCCGCCGCTTGCAGGCAGCATGCAAATGCGCTACCTGTCTTTCTTGCGGCTGGATCTGGCCGGTGCCGCACTCTACGTTGGGTGCTATTTTGGGATCGGGTTTGTTTTCAGCGGCGCCTTACAAGCCGTCACGCAAGGCTATCGGGCATTCGGCAGGGTAATGAGCAGTATCGTGATCGCCCTGGTTGCGGTCTATCTGGCTGTCCAAGTTTGGCTGTGGATAAAAGAGCGCGCGCAGCCCCCCGTCGCTTTTGCAGTCCCTCTTGAGGCAGCTGACGGCTCGCTAGCGGGCGCCCAAATATACGACGTTCGCAGTCACGGGTATTTTGAAGCTAATGCTGTGCGCATTAAGGGATCCAAGCGATTAGATCCTCACGCACTGCATCAAGACAATGCCGATTTCGAAGAGCGCGTTTATCTATATTGCACGTGCGCACGCGAAGCGACCAGCAGGCGAGTGGCACGGGAACTTGAGATTAAACTTCATGGCAAAGGCGTGCGCATCGCAGTAATTAGAGGTGGCTTACGCGCGTGGAGGAAGGCCGGGCTACCGATAGAAGGCGTACCGCGCGATGACATGGCAGCACTTCCGGTATTCGATTAGAGAGCGACAGTGACGAGCATCGATCGGGTATTCTCGGTCTAGCAATTTGGCATCAAGGAGCTCCGCATGCATACCCACCCGCCAATCGACCCGGACGATCCCAGCGGCGCATCCGGAGAGGACGTGCGAGAGCCGCCTCTACCTGGCACCCAAGGTACGCCTCGTGAAGAGTTTCCGCGCAAAGGCGACCTCGTAGATCCCGAGCCCTCTGCCACCAACAAATAGCACCATGAGTGCGCAATTTGCTTGAACCGCGAGAAACAACCAGTGCTATAGCGCATAGGGCGCAAAATCCTCAAGCCTCGCAACAACGGCCGCCGCATAGGCGCGCAGTTTCCGCACCATTGGCGTCCATCGCCCATAGTGGCGGCCGTGTTTCTCAATCCCCCGTGTAGTTAAGAGCGGCAGCATCGCGTTACGCCAGCAAAACGAGTACGGTAACGCCCGTGGCCGCGACGGCAAGTAGCCCCTGCCCGAACCGCGTAATCAGATAGGTATTGCTCATGTGTGCTTACTCCGTTGATTGATCGAACACGCAACAGCTTGCGCCGCCCGCCAATGCACAACAAACGGAGTTCCTGACCGACGGTTAAGGTTTGCTTAACGGAGGCTGCCGCAGCAGAAAACAGGCTATTCCGGCCCCTTCTTGGCGCTCCTATTCCACGCTATAGTCGCGCGCTTCTAAGCAAGCCTCGTCGGCGCGAAGGTAGTCTGCACGCTTCGCTGCCGAGCGATCCATGGCTTTGGTACGCGGCCCCTCCGCTGCGGGGTCGAATCCGGCTTGCTGCACAGCCGAGCGGTGACACGCCTGGCGATCACGCTCCAATTGCTCGTTAGTTTGATCCCCATTGGGGAACACGAACAGCTCTGTGACGGCCGGTGCTTGCGCGTCGATTTGCTCTGCGAGGCCGGCGGGCGGCTGCACCTCCTGGTAAGCTCCGACGCTACTGCTCCATTCATAGTAGACATCGTCAGCATAGTAATAGAGCGCGCCGTCCCAGTAGAAGAGTCTGCAGTACGATGGGATGGATGCGAAATAAAACCCATGACCTGGGAGGCTCCAGCCCCCATGGACGTCGCCGCCGCGATACCCGCCACTGCTAGAGCCACGCGCCCCGCGCCAAGCACCTTTGCGGTGGCCGTGCCCATGACCGACGCCGCTGCTGTGAAAACCCGCGCCATGACCGCTGCCGCTATTGCTGCCATTCGCACTATGAGCGACGGCGAATCCTGAACTCCAGAGTCCAATGGAAATCAGACCCGCGAAAACAGGTAAGCGTGATCGTTGCGGATGCATGATTGGATTCACGGCGGCTCAGAATCCCCGATCAACGGCGGCGGGTCTGAAGTTGCTCAAGTATGCGCTTCAGCGCCTCCAATTTCTGACCCGCCTCAGCGAGCTTTCCGGCAGCGGTGAGCTGCTGATACTCGGTGAAGTTCTGAGCTGCCTCGGCAATCAAAGCGTTGATGTCGCCCGGAACCGCAGGCGCTGTGCTTGCGGCGTTCGCTGCCGGCGCCGCGGGAACCGGCGAGACTTGCGCGCTGAGCATGGACGGGGCCGTTCCGAATAGGGCGGCCATCGCCGATTCGAACGTCGGCCCGTAAGCGAGGCGATCCTGTACCGCAAGCACCACCAACCGCAACTCAGGCATGGGACTGCGGTCTGCCTGCAGATAAATGGGCTCCGCGTACAGCAGCGCCCGGCCTACTGGGATGACGATCAGGCTGCCGCGGCGCACGTGCGAACCTTGCTGGTTCCACAATGTCAACTGACCCGACAACTGCGCGTTCTGATCGATGCGCGCTTCGATTTGCAAGGGTCCGTTGATTAGCTTGGTCTTGGGAAAGTCGTAGACCACCGCCTCGCCATAGTGTTCACCGTCGCTACGACCTGCAATCCAGCCAATCAGATTGTTGCGATTTGCCGGCGTGAACGGGAGGATCGCGATGAATTCGGTCGACCGTTCGCCTGGCAAAGTCATCAGCACGAAGTTCGGCTCCATGACCTGTTGGCGCTGATTGTTTTCAGAGGCTACGCTCCAAAGATCCTCGCGGTTGTAGAACACATCGGGATTGGTCATGTGGTAAAGGTCGTAGACGGTGGCCTGCACGTTCAATAACAGTTCCGGGTACCGTACATGCTTACGCACGGCTGCCGGCATTGCTGCCGCGTCGGTGAACAAGCCGGGAAAGACCGCCCGATAGCCGGCAATGATCGGATCGCGCGAGTCGAACACATAGAATGTCGTCTCACCGGTGTACGCATCGATCAGGATCTTGACGCTGTTGCGAATGTAGTTGATGCGCTCATTGCCAAGCGTGTAACGGCGCGCGAAAGGGTAGCCGTCGGAGGTCGTGAAGGCATCCATCAGCCAGCGGATTCGGCCATCCTCGCCGACCACGACGTAAGGGTCCGTATCGAGCGTGAGAAACGGCGCGAGCTCGTGTACGCGCTCGCTCAACTTGCGGCGCATCAGCAGTCGACTCTCCGAATCCACATCGTCGCTGAACGGCAGCTTCGCAAGATCACCGCGATCGAGTGCGATCAGCGTGCGTCGGAGCAAGCCGCCCAGCCGAATGCCGCCGGTACCCTGGTACGAGGTCAGGTTGTTGGCATCGCCTTGCGGGTAGTCGAATTCTTTCTGGCGAGTCTTGACGTAGACATCGGTATTTGTAAGTTCGCCGAAATAAATCTCCGGGCGCGTCACGCGAAGACCTGGAATCGTACTTTGGATCGGCATGTTGCTGAGCACGAGTGTCGGCAGCCCCTCAGGCGTGAAGCCGTTCACCGGGTTCATCGTGACACCGTACCCGTGGGTGTAGACCAGCCTCTCGTTGATCCAATTGCGACTGCTCTGCGGCAACTTTTCCACATTGAGTTCGCGTGTGGCGAGCATCATCTGACGGACCGACCCGCCGATCTCATATCGATCGATGTCGATATCCGGAAAGTCGTAGTAGGTCCGGATTTCCTGAATCTGCCGCAGAGTGTCCTGCAGCGCTCGCCAGTCCCACAGCCTTATGTTCTCAAGCGTCGTCTGGTTGCTGGCCGGTTCCACCGCGTCGATGCCCGTATCGGCGGGAAATGCGTGGGTCTCGATGCGGTCGAGCGCGTAAGCGCGCCGCGTCATTTCTATATTATGCGCAATGAATGGCCGCTCTTTCACCAGCTGGTTCGGTTGGACGATGAAGCTGTTCACGTACCAACCCACGGCGGCGACGACGACGTAGCAAATGACTGCAGGAACGACGGACCCCACAAGCCACCGCCTGGGGAGTGACAAGATTGCGCAAGTTCCCGCCAAAGCCGCGCCTGCGATAAATGCCGCGCAAACTATCAGCATGCCCGTCAAGGTGACGTGCGCGTCGGTATAGGTAACACCCGAGAAAATTGTGCCATCCTGAAACAGCCGCTCGAAGCGTCCCAAGTACACGCGCGCGGCAAGGGTTAGCAGCACCGCAGCGATACCGATCGACAAGCCGCGCCACAGTCTTGCCTGATCCGCGACAATGGGGCGCTCCCTCACCACACGCGCGCCGCCGGCGAGGGCCACGAACAGTGCGGCGATCGCGCAACCGATTACGGCCAGCGTCAGGAGCCAGCCGGCGATGAGCTGCCACGCCGGCAGCGTAAACATATAAAAGTCCAGCGAAAGCCCAAAAATGGGGTCGAGCATTGTGGCGTGACGCGGCGCCTCCCAGTAGAGGGCCAAGGTCGTCCAGCTCTCCGTCATACTGGCGCCGGTTACAACGGCGATTGTCGCGGATAGGCCGATTCCAATCAGGTTGAGGAAGCGTGCGACGGGCAGCGCGACCGGCCGCCGGTTGACGAGAATCGTGGCCCCCGTCAGGGCGTCGAGCCGATCGGGTTTCAGTGTCCGGAACACTCCATAGACCACCAGAAAAGTAAGGATTGTAAAGGTTCCGAAAGTCGCGGCTTGAAGGCTGAGCCGCGTAAAGAACACCGACGCATAGCCAAGCGATGCGAACCAGAGAGCATCGACGTAGTAGGACGCTGCCGTCCTGCCGCCAAAAAGTACAACACCGAGGACGGTGAGCAACGCGAAACGAGCGATTCTGCGGCGATGCGGCCGCAAGCGGATCACGACGTCACTGCGGTCTGCCTTGTTGCTCATTTCTCGGTTCAGCGCACCTTGACTCGGCATTCTGCGCTACGGCGCTGCTGTTTGTCGCGTTACCTACTTAGCTCACCAAATCATTTAATAGGCGGGTCACCGTGAAGCGCTTGCCGCTGTCGCGCAACGCATCCTTCGCCTTTTCTTCATCCATCCATTCTGCATACGGAGGTATTGGTGCACTAGGTGTATTGCAGACGAGCTCCGGCACCTTATCTTGCAGTTGAAAATCTGCGTTGCAGTAGCCGTGGTTCTCCAAGACACTCATCTCCGCTTCGCTAAAAGCATCCATATCGGTGCGGATCATAGCGACCGAGTTCTTGGCGAAGTCTTCGCCATAGCCAACCGCACCAGGAAGCGCCGCCGACTTGTTAGAAACGCCGGACGCAATATGCCACCGCGTTCCATCAAAGGCGCGGGTTGCCGCAGTCTCGCTCCAGACGGTCTGCAACATTCGAATTCGGAGACTCTCAGTTTGTCGACACAGCACGGACGAATATCGTAGAAGAGTGCGCCACGGTTGCTTGCCTGCCTCGAACTGGAACGGTGCGCCGCAGTCCGAGACGAGCACTGTCGCAGCGTGCTTCCATACCGGTTCAATCGCCATATTGTCGTACAGGCCTCCATCAGATAGCGAGAGTTCACTGACCAGCTCGTCACGGTTCGGCCCATGGAAATGGCCTCCGACGAGAGCCTTCGGTTCGATACCTACTCGCATCGGGCCAAGAAGCGGCGGAATGCAAGCCGATGCGGTAATAGCCTTTGCGACCGTCATGTGAGCGGCGGCCTGCGAGCTTCCGCTCACATTCAAATATCCAGCCTGATAAGAGCCCACTCGCTTGCGCGAAAATTCCCAATTGACGCCGAACGTGAGATCAGTGGCACAAAAGATGAACTCCGGCAGTTCCGGCAAATCCCCAAGGGCTAAGTTCGTGAGACGCGTCCGGTATCGGGCCTCCAGGTTTCGTAGAAGAGGATCTGGCGCAAACCAATTCCACAGACAGTTCCTTATTACAGGCCAGGTTCGCAAATCGCGCGCGGCGAAGGCGCGAAATGGATCGGAAACATCCTTCTGCCAGTTTTCGAAATCGAGCTTCCCGCCGCGGCCACGCTCGATCTGACAGGTTGCCAGGTGACCAGCAAGAATGCTGCCGCCCGATACCGAACTAATCCAGCAGGCCTTCTGAAGAATCCCGAGCTCGTGCAAGCGTCGCAAAGCGCCGAGGTGAAACAGCGCCGCCCGGAAACCGCCACCCGAAAGACAAATGCCAATACCACTTCGCCCCGCTCGGCTTAATTCCTCGAGCGTTGACGACATTGTCGCAGCCATAGCGCCCTCGGTAGCCAAATACTCGACCTCTACGGACAAACTCTGTGCCAACAATTCTGCGGAACTTAAATCCTCGCTAGGTGTCGCCGAAATGTGACGAATTACTCATTTTTTCAATGTCTTATAACAGAAACCCCAGCGTCGTTTTCCGGTCATTCAGTGCCCCTAGAATTCGAAGCGGTTAACTGCTGAGGACTGCTGCTATGGACCTGATTCTGTTTGTATACGCCGCGATTAGCTTCGCGCTGCTCGTCGTTCACCTGGTCGAATATTTCGGCGAACGCTCAACGTCGTCACTTGTCAGCCGCACGAAACCCACGGCTACCGAGCCGCCGGCCGTGAGTGCACCACCGGCCGAACAGTTTGATCGAGCCGCGTAATGAACGACAAATTCCAGCTTCACGCGGCCTGCTCAACCTCGTGTTGGAACACAGGCACCGCCCGGTCCGAGAGAATTTCTTGCAGCTCTTTTGTGCTCCGCCCTTGCGGCGTCAGCCAAGCCTCCACATGATCGGGCTTCAGATTGATGACGCAGCGATCATGACCCGCGGCGGCGATGTCCGCCGGCGGCTCATCGGTAATGGCCGCGAACCCAAGCAGGTCCGGCTCTTGAGGGTCCGTCCACCGCGACCACAAACACGCGATATACATCGCCTGCGCAGGTTCCGGCTTGAACTGCAACACCACATTGGTCTCCGGCTCCCCAGCCTTCAGCTCTCGATGTTCCATGGTGTGGAGCTTCACATTCTCGTAAAAGCTCTCCACCACCAAGATGGCGTGATGCGAGCCAAATTGATCACCCCAAAACTTCTCTAAGTTGTCGCGCCGCGCGTTATACAGTCCCGGGAATTGCCGATCGTAGAACGCGGGCTTCCCCGCCGGCCGACAGAAATAGCGCATGGGCGTGAGCACGTTCTGACCATTTTTTTTGACGATAACGCCTGCATACACCATCGGAAAGATTCGATTATCCTCCGGCTTGATTTCTGAACTGCGTAGATCAGACAGTTTCGTCGACAGCGTCGCGATCTTGACAGTCGCAATCCGCACATCCTCCCGCGCCTTCTTAGTCTCCTTGGTGCTCAGTGACCTCTCGGCATTCACAAGTCGCGTCTTTTGGGAAAAGAGATCCTTCTCAAACTTGGCTGCGGTCCGCGACCGATGTTGCTCGATGGCATCCTTGACACGCCGCTCTTGGTCATTCGTGGGATCGTCAAAATTGGCTTCAAAGCCACGGGAGATATTTACGGCCGGATCATCGAGACGGCGAAAAAACAGTCTTTCGACCTCATCGTAATCAATTCGAATTCCCAACTGCCGGTGCAGTTTGCGCGCCATCTGAATGACTTGAGCGGAATAGCACATGGTATTACTTGTCCCTACGGTGCGGTCGAAGGTTGGCAGGATCTGGAGCTGAAGGATAGGCAAATAGATCAGCTGCATCAATCGCCCACACCTCTACTTCAATCATGTTTCCTTGTCCTGCGGATTGCGTGTCATCGCGACCGCCTCAGCGCGCGACGCCACACCGAGTTTCGTCAGTATCGCCGAGACGTGATGGTCGACAGTTTTCGTCGAAACAAATAAACGCTTGGCTATAGCCGCGTTGCGCAAGCCGGCGGATAACAGCGCAAGAACCTCAGCTTCGCGTCGTGTCAGGCCGAGTGAATTGCGCCGAGTCGACGTCCGTGAGCCGCGCGGAACTGCGCGGACACCCCGCGCGCGCATCCGCTGGCGAAGAGCCTGCGCCGCCGGCGCCGCACCCAGCCGGTCCAAGATCGCGAGAGCATCACGCTGTTCGGTTTCAGCTCCGTACCATCCGAGCACGAGCGCCTGCTCATAAGGACATCCCAGCTCCTTCCAGGCACCCGCCGCACCGTGCCAGTCGCCTGAGAACTCAAGCGTGTAGGGTTCAGGGATATCCGTCGGAATCTGCTCGAGGCCATCCACTCGCCATAGCCACGCTGCAAGTTCGCCCTTCATCCGCGGATCTTGTCGCGAGCACACCAGCTCATAGGCGGGCTGCGCCTCTCGGCGAACGCCGTCGCGGTCGCCCCGCAGCCATGCGGCTTCGGCGCAGATCGAAGCGAGCGTGCCGACGCGTTGCAGTTCCGGAGCAGGGCCGCCGAGCGCCCGCGCCTCGTCCAGCGGTGAGTTCGCATCGGGATCACCGCGCCGAATGCGCAGGTGCCCGAGAATCCTCAGCGCCGGAATGCGGCTGATTGATGTGGTGCGCGGATGGCGTAGCACAGCTTCTACATCGTCGCTCGCCCCGTTCCAGTTGGCCTGCTCAAACCTCATGCGTGCCCGATAAGCGAGCATATAGAGCCACCAAGAATCCAGGTCGTGTTCTTCGCAATACGCGAGTCCCTCGCTCAAATGACGGGACGCCTGCTCATATAGCCGGCCAGAAACTGCCATGGCGGCCAGGTTCGTATGGCAACCTGCTATTCGTTCCGGAAGGCCACGATCCAGTGCGAGTTGCATACTCCGCTTGAGATCGGCCCAACCTGAGGTGTCCCCACCAATGAGTCGTACGGTGCCACGAATATTCAACGCTTGACTCAGAATCCCGGTATTCGCCCATGGCTCCGCAAGCGCGATGGCACGTTGCGCCCAGTCGATCGCCGCATCCGCCTCGTGAGCCTCCATATGGAGGTCCGCTCGAGCGCAATAGGCCATCGCCAATTCCGGGCCCGGCGGCAGCGATTCAAGGATTTTGACAGCGTCAATGCCATACTTAATAGCGTCCGCGCTATTGCCCGCAAACCAGCTTAGCCACGACAACCAGCGTAGCGCGTCGCCTTCCTTGACGCGTTGTCCCGACGTTCGCCAATACTCCAGCGCGGAGCGTTGGTAGTAGATGGCGCGCTCGTGCTGGCCCGTCAGATGACACTCGTACGACAGACGGTCCTGCAGATGCACGCGCTCATCGGGGGAGAGGTTTTCGGCGTGCCGGAGTGCGGCGTGATAGTGCGACACCGCTTCGCGATGTGCACCCACCGACGCGGCTTGAGCAGCGGCAATGGGCGCATAACGCAGGACTTCCTTGGCATTGCGCGCGCCATCCGCATGATGTGCAAGACGCGCGGCGGGGATGCCTGGCCACGCCGCAAGAATCGAGAGCACTCTTGCGTGCAGATTTTGCTGTCGTGCCTGGGAGAGCGACTCCTCGAGCGCACGCCGGGTAAGCTCGTGTCGAAAGGCAAGAGCGCCGTCCTCGTCACGTACCATCCCGATATTCAGGCAACCCTCGATACCCTCGTCATTCAGCCGGGCGGCCTGTTCCAGCAGCCAGATTTCCGCCTTTCCGGGAACAACGCAGACCAGCTCTGCAATTTCGCGCGCTTCCGCTGAAAGCCTGGCCGCCCTTGCGAGCACGGCGTCGCGCACGGTGGATGGTACAGTGCCGGCAGCCGCAGCCAAAACTTCGGTCACGAACAGCGGATTGCCGCCCGTGAGGCTGTGCAATCCTTTCGAGGGCCGCTCAGCCCGCCGTGCCAGCTGCGCGACGGCAGGTTCTGAAAGCGGCGATAGCAGCATTCTGCGAACGCTCGCGTGCGGCAAGTCGCCAATGACGTATCGCAGTGGATGTCGCGAGCCGACCTCGTCATCGCGATAGCTGACCATGAGCATTGCGTGCGTGCCATGGATGCGTCGGCCCAGGTACTTGAGCAGATCGAGAGTTGCCTCGTCCGCCCAATGCATGTCCTCGAATACGACCAGCGTTTTTTCTCGTTCCAATTCGTCGAGCGCCGCGGTGAAGATCAAGTCGCGGGTCGCTCCGGAATTGAGGGCCGCCAGCAGCGCACCCTGCGTCTGCCGCCCTATGTCGTGCAGCGGGCCGAGAGGCCGCGGCGTGAAAAGCGCGTCACATGCACCCCACAATACCCGCGCCTTGCGCTGCTGACGCGAAAATTCCTGCAGCAAGACGGTCTTGCCAACGCCCGCTTCGCCGGCCACAAGCGCGATGCAGCCGCCGCGCTCGGCAGCTGCGAGGCACTCTGCCAAATCCGCGAGACAGCGTTCACGCTCGAGCAATTCCATTCGAGTTTGTACCCGAGAGACGGTTGGGTAGCGCTAGTTGTAACCGATCCACGGTGGTCGTGCCAAAATTGAAAATTTCCGACCCGGAGAGTCAATTTCCTTGCTGAATTGTCCCTGTACATTGCACCGACCCCGCCGAGAGTGCAATGAAATCTGGATGAGTGTTCCGCTCAAAATGGGTGTGCGTTCCCGCCAATTTGGGTAACTTTGCCGATTTGGATCCATCGCCAGCGCGGCACGATTCTCCATGCCTAGATCCATGGCCATTGTTGGAGATCAGGACCATGTCCCGCTACTTGATCGAACGCGAGTTTCCGGACGGGCTCAGCATCCCGCAGGACGAAAGCGGCGCCAGACTTTGCCGAAAGGTCATCGACAACAACGCCGAGGACGGCGTTACGTGGGTCCATTCCTACGTTACACCCGATCGCAAGCACACGTTCTGCATCTACGACGGACCCACGCCTGAGGCCGTTCGCCGGGCCGCGGCCCGAAACAAACTGCCTGTCTCGCGGATCACCGAGGTTCGCGTCCTCGATCCGTACTTCTACAAGTAAAAAAGGAGAAGATGATCATGACTGCTTCGAAATCAATTCTGCGCTCTCTCTGCGCGCTGAGCATCCTGTTGCCCCTGCCGGTCGCCTGGGCAAGTGCGGGCACCACGCCGCTGATCGACAAGGTGCACGATGCGACGGCGCAATATACCGATATCAATGTCGCGATCGCACAAGGTTGGGTGATGGCCACCCCGTGCGTCAGTGGACCGGATACCGGCGCCATGGGCGTGCATCTGGTGCTGCCGTCGCGCATTAGCGCGGGCGTCCTGAACGCCGAGCAGCCGGAAGCTCTGATTTACGAGCCGATGTCTAACGGTGCAATGCGCCTCGTTGGCGTCGAGTTCATCGTGCTCGCCAGTGTCTGGGCAAGTAACAATCCGGGTGGGGGCGTGCCGGCGCTGGACGGGAATCTGCTGAATTATATCGCCGCCCCAAATCGCTACGGTCTGCCGGCGTTCTACGAGTTGCATGTCTGGGCATGGGAGCTCAACCCGAAGGGAAGCTATGCCGACTGGAACACGCACGTTACCTGCGACCACCAGCCAATCAATTGAGCTGAGAAAATCATGAAAAAGCTGATTCCGGTATTGTATTTCCTGCTTCTTACTCCGGCGTTCGCTGCGGACGTGCCTGCGCAGCCCGCGGCCTCCCCGGCGAAGAATTCGGTCCACCGCTACCTCGTCGAGCGAACTTTCCCGGCCGGCGCGCTCAAGGGGCTCGACGCCGCCACCAAGAAAAAGGTGAACGCGAACAATGCGTCGGTAGGCGTGCGCTGGGTCCAGTCCTACGCAAATGCCGACGAGACTAAGACATTCTGTGTCTACGAGGGACCTAGCGAGGCGGCGGTCCGCAAGGCAGCCGAACTCAACAAACTGCCGGTCGACTCTATTACCGAGGTGCCCGTGACGCTGTCGCCGAAGTAGGTCTGTGGCATCACTATTTGTTGATCGGCGAGGAATCGTCCCCGACCAACGCGGGCTGGCGAGCGATCGAGCGTTCCAGCTCGCCAGAGGATGCTGGCAATTGCCGAGCTGCTAGAGTTGTCAAATTGATCACGGTCGTATCATCGCGAAGCTTTACGTAGAGCGGCCCTGTGCCGGGGTGGGGGACCGGCAGTGCAGAACCGAGGAACCCATCGGGAACTTGCACTGGATGCGCGAACTGCGGATCGCTGGACAGCGAGTCGATCAGGTACAAACTGGAGCCGGAAAGTTTACACGCAAGTTCGGGAGTGGCAGGACAGTCGATTCCCTTCAACGCCGGCAGACGCACCAGAGTCGCCAATGGTTGCCAATCGCCAGCCACGCCGCCTGCATTGACGCGAAATTGCAATGGTCCGAAAGCAGCTCGACCAAATGCCTTCGTTGAATTGAGGGTGATCACGGCGACATGGGAATTCTCGAGTGTCATACCCCCATTACCGATACCTAAGGTCGTCGTGAAGGACCGATCGGCCGTCGCAACCTCTATATTTTCGTCCAATGAAAACGCGGCCGGCAAATCTGCACGCACAGAGAATATCAGCGTCGCATCCTGCGGCAGTTCGTCTGGATCAACCAGCCTAATGTTACTGTCATCGACCGATGGTGAGGGTTGTACACTTTTATTGATCAGCGTGACTCGCGGACGCGGCGAGTCGACCGACGCGACCAGCGGAAATACGCGACCATCGATTAGGGTAACTTTCGCCTCGATGGGGTGTCCGCGTTTCAGATCACCGATAGCCTCCGCATCCTGGGCAACCATCAAAAGGTCTTCGCTGCTGCCTCGCGTGCTTAATTCTCCCGGGACGAACACTAATTTGCCAATCGTCAGACTGGCCACCTCATCGAGGCGGCTGCCTTTGAGTATTCCCTGTAATTCGCCAGCGTGTATGTTGAATCCCTCAAAACGCCCTACGGCGGAAAAGGCGCGTATCGGAATCGCTTGAGCTTGAGTGGCACCAAATTGCGTAACCATCAATGTCAGTGCGCCGGGCTGGGCGTCCAGCATGGGTAGTTTCACCTCGACTTCATTAGGCTTAACGATTTTCCACTCGGCGACCAAATCCGTACCATGAGGATCCCTGAGCAAAATGCCCTCGATACAAGTGACGCTGTCCGCGCGAAGACGAACGGTATTCTGGCGCCCGACGATTAAGGTCGCCGCATCCCCTGCTTCCAACTCCCAAACGGTGGCGTGGGTATTCATGAGGCGGAAGCTGGGACCCTCGTAGGAGTCAAAACCCCACTTGCCTCTAAGCGACGCCTGCACACTGTCACCGAGTTCTGAGGAACGCAGGCCAGAGGTGTCGACAACGTAGCCACCCTGAAGCGCATCGGGTGCGGCGGGCATGTGAATAGTCTTGCCGCCCGTCCCGCTCAAGCTCAACGAAACGTCGTGCGCATAACCGGTGGAAAACACCAGAGGCGCGCCCTCGACCGGCAGAACCAACGTTGCCCTGCTGGCGCAATAGGTCTCTTTGGGGTTCACAGCATGCAACGGCGGTAATTGTGGCTGTTCCACCGCCGGCAGCGCGGCAACTAAGACTGATTTTGGATTGTGAAATGAGGGCGCAGTGTTCAGGGTCAGCGCAAGCTCATCCCCATGTTGGGCGCCAAGCGCCGGAATGTACTGGTACTGTGCGATGTGAAATGTATCCAGTATTCGTGCAATATCCAAGACCGAGGCGATGTAAGGACTGTAGTACCCGTAGCTAAGTTGTGGTGTATAGCTCGCCTCCATGGCTAAGTCACTGCCGGGACCCGAAGTGAGGGCCTCGACAATCGACGCGCTATGTCCGTCGCTAAGAATGAGCGACTCCTGGCCTTGCAGCAGACAAGGCGCCTGCAATTCCGGAATACGATCCAAGCATTTATCATCGACCTTGATCGCGAGGCTGCGCGCCAAGAGCGGTGCCCCGACCTTGAGCTTCGAGGTGTCATCGTCGAGGCTTCGAATCGTCGACAGATAGCGCTCCAGTCGCGAGCGATCGAGTGCGGCTTGGATTAAATCCTGCGACGTGCGCACGAACGCACCGGGCCGACCGCGCACGGCGCCTACCAATGTATTGAAATCTCCGCCGGTTTCCGGCGCGAGGAATAGAAGTACCTGCTGTGCACCGGGCGGCACCGTGACGGTCAGCCCGTCGCGCGCACACTCTTTCGTCCACGTTTTGCATGGATGAAACCAATTCTTGGGCGGCGGATTGGTCGCCCCGCTCAAGAATACGATCACCATCAAGTAATGTTCAGATTGACTCGATGGCAAATCCGCCTTAATCCACACTTGATCGCCGACGGAGAGATTCGGGACTTCGAAAATCGGTAAAGTTTGCGCGCCCCGCGTGACTTTCACCTCAAGAACGGGTCCGGCGAGATCAAAAGGTGCGGGAGCGGCGTGTGCCGCCGCCGCGAGGCAGGTTATCAAAGCCACATCGCGACATCGCGACACCGAAGCCATTCCGTGAATGTACTCCAGGCAGCGCCGCGCCAACCATGCTTTCGGCATGTTCGACGATTTTGGGCGGTTGGTAGATTTTAGGGAGCCAGGGTCCAATGAATGCAACCAAGGTGGTTTGAGTGGTCAAGGCATTCGACTCTAACGAATTGCATCGGTTCAAACTGCTAAACGCTGGTGCTTGCGCGCCTTTCGCGCGTGCAAAAAAAGTTTCCGCGACATTTGAGGTAGCTTCTGCGAAGTTCCAGCGAGATCGGCGCGCTATCGCGGACAATTTCAGCCGCGAAAACGCAACGACATGAGCGGCCAACAATTTCGCCACCCAATCATGTGCCGAAGGGTCCTGCGGCGCAAGGATTGCCGTGTATGGTTCGAAAAGGGAAGTCACGTCGATCCAGCGATCCACGTCGTTGTTGCGATTAAGAGACCCTAGTCGGAGTTCTAGCTGCGGTCTTGGATTACTGGATCTGGCGCAAGTGCTGTTGGCCGACCGTCGATCGATGGGTATCGGTCGCCTCTAAACGTGTTACCGTAGTGACGCGAGTGCGGGCACGGAGCCTCCCAGCTTCAGACATTTGACCCGCACGGATCGGACTGTGAGCGACCAATCGCACAGTTCCTCCCGCGATGCCAGGCAGTGTCGTTGAGACATGCCGGATCCGGCTTCAGCTCATCTCCATCTGATCTCATCTCATCTCATCATAAACACCAGTCAGGCGACTGAGGAGAATATTCAATGAATTCATTACAAACAGCGCAAAACAAAGCGATCGTTCTTACGGCATTCGATACGTTGTTCAACAAGCGAGATTACGTAGCAGCGGAGTACTATTGGTCAACCGACTATATCCAGCACAGCACGCACATTGAACCCGGGCGCGACGGACTCTTTAATATGATCAAAAGTAGTCCCGCTTCGCTGAAATACGAATCGGGCGTCGTGATGGCGGAAGATGATCTCGTCATTGTGCACGGACGATTCTCTGGGTTCAGCGGCGCCGCGAGCTGGGTCACAGCAAACGTCGTCCGGATCAGGGATAGAATCCTGGTCGAGCATTGGGACGTGCTCCAAGAGGAAGAAACGCTTGAACGATCGATCGGTCAAAGTCCCATGTACGACCGATCGCATCTTGCGTAGTTTGAACCAACAGTCGGTCGGCATCATTCGATCTCGACGGTTCGCCGCCAAAAGTCGCCCGGACGAATGAGCGGTTACCCTGACGGGCGCGAAGAGACTCGCGGTTTCTTCCGTTAAAATTGAGCGCGCCGCTACTATGGCTTTATGATGCCCGGCTATGCCGCCCCGTAAAGCTGTCCGACTCCCGACCCGAGCCAATCGATTAAGGTCGCTGGAGGAGCGACGAACGCTCAAAATGGCGAGTTCTGCCCATTCTTACGTCCGCGGCAGCACCGTTCAATTCTATCAATGGCTGCAGGAGCGGGGCGAGAGAGCTGTTCCAAAAGGACCGCCCATCTGGATATGCGGAGACTGCCATGCGGGCAATTTAGGTCCACTCGCTGCGGCGGATGGCAAAATTCATGTACAAATTCGAGATCTCGATCAAACCGTGATCGGCAATCCCAATCACGATCTGATCAGGCTCGCACTATCGCTTTCCTCCGCCGCACGCGGCTCGGATCTGCCGGGCGTCACAACCGCTCACATGCTTGAGCAAATGATGATTGGCTACCAACGAGCCTTGAAGGGTCCGCGGGGTCAAAACATGATAGAGAGCGATAAGCCCGACTGCATCAGGGTCGTGATGCGAAGTGCAATGTCACGTACGTGGAAACACCTGGCGCGTGAGCGTCTGAAGGACCTAAAGCCGAATATTCCCAAAGGCGAGCGCTTTTGGCCACTCGTGGAAGAGGAACGCAGGGCGATTGAACAAGTATTCGCGCGGGAAGACGTGAGGAAGCTGGTTGCATCGCTTAAGTCACGGCCTGACGATGCGAAGATTGAGGTGCTGGATACGGCCTATTGGATGAAAGGCTGCAGCTCGCTTGGACGATTACGATTTGCGGTCCTCTTAAATATTAGTCACGGCAAATCCAAAGATGATGAGTTCTGCCTGATCGACATTAAGGAAGCCAGCCCTGCTGCCGCACCGCGAGCACGCGCGGCAAAGATGCCCAAAGACAATGGCAAACGAGTCGTCGAAGGCGCCAAGCATCTGTCCCCCGCATTGGGCGACCGAATGATGGCGGCTAAGCTGCTGGGCCGCTCCGTCGTTGTACGCGAATTGATGCCGCAAGACTTGAAACTGGAGATCGATCAACTGACGCGCGAGGAAGCCGTGACCTCAGCGCGCTATTTGGCCGAGGTGGTCGGCAAAGCGCATGCGCGTCAAATGGACTCTGCGACTCGAAAGGCCATTGGCGCGACATTTAAAGTACGACGATCTTCCCGATTGGACGCGCCGTCATGGCTTTGGTCGAGCGTCGTAGAGTTGGCCTCGATACACGAGGCCGCTTATTTGGAACACTGCCGACGTTTCGCGCTGGGATAGTAGCGCAGCTGACTGTCTTGCAAAGCCGCTCTCGCGACCCAGTACGCAAGGTAGTTGGCCAAGAAGGTAGCTACAATGCCGGAACACTCTTAAGCCCTATCTGGAGGGCCCATGTCTGAGGCACGCCATCTACAAGGTACCTGTGTTTGGAAGGGGGCGGAGATGGGACAGAATCATCGGTGGCTCAAACAGGTCCCGGCAATCGTGCTGGACGAGCTTGATGCCGCGCTCGAGCAGGTCAAGAAACTCGCATGGCGTGACGTCACTCGTCACAATTTTGCGCTCCCCGACGCTGCGGCATTTTTTGATGAAGTGCGTGAAGAGCTGGAAAGCGGATCCGGCATGGTAAAGATGAGCGGGCTGGATGTGAGTCGTTATAGCCAAGAACAACTGCGCCGCATCTGGTTCGGTATCGGCTGTCATCTCGGCACACCGATGTACCAGAACCGTCGCGGTGAAGTGATGCGCGACATCAGGGACGAGGGTATGGGCGTCGGCGCCAAGCTCTATGGCGCTACCATCGACGCCTCGGGTAAGCCGTTTCTCTCCTCGGGCGCCCGCACACTGTCGTCGGGGCAGTTGCGCTTTCACACGGACCGTTGCGACGTGGTGGGTCTGCTGTGTGTGCGCCAAGCTTCCGAGGGAGGAGTGAGTAAGCTCGCGAGTAGTGCGACGGTCTATAATGAGATCCTGAAGCGCCGCCCAGATCTGCATGCGCTACTGTGCAAGCCCATCCCGCGCAGCCGATTCGGCGAAGAGGCGGGCGGCGAACATGTTGCCTACGACCTGCCAGTCTTTGGCGTACGTGACGGCAAGCTCACCAGCCACTTCTCGCTCACCTACATCGAGAACGCGCAGATGCTGCCGGGCGTCCGGAAGCTAACCGATGCCGAACACGAGGCGATTCAAGTGCTGATGGATGTGGCGGAGGAGGTATGCTTCGAGATGCGCTTCGCGCCCGGGGACATGCAGCTGCTGAATAACCACGTTATCTACCACGGTCGCACGGCGTTCAAGGACAATGTCAGCACGGCCCAGGACCGCCTGCTCATGCGCCTGTGGCTGTCAGTGCCCAATTCGCGCGCCCTGCCTGAGGATCATGCCGTCCTCTGGGGCGATGTTGGCGGTGGCAGGCCGCATGGCGGTATCGCGCAGCCCGCCACAGCGAGCGTCGCCTGAAGCACGCTGCAGGGTCCGGTGTGCGGTTGGGTCTATTAGCGCTTTTGCTGGGTTTTTTCGCGGTTGGCGCGTCGGCGGCGTCGGACTACGGCAACTGTGAGGTTTCAGGTGAGCGAGGATCGGTCAAGCTCGAGACTTTGGTTCCGGGAGCGTTGTCGGTGCGTGCAGTATTGCCCGCGCCGGGATGGTGGAATGGCGACTCGCCAGATACGATCAAAGATGGTTTCGAGTACTGCATGGCTGCCAATATGGCCTACCGTGCAGGACTCGATCGGGTGATCGTCGTGAATCGCTCCTTTGCGCAGGTCATCGCTGGTCAGGCGAAGGGATTCGACATCGCGCTGAGCGAGATCACAATCACTGAGGAGCGCAAGAAGGTCTTGAATTTCACCGAACCCTACTTCAACTCTGACCAGGGTATTTTGGTCAAGGCAGGAACTCACATCGATAAGGACAACATCAAGAAAATGCGCTTGGCCGCCGAGCAGGCGACCACCACGTTGACGTACATCATGGACCACATCAAGCCCGTCGAGCATCCGATGGTATTTGCCTCGGTAGCTCCTATGTACGCGGCTTTGGCTGCCGGTCAAGTGGATGCAGTGCTTTATGACACGCCAAACGTTTTGGCTCGCGCAAAGGAATCTAATGGCATGTTCAAAGTTGTCGGACGTTACGACATGGGCGAGAGGTGGGGCGCCGTCGTCAACAAAGACTCGCCGAATCTTGCGGTGTTCAACAAGCTGATCGAGGATTTCAAGAAGGATGGCACTTTGCAGAGGCTTACCAACAGGTATCTGACTCCAAATTTGGGCATGGATCCCGCCAAGCTGCCGGTTTTTACGCCCTGACAGCGTTCAATTCCCTGCCGGTCAGCGTTCCCCGCCTTACTCCAAGGTGACACTGCGGAATATCTCGAATTGACTGAACAGCGCGGGCACGCCGCCGGTATGGATGACACACACCGGCTCCGCATCTGGAAATTCATGACGGCGCGCAAGATCCAGAAAGCAAGCAAAGGTCTTCGCAGTGTAGATATGCTCAAGCACGATGCCTTCGGTTCGCGCAAGGATCAGTATGGCCTCCTCGCCTTGCGGCGTTGGACACGCATACCCAAGCCCAAGATAATTCATATGGTAGTGGACGCGCCTTTCGTCAAAGTCCGGCGCGCCCTTGCCGACAAGGTTCGCAACTGCTGCATAAGCTCGCCGCACACAGGCCGAAAGTTCGGCCTCCCCGTACTCGACGCTGACGAGATGAACCTCGAAAGGATAGCCTAGCAAGGCATTGCCGAAAATCAAGCCGGCTTCGGTAGTCCCCATGGAGCCTGGAAGCATGACATGGCGGATACCGAGGTTGAGCTGTCGGGACTGTGCAAATAGTTCTTCTGCGGCACGTACATAACCCAACGCGCCAATCGCGGCATTTCCGACGATATATGGTCTGCGCCCCTGCAGCTGCAATTCCGCTGCCGCACGCTCAACCGCCTTCATCCGCTGTGCCTCGTCCATGACACCGATGAAACGAACCGACGCACCGAAAATCTGGTTAAGAAAACTGGCCCTGCGCGCCGCCGGTTCGTCAACCGCATCGTGAAAAACAATGCAATCAAGGCCAGCCATCGAAGCGGCGGCCGCCGTGAGTCGGCATAGGTTTGACATCGGGGTGCCGGCAACTAGCAATACATCGGCATGCTCCTGAAACGCGGCGCCGAGCCAGAATTCCAGACTGCGAAGTTTATTGCCACCCATCGCGATCGGCATCAAGTCGTCGCGTTTTATATATAGGCCCCGGTGCTTGAGTGCGGCTTCAGTGCGTTCGAGGCGCTGCAGCAGCGTGGGATCGCGGAGAAGTTCGTAGCGAGGAAATTCGGCAAGCATCGTCGCAGTTTGCATCATCATCATAATCGTCCCGCCTCGACGATTCGTCTTAAGAAAGTTCTGGTACGCTCATTCTTCGGTTCGCCAAAAATTTGTTCCGGTGTGCCCTCTTCGTGCACAGCGCCGTCGCACAGAAAACACACTTTGCTGGCTACTTCGCGCGCGAATCCCATTTCGTGAGTGGCCAGCAGCATCGTCATACCATCTCTCGCCAGTTCGCGAACGATATTCAGTACCTCGGAAACAAGCTCAGGATCCAGCGCGGAGGTTATCTCATCCAGCAGCATGACCATCGGATCCATGGCCAGCGCTCGCGCAATGGCAACCCTCTGCTGTTGTCCGCCCGACAGCCGGTCCGGATACTCTTTGGCCTTATGCTCGAGACCAATGCGCTTCAAGAGCTGCATCGCCGTTGCTTCGGCCTCGGCGCGCTCCTGATGCAGTACCCGCAGCGGCGCAAGCGTTACGTTCTGCAGCACGGTCATATGCGGAAAAAGGTTGTAGCTTTGGAACACAATGCCGACGTCCCGCCGCAGAGCGTCCACGTCCACTCCGGGTCCGCTGACCCGATTCCCATGAATGCGGATTTCGCCGGCCTCTATTTTCTCCAGACCGTTAATGCAACGCAGCAGGGTTGATTTGCCTGAGCCAGAAGGTCCGATAAGACAGACCACCTGGTGTTCTTCGACCTTAAGGTTTACGGCATTGAGCACAGGCTGGTCGCCGAAATGCTTTTTGACGTTGCAAAGCTCTATGAGGGCCACCGCTGTCTTCTCTCAAGCCTCAGCGCCTCGCAGGCGCCGGCGATCTTGCTGTACGAGCCGTTCAACAAATCGTGCTTGCGGTATGGTGATGATCACAAAAAGTATCGCAACTGTTGTCACTGCGGACAGATTGTAATGATTGCTTGCAATGATCATCGCCTGGTTGAACGCGTCGACAGCGCCGACCACGTTCACTAAAGCCGTATCCTTCTGCAGTCCAATGAAACTATTGAGTAATGGGGGGATTATTTGTCGAACGCCTTGCGGAATGACGACGAATCGCAAGGTCTGCATATAAGACAGTCCAAGCGAGCGCGCAGCAGAGGTCTGGCTCCAGTGTATGCCCATGATACCGGCGCGATAGATTTCGGCTACGTACGCTCCGGAGCTTAAGGTGAGCGCTAGGATGACGAATGCTTGCTGCGACAGGTCCTTGAGGATCGGCAGGCCAGTCAGCGGTATGCCGAAACCGATCAGATAAATCGTGATGATCGCGGGCAAGCCGCGGAAAACATCGACATATGCTTTTGCAATCAGGCGAATCGGTTTACCCGCCGCGCCGGGCGCCAGTTGGGCGACGGCCACCACCAGTCCCCAGACCAGAATGATCGCCTCCGCAACCATGAAGATGTAAACGTTGATCCAGAAAGCCTTGAGAACCAAACTGAACGAACTGATGATGAGCGGAAGCATGAAAAATGTTCGGCTGACTGCCAGGTTGTTGGCAATGAGGAACAAGATTGCCAGCACGACTAGAGCCTGTGCAGTTGAATAGCCCAAAGTGGTCCAGCTCCATGTGCGCGACTCGGCCATGGCAACCCGGGCGGCAATCAGATCTCCGGCCGCCAGCGCACGCCTTGCCTGGTGTGTCGTGCGCAGTCCCTGCACGGCTGGATACAGGATAAGAATCGCAACCACTGCGGACGCCGCAAGCAGCGCATTCGCAACCGTACCCACACCCTGCGGAGTAGCGGAAAGAACGGCTCGCACGTCAAGGAGCGTCAGCCAGCTGACAAGGACAACCGCTGCGCAGGCGAGCAGTGCCATATAGGTCATGAACTTCGAGGTGTTGGGCGGGGTGCCGGCCCTAAAACGTCGCTCGCCGGCAGACGAGTTTTCATTTGTCGAGGTGCCGGGTATTTTAATAGGCATGTTTCAGACCTGCTGCGGACGGATCACGGCGTAAGATATGGGATCTTGGTTGGATCAGCGCCCCAGGATTTCGCGAGGTACTGGGTAGACAGCGCCTGCAAGGTGCCATCGTCTTGCAGCGACTGAATTATTTTGTTGATGGCAGCCTCGTTAACGGACCCTTTTGGGAAAATGGCTCCATAGCTCTCTCCCGTCGAGTACTGCGCGGCCACGACCATCGTGCCTCCGGATAGGGCCGCTTGATTAAGTACTTGTGCCGTATCGTAGAGCACGGCGTCGACCTGGCCTGAAGCCAGCGCGGCGTAGGTAGCTGAAAGGCCAGGGTAGACCCTTAAGGGTTGGGTGGGCTTTATTCGATTCGCGACGAATTCGACTGCGGTGGTCGCTTGCTGGACGCCGATGCGGAAATTCTTTATCGCCTGACTGTCAACCCTGGTTCCCCTCCTGACCAACACACCTATATCGGATGCGAAATAGGCGATGGAAAAGTCAACGGCTTTCTTTCGTTCTTCGGTGATTGAGGCCTGCGTCAGAGCCAGATCAAAGTTCTTTGTTTGTCCACCCAGCAGCTGCGCAAAAGACACATTCAC
>Ga0210410_10001321_pt1 | contig 23610 bp, 20 predicted proteins | sample IncBWC4MmetaG_FD_161058 | JGI IMG/M metagenome (GOLD analysis project Ga0210410, IMG submission 161058) | Forest soil microbial communities from Barre Woods Harvard Forest LTER site, Petersham, Massachusetts, United States - Inc-BW-C-4-M | ecosystem: Environmental > Terrestrial > Soil >... | reverse complement strand
TTCAAAAGCGGCACGGCGAGCGCGGAGAATACACCTACCAGAATCACCTGAACACAGCTGAAGGCCCCGAGCGAATATTTTCCCGTGTAGCGGTCGATGAAAATGATCTGCAGCGCGTAAAGAATCGCGCACGCCATCACCAACACGTCGCCGCGATTCAAATCGGCGAGTCCGTGCTGCGGCGCCGTAAGGAAATAGAGGCCCACGAACGAGCCTGCCGCGCCGGTCCAGGCCCAGATGCTGATCTTCTTTCGCCAGAAGAGGGCCAGGAAAACGGGCACCAGAACGACGCTCATTCCGGTAATGAAAGCTGCTTTCGACGGCGTGGTCAGCGCAATCCCGGCCGTCTGAAAAGCGTAGCCTCCGAACATAAAGAGGCCAACCTGGACGCCCGCCCACGTTTCCTCGAGCGTCAGATCGCGAAGGTCGCGCCGGTAAATCCAGATCAGCGGCAGAGCGCCGAGGGTGAACCGTGCGGCCAGATATCCGAATACGGAAATGTCGTAGAGTGCGTCCTTCACCACAACGAATGTCACGCCCCAAAGAAGCGAACAGGTGAAGAGGGCGAGATGCGCTTTGAACCGGAGGCTCACCGGACGCGGGCCAGTCGATCGAGGAGTAGAAAACTACACGCGGAGCCGATTTTTTTTCGCGCGCGCTTCATGGTCCCGTCGAGTTTATTGATCCATTGTTACAAAGGCAACCTGCGGGTGCTCGCGAGAATCGCATGATAGACGATTCCGGCGCCTGCCCGAGGGCTTGTCTGCTAAAATGACGGAGATCTGGCTCGGCCACTCAGAATGATCGCCTCGATTCCTTACCACCTTCGGCGAAGGACCGTTCCGGCCTCCCTGTTTGTGCTTGTGCTGGCCCTCTGCCCCGCTGCGCGAGGCGCGGACAAAGAAAAAAAACCTGAAAAAGAGAAGAAAGAAAAGATCGAGCCTTGGGTGGAGATTCGCACCGCTCATTTCATCGTGGCGAGCGATGGCGGCGAAAAAACGGCGCGGCGATTCGCCGAGCAGTTTGAAACCCTGCTGCGCATCTTTCAGTCCACCCTGCCGAAGGCCCGAACCACCAACGGGCTCCCCGTGCGATTGCTGGTCGCCCGGGACGGGCGATCCTTTGCGCGCGTCGTTCCTGAATTTCCGTTCAGCAAAACGAGGGAGCAGCCCGCTGGCGCGTTCGTGGCGGGTCCGGAAAAGACGTATGTCGCGATTCGCGCCAACGCAGAGGGACGCTTCGTCTTTCAGGACATTTATCACGAATTCGCGCGCTCCGTGCTGAAGCAGACCTACCACAATCTGCCCCCGTGGATCGAGGAAGGCTATTCGTCGGTCTACAACAACGTGACGTTCAGCGACCGCAGCGCGCGGCTGCAGCGGCCCGAGCCGGACGACATGAGCACGCTCTTCGAGAGCCCGCTGCTTCCCCTCGATATCGTCTTGGGCGCGGACCGCTCGTCGCCCTACTACAGCCCGGGGAACAAGGACTCTGTGTATTCCGCGGAGTCGCGGGTGCTCCTGCACTACCTGATCACCGATCCGCTCATGGCGAACGCAAACGCGATGGAGAAATACCTGTCTGCGGTCACCGGCGGGACGGATTACCTTCCGGCGGCGCGGAATGCGTTCGGCGATTTGAATCAGCTCCAAAACAACCTCGAGGCATACATCAAACTGGTCAACGGGCCGCCGTTCGACTTTTCGTTCAACGGCACGGGTGAACCGTTCGGACCGCCTCGCACGCTTACCGCGGCGGAATCCGAGGCGCGCATCGCGGATTTTCTTTCCCTGCGCGGCCGGGACGGCGACGCCGAGGACAAGCTTGAAGACGCGCTCATGATGGAGCCTTCGCTGGCGGAGGCGGAGCAGAATCTCGGCTTCCTGGAGTTGAAAAAGGAAAATCTGGCTGACGCGGGAAAACATTTGGAACACGCGTCGCAGCTCGATCCGAAGGACGCGCTCAACTATTACGGTTTGGGGCTGGTGGCTGTCGAAAAGGCCGGGCACGACGAGGTCCCCTCGAGCGCCGCCGACGCGTTTGAAAAATCCGTGACGTTAAGTCCGGACTTCGGTCCCGCGTGGTACAGCCTCGCGATGCTCTATGCGCAGCGCGATCAGACTCTGCCGAAGGCGTTGAGCGCCGCGCAGCGGGCGGCCGCGGTTGTGCCCGGGAATGCGGGCTATCAGTTGGAGGTAGCTACGATTTTGGATCAGATGGGCCGTCCCGAGGAAGCTCGCAAGACGGCGACGCAGGTCAAGGAAAGCGGGGCCGATCGAGCGACCGCTGACAAGGCGGGAGACCTCGTCGCGCGCATTTCTTCGCCGAAGCCTCCTGCGACAGTCGCGCCGGCGCCTGCCAAATCCGCTCCGGCGAAGCCGTCCGCCGATTCCGTGCCCAAACTCGAACGCAGGTCGGAGCCCGACCCGAAACCGGCGTCCGGTGCACCGGCGGCTGCAATCCCGATCCCCGCGCCGCCTCCTCCGTCATCGGACACGACGAGCGTATACTCGCGAGTGTATTCGATGATCGGAACGATCTCCGAAGTGACCTGCTCGCTCCCTCCCCAAATCCTGCTGACGTTGAAATCGATGACGATTTCGCTGAAGCTCCACGCGGACAATCTCGACAAGCTGCCGATCAAGTCCGCCGATTCCGCCGGGCCCGCGAAGGAAAACTTTTGCGGGGGCCTGCGCGGCCGCACCGCGCGGATATCCTATCACCTCGTTTCGGACAAAGCGTGGGATGGAGAGATCCAGGACGTGGAATTTCGCGGGCCGTGAAGAGTCCGGCGGCGCAGGTCAGCTGAGGCTCTACGGTTCGAGGCCCGCGACTGCGAGGACCGTGAGCGCGACGCGCTGCAGGCCGAGTTCCCTTCCGGCGGGGTCGTACCACTCATCGAGCGTATGCGCACCGCCGCTTCGACCCCCGGCGCCGAGCGAAATGGCCGGAATTCCCAGCGAGAGCGGAATGTTGGCGTCGGTGGAGGATCGTTCGCGGCGCGAGCGGTTCCCGAGTTGATTGTCCGCCGCGAGCAGAGCGGCGAGGAGCGGAGAATTCTCGGGCAGCTCTCCCGCCGGCCGAACTCCGAGCACATTGATTTTCAAACTCAGCAGATTCGATACGCCGGCCATCCCTCGCTCCCGCGCTGCGGACATCTCTTCGTCGATGCCGGCTTTCATGGCGTCGCGCAAAGTTCCCTCGAGCGTCGAGAGCTCGGTCTCCGATTCGGAGCGCAGATCCACCTTCATGTGGGCGCTCGACGGAATGGAATTCACCGAAGTGCCTCCCTCGATCTCGCCGATGTTGAAACTCGTGCGAGGCGATTCCGGGACGCGCACAACGACGAAGCGGGCGATTCCCCTCCCCAGTGCGTGGATCGGATTCGGCGCGCCGAAGTCGGACCAGCTGTGTCCCCCGGGGCCGTTAATGGTGATTTCGACGCGGCGCGAGGCCAGAGCAGCCGTGGTGACGTACTCCGTGGCCGAGCCGTCCAGCGCGATGACATATTTCAGGCGCTTTTTGTAAGCGTCGACGAGCGCGCGCATCCCGCGGAGATTCCCCTCGCCTTCCTCGCCAACGTCCGCCGCGAACAAAATCGTGCTGTTCGTCTTGATCTTTGCCTCGTGGAAGGCGCGCGACAGTGCCACGAGCGCCGCGAGGCCTGTGCCGTTATCGGAGATGCCGGGAGCGAGGAGTCTTCCGCCTTCGCGCTTGACGCGCACCTCGGTGCCCGCCGGAAACACCGTGTCCATATGAGCCGTGAGCATCACGACGTCGGTCGATGCACCCGGCCACTCCCCGATCACGTTTCCGGCTTCGTCCGATTCGACGCGCAACCCCGTGGCGGCGAGAATCTTTTTCATGTACGCGGCGCGAACGCTTTCCTGGAACGGCGGCGCGGGAATTTCCGTGATGCGGACTTGCTCTTCGGTGATTGCGTTCGCGCCGCCGCGAAGGATCTCAAGGACACGGGCTATGCGCGGATCATTTTGCAGATCCGAGGCCGCTGTTTTTCGCGCGAAATTTTGGAGAAACGAACTCACTGCGATTCCCACCGTTAGTAGTATGAGGACGCGTTTCACGGCTCACTCGGCCGCGCGGGCAGTCGCCCTCATCTCGGAGGGGCAGTTCAGAGTCGCCTTGCTGGCGTATTGCTGGAGCAACTTCGGACCTCTCCGGGAACGTGGACGGCGGCCCGACAGCTGCGTGCTAGGCCCTCGAAGGTTACGCCGTCTTCCTTCGTGCGTTTGCCCCTCCCCTAATAACGCAGAGTAAAACTGTGAGGCATCTGCTTCGGGTCGGGCTTGTACAGCGTCTTGCAGAACTCGCAACGGTAAATTTCCGCGTCCTTGCCGATCTTGGCTTCAATTTCCTTGGGGTAGTCGTACCACCGCTTCAGATGCCCGGCGCAAAGTTTTCCCTTGGCGTCCTTTTCATCGCAGGAGCGCTGCCGCGGCTTGCGCACTTTGATTTTTTGTTCCGCCGGCGCGGGCTCAGCCGCGACAGGAGCGGCGGGAGCGGCTGCCGCGGGCGGCGCGGGAGGCGGCGCAGCGGGCGCGGCGTTTTGCGGTGCGGTTTCCTCGGCCATTCGTCGGGTCCTCTCTCTTGTCGGGATGCGCGTTCAGATTCGATTCACTCGGCTGCCGTCTGTATACTACTCGAAGCTTTCCCCGGATACCAAGCGTCGCGTGGGACAGCCATGAGTGGCTGGCCTACTCGAGCGGTCGCACTTCCCTAACTTTTTCCTTCGCGGCGAGCGAATTTGCCGGATCGGGATACTCCACCGATTCCAGGCAAAGGCCTTGCGCGGGCATGGTCGTGCCGGACTTCGCGCGGTCGCGCATCGCGATTAACTTTGGCACATCTTCGGGCGTGAGCTTTCCGCGGCCGACTTCGACCAGAGTGCCCACCAGCTTTCTCACCATGTGGCGCATAAAGGATTTTCCGCGAACGACGTACACCCATTCGTCTGTAGACGCGTCGTTGGAGCTGGCGGCGGGAACCCGGACCCATTCGGAGCGGTAGATGGTTCGAACGGTGGTGCGGTCGCGGTCATCCTCGTCCGAACCGGTCGAAGCGGCGAACGTGGAGAAATCGTGCTCACCCGTGAAGAGTCGCGCCGCTCCGGCCATGGCGTCAAAATCGAGTTCGAACGGATCGTAGTGGACGTATCTCCACACAAACGGCGGCACAATGCGGCCGCGAAAGATCCGGTAGCGGTACGTCTTTGCGAGCGCGTCCCAGCGGGAGTGAAAATCCGGCCCGACTTCCTCCGCGGCATTCACGCGGATGGCGTGGGGCAGCAAAGCGTTGAAGGCGCGCTGAAAATCTTCCGCCGTCAGTTCGGATTGCGTTTTGAAATTCACGACTTGCGCCGCGGCGTGCACTCCCGCGTCCGTGCGTCCGGCGGCTTGAATCATTTGCCGGTGCTGCGTCAGCTTTTCGAGTACATCCATCAACGCGCCCTGAATCGTCGGCTGGCCGGGCTGGACTTGCCAGCCGTTGAAATCCGTGCCGTCGTAGGCGATGGTGAGCTTGATGTTTCGCATCGATGGATGCGCTCATTATTGCATGCGCAATCGCGGGAATGTCCAGCCGGTGCGGGCGGCGATCGGGACACCGCGCCTCTCTCGAAAACAAATCGCTCAACCGTGATGTTTTTCAATACAATCTCAGGGCGCGAGAGGGACCTTTTTGGCGCGCGCCTTTGTTTTCGAGGACGGCTTGGATTCACATGGAAAAATTCTGCGGACGAAATTAGAGGAGCGGCGAGGCCTTGTCGTGCCCGGCGCGGCCGACGCGCTTGCGGCTCGCGTCATTGCTAGCCTCGGATTTGAGGCGGTCTACGTGACGGGCGCGGGCGTTACGAACGCGCTGCTCGGATTGCCGGATCTTGGATTCATCAGCTTGCCCGAACTCGCGCAGCAGACCGCAGCCATCCGTGACGCGGTCGATCTGCCGATCATCGTTGACGCGGATACGGGCTTCGGCAATCCGCTGAACGTGCGCCGTGCGGTTCGCGTGCTGGAAAGAGCCGGAGCGAACGCGATTCAAATCGAGGATCAGGTTTTTCCGAAGCGCTGCGGCCATTTCGGCGGCAAGCAGGTCATTCCTGTTGCGGAGATGACTGCGAAAATCAAGGCGGCAGTCGATGCGCGGCGCGACAGCGATTTTCTGATCGTCGCCCGGACCGACGCTCGCGCCGGCCACGGCTTCGATGCGGCGATCGATCGCGCCGCGAAATGGATCGAGGCGGGCGCCGATGTGACGTTTGTCGAAGCACCAGAGACGCTCGATGAGGTGCGGCGGATTCCTTCCCTGCTGCGAGCGCCTCAGATCATCAATCTCGTGCCTGGGGGAAAGACGCCCATCGTAAGCGCAGCGGAGCTTGCGTCGATGGGGTACGCGATGGTCTTGTATGCAAACGCAGCGCTGCAGGGAGCGATTGCAGGGATGCAGACGGCGCTGGCGGAATTGAAGACTCGCGGAGTGCTGGATGAGGGCAGCGGGAAAATCGTGAGCTTCGCCGAGCGGCAGAAGCTGGTGCAGAAACCGCTTTTTGATGAGCTAGAGCGAAAGTATTCGACTGAGTGAAAAACCATTCGTTCGCCTTGTGCGAATGCCAGTTGCCACTGCCAGCGGCTAAGGCCGATTCTCTTTCGGGCGTTTTGAGGCGCGGCTGAAGCCGTGCCCTGCAAACCTCTCTCGCTTTGAAGTCTTCGGCTTGGAACATGTATCAGCGATCGTTTACTTAGGAAAACGTATGCGACTGCATCGAGTCAAGGTTCACGCGTCGGCGGAGATGCTCCCGCGAGAGAAGCAGCTTGCATGGAAGATTGCGGAAGTGGCTGCGGATCCAGTGAGCGTCGAGCCGTATGCGGCCGAGATGATCGCGAATCGGATCATCGACAATGCCGCCGTGGCAATGGCCGCGATCAACCGGCGGCCCGTTGTCTCGGCGCGTGCGATGGCGGTCAGCCATCCTCGTGGCGACGGAGCGACGATTTTTGGAATCGAGCCGTCGACAACGTTTTCGCCGGAATGGGCAGCGTGGACCAACGGAACCGCCGTGCGCGAACTCGACATGCATGACACGTTCCTTGGCGCCGAATACTCTCATCCGGGGGACAACATTCCGCCGATTCTCGCCGTCGCGCAGGCCGCTGGGAAGTCGGGACAGGATTTGATTCGCGGAATCGCCGCTGCTTACGAAATTCAGATCGATCTGGCACGGTCAATTTGCCTGCACGAGCACCACATCGACCACATCGCGCATTTGTGTCCGGCGCAGGCGGCCGGGATTGGCGCGCTGCTCGGGCTTGCACCGGAAATCATTTATCAGGCGGCGCAGCAGGCAGTGCATGTGAGTTTCACGACTCGGCAGTCGAGAAAAGGGGAGATCAGTAGTTGGAAAGCGTATGCGCCAGCGCACGGGGGTAAGCTCGCCGTCGAAGCGGTCGACCGCGCAATGCGCGGCGAAAATTCGCCCAGCCCCATCTATGAAGGCGAAGAGAGCGTGATCGCGACCATGCTGGGCGGCTCGACCGCGGAATATTCGGTGCTGCTCCCATCCCCCGGCGAGCCGAAGCGCGCGATTCTCGAGAGCTACACAAAGGAGCACAGCGCCGAATATCAGGCGCAGGCGCTCATCGATCTCGCATTTCGGATGCGCGCGAAAATTGCCGATCTCTCACAAATCGATCGGATCGTCATTCATACGAGCCATCACACACATCGGGTGATCGGCACGGGATCGAACGATCCGCAGAAAATGGACCCGTGGGCGAGCCGCGAAACCCTGGATCATTCCATCATGTACATTTTTGCGGTCGCGCTCGAGGACGGGCGCTGGCACCACGTGGAGAGCTATTCTCCAGAACGCGCCGGGCGCTCGGAGACGCAACATCTTTGGCGCAGCATCGAGACGCGCGAGGAACCGGAATGGACCCGCCGGTATCATTCGACGGACGCCCGGGAGAAAGCCTTTGGAGGGCGCGTCGAGATTTTCTTGCGTGACGGCAGTCGCATCACGGACGAAATCAGCGTGGCCAACGCGCATCCATTGGGAGCAAAGCCATTCGCGCGAGACGACTATCGCCGGAAGTTTCAGTCTCTCACGGCTGAGGTGATCAGCCCGGATGAATCGGAACGATTTCTCGACGCAGTGGAAAAATTGCCGCACCTGGCCGCTGGCGAACTCCGCCGCCTGAATGTCGCTGCGCCCTCAGGCACTTTAATTCAAGGCAAGCCCGGCATATTTTGAAATAGAATGTCCGGTCCATACAGAAAAGCCGACCGGCGCTCCGAGAGCGCAGCGCTTTAACTCTGCCATGCCCACGACGGAATCATCAGCCAGCCGCCAAGCCGCTGCCGCAATCAGCGCGCGGCTCGATCGCCTGCCGGCAACCCGCTACATCTGGCAACTGGTCCTGCTGCTTTCGCTGGGCGGCTGCTTCGAGTTCTATGATTTGTTCCTGACGGCCTACATCGGGCCCGGCCTCGTTCGCAGCGGGCTTTTTTCCGGCGCGTCGGTTTCCTTCTTTGGATTCAGCGGCCTCGCGAGCTTCGTCGCGGCGACGTTTGCCGGGCTTTTCGTTGGAACGCTGGTCTTTGGGTTTGCCGCCGATACGTTCGGCCGGCGGATGATTTTCACCATGTCGCTGGTTTGGTACGCGGTCGCAACGGCGATCATGGCGTTTCAAAGTTCTGCGGAAGGACTCGTTCTGTGGCGGATGATCGCTGGAATCGGCATCGGCGTCGAGCTAGTGACGATCGATACCTACATCGCGGAGCTGATGCCCAAAGAGATGCGCGGGAGGGCTTTTGCTGTGAATGAAGTCGTCCAGTTTTCGGCCGTGCCGGTCGTTGCGCTGGTTGCGTGGAAACTCGTGCCGCTCCACCCTTGGGGATTTGACGGCTGGCGGTGGGTTGTGCTCTTGGGTTCGGTCGGCGCGGTGTTCGTGTGGTTCATCCGGCGGCGGATTCCCGAAAGCCCGCGCTGGCTGATTGCGCACGGCAAATTGGCCGACGCGGAGCGCGTGACGAGCATGATGGAGAAGCGGGTCACCGCCGAGCAGGGCGCGCCGCTACCGCCGCCGAAACTGGAAGCCACCGAGGAGAAGCACGGCACCTTTCTGGAAATTTTCGGGCCGACCTACGCCACGCGCACGTTCATGATGATGGTGTTCCACTTTTTTCAGACGATCGGCTATTACGGTTTCGCTTCCTGGGTTCCCACACTGCTGATGGCCAACGGCGTCTCGATCACATCGAGCCTGCAATATTCCTTCGTCATTGCCATTTCGTCTCCCTTTGGGCCGCTCGCTGCGTGGAGCGTGGCCGACCGGTTTGAGAGAAAGTGGCAGATCGTCTGGAGCGCAATTTGCATCGCGTTGTTCGGCGTGCTGTTTGCCCGGCAGCGAAATCCCGTATGGCTGATTGTGATGGGCGTGCTACTAACCTGCGCGAACAACTGGATGTCGGTAAGCTTTCACACGTATCAGGCGGAATTGTTTCCCACGCGGGTGCGGGCGCGAGCGGTCGGCTTTGTGTATTCGTGGAGCCGCTTCAGCGCCATTTTTACCAGCCTGATGATCGGTTTCTTCCTGCGGGATTTTGGAGTCCCAGGTGTGTTCACTTTCATCGCGGTTTCGATGCTGGCCGTCGTGTTGTCGATTGGAGTCTTCGGTCCGCGAACGCGCGGCCTCGCGCTGGAGACGATTTCGCACTAGAAGTTTGCTTCGATTCCAGGAAAACCCTTCACCACGGAGGGCACAGAGGACACGGAGAAGACCGGACCTTGAGACTTAAGACGCAGAGCGGGCGAAGCGGCTGCCGGGCTTCACGGCTAGGCTGCCGTTGCGGCAGAGAGGACATTCGGACGCGTCGTAACTCTCGATTTTAAGATCGATGAGGGCTTCGGTGCGCACGGGCAATTCAATTTTTCCGCCGCTGCGATCGATCAGTGCACCGGCGGCAACGACGCGGGCACCCGCTTCCTCTAGGACGCGGATCGTTTCGCAAGTGGAGCCGCCCGTGGTCCACACGTCCTCGATCACCAAAACATGCTCGTCCGGGTCGACGCGAAATCCGCGCCGCAGCGTCAGCGTGCCGAGAGAATCCCGTTCGACGAAAATCGCACGCACCGGCTTGCCATCCCCGCGCGGCGGAATCGCCCGAGCCACTTCGTGGCCGATGATCAACCCTCCCAACGCCGGAGAGGCAACGCAATCCACCCGCAAATCCATGAATTCGGCGGCCAGCGCACGGCCGAGCTGCTCCGCATATTTCGGATACTGAAGCACGAGCGCACACTGCACGTACGTGCCACTGTGCAGGCCGGAGGTCAGCTCGAAGTGGCCGTGGCGGATCGCTCCGACATCCTCAAAAATTTGTATGGCGGCGTCTGGTCGCATTCCGCGCCAAGACTATCGGTCCCCTATCTGCTTGTCAAGAAAGGAGGCACGCGCGGGGAGGAAGGTAACGAGCCTTGGACGTGAGGTCTTGACCTTGGACCGTTTCTCGCGTCCAATACTCGGGCGCGCTGGAATCCGAGCAGGCCGGGCACCCCTTAAGCTCTTTGTTCCGTGGAAGTCATGCTCGATTTGACTGGTGCACGCGCGAGCGCGAGCATCCGCTAAATCGCTGAGACTTGCACCTGAGAAACTTGAAACAATTCGGCCGCGTTGGACGTTTCACCCACAGCCTCAATTTCAGCCATCATTTTGCGGAGCGAACGCATAGGCATTGCTGTGCCGAGAGGAAAACTGAACATGAATGGTAAGTCTTGCCGTCCTTCCCTAACTACCTTCCTAGCCATCTTACTTGCGGTAGTGCCCGTCGCGCCCCTATACGCGCAGCAGGGTGCGTCGGCACCTCCGACTCAACCCGAGCCAGCGCCGGCGCAGCCTTCTAGCCGAGAGATCCAGGTGTCCAATCAAAATTTCACGTTCGGCAAGCCGTGGTTTCCAAATATTTTGGCGCCGTATACTCCCACGCCGGTGCCCGAGCCGGTTTTAACGAATGCGCCGCGGATCGAGGAGATGGCCAAGGACGGCAAGCTGAGCATCAGCCTGCAGGACGCAGTCGACCTCGCGCTGCAGAATAACCTGGCCATCGTCATCGAGCGGTACGTTCCCTGGATGGCTGAGGCCAGCATCCTTCACACGCTGAGCGGTGGGGCACCGACTGGGGGCGTTGTAGGGGCCCTTGGCACAATTCCCGTGCCGAGCTTTGACCCGATTCTGACTTCGAATTTGAGCCTGGACGAGAAGCTCGTTCCCGCGAACAATGGACTTACCTCGGGCACCGGCACGACCGCGGGGACGTTTGCGCAACTGAACACGCACACGGCCCTGGCCGACTTTGGCTATAGCCAGGGATTCCACACGGGCACGACTTTTTCAGCAACGTTCAATAATGTTCGAGGTTCCTCTTCGAGCGCGAATAACTTCTTCAGTCCATTCGTGCAATCGAACTTCATCTTTCTGGCGAGCCAGCAACTGCTCAACGGTTTCGGTCTTCTGGCAAACGAGCATTTCATCCGCATCGCGAAAGTGAATAAAAACATCGCCGATCAGCAGCTTGCCCAGCAGGTGATTACATCGATCACCGCTGTTGGCAACGCGTATTGGGAACTCGTCTTCGCCCGCGGCAATGTGGACGTGGCGAAGGAAGAAATTGCGCTGGCTGAAAAGACCTATAGCGATAACAAGAAGCAGGTTGACGTCGGCACGCTGGCCCCGCTCGAGATCGTGCAGGCCGAGGCACAACTCGCGACGGCTCAGCAGGCTCTGATCGTCGCGCAGACCACGGTGCTCCAGGACCAGCTCACGCTGTTGAATCTGATCGCCAAGGATCCCAATGCTCCGGTATTGCGCAACGTCGAGATTATCCCCACCGATACCGCCGACGTGGCGCCGCAAGAAGTCGAAAAAATTCCGCTAGAGGATTTGGTCAAGGAAGCCATCACGAAGCGGCCCGATGTTGTCCAATCCAGGCTGCAAATTCAGGGCGATGACATCAACGTGCGGGCTACCAAGAATGCCCTCCTTCCCACCCTGACACTATCCGGCGAATATGCCACAGAAGGACTTGCCGGCAATTCCAAGGTGGGCACCTGCACGCCCGTGCCGCCCGCGACCACTTGCACTCCCCCGCCGCAGATTTTCTCGGGTCTGCCAACGGCACTAAACCAGGAATTTTCCGGCGTCTACCCCGAATATAACGCGCAGCTTAGCCTGACGATTCCCATCCGCAATCGCGCGGCGCAAGCCAATAACGTGCAGGCAATTTTGAGCCAGCGCTCGGACGAAGCGAACTACCAGCAGAGTGTGAACAACGCGGCCACCGACGTTCATAACGCGCAGATCACTTTGGAGCAGGCTCGGATCACGCTGGCGGCGGCGATCAAAACGCGCGATCTCGATCAGCAAACGCTGGACGCCGAGCAAAAGAAATATCAGGTCGGAGCTTCCACGTTGTTCAATATCGTGTCCGATCAAAATATTCTGGCCGCGGCGGAATCCGCGGAGGTTCGCGCGCGAGTCAATCTGGTGGAAGGAAAAGTGAATTTTGACCGCGCCATGGCTCGCACGCTCGAGGTCTACAACATTACGATTGCCGACGCCAAGTCCGGGCGCGCGACAAAGGGAACTCTCATTCCGGGCACTTCGGCCGGTGGGCAATTGTTCGTCGATCCGGTGAAGAGGACGAGTGCCACTTCGCCGGGCTACCCGCGTCCCGCGGGTGCGGGGAATGCGCAGTAGGTTGTGGCGCCGGCGCCACGCCACTTGCCTTGTCCTGCCCCGCCCCTTCGCCTAGAATCAATTTCGTGCGCGCAGAGGATTTTTCCCAGCGCGGATTTCCTCACTCATGCCATCCGATCGCGATCGATTGCCACAGCCTCCCACAGGCGAAAAATCGCCTGAGCGCACCGCTGAATTCACTACCGTTTCAGGCTATCCGATTCGACGGCTTTATTCTCCGGGCGATCTGACCAACTGGAGCCCAGACCGCGATCTGGGCTTGCCCGGCGCTCCGCCCTATACGCGCGGAATCCATCCGTCGATGTATCGCAGCCGGCTTTGGACCATGCGGCAATTCGCGGGGTTTGGATCGGCGCAAGATACCAACGAGCGGTTTCGCTACCTACTTTCGCAGGGGCAGGCGGGCCTCTCGGTTGCCTTCGATCTGCCGACGCTGATGGGTTACGACTCCGACCACTCTCTTGCGGAAGGAGAGGTCGGCAAGTGCGGCGTAGCGATCAGTTCGCTCGCCGACATGGAGGCGCTCTTCGACCAGATTCCTCTGGGAAACGTTTCTACTTCGATGACCATCAATTCGCCCGCCGCGGTCATCTGGGCGATGTACCTGGCAGTTGCTGAAAAGCAGGGCGCGGACTGGAACCAGCTATCGGGGACGTTGCAAAACGACATCCTCAAGGAATACATAGCGCAGAAGGAGTACATCTATCCGCCGAAGCCGTCGATGCGCCTGGTGATCGACACGTTTGAATTCGCCGCGCGGCAGACGCCGAAGTTCAACCCCATTTCCATCAGCGGCTACCACATTCGAGAAGCGGGATCGACCGCGATTCAGGAATTGGCATTCACCCTGCGCGACGGGATCGAGTACGTCGAATGGGGGATTCGCCGCGGCCTCAAGGTGGATGATTTCGTGCCGTCGCTTTCGTTTTTCTTCAACGCGCACAACGATTTTTTTGAAGAGATCGCCAAATACCGTGCGGCGCGGCGCGTCTGGTACAAGACGATGACCGAGCGGTTCGGCACAAAGCTGGCGCGTTCCTCTGCCCTCCGTTTTCACGCGCAGACGGCGGGGTGCTCACTCACGGCGCAGCAGCCTTATAACAACGTGGTGCGCACGGCGCTGCAGGCGCTCGCGGCGGTGCTGGGCGGCGCCCAATCGCTGCACACAAATTCCCTCGACGAAGCGTGGGCCCTGCCAACCGAATTTGCGGCCACGCTGGCGCTGCGCACGCAGCAGATTCTGGCTCACGAAACCGGCGTCGCGAATACCGTCGATCCATTTGGCGGCTCGTATTTCGTCGAGACGCTGACGAATGAGGTGGAAGAGGGCGCGTGGAAATATATCCGGAAGATCGACGGAATGGGCGGCATGATTCCGGCGATCGAGCGCGGCTATCCGCAACGGGAAATTGCGGACGCGGCGTACCGATACCAGACCGCCGTCGATCGAAAAGAGAAAATCATCGTCGGGGTGAATGAGTTTACAGGCGAGGAAAAAGCCATCGAAGTTCTTCGCATCGACGAATCCGTTCGCGCCGAGCAGTCCAAGCGGCTGCGAAAACTGCACGCGGAGAGATCAGGCGAGGAGGTGGCGCGAAATCTCACCACTCTGCGCAAGGCGGCGCAGGGTACGGAAAACTTGATGCCGCACATCTACGCCGCCGTGAAATCCTACGCAACACTAGGAGAAATCTGCGACTCATTGCGCGACGTCTTCGGCACTCACGAAGAAACCTCCGTAACGTAGAAATCGACCGGAACCACCGCTCCCTTACAGTGTTACCAAGCACTCTCCGTGGCCCTCTGTGCTCCTCAGCGCCCTCTGTGTTAAAGTCTGGTTCTATCGAGTCACTATTAATGACAAACAACGAAATAACGCACGCAATTATCGGCGCGGCTATCGAGGTTCATAGGCGACTTGGACCTGGCTTGCTGGAGTCCGCCTATGAGGAATGCCTCGTCCACGAGCTCCGCACGCGTCAATTGAGGGTCGACCGGCAGGTGCCGGTTCCTGTTGTCTATAGAGAAACAAAGCTCGAGTGCGGATATCGACTTGATCTCCTTGTCGAATCCCGGGTTGTTGTCGAGATTAAGTCCGTGGACGGCCTGGCAGCCATTCACGAGGCCATTATCTTGACGTATCTGCGACTTTCTAACCATCGGATCGGGCTTCTGATCAATTTTAACGTTAGCGTCTTGAAGGATGGCGTTCGACGCTTTATTGTGGAGCACTGCAAATCTTTCAACACAGAGGGCACAGAGAAAAGCGGGAGAAAACTGTAACCGATGGGCGACAGACGCATTCGCGTTTTGATTGCGAAACCGGGGTTGGATGGCCATGACCGTGGAGCAAAGATCATTGCTCGCGCTTTGCGCGACGCCGGCATGGAAGTGATTTATACCGGCTTGCGCCAGACGCCGGAGATGATCGCTTCTGCCGCGCTCCAGGAAGACGTTGACGTGATCGGGCTGTCAATTCTTTCCGGTGCCCACAACACACTCGTTCCTCAGCTTCTCGATCTGCTCAAGCAAAAAGGCATGAATGATGTTGCGGTTCTCCTGGGCGGAACGATTCCGGAGGCCGATATTCCGGGGCTGAAAGCCGCGGGCGTGGCAGGAATTTTTCTTCCCGGTGCGTCGACGCAGGACATCGTCAGTTTCGTTCGCGCGCACGCTCCCCGAAAGGCGTAAATCGCGCATCAGCGCCCGCCAGTGAACTCCGTCCAAATTGGCTTTGGAGAGAGCGGATTTGCGCGCCGGCAGCTTCCGGGCAGCAGGGATCGCTGTGCTATAATTTCGCTCGTAAGTGCCCGTATTCAACGAATCTCACTTGAAATTGCAGCGCGGAGAATTTGCCATGCCCATGAAGCCGACGGAGAAAATCTGGCACAACGGAAAGCTGATCCATTGGGATGACGCGAAGATTCACGTCCTTTCTCACGTGGTCAGCTATGCCTCGGCGGTCTTCGAGGGCCTGCGCTGCTACGACACGGGGAGCGGCCCGGCCATCTTCCGTGTGCGCGAGCACATGCAGCGCATGGTCAATTCCGGGAAAATCTACCGGATGGAATTGCCGTTCACGGCGGACGAGCTCTCGAACGCTGCTGCGGAAGTGGTTCGCGTGAACAAGATGAATGCGTGCTACATCCGACCGATCGCCCTGCGCGGCTACGGTGACATCGGCGTCGGCGGGCTATCCGTCCCGATCGAAGTCTACATCGCGTGCTGGGAATGGGGACGCTACCTCGGCCCGGAAGCGATCGAGCAAGGCGTGGACGTTTGCGTCAGCTCCTGGAACCGCATGGCGGCCAACACCCTGCCGAGCATGGCCAAGGCCGCGGCGAACTACATGAATTCGCAACTTATTCACATGGAAGCCCACGCGAACGGGTATGCCGAGGGTATTGCGCTCGACCCGAACGGCTGCGTCAGCGAAGGTTCCGGCGAAAATATTTTCGTGGCTATGGACGGCGTGCTCTATACACCTCCAATCGGAGCGAGCGTTCTGCCTGGAATTACACGGAACTCCGTGATGGCGTTGTGTGACGATATGAAAATTCCGGTCCGCGAGCAGATGGTTCCCCGCGAGATGCTCTACATCGCAGACGAGGTCTTCTTCACCGGCACCGCGGCGGAGATCAGCCCGCTGCGCTCGATCGATCGGATCAAGATCGGCAAGGGATCGCGTGGCCCGATCACGAAGCGTTTGCAGGAAGAATTCTTTGCGATCCTGACCGGCTCAAAGCCCGACAGGCACGGCTGGCTGACGCCGGTCAACGTGCCGCTTGGCGCCGCGACCCGCTAGTACCCTAGCTACCACAGAGGCTCTTTACCTTAAGCCTTCCCGAAGGGCTGCCGTGCGGTTTTGTGGGCTGTAGCTGTTGGCGTTCACCGAACTGCGAACGCAAACCCCACACAGCCAAGAGTGGCTGTGCTACTCAAAGCTTTACTCCGCCAGTCCATATCTCATAGAATCTGCCTTCCCAACGGCAAACAGGTACGGGCCGGCCAAGAGCAGGTCCTCAAGAGGAGGCTTCCATGTACTCCAAGCCGCAGAAACTTGTCGCTGAATTTATCGGTACGTTTGCGTTGATCTTCTTCGGAGTCGGATCGATCTGCGCGGATCAGTTCATTCACGCGTCCACGAACGGGCAATCCAACCTGGGCCTGCTGGGGATTGCGCTGGCTCACGGTCTGGCAATCAGCATCATGGTGAGTTCGCTCGGCCACATCTCGGGCGGGCACTTCAATCCTGCGATTACGATTGGATTTTGGGTCACGCGCAGAATTTCCACCTTTGATACGTTGGCCTACTGGATCGCGCAGCTTGCGGGCGGTGTTGTGGCCGCGTATCTGCTCCGGCTCTTACCGGTGGATGTCTGGGGCCCCGTGCAACTGGGCACGCCGGATCTGGCAAGCGGCATCTCACGCACGAACGGAATGGTCTTCGAAGCGATCATGACGTTCTTTCTCGTCTTCGTCGTATTCGCTACGGCCGTCGACGAAAAAGGCGCGTTCAATAAGATCGCCGGCTTTGGGATCGGTCTCACGATCACTATGGGAGCGCTCTTCGGCGGACCGTTTACCGGGGCAGCGCTGAATCCGGCGCGAGCGTTTGGCCCCGCGCTGGCCGCAAATCACTGGACCAATCACGGCGTGTACTGGATCGGTCCGCTGGCAGGCGGCGTCGCCGCGGCCTGGATCTACGACACGCTTTTCCTTGGCAAGCAACCATCCATGGCCTCCTAGTCCGGTCAGTCGCACTTAGAAGGGTTTAAGCAATCGCCGCGCGGGTTCTGCTATCATAGGCCGCGGATCGTCATGATCTCCGCCCGTATGCCGTTGTTTCCTCTGGACCTTGTGCTATTCCCCGGACAGGCCTTGCCGCTGCATATTTTTGAGCCGCGCTACCAGGAAATGACGCGGCATTGCCTCGAAACCGAGTCCCCTTTCGGCATTGTTCTCGCGCGTGAGGCCAGCATAGCCCGTACGGGCTGCTCGGCCGTCATCGTAAAAATCCTGAAACAATATGAAGACGGCCGCTCCGACATTTTGACGGCCGGGCAACACACCTTCCATCTGGTCCAAACGCACGACGAAAAGCCCTATTTGGAAGGGGACGTCGAGTACCTGGAAGAGGAATTTTCCGGTATTGACGGCCAGGTCTCATCGCAGCTCGAAGAAATCTGCAACCGCTGTCACAAGATTCTCTACGCCGAGGACGCCCCGCGGTTTGAGACCGAAGGCGGCATTTCGCTCGCGTTTCACGTCGCCTCGGAATTGCCCGTCAGCACAGCTATCCGCCAAGAGATCCTTGAGACTCGGTCGGAGGCCGAGCGGCAAACGCGGCTTCTCAGGCATCTGGAGGATTGGTATCCGCAATTGCAAAGACGCGAGCGCGTGCGAGGGAAATCCACAGGCAACGGCCACGGCAAGTTGTAGGAGCTATGCATTTCGGCGACATGCGTCGAGATTGGGGGCAGACTTTTTGGTTGGGATTTGCGATGATTCCACCGTCAGCGCGGTTACCGCATGGCCGCGTTGATGCGCCGTGTCGGCGGGTCGGAGCGCCAAAAACCGGCACGGCGCGCTGTTAGCGTGTACCCAGACGTACAAAGTGAAACGGCCTGCGGAAGAACTTTGAACCTTCATTGCGGCGATGTCCCCAGCCGTCCGATCTGATTTCTGCAGCAATTCCCCGCGTGGCATATAATAGGGTTTGGATATGCTTAGGGGCCCCTCGATGACGACTAAACCTGCAACGCTCGGCGAATTGCGGAAGCTTCCCGGCTACGCGGCGGGAACGCCGCGGCGCACCGTGAAGGACGAACTGCGCGGCAACATCCTGAAAAAGTTGGAAACGGGCGAGCCGCTGTTTCCGGGAATTCATGGCTACGAGGAAACAGTCCTGCCGCAGATCGCCAACGCGCTTCTCGCGCGCCACAATTTTATATTGCTCGGACTCCGCGGCCAGGCGAAGAGCCGCATCTTGCGTGGCCTTGTGAATTTTCTGGACCCGGAGATGCCTTACGTCGCCGGCTGCGAAATTCACGACAATCCGCTTGCACCGCTGTGCCGCTCGTGCCGCGATTTGATCGCGGAAAAAGGAGACGCGGCTCCCATTGCCTGGCTGCCGCGCGATGCGCGCTTCGTCGAAAAGCTGGCGACTCCGGACGTAACGATCGCGGACATCCTCGGCGACGTCGACCCCATCAAAGCGGCGCGTACGGGCCGCGCATTGGGCGATGAGCTGACGATTCACTACGGCCTTCTCCCCCGAGCCAATCGGGGCATCTTCGCGGTGAACGAACTGCCCGACCTCGCCGGGAAAATTCAGGTCGGCCTGTTCAACATCATGCAGGAAGGCGACATTCAGATTAAGGGGTACCCGGTGCGCATGCCGCTCGACGTTTTGCTGGTGTTCACGGCAAACCCCGACGACTACACAGCGCGTGGGAAAATCATCACGCCGCTCAAGGACCGCATCGGCTCGGAAATTCGCACGCACTACCCTGCCACGGTCGAGGAAGGCGTTTCCATTACCGCCCAGGAAGCGTGGGTCGAGCGCGACGGCGGCCGCGCCTCCGTGGATGTGCCGCAGTATCTCCGCGAAGTCGTCGAACTCATCGCGTTTCTCGCTCGCGACGATAAGCGCATCGACAAGCGCTCCGGCGTCAGCCAGCGCCTGCCGATCGCGGCGATTGAGAGCGTCGTCAGCAGCGCCGAGCAGCGCGCTGTGCGTAACCGGGAAGCGCGCGCCACCGCGCGCATTGCGGACGTGTACGCCGCGCTTCCCGCCATCACCGGAAAAATGGAACTCGAGTACGAGGGCGAATTGCGCGGCGCGGAAAACATCGCGCGCGAGCTCATTCGCGGCGCCGTGGGCCGCGTGTACTCGAACCGCATGGAAGGCGCCAACGTTCAGCCCGTCGTGCAGTGGTTCGAGCTTGGCGGCGAGTTGAAAGTTCCGGAATCCGCTCCAGCCGCCGAGGCCCTCGCGCAATTGAAAAAAATCCAAGGACTCATGGAGCACGCCGAGCGCCTGGGCGGCGACGGGCGCAGCGGTCCCGGCGGGATGGCGGCAGCGGCGGAGTTTATCCTCGAAGGGCTTTGGGCGCACAAGCGCATCAGCCGCAACGAAGAGCGCGGCTTCCACGCCGAACGCCCGAAGGCGCCCGAGGCGCGCGAGCAGCAGCCACGGCCGCCGCGGCGACAGTTCAACTAGGCGCATTCGGCCGAAGGTTCCAGGCGGCGATCTATGACGAAATTCATCCGCTACACGAAATACACGGGCGAGCCCGCCGACGGCGTGGATTTGCAGGAACTCGTCAAGCGCCTGTCCGATTTCTTCCTTCAGAGCGGTTTTGAATCGCAATTCTACGGCCTCTCCGAAATGGATCCGGAAAAATCGATGGAGGCGCTTCGCCAAGCGATCCAGCGCGCCCTGGAAGAAGGCGATCTCCTTCCCGACCAGGATTTGAAAGACCTTCTCGACGGCACTCCGGAAGAGATGAACGCGAAGATGAAAGAGATGATCGACCGGTTGATGGACCGGCTGATGGAAGAGGGTTACATCAGTGGGCAGCCGCAGATCACCGCGCCTCCGGACAAAACGCCGCGGGGCCAAGTCGGCCAGGGCCGCGATCGCGACCGGGAAACCGAGCCTCGATTTGAGATCACAGACAAGACGATCGACTTCCTGGGATTCAAGACGCTCAAGGACTTGATGGGCTCGCTCGGAAAGAGCAGCTTTGGAAGGCACGACACGCGCGATCTCGCGACCGGCGTCGAGTCCGGCGGCATCTCGCGGCCGTACGAATTCGGCGACACGCTCAATCTTGATATTAGCGGGACGCTATTCAACGCCGTGCGGCGCGAAGGCTCGAAAGTGCCGATTGAGCTCGACTATCCCGATTTGATGGTCCATCAGACCGAATACCAAAGCTCGTGCGCGACGGTGCTGATGCTCGATTGCAGCCACAGCATGATTCTTTATGGCGAGGACCGCTTCACGCCGGCGAAAAAAGTGGCGCTCGCGCTTTCGCACCTGATTCGCACGCAGTATCCCGGCGATTCGCTGCACCTCGTGCTGTTCCATGATTCCGCGGAGGAAATGCCGATCGGCGAGCTGGCGCGGGTGCAGGTTGGGCCGTACTACACGAATACACGGGAAGGCTTGCGCCTCGCGCGGCGGATCCTGGGACGGCAGAAAAAAGATATGCGGCAGATCGTGATGATCACGGACGGAAAGCCGTCCGCGCTGACGCTCGAGGATGGGCGCATTTACAAGAACGCGTTTGGGCTCGATCCGCTCGTTGTCACGCAAACGCTCGAGGAAGTGGGCCGCTGCCGCCGGTCAGGCATTCTGATCAACACCTTTATGCTGGCGAGCGACTACAGTCTGGTGCACTTCGTGCAAAAAGTGACCGAGCTGTGCCGCGGCAAGGCCTACTTCACCACGCCCTATACCCTCGGACAATACCTGCTGATGGATTACATGCAGAAGAAGACCCGCCACATTCACTAGCCGCACTTTCCCGCACGCCAATTCCCTCCCGACTCTCCGTGCCCTTCGCTTTTCTCTGTGCTCTCTGTGTTGAAAGGTTTTGCTGTCTCAAGAGCTCACCACAGAGGACACAGAGAAAAGCGGAGGGCACGGAGACTGATGCGCTCGTTTCTCCGGCCGAGGACGCGATCTGGATCTAGAAATTCGAGTTAGCGGGGATTGCGTTTGTAGATTTCCTTCGCGATGCAGTTGTCCATGATGACGAAGAGGCCGGCGCGGCGGGCGCGCTCGGCCGACGCTTCGTCCACGACGCCTTCCTGCATCCAGATCGCGCAGGCGCCGATGCGGATCGCCTCATCGACGATTTCCGGCACAAATTCGGAGCGCCGAAAAATATCCACAATGTCGATTTTCTCGGGGATGTCCTCGAGGCGCGCGTAGCATTTCTCGCCGAGCACTTCGGTCTCGTTTGGGTTCACGGGGAAAATGCGGTACCCGGAAGCTTGCAGAGTCTCCGAGACGCCGTAGCTGGCGCGATGGCCCTTGCGCGAGAGTCCAACCACGGCAACGGTTTTTGCCGTCGCAAGAATATTCGTGATGGCGTCGTCGATAGTCGGCATTTGAGAATTTCTAACCTGCGCGATCCCCTGAAGCTTCAGGGCCTAAAGGCCTCTCTCGAGCTTTTGTCCGACCCGAAGGTCGAACCTCCTAAATGCTCTCGCCTACTTCGATACGGCATGCCGTGGCCGCCAAGCCCGTCTCGTTTTCTTCGCCAACGCCGGCGCGGGAATCTGCCTGCCCGGACCCAGCGCGTGCTCGATGGCGCGAACCAGCTTCGCAACTTCTGGAGCAGCTAGCTCCCGGTAATGGCCTTCCGGAACCGTGTCCACGTCGAGTGAGGCCAGCTTCATTCGCCGCATTTTTTCGACGGGATGGCCCATGGCCAGCAAATTCCGCCGCAGCAAATCGCGACGCACACCGGAGAATTGTACTTCGTACCAGGGATTGGGCGGGTTCTTCCCTGCCGCATGGGTCCCGCGCAAGGGAAACATTTTCCCGCGTAAAGCGCGCGCGAGGGTTTTCATCTGCGTTTCATCGAGCCGGCCCTTCACCTTGATCCAATACGTCTGCGGCAACGAAGCGAGCGCCTTGAGCATTCGGCTGGCGAGGTCGCCGTCGTTAGTGAGAAACACCGCGCCGCCGGCGGCATAATCCAAACGCCCAACAGGAAAAACGCGCTCGGATACTCCAACCAGAAAATTGCGCAGCGTTCGACGCCCTTCGGGATCGGCGAGCGTGGCCACAACCTCGGGCGGCTTGTTCAGCAGCAGATACACGCGCGATTCGGGGGCCTGCGCCACGCGGCCGGCCGCTTCCACGCGGTCGCGGTCCGGGTCCGCCTTGGCGCCCAGCTCGGTGACAACGACTCCGTTGACGCGTACCTGCCCGCTGAGAATTAAGTCTTCCGCATGCCGCCGCGATGCAATTCCGGCATTGGCGATGATTTTTTGCAAACGTTCGAGCATGAAGTTTTCTAGGAAGCGCTTTCTGCCTTCGCGTGTTCGGACGGCGGCGCCTCGGCCAGCGTTGAATCCGAGGGCGGCTGGATCGTCGCTTCAGTAGATGGGGCGGATGTCTCCGCCTCCACCACTGCAGTCGCGGCGGCTCCGTCTCCATTTTCACTCGCAAGCTCTGTTTCCGGAGCTGTCTCCGGCTCGATGGGAGCAATCCCCTCATCCGCACCGAGCGCCGCCCGCGCGAGCTGCTCAAATTCCTTGAGGCTGGGCAGATCCTCGACGTCGGAGAGACCAAAGCGCATGAGAAAATCCTTGGACGTGCGGTACAGGATCGGCCGGCCCAGGACGGCTTTCCGGCCTGCGGTCACGATCAGGCGTTTTTCCAGCAGAGTCTTCACGACACCCGAGACGTTCACGCCGCGAATCTCCTGAATTTCGGGGCCGGTGACTGGTTGGCGATAGGCGATCACGGCCAGTGTTTCGAGCGCAGGCATCGTCAGCCGCAGGGGAGGGCGCAGGCTCTTGATGAAGCGCCGAACGGCTTCGTGGTGCTGCGGCTTGGTGTAAAACTTATAGCCGCCGGCCACGGCGCGAATTTCCACGCCGCGATCTTCCGCTACATAGGAAGCGATCATTTCGTCAAGCGCTGCCCGCACCGTCGCCTTTTCCTCGCCGACGGCGTTTGTGATTTGATCGAGCGTGGCTGGCTCATCGGCGGCGTAGATGATCGCTTCGAGCGCGCCCCGCAATTCTATTGGGTTCATTGTCATTTTTCCTGGCAGGCTCCCCTTCTGGATTCAGACTAAATCAAGTAGAG
>Ga0210410_10001320_pt1 | contig 23620 bp, 18 predicted proteins | sample IncBWC4MmetaG_FD_161058 | JGI IMG/M metagenome (GOLD analysis project Ga0210410, IMG submission 161058) | Forest soil microbial communities from Barre Woods Harvard Forest LTER site, Petersham, Massachusetts, United States - Inc-BW-C-4-M | ecosystem: Environmental > Terrestrial > Soil >... | reverse complement strand
GGTTAGTCTCCTGGAATATTTGCCCTACTCTGCATTAGCGATTAGCGCGGGCGTTTGCGAGGAGTTCGTTTACAGGGGATTTGCCATCGCTGCCTTTTCCAAGGCCGACTTGCCGGTTTGGATGGTTGTGATCATTTCTTCGATACTCTTTGGCCTAGCCCATGCGTATCAAGGTCGTGGCGGAATTATCAGCACGGGAATATTTGGAGTGCTGCTGGCTATCGGAAGGCTCAGTTTTGGAAGCTTGTTGCCGGTGATGATGTGGCATGCCGGACTCGACCTTGCAGCGGGGATCGCCGCGCCAAAATATCTGTCGAATCTACCGAAGTCAGGCTAAGATTCCGAAACCGGATTATCACAGGGCATTTACAATTATGACAACAGGCGTCGAGAAGCCAGTTTCCGATGAAACCGTACGGCGAGCAATGGGTGAATTTCAAATTTCCATTGATTCAGAACAAGTCTTTTTGATTCAACAGTATATAGCCATATTGCTGCGCTGGAATGAGAAATTGAATTTGACAGCCATTCGCGATCCCCTGGAGATACTATATCGTCATTTTTGCGAATCCATGTTTGCGGGCGGTGCAATTCCTGTGGATAAAGGGCGGTTGGCGGATATCGGCTCCGGCCCGGGTTTTCCTGGAATTCCTCTAAAGATAGCTCGTCCGGAACTCGAACTTTGCCTGGTGGAGTCGAACGTCAAGAAGGGTACATTTCTTGCGGAAGTGGTACGGGAACTCAAGCTTGCCAACAGCCGGGTGCTCATTAGCCGTTACGAAGAGTTGGGAGAAGAGATCGCACCTCTAGACTATGTCTGCTCCCGGGCGGTTGGTGAATTTGGACCTTTTCTCGCGTGGGCTGGTTTAGCTCAGGTGCAAGCCCGTCAAGTCATCCTCTGGATCGGCGGTAGGGATTTGGAAGAAGCGCAGAAATCAAAGAATTGGGAGTGGCGGGAGCCAATTCTGATACCCAGATCACTCCAGAGATATCTCTTGGTCGGAAAAAAGAAAGAAATGTCGGCGTAGCGACAAAATACGCAATTTTTTAAATTTGCACAGTCTCTCCTGATTTCACCGTCGAATTGATTGAAATTCCCCAACCTCATTTATCGAAGGATTGCTGCACGTGGAACCATTGTTTCTTTATGACACGTTCGGTGGCGATAGCCGCTGAGTGGAATTGTGCGCAGTGAAGTGATGCTCCTGTTAAAGCGAATATCGTCGGAAGGCCAGATCGAACCTATTCAGATCATTCAGGCGGGAGTTTGAGCTTACCGCCAGCGAATGGAGTTTTTCCGTAAGCCGGTGGTCCAATGGATTCTTGGAGAACGTTCCACGTGGAACATTCGCGAGAAACCAATTTGTTCATGCAGATCAGGCGAAGGAAGTAGGGGCGAGCTGGCTAGAAATTGATGTTCTCAAGAGAATGTCCTAGAATTGACTGTTCCACGTGGAACATCCAGGAAATTGACAGAAATCCTCAACGCTAGCAGTGTTCCACGTGAAACATCTTGCAACTCGACATGGATTTTGATACGTTCCGCACGTTTGGGAGAATAATTTGGCCCGCATCATCGCTATTGCCAATCAAAAAGGCGGAGTAGGCAAAACCACCACGGCTGTGAACCTTGCGGCGTGTTTGGCTGCGGCGGATCAGCCCACATTGCTCGTCGACTGTGACTCCCAAGCGAACGCGACGGCGGCCATCGGCTTTCAGAAAGACCCTTCTCGCAGGACCCTCTACCACACTCTGATACTGAATGAACCCTTCGACAGAATCGTGCAGAAGTCTCAAGTCGAAAAGCTCGACGTTCTACCGGCGGACAAAAACTTGGCTGGGGCCGCTGTTGAATTGGTCTCGGCAGACAACCGAGAATACAAGTTGCAGGCGTTTCTCCAGCCTTTGAGGGAGAAATACAAATTCATCATTCTCGATTGCCCACCCGCCTTGGACTTGCTGACTTTGAATGCCCTTGTGGCCGCGGATGCCGTGTTGGTTCCTATCCAATGTGAGTATCTGGCATTGGAAGGAGTGTCTGAGCTCCTGGACACTCTCATGCGGATCCGGCGTACGCTGAACCCCAGCCTGGAGATTGAAGGCATCCTGCTGACGATGTACGACGAACGGACCAGCCTCTCCAGGCAGGTTGCGACCGACTTGCGCAGCTTTTTTGGCAATCAGATCTTCCAGAGCCTAATTCCGCGAAACGTTCGGCTCGCCGAAGCCCCTAGCTTCGGTAAACCTATTATTTTCTATGATATACATAGCAAGGGCGCAGAAGGATACACACAGCTTGCACAGGAGGTAATTGCCAATGCCGAGAAACGCCTTGGGACGGGGGCTCGGAGCGCTCATTCGGGAGCCTGAGCCGCAAACTCCTGCTGCTCCACCGCAAACCAGTGCAGTAGCACCACCCGTATCGCAAACAGCTGCTGCTGGAGTGTCAGCCGCTGCCGCAGCTCCTGCAATGAGCCCAACACCTGCCGGTCCTTTGCAGATCGATATTGATCTCATCGAACCGAGCCCCTATCAACCACGCACGCGCTTCCGCGAGGAAGCTCTGGACGAGCTGTCCCGCTCCATTCAGGCGAGCGGAATCATTCAACCAATCGTGGTGCGTCCGGTTGGAAATCGCTATCAACTGATTGCCGGAGAGCGCCGCTGGAGAGCGGCTCAACGGGCCGGACTGAAAAAAGTTTCGTCGATCGTACGGCAGGTACCCGACGAGCTGGCGCTGGAAATGACCCTGGTGGAGAACATCCAGCGCGAAGATCTGAACGCGATCGAAGCCGCTCGCGCATTTGAGCGACTGATGGATGAATTCCAGCTGACACAGGAATCGGTGGCAGAACGCACGGGCAAAGATCGCACGACAGTTGCGAATGCGATTCGCCTGCTGAAACTTGAACCCACAATTCAGGATTGGATTGAAGAGGGCAGACTGACGGCCGGGCATGGGCGCGCCCTGCTGGGAGTGGCGGAGGCGGCCCTGCGGATGCGCTACGCGAAGCGAGCGGCGCGCGGCGGACTGACGGTGCGGCAAATTGAAAAGCTTGGTTCGCGGAGGGCTCGAAGCGCGCGAGCCGCGACGGAAGCCGTCGTTGATCCGAATGTCCGGGAAGCGCTTGATGAGCTGCAGCGGCACTTGGGAACGAAAGTCCATTTGAGAGAGAAGACGCGGATACGTCCCGGCCAGCTGGTGCTGGAGTTTTATGACCAGGCGCAATTGATGGGAATTTACGACCGACTGATGAAGTAAGCTCCTCGCGCATGAATTCTGACTGGACATTCGTTCAGGGATTTCATTCGACAACTCACTTGAGATGCGGCGTTGACTTCTCAACGTACGCAGCTACATTGGTGAAGTAGACTCTCGAAGCAGCGCATCGGGAGCAATGTTTGGGGGAATGCTAATGGCTTGGAAGTGGCCGGGTTCTTCGAAAAATGGCGGCGGAGAAGAGTGGACAGGATTCATTGATCAGGGTGTTTCGCTTGAAGGCACCTTGACGCTCACGGGAACGTTTCGCATTGACGGTCACGTTAAGGGCAATATTATTTCCGAGCAGACCGTAATTCTCGGCGAGAATGCGAAGGTCGAGGGACAGATCGAAGGGAACCGGGTGGTGATCTCGGGACACTTCGACGGCGTGATTTTTGCACGGGGCCGAGTGGAGATTCAACCCAAGGGTGTGGTCACGGGAGAAGTTCATTCCCCTTGCATGGTCATTGATCCCGGTGGCATTTTTGACGGACGTTGCCACATGCTGGCGGCCTCGGATGCCTCGGCTGGAGTAACAATTCCGATCCGAGCTATTGGCCAAGCCTAAGTGGGCAAGGCTTAGCGGTTGTTGTTTCATAACCTTTTATTTAATAGATAGCGGTTAGCTGACTCCAGAGTCTTCCTGCGCCCGCTCATTGCCCGCTGAGTTGACAGCACTGTTTCCCCAATCTATCTTTCCTGTGCGCTACTCGAAAGGCACTCGAAAATGAAAATCCTGGTAATTGGCGGCGGCGGACGCGAGCATGCACTGGTGTGGAAACTGGTGCAGGGCCCTAGCGTTGAAAAAATATGGTGTGCCCCTGGCAATGGAGGCATTGCGGGAGAGGCGGAGTGCGTGGCGGCAGACGCGGGGGACGTGGCGGCGCTCGTCGCGCTGGCGGAAAAGATTAAGCCAGACCTGACGGTGGTTGGCCCGGAGGTGCCCCTGGTAAATGGACTGGTGGATGCCTTTTCGGAGCGGCGCTGGGCGGTGGTCGGTCCAAACAGGAAAGCTGCCCAACTGGAAGGCAGCAAGATCTTCGCGAAGGAATTCCTGCAGCGGCACAACATTCCCACGGCGGAGCTTTATGGGGCGCACGATTCAGCAGGGGGCGCGTATGGAGCTCTGTGCGCAGTGGATTGGCCGGTGGTGATCAAGGCGGACGGATTGTGCGCGGGAAAAGGAGTGTTCGTTGCGCCGAATCCTGACGCGGCGACGGATTTTATTGAACGCGCCATGGAGAAGAATGAACTGGGTGAAGGCGGAAAGCGCGTGATGTTGGAAGAGGCTCTGGAGGGCGAAGAACTTTCGTTCATTCTTTTGACCGATGGAGAACGCTATGCTCCGCTGGTGCCCACACGCGATCACAAGCGCGCGTTTGACAACAATCAAGGACCGAACACAGGCGGCATGGGCGCGTATTCTTCGGACGAGCTGTTGCCTGCCGAATTGCGGCGAACGATTGAGAAGACCATTGTTGAGCCGACGATGAAAGGGTTGGAAGCTGATGGGATCCGCTACCAGGGATTTCTGTACGTTGGACTGATGCTGACGAAGAACGGACCAAAGGTGCTGGAATTCAACTGCCGGCTGGGGGATCCGGAAACGCAGGCGATTCTGGCGAGGGTGGATTTCGATCTGGCCGAAGTGCTGGCGGACGCCGCCGGCGGAAATCTGAAGCCGGAGAAGATGAAATGGAAGGCAGGGGCTAGCGCTTGCGTGGTGATGGCTTCGGGAGGATATCCAGGAAAGTTTGAAACCGGGAAAGAGATTCGTGGATTGGCGGAGGCGGCGCGCGTTGCCGACGTTAAAGTGCTGCATGCAGGAACGAAGCGGGTGGGAGAGTCGATTGTGACAAGTGGCGGACGCGTGCTTGGCGTGACGGCGACAAGGGACACGCTAAACGTTGCGCTGCAAAAGGCGTATGAAGCCGTGGGAAAGATTCAGTTCGATGGCATGCACTATCGCAAGGACATCGGAAAGCTACAGCAACAAACCTCGACAGCGGGAGATTGAGCAATGGCAACAGTGGTCCATTTATTCCGAGCACCAAAACGACGCGAGCCGATGGAGGAGTTGCAAGAAGCTCGCGCACTGGAAGACGTAGGATTGGAAGGATGCGCCCACGCCCGGCCGCAGGGCAAGCGGCAGATTTTGCTGATGGACCGGGAAACATTAGATGTGTTCGAACTTGCGCCGGGGATTGTTCGGGAGAACGTGACGACGGAAGGTTTGGACATCAATGGATTGGCAATCGGGCAGCGGCTGCAAATCGGCGGCGTAGAATTGCAAGTGAGCGCGGTGTGCGATCCGTGCGAGCAGATTGAGGCGTTGAGGACTGGTTTGCAAGCAGCGATGCAAGGCCGTAGGGGAATGTTGTGCAAAGTGGTGCGTGGTGGATTGCTGAAGCGGGGCGATGAAATTGTGGTGACCCGCATGGTTGGTACATAGGGAGCATGCATAAAGGCGAGAGCTCTGCTCTCGCACTCAAAAGTAGAAGCGGCCCACCTCCCTTCCGTCGTCAGAGCAATCGGAAAGTGGGCTCTCCGAGTGATGAAGCTAAGGCTAAGGCTTGGGTTTCTGTTGAAGGGTTGGGGCGTCGGGCGGGCGGTTTTTATCTTCCGTTGTTTTTATTTTCTCACGGGGCTCATCGGGCGGAACAATCCAGTCAAACCTGCCATTCTCGGTCATCGTGCCGAGGAAGAAATGTGAATCTCCGGCGAGGACTGGCAGCGCGGCGCGCAAAAAATCTGCGGCGGCGACGGGGTCGGCTTTTTGTGCTTCACCTTTCTGGATCAACTCAACCACCTTGTTGACGTGCGGGTCTGAAGAACGAATGCGGGCAATGGCGGGTGCATTCTGCTGGATAAGGCCGAGGAGCGGTACGTCGTGCAGATCGGACGGGACGCGCACTTCAACAATCGTTTTCGGTTGATGTTTTTCAGGCGGATAAAGCTGCGTGAAGCGCGGCCGCAGGATATGAGTCAGCAAATAGTCTCCGCGGACGGCGACGGAATTTTGCTCGACGTAGTATTCAATGAGCCAGACTTCCGGCCCGTACTCCTTCGGCGCGTACCCGAGCAGCAGGATCTGAAAAAGTGGCTGGTCGGGCTTGATCTCGATCGGGTGATGGAGTTGAGAAACGAGAGGGCGCAATTTTTCCAGGAAGGCAACACCGATCTGTTCTAGGTCCTGCTCGGCACCGCCGGGGGGAGCAAAGCGGGTATCAACGGCCCCAATGTGGGGGATGTCGCGGTCGAGCCGTATGGGGCGGGGTTGCGAGGTGACCTGCCATTCGGACGCGCCAAAAAAAATCCCGAGGTGCCGGCTGTCAATCGCGGCGACACGCGGCGGAACTGATTTGGATTCGAGAGGATGATCGATGGCCGCGAACACGATGGCGTCATTTGCGACGTGGATGATGGCTCGTCCGCCGGCGAGGTTGGCGACGATTTCGTCTTCCTGGGCATGAGTAGGAGCGCCAGCCGGGAATGCGGCCAGAAGAATGAGAGAGGCGCGAACGAGGAGGTACCTCATCGAGGCAGAGTAGCACAGCGGGCGGATTGCGGGGTTGGGGGATCTCTGGGGAATGGTTTCCGAGTGGGGCGGGATTCGTTAAAATAGTAAGTTGCAAAACGAGGGCAAGAAACCACTATGGGGCGAAGAAACTTGAAAAACCTGAAGCACAATGGCAAGACCTTGGAAGAAATTCTGAAGGCTCATGGATTGTTCTGGGCGAGCAAGGAAGGCGGGACGCGGGCGGACCTGGCGGGAGCGGATTTGTCCGGAGCGGATCTGCGGGAACTGGATCTGGCCGGGGCAATCCTGAAGGGCGCAAACCTGGAAGGCAGCGATCTGCGGGGAGCGCGTCTGCCGGGAGCGGATTTGTCTGGAGCGAATCTTCACAAAGCAGATTTAAGGAAGGCTGACTTGACGGAAGCTTTCCTGCCGGGAGCGAATCTGGCGGAAGCTCAGGCCAGTGGTGTGGAGTTTTTCCGCTGCGATCTGACGGGCGCTAACTTTCAAAAGGCGATGCTGCGGAACGTGAATTTCCGGGATGCGCACCTGGATGGAGCGAAGTTTGCGGGAGCAGACCTGGGAATTGCGATTCTGCGCGAGACAGATTTGCGAAACGTGGATCTGTCGGGTGTGGATTTGAGCACAACTTTGATGCCGCCGGATTGGGGCACGAAGAAGCAGGGCGCTTAGAAGAGCCTTTTAACGCTGAGTGCGCAGAGCGGAGTAGAAAGGCGCACAGCCAGGAATGAATGGCTGTGCCACAATGATGGCAAACGGGACCTCCGCGTGTTAGCCTCACGCAAAGCTGGCCGGTGAAGGAACACTTTGGCGACAACTTCCCCACAATTGGATTTGCCGGGCATGCGCGAGCGCGTGCTGGACGTGTTGCGTGAGTTGCTTCTGGAGCTCGGCAGCCATGGCGCCGTGGTGGAGCTTTCGATTCATTCGAATCTGGACCGCGATCTGGGGTTGGGAAGCCTCGAGCGGGTGGAGTTGCTGACGCGGCTGGAGAATGCATTTGGGGTGCGCCTGCCGGATACGCTGGCAGCGGAAGCGAGCACGCCGGAAGAGTTAACCGCCGCTATAGTTGAGGCCCCTGGGGCACCGGTCAGTGAAGAGGAAGGGTTGTCCGGGCTGCGGGTAAGTGCGGCGACGCAAGAGTTGGCGCAGAAGGCTGCCGACTCGATCGTGGAGAAAGCGGAAACCCTTTTGGATGTGATCCGCTACCGCGGCGTACATGACGCGCAGCGGCCTCACCTGCTGATTACCGAGGACGACGAGAAGGGTGAGCATCACTACACCCTGACATTTGGAGAGTTGTACACGGCAGCGCAAAAGTGCGCGGAGGAATTGGCGCGGCGCGGCGTGCCCCCGGGCGGCCGCGTGTCGTTGATGCTGCCGACTTCGCGGCAGTTTTTTATTTGTTACGCGGGAATTTTGCTGGCGGGGGCTGTGCCGGTGCCGATTTATCCGCCATTTCGCGCCGACAGGATTGAGGAGTACGCGGGCCGGCAGTCGGCCATTTTGAACAATGCGGGAGTTTGCCTGCTCCTCACTTTCCGGAGAGCGGAAGCCGTAGCGAAGCTTTTGAAGCCTCGCGTGAAATCTCTACAGGATGTGGTGGAAGCTGCAAAATTGTTGGAAGCGGCGGAGAAAGCGCCGCCGCCGGCTCCCGGCGCGTTGCCGGCGTTCCTCAGCGGGACAAGAATCCGCAAAAGTAGCGACATTGCGCTGCTGCAATACACGTCGGGCTCGACCGGCGATCCAAAGGGCGTGGTATTGACGCACGCAAATCTGCTGGCGAACATGCGCGTGATTGCTCGAGGCGTGCAACTGGGCCCGGAGGATGTGGGAATCAGTTGGCTGCCTTTGTATCACGACATGGGGTTGATCGGCGCGTGGCTGACATTGTTGATGCACGGCGTGCCGCTGGTGGTGATGTCACCGCTGGCTTTTCTGACCCGGCCGGAACGCTGGCTGCAGGCAATGAGCAAACATCGGGGGACGATTACGGCGGCGCCGAATTTTGCCTACGAGTTGTGCGTGCGCAAGATTTCCGACAAAGCCATGGAAGGCGTGGACCTGAGTTCGATGCGCGTGGTGATGAATGGAGCGGAGCCGGTAAATCCGGAGACGCTGGAAAGATTCGCGAATCGATTTGAGAAATATGGTTTCCGAAGAGAAGCGATGCTGCCAGTGTACGGCCTAGCGGAAGCCTCGCTGGGAGTGACCTTTCCACCATTGAATCGTCTGCCGCGGGTGGAGCGCGTGGAGCGGGAAGCGTTCGCCGTGCATGGACGAGCAGTGCCTGCAGTGGAAAATGATGAAACAGCAATTGCGTTTGTCTCGTCGGGAATATCTTTTCCTGGACATGACGTGCGGATTATGGATGACCAAGGGAATGAGGTCGCGGAGCGGACGGAAGGATTTTTGTGGTTCCGCGGCCCATCCGGAACCGGCGGGTATTTCGAAAATCCCGAGGCGACGGCGATGTTGATGCCGCAGGGCCCGGCGCAGCGCGAAGGCGAGTACCCATGGCTGAATTCCGGGGACCGCGCGTTTCAGGCGGACGGAGAGATTTTCATTACCGGGCGCGTGAAAGACATCATCATCAAGGGCGGGCGCAATTTGTATCCGCACGAAGTGGAGGAGCTGGCGGCGCGGGCCGAAGGGACCCGCAAGGGTTGCGTGGTGGCGTTCGGATTGAAGGATAAAAGCAGCGGCACAGAAAAACTGGTGATCGTTGCGGAGTCGCGAGAAGAGGATGCGGCGCGGCGCGCAAAGATCGCGGCCGCGATCAATGATGAGGTTTCGCGGGGACTGGGTTTGCCGCCGGACCGCGTAGAACTGATTCCCTCGGGAAGTATTCCCAAAACATCGAGTGGAAAATTGCGGCGGGACGAGACGAAACAGATGTATATGGCGGGAACGCTCGCGGCGGGCAGGCCTCCAGCCTGGGTCCAGATCGCGCGGCTCGGCACGGGAACGTTTTTGCGGGAGGCAGCCCGAAGCGTTGGGCGCGGAATTCTGAAGGTGCTCGAGAAAATTTACGGCGTATATTTTGGCATCGTGTTCTTTTTGTGGATCGTGCCCTCCTGGTTCATCGTGAAGCGGATTAAGGACGAAAAAACGGCGGGACGATTTACTTCGTCCGCGTTGCACGTGCTGTTTGCGCTGGCCGGAATCCGGCTGAAAGTTGTGGGCAAGGAGTACATGGACACGCCCGGCGCAAAAGTGTACGCCTCAAACCACGCAAGTTATTTCGATGTGTTGCCGGTGATGATGGGGCTGGGCGTATCGTACAGGTTTGTCGCAAAGGGCGAGGTGAACGACATGCCGTTCATCGGGACGTTTTTGAACCAGATGGGGCATTTATCGTTTAACCGGCATGACGCGGATTCACGACTGAAGCAGATGGACGAGATGGAGGAGTGCTTGCGCCGCGGCGATTCGGTCTTTGTGTTTCCCGAGGGGACATTCACGCCACAGGCTGGCGTGAGGCCATTTCAGCTGGGCGCTTTTCGCGGAGCCGTAGCTACGGGGTCCCCGGTGATTCCAGTGTCGTTAAAGGGAACGCGAAGATTTTTGCGCGATGGGACAATTCTGCCGCGCCCGACGAGCGTGACGATTACGTTGTCGCCCCCGATTTATCCTTCGCGCGAATTGGGGAGCGATGATCCGCACCAGTTACAGGAGATTGTGCGGCTGCGGGATCTGGCACGGGAAGCGATTGGGCGGTTTTCTGGCGAACCAGTATTGTAAGCAAGACCGAAGATAACGCAGAGGCCGCGGAGAGCGCTGAGTTCGCAGAGAAGAAATCGGAGAGAGATAGAAGCCGGCGTTGGACGCCGGCTTTTTTTGATTGGGTCACGTTGCTTGGTTGGTGATCTTCGTTGTGAATATATAGTCGGGCGGTTTTGCTGAATCGGTAAAAGCGACGGCAAAGCTGCCGCACTCCAAAGGGGTGTTAGTGACTCAAGGTGTAGATGACGGTAATGCGGGTGTCCACTTCGATGGGGCGCCCGTTGAGGATGGTGGGGCGATAGCGCCACTCGCGAACCGCGGCCAGTGCTGATTGGATGAAAAATGGATCGCCGGAGATTAGCTCCAGAGATTCGATCCTGCCCATAGTGGAGATGATCGCGTGAAGTTCCACGCGGCCTTCGCGATGGGTTTGGATGGCGAGAGGCGGGTACCTGGGCTCCACGCGAGTGATGAGCTGGGCCATTTGCACCATTTCACTGACCTTCCGACGCTCCTTGATTACGAAAGTATTCTCTTCTGGCGGAGCCAGGGGACGAGTTGTGGGCGGAGTATACCCTCCAGTGACACCAGGCGATTGTGGAAGTCCGGGAATCGGATCGCCAGCGGCGCCGTCGGGCTCTGGAGAAAAATTTGGTTCGCGTGCGGGGACGCTTGATGGAGCGCTCGGCAGCGAGCAGAAATAGCAAGGCGCAGAAGGGTGTCGAGGCGGATCGCTTGGGGCGTGGTGATGGTTGCCAATGGGAGCGTAGGGGGGAATCAGCGTCGCATTTTTTAGCGAGATACGCTCGCCTTTGCTGAGAAGCGGGAAAAGAACCAATGCGGAGAGGGCGAGACTTTGCAGGACGATGGAAATTGCTACGGCACGCTGCTTAATGCGGCGCGCGCGCTTTTCGGATTGCGGATCACCTTCGACCAGACAACTGCTTAATGAACCAAAAGCGTCATCGGACACACGGGACACACGTTGGACTTCGAGAGTCATCACACACCTCCGGAAATTTCCGGCGAGCCGTGAGATTTTTGCGGCGCCAGCCTCCGGAGGTTGCTAACCGGAGACCAGCGCCGCGCTCGCAGGGATGTGAGGTGCGCGCGTCCTCTGTGATGTTTGACACCGAACAAGTTGCGGAGTGCCCATTGAAAAGGTGATCTGGAAGAAGGGACTTGATACCTAGGTCGCTGAAAAGAGAGGTGGGATGTGTCAAAAGGGTGGCGGAAGGAAATCGTGAAGAGCGTTTCGTGGGGAAGTAATGTGTTTCTACTAGGATGAAGAGTCCGGAATACTCGAAAGGAATACTGAAGGTTTAATTACATCTAAACGATTCAACGCTGCATCGAATCTTTCGGACGAGGATTCGAGGAGGAGACCAGATGGAAAGGCATTTACCCGAGGTAGTCGGCGTGCGCCGCACGGGCTGGGCAGCTCTGAACCGCGATCCGCAGCAGGACGTAGTGGAATTTACCTGTCCTAATTGCGGCGCGAAAAGCCAGAAGAAAGCCCGACGCGAGCGGACAGAATATCGGTTTACAGACGGCTTTCTGCAGGATGTGCAGGGGGAAGGCGTGCAGTGCCATTTGTGCAAGCAGTCGATGCGGATCGTGCCGGTGGTGATGCTGCACGATCAGGATGAGGCGAAACGGTTTGCGGCGGTGTTTTCAGACGAACCGCTGGTTCACGCGGAATAAGCGCAATTTTTAGGAAGTACTGAAGGGCGCCCGTGGATTGGGCGCCCTTTTTGTCTTTGTGCGAAGTGTGCCGCGTCAGTAGCGATCATCCCGGTCGCGATGGTGTTCGCGGTATTCGTGCCGGAGGTGCTCTCGCCGTTCGTACGCTTCGTGGCGTTCGTGTTCCCAGTGACGCGCGTCGCGGCTATAAGGGCCGAAGCGCTCGACGGCTTCGTGGTAGCGCCACTCGGTGTAAGAGATGCGGCGGTTGCAATCGTCCCAATCGTTGGCGTTTGCGGCGGGCGCACCTGCAGCCAGAAAAAATCCGAGGGCTACGGTGGCTAGGGCCGTCTTTCCGAGGAACGAACCGATCTTCATCGAGAGAAGTTTCATAAGATTGCCTCCAGGAGCCTGGCCCGGGCTGGCGATCGGGGGTGCATCCTTGGGGATTCAAACACCCGTTTGAACCGAAGGTTGTGGTGGATTGCAAGATTCTGAAAATGAGTTCGTTATCTAGAAATGAGCCGGTGGGATGAGGAATCCGGTCGACGAGAACACGGATAACAGCGAGCAGATAACAAAAAGTGCCGGGCCGTGGCCCGGCACTTGAGGTTGATTCGGGAATTGGATTATTGGTGATCGTGATCGCGATCATGTTCATGGTCATGATCGTGGCGGTCGTGATCGTGATCGTCCCAATCGCGATCCGTGCGCCAGCGGTGTCCGTCTTCATCCCACCAGCGATGGCTGTGTTCCCAGCACCAGGCGCGCGCCTCCGCCAGTTCGTGGCGATACTTCGCAACCTGTGGGCTATCCCAACCATGATGTTCGGCGGCCTCGTGAAGCTTGTGGTCCGCCCGGATGATGCGCTTCTGGCAGTCTTCGTCTGCACGCACCGGTGCGGCGCCCGCGAACAACATTGCGGCGCCTAGCGCGGAGACGGAAATAACTGCGCGACAACTCCATGATTTCAATGAAACCCTCATAGGTTCTCCCTTGTAACCGCAGCGGAGACGGCCCGCGGCAAGTTGTTAGGAAATCAGGGTGGGCATACAGTATCGGAGTATCGAGCGGCGCGAAACAAGTGACAATCGGGTATAGACCTGAGGAAATCAAAGTCTTCAAATACTTACTATCCTTAACAAAATGAGCAGGCTGGCGGACCATGGGTGGGTTATCAATAGGCCTGGAGGAAGGGATCTCCCTGCATGTGGTATTTCTCCAGCCCAATGCGAATCTTGTCGAAGGCTTCGTCGACGCTGTCAGCGTACTGCAGGTTGTCAAAGTCGGCCTGGCTGATGGTGCCCCAGCGGACCATGTTCTTGAGGTTGAGAACTTCGTTCCAATACTTGCGGCCGTAGATAAGAATCAAGGTGTGCTTGGGCATTTTGCCGGTTTGCGAGAGGGTCATCATTTCCCAAAGTTCATCGAGCGTGCCGAAGCCGCCGGGAAAGACGATGAGCGCTTTGGCGATTTGCGCAAACCATAATTTACGCATAAAGAAATAGTGGAAATTGAAGCTGAGCTCGGGGCTGATGTAGGGATTCGCGAATTGCTCGTGAGGCAGTTCGATGGAAAGGCCGATGGACTTGCCCCCGGCTTCGTAAGCGCCGCGGTTGGCCGCTTCCATGATCCCGGGGCCGCCGCCCGAGCAGATCACGAAGCGGCGGGGGCGGGGCCCAAGCGAAAGCGCCCAGGTGGTGATCTTGTGAGAGAGTTGGCGCGCCTGCTCGTAATAGGCGGACATTTCCAGAGCGCTTTTGGCTTCGCGGAGATGAAGGCGATGCTTTTTGAGCCGGGCAGCGCTCCATTTGGAAGTTTTCATCTGTTTGAGGCGGGTGAACCGGGACGAAGCGGTTTCATGCGATTCGATGCGCGCGGAACCGAACATCACGATAGAGTCGCAGATGCCCTCTTTTTTCAGCTGGACCAGCGGATGAATGTATTCGGAGATAATGCGAATGGGCCGAGCGGGCGTGCTGGCCAGAAACTTGTGGTCCTCGTGCGGAGCTTTCGGGGCATGCTGGGGCTTGGGACGATTTCCATCGGGCATGGGACTTTTCTCCATTCAGGGTGCGCTTAGATTGTAGGCAGGGCGAAGGGCGACGGCAACGCCTTTGGGGCAAATGGCGTCGAATTGAATACGCAAGGAAGTGGCCGGGGTTGCTCTGGAGGGATCGTTGAACACTGCCAAGTCTGGCGGCGATTGCCCATGAAGAGATGCTTGGCGATTTTTGTGCGGCTGCTTGCGATGGCGGCGGTCGCGCTGCCGCGCGCATGGGCTCAGGCGCCCGATGGGCCAATGGTCCCTCAGCCAGGCATGCCCATCCAGAAAGGGCCGGCGCCGATCAAGATTCGCACCGTGCTGGTGAACACGCCCGTGACGGTGCGGAATGAGAAAGGCGAAATGGTGCACGATCTAGAAGAGGCGGATTTCCAGATTGCCGATAATGGCGCCTTGCAAAAGATCAGTCATTTCAGCTTGGGCGGAGATCCGATTTCGCTGGTGGTGGTGGTGGAAACGAGTTCGCGGATTGCGCCGATCCTGCCGCAGATTCGCAAGTCCGGAATTCTGATTTCGCAGACTGTAACCGGGCCAACGGGAGAGGGAGCCGTGGTGGGGTTCGACGACCAGGTGAGCACCCTGCTGGACTTCACGAGCAGTCCCGATGCGATGGAAAAGGTAATGTCGGGATTGCCCGAAGGAACATCGGGAACCAAGCTGTTCGATGCTATGTCCAAAGCGGTGGAGCTTTTGAGCCAGCGCCCGGAAGTATCGGAGACCGAGTTGGGCCACCGGCGGGTGATGCTGGTGATTGCGGAGGCGCACGATTCGGGAAGCGAAGAAAAACTGGGCGAGGTACTGCGGCGCGCCCAACTGGCGAACATCACGATTTACGCCGTCGGAGTTTCGACGACCAAAGCGGATCTGAAGAGGAAACCGGAGCACACGGGGCCATCGCCGGTAACCCCGGAGGGGACGTACGGTATTCCACCCCCGCCCGGAACAGTGCAAACGCCAACGACTGGAGACACCAGTCAGCCGCAAGGAGTGAACCTGCTGGCGCTGGCAGTTTGGGCGGTGAGTCATGCAAAGGATCAGGTTACGGCGCATCAATTGGAGATTGCCGCAGCGGCGACCGGCGGGCTGCACGCCTCGACGTGGAAGAACCGGACCATCGAGAAAGTGATTGATGAGATAGGCGGCGAACTGCACTCGCAGTACACATTGACCTATACGCCGAGCGGCGAGAAGACTGACGGTTATCATGAGATCAACGTGACGGTAACGAAAGAGAAAGAGCGCGGATTGAAAGTGCGCGCCCGGCCTGGGTATTACGTGGGAGCGCCGGAGAGTTAGAATGGTGCAAGGCAAATGCTCCGCAGAGAAATCGGTGGGGCAGAGACGTTGACACCGTAGAAGCGGTGGCAGAGCCACCGCACTCCAAAATAACCAGGCGGACATTTCGATGGCTGAGAATTTCGCAATTCGATTCGCGACGGGAGCGGATATTCCGGCGCTGCGAGGGCTGATTGACCAGTCGGTGCGGGTTTTGCAACGCGGAGATTACTCAGCGGAGCAGTTGGACGCGGCGCTCGGGACGGCCTATGGCGTGGACACGCAACTGATTGCGGACGAAACGTATTACATTGTGGAGGCGAGGGGCGCGGCTGACGAAAAGGTGCTGGCGGCTTGCGGCGGGTGGAGCATGCGCAAGACGCTTTACGGCAGCGACCACGGACCGTATCGCGACAACGCAATGCTGGATCCGGCGCGCGATGCGGCAAAGATCAGGGCGTTTTTTGTGCACCCGGACTGGACGCGGCGCGGAATTGCCAGTTTAATTTTGAAAACATGCGAGGATGCCGCCTATGCGCGGGGGTTCCGGCGTTTTGAGATGGGAGCAACGCTGACGGGGGTGCCGATGTATGCCGCGCGAGGTTACGCAGAGGGCGAGCGGATTGAGGTGCCGCTGCCAAATGGCATGTCTCTAACTGTGGTGAGGATGTCGAAGACGCTGGCGTAGGAAGACCACGAAGTCCAATTAGTGAATGTCGAAAATCCTATGGCGAAAGGCGCCCGCCCCGCAACTGCATCCGGGGTCCACAAAACGGACCTCAGAAGGCGGCCGCTACAGGAGTGATCGAGGCCACCTGAAGGTGGCCGCTACGCGAGTTGGCGCCAAAAGGCAGCTTCGCGGGAGGCGAGCAGCGCGTCCTTGCGAGCGTTCCAGCGAAGAAAGTGCGGGGTGCGCATGTGCGCGGTGTGGTCCTCGCGATCTCCCCAGACTTCGTGGAGAAGAAAACTTCCGGGCTGGTCGACGCAAACATGAAGATCAAATCGCAGGCAGCCCTGTTCCTTTCGCGTGGGTGCGATAAGCGCGCGTAGTTCTGCCTCGAGGAGGATGTGCTGGCCCTCCTTGGCGCGGAGCGTGACGACCAATGTAACCGCATCTTTTGGTAGCTTCGCGACCGTGGCGCCATGAGTGCGGCGCCGCGCTGGCCTCCGGGAGGATTTGTGCGATCTTTGTTTCGGCATGTCGGCGGCGATTGTACTCCAAACGGCTTTAATGGCAAGGGGGAGTGGAAGCCTCGGTCAGAAGTAGGCCCGGAATGGCCCGCCTCGGAAGGCGGGCCGTACAACAGTTTCGGGGCTTGGCCACCTGAAGGTGGCCGCTACTTTTCGTCGGCTTGCTTCCGGCCGGCGTTGAGGCTGTCAAAGCTCAGGAGGGTGTTGAGCACCAGAGAGTAGGTGTTCTCCGTTTCGCCGCGATAGACCGGGTTGATGGAGAACAGGACGACGTGGCCGGAACCGCTGGGCACATCCACCACCGCGGGGTGCTGCGCGATATCGTTGCCGTTCTCGACGAGGCCGGAGATCAGCAGGTCCTTGGAATCGGCGTAACGCAGAATGACGCGCGCACGATTGGCCGGGGGGATGACGCGCGGATTGTTAAAACTCTGATCGTCGGTTGGTTGGGGCGCTTCCCAGAGTTCCTTTTCCGGCTCGTCGGGAACTTCGGAAGCGGGGCGACCGACGACGAAATCGGGGTCGTCCTTGGTGCCGCGTCCCGTGGGACGTGTTTTTATTTCCGGGCCGAGATGCCGGCGGCGAGCGCCAAGAATGCTGGTGACGGAGAAGATGGGTCCGTTGTCGCAATAGGCGGACACTTTTTCGTCGTAGCCATAGGCGATGGGGCTGGCCGGATCAACGAGGCGCGTGCCAACAATGGAACCGACAATCTTCATTTTTTCGGAGTTGCTCGAAGTGACTCCATTGGCCAGTCCTGTCGAGATGGCAAATTGCGCGGTGTCGAGCGCCGTCAGCAGAACGCCTCCGTTCTGTACAAAACCTTGCAGCTTGGCGAGGCCGTCCCAACCGAGGCCGGGGCGCATGTCGGGTGTGGAGTCGTTTTTGCCGACAAGGTTGGGCGTTTCGGTCGTGTTCATCCACGGGAGAGGATTGCCCCAGGCGGTCGGTGTGCCCTGCACAATGGCGTTGGGGCCGGTACTGCCGGTGACCGGTGGGAAAAGGATCACGTCATATTTGGCGTTTAAGTCGGCAATTTTGGCGAGCGCCTGGGTGCTCATGTAGTCGTAGGGGATTTGCAGATTATCCAGGGCGAGGCGCCACCAACCTTCGGATTGCGTGCTGATCCAGGTGTGGACGTACGCGATGCGCGGGGCGCGGATGGGGTGCGTTTTGACCTGCGGGGCCGCCGCGATGGCAATAGGTTGCAAGCCGAGCGATTTCGCAGCGGCATCCAGATCGGAGCGGCTGACGCCCCGGATGAGGAATGTGCCGCGAGAGAATTTGCGGTCCCCTGATTGGAAAGGCTCTTCCGCAGCGTCGATGGTCGCCTCTTTCAAGCGATACCTGAGTGTGGCGAGCGCGGGTTCGGCATGATTATCGATGGCGAAAATTGAGCCTTCGCCCTTCACGCCGCCGAAGGGGCGGAGTTCCGTGACGCGCTCCATCGGAACAGCGAGGACTTTGGAGTCGGTGACTCGCGTGACCTGCACGCCAAAGAGTTCCCCGAGGGTCCATGCGGTGTCGTCGTAAGGCGTGGTCTGTGGATCTTCCGGGCTCCAGTATTGGTAATCGAGCAACGCATCAGCGACGCGGGAATAAGGCTGATCCATGCGAATTACATAACTGCCGGCGGGAAAATCGCGGGTGGTTGGCGACGCGGGCTTTGGTTTTTCCTCCGTGCCCTCCGGCTTGCTAGACTTCTTTTCTTTCTTTACGGGGAGAGCCACCTGGAATGGGCTGGTGGCGCGTGAAATCTCAACGTGCTGCTTAAGCATGACGCTCAAGAGATCGGCTTGCACGCTGGCGCGCGGGTCATCCGCGGGAAGTACATACGCGGCCGGGCCCTCAGCAGAGGGTTTCTGGATGGAGCGCTTCCCTTTCAGATAGAAATTCTTGAGGAACAGGCGTTTGTTCTCGTTGAAATAATGGAGCGAAGTGAGCAGGCCGGTTTCCTCGTAATTATTGTTATTACGTTGCGACCAGAGCGTTTCGGGAAACGGCGGGTTTGGCTTGTACCAGGTGCGCGCATATTCGTCGGGTTGAAGCTTGCGCTCGCGGGTGTCTGCGCCACCGTTGCCAAACGTCTCATACAGGCGGCTGATGCCGTTGTGCATCGCTGCAAGAAACATCAGGTAGCCGGGAGACCAGGTATCGAAATCGCCGTGGGTAAAGACGCCGGGCATGCCGAACTTGGACACGTCGGCAACGTTGCGCGCGCCGATCATCTGCCATTCATCCACCAGGATCGGATCGACCCAGGCGTTGTAAGGGCCGTCGCCGATAGTGTTGTCGTAGAGGTAGGGGACGGATTCGTGAAGATCGTGCAGCACCTGCGCATTCCAGCCGAGGTAGGTGTTTAAAACATTTTGCGTGAGCTTGAGGGTCATGCCCATGGCGTCGCGATTGTTGTCGTGCGCCACGTATTTGCCCCAGTAGATGAGCGGGGGGTAGAAATCTTTCGGATGGGCGAGATGCCATTTGTAGATATCAACCATGCGGTCGCGGCCGTCCACTTCGACTACGGGGGTAATCAAGGTGATGACCCCGTCGCGGATTTCGCGGACGTAGGGGCTTTCGTCGACGGCGAGCCGGTAGGCCAGCTCCATCAGCGCAGTGGGCGCGCCGGTTTCCGGCGAATGGATCGTGCCGGTGATGTAGTAAACGGGAACGGATTCGGCGACGAGTTTGTCGGCTTCGGCGTCATCGAGATGGATGGCGCGCGGATCGGCAAGTTTGGCAAGGCGCTGGCGATTCTGCTCGAGGTTTTTCAGATTGGCTTCGGAAGAGACAGCCACGGCAATCATTTCGCGGCCTTCTTCGGTTGTGCCAATCGAGACGACTTTCACGCGCGGCGTGGCCTTTTCGAGCAGGCGCATGTACTTGTACACGTCTTCGGCGTAAGGAAGGATGCCGGGAGCGCCGGCAACATCGCCGAGGACGACTTCGGGCGTGGGGACGGTTTTGCTGGCGGGGAGATAGTCGACGAGAGGCGAGGAGAAATAGGGGGCGGTGGTGTACTTGCGGATCCTGGCGGTGTAGGCCTCGTCGATGGGTTGCTTGGGGTCGCGCGCCGGAGAAGTTTCGCCGTCGGCTAAAGCGGTGCCTCCGGTTGCTAGCGTTATGAAGAGAAGCAGAATGAGTCCTAACCAGGACTTGTGGCCCATGAAATCTCCTTGTTGAAAACGGACGCAGGATTCTAACTCAGAGTCAGGTGAAGAACGAAATGCACGGCGTCCATGCCAGTGCACTGAAGGCAGTCGCCGTAGCAGCCAAACCCCGAGGCCATTCCGAGAACTTGCACTCGCTTCCTGATTGGACGCGGCGCAAAGGCATTTATGGTACTGAAAATTGCGGCTAGTGTGCCGGGAAAAAGACCAGGCAGACCGTGCTGGGGACTCCTTCGGTTACGGAGACTTGCGAGAGGGCGCCAGTTTTTGCGTTGATGCGGAAGACCACGATGGAATTGGAGTTCTGGTTTTCGGCGAGAAGGAAGTTTCCTGTGGGATCGATGGCGAAGTGGCGCGGTTCTTTGCCGCCGGTGGAGTAGTCCCCGACGCGTCCGAGTTTGCCAGTTGCTGGATCGACGGAGAACACGGCGATGGAATCGTGGCCACGATTGGAGGCAAAGAGCCATTTGCCCGAAGGATGGAGGGCGATTTCGGCGGCGTCGTTGCGGCCGGTGAAATTCGCGGGCAATCCGGAGACGGCTTGGATGGCGCGGTAGTCGCCTTTACCATCTGTCACGAAAGCCGTCACGGTGGACTTCACCTCACCCAACACGTACAGGAATTTCTCGTCCTTTGAAAACACACCGTGGCGCGGCCCGGTGCCGGGGTCCAGGACGGCGGAGTGCGAAAAAGAGGGCGTGAGCTTTCCGTTGGTGGCGTCAAAGGAGTATGCCTGCACGCGGTCGAGGCCGAGGTCGACCACGTAGGAGAGGCGATTACCGGCGGAGAGTTCGACCCAATGGGCGTGAGGGGCTTCCTGCCGCTCTTTGTTGGGGCCAAGAACGCCAGAGTCCTTGATAGCGGCGGTGTGTTCGCCGAGTTTACCGCCGGGGAGGATTGGGAAGACGACTACGTTGCCGGAGGTGTAGTTGGCGACGAAAAGATATTTACCAGTTTTGTCGAAGGAGAGATAGCAAGGATCTTCGCCGAGGGCCGGAAGTTGGTTGAGGAGCGTCAGCCTGCCGGATTTGGCGTCAACGGAGAAGGCACTGATGGTGCTTTGTTTGCCGGATTCGTTCGCGGCGTAGGCCCATTCGCCGTTGGGATGGAGTACAACCCATGAGGGATTGGACGTTTCGGCGGCGAGGCCCCGGGCCGTGAGTTTGCCGGTAGCAGCGTCGAATTCGTAGGCGTAAATGCCTTTGCTTTCGGTTTTGTCGGTGTAGGTGCCGACGAAGACGAGGAATTTTTGATCTGGCGTCTGTGAAAAGACCGGGAGAATTGTCAGCAGACAAAAGAGAACGGAAAAGTAGCAGCAACGAGTTATTTTCATGGGCTCGTAGTGTAGCGCATCAATTGCGGTAGAGGGAAAAGGGGATTTAACACAGAGGACACTGAGGGTGAACACAGAGATCGCTGAAAAGAGGAAGAGGGCGGCCTGAAGCCGCCCCTACGATTGTTCGCGTGGTTTAAATTACTTCTTCTCTTCGGTTTCTTCTTCCTGGAGCATGGCGGCGGCGGCTACGGAGTCGTCAGCATCGAGGCGGAGCAGGCGAACTCCCTGGGTCGAGCGCCCGGCTTCGCGGATTTCGTTGGCGTGGACTCGGATCACCTTGCCGTGTTCGGTGATGATCATGACGTCGGACTCTTCGGTCACCTGAAGCGTGGAGACGACGGAGCCGTTGCGATCGGTGGTCTTCATGTTAACGACACCCTTGCCGCCGCGCGAGGTGATGCGGTATTCGGCGAGTGCTGTGCGCTTGCCGTAGCCCTTTTCGGCGACGGTGAGCATGAGCGTGGTGAGCGAGTCCTTGATGTCTTCGTTTTCGAGTTCTTCGAGGTTTTGGGTGGTCTTGTTGCGTTCCTTGGCGATGATTTCGAAGTCGGGTTGGACGGCGTCCATGCTGACGACGTAGTCGCCCTTCGCGAGATCCATGCCATTCACGCCGCCGGCGTTGCGGCCCATGGCGCGAACTTCCGTTTCGCGGAAGAGGATGGCTTGGCCTTCGTGGCTGGCGAGGAAGATCATCTGCTTGCCGTCTGTCAGTTTGGCGCCGATCAACTCGTTATCCGCCTCGAGATTGATGGCGATGATTCCCGTAGAACGTGGATTGGAAAATTCCTGGAGAGCAGATTTCTTCACCGTGCCGTCTTTCGTGGCCAGGAAGACGAAGCGGCCTTCTTCTTCGAGATTGGTGGCGGCGACGAGTGCGGTGAGTTTCTCGTCTTCCTGGAATTTGACGAGGCTGGAGATGGCTTTTCCGCGCGTTGCGGCGGCTGCTTCGGGAAGTTCGTAGACCTTCAGCCAATAAACGCGGCCCTTGGAGGTGAAGAGCAGGATGTAGCTGTGCGCCGAAGCGACGAAGAGATGCTCGACGAAATCTTCTTCCTTGGTCTTGGCGCCGATGCGGCCCTTGCCGCCTCGCGACTGGTGGCGGTACACATCCGCTGGTGTGCGCTTGATGTAGCCGGCATGGCTGACGGTTATGAGCTGATCGGTGTCGGCGATCAGGTCCTCGAGCTTGATTTCATCGACCTTGTCGACAATCTGCGTGCGGCGGTCGTCGCCGTACGCTTTGTGGACTTCGCGCAACTCGCCGGTGATGACTTGCTTGAGCTTTTTATCGCTGGCGAGGATCTCGCGCAACTCGGCGATCAAATCGCGGATGGACTTCAATTCCTTCAGAATTTCATCGATGGAGAGCTGCGTAAGGCGATGCAATTGCAGTTCAAGGATAGCGTCGATTTGCGCGTAGCTGAGAGTGAGGGAGTTACCGCGGCCAGCCGCTTCGATTTCGGCGGCGCCGACAAAGCGGTATTTGCGGCCATCGAGCTTTACGCCTTCAAGCTTCTTGGACTTGCCGTTTTCGGTGATGGTTACATCCTGTTCGCTGAAATACTTGAACAGGTTTTCCTTGGCTTCGGCGCGGCTGCCGCTGCCACGGATGACGCGGATCACGTTATCCAGGTGATCAAGCGCGATCTGGTAGCCGACCAGGATGTGTTCGCGCTCTTCGGCCTTGCGAAGCTCGAAGATGGTGCGCCGGCGAACCACTTCCATGCGGTGTTCGATGAAGAGCTTGATCATCGGAATCAGGCCGAGTTCGCGCGGTTGGCCTGCGACGATGGAAAGCAGGATCATGCCGAAGGATTCCTGCATCTGGGTGTACTTGAAGAGATTGTTGAGAATGAGCTGGGACTCTTCGCCGCGCTTCAACTCGACGACGATGCGCATGCCTTCACGGGAAGATTCGTCGCGCACGTCGGAAATGCCCTCGATTTTCTTTGCCTGGACGAGTTCGGCGATACGCTCAATGAGACGCGACTTGTTCACCTGATAAGGGATTTCAGTGATGACGATATTTTCGCGGTCCTTGCTGGCTTCTTCGATGGCGGCTTTCGCGCGCATGATGAAACTGCCGCGGCCGGTCCGATAGGCAGCTTCAATGCCTTCTCTGCCAGCGATGTAGGCGCCGGTGGGAAAGTCCGGGCCGGGGACGATCTTCATGATTTCTTTCAGAGTGGTGTCTGGTTTTTCGATCAGGAGAATGGCGGCATCCACGATTTCGCGGAGGTTGTGCGGTGGGATGTTGGTGGCCATGCCGACGGCGATGCCACTGGCCCCGTTGACGAGGAGATTCGGAATCCGCGACGGCAGGACGACGGGTTCTTCGCGGGTCTGATCGAAGTTGGGAATGAAGTCGACGGTT
>Ga0210410_10001318_pt1 | contig 23625 bp, 20 predicted proteins | sample IncBWC4MmetaG_FD_161058 | JGI IMG/M metagenome (GOLD analysis project Ga0210410, IMG submission 161058) | Forest soil microbial communities from Barre Woods Harvard Forest LTER site, Petersham, Massachusetts, United States - Inc-BW-C-4-M | ecosystem: Environmental > Terrestrial > Soil >... | reverse complement strand
AAGCGCTTTTGCACAGGTTTGCAGCAGCGGTGTTACGAAAGAGTATCTGTGCAGAAAGAAACAGGCGGGCGCTGTTAGTTATCCCTAAGTACTGCCCGGCCTCGGAAACTGCCGAATTTACAGTACGTTGACGCAGCATAAGGCGGAGTCTATAGTGGCCGATGTGGTTCCGAAAGGCATGAAGAGTGGCCTTCCGGCGCGCCCGACTATGAACCTGCCGAATTTCCTTACCGTCCTGCGGATCTTCTTCGTTCCAGTGCTGATTGTGGTGCTGTTGACGAGAAGCCCCAACGTCGTGCTCTGGGGCTTTCCGATGCATTTTGAGGTTTGGGGCGTGCTGATCCTGCTAGCCGCGGCGGCCACCGACTGGGCCGACGGATATGTGGCGCGGCGAAACCGGCAGATCACTACGCTGGGGATTCTGCTGGACCCGATTGCCGACAAACTGCTGATTTCTGCGGCGTTCATCTCGCTGGTGGACATGCACCTGGTGGCGGGCTGGATGGTGGTGATCATCATCGGGCGGGAGTTCACGATTTTAGGTTTGCGAAACATTGCGTCGGCGGAAGGATTCACCATCGCGGCGTCCGCACTGGGAAAAACGAAAATGGTGCTGCAGGTATGCGCTGTGGCGGTGCTGATTGTCGGAGCGCGCCACCCGTCGATCCGGCCGGTGTCCACGGTATTGCTGTGGCTGGTGGTGATCAGCGCACTGGTTTCCGCGGCGCAATACTTCCACCGCTTCTGGAACCAGCTGGACGACCGCATCAAGCAGCGCCGCAAGCTGAGCATGCTGGAATCGCAGAAGAAGCAACAGGATGCCATCCCTCTCTGAGGAAGATCGAAAAGCGATCCTGGAGCTTGCGCGCCAGTGCGTTGTCCACGCAGTGTGCCACGAACGGTCGCTGCCGATGTTTCCAACCACAGGAATTTTCGCGGAGCGCGGCGGCCTGTTTGTGACTTTGCACGTTGCCAAGAAACTGCGCGGGTGTATCGGAGTGATCGAAGGCTACGCGAATCTGGGGGAAACCCTGGCCAGGTGCGCCGCCGACGCCGCGCTGCACGACCCGCGTTTTTCCCGGATGCGCGCGGAAGAACTGGACGCGCTGGAAATTGAAGTATCGCTGCTTGCGCCGCTCCAGCCCATGCGCGCCGAGGAAGTGGAAATAGGGATCCACGGGCTGCTGGTGGAGCAGGGATCGCGTCGTGGATTGCTGCTCCCCCAGGTGGCCGTGGAGCACAGGTTGAGCCGCGAGCAATTTTTGGCGGAAACTTGCGCGAAAGCGGGGCTTCCACGCGACGCGTGGGGTGATCCGGAAACGAAGCTATACGGATTTCAATGCGAAATCCTCGCCGAGGCGCGCAGTCCGCTTGCGGAAAAACAAAGCCCGCGCTCGTAAAGAAGCGCGGGCTTTGAAGACAGAATTGAAATCGAATTATTCGATTTCGACGTAATCGCCCGCGTACATGTCCAGCTTGCTGTAGGTAACGAAAACGGCGCAGGCATTGCGGGTGACGTTCATGACGATGCCTTCGCCAATGACGTCGCGCGGCATATCATTCCACTTATATTTCACGGGCGTGCTGCCGAATCCGTACATGCTGTATTGATAGTCCGGGAAATTCCGCGAGGTTGCGGAAGTAGAACCCTGGTAGCGGAATACCCGGAGGTAATCGCCGACCTTCACTCCCTGATTGGTGCCCAGGTTCACGTAGACGGTGGAGTTCTTGCCGTACGCTTGCGTGAATTCCCGGCCGGCAACCAGCATCCCGACTGACTTGCCGCTGACGGGAGCGAACTTGTCGAATTTTTCGGCCGGCTTGTAGGGAGGCGAGGGACGTTCGGTCATGGGCAGAGCAATGTCACCGCGCTGCATGTAGTCGCAGGAAAACTTGATGATACCAGTCGAGACGTTTGGATGAACCGTGGTGATCTGCACCATGCCGGCATCAACATACTGCGTGCCCATAGCCTTCAGGAGCTTTTCCTGCCATTTGAACCACGGCACTTCGTTGGGATCCTTGTCCGGGCGCACGATGGAGAAGCGATCGCCGACGCGAACACCCTGCGCGGAGCCACGGTTGATGTAGACGTAGTCGCCGCTGGTAAAAACGATTTTGTCGCCGGATTCCTCGCCGGACATCAGCCGCACTTCGGAGGGGAGCTTTTCGTCGGTGAGGAAACCCGAGCAATAGGTAGCCGAGTAGTCCGGCGAAGTGGCTTCGTGGAGGGGACGGTTCGTGTTGACGACCTGCACCTGAGCAGTGTCCTGAGCCGAAGCGCCAAGGGCCAGCATCAAGGTGGCAAATGACATTGCAGTCGCGATTGCGCGCATGTTCAGCACTCCTTCATTTCACGCCGGTTAAGGGCCGTGCGGGGACTTGCACCATTGAAACTAACAAGGGCACCGGGTGGCGTCAACAAAATGGGTGGCGGCACTTTCCATATTTGCAAAGGTAGCCTAGATACCGTATTTTCAATGGATTGGAGGTGGTTTTTCGTGCCTGGAGCGTTTGGTGATGGGATCGCGCGGCTTTGCGGCGTGCTGGCCGCGCCCACTGCCCGCGAAATGCGGCGCTTGCTGGCACTGGCGCTGCGTGAAACGCCCACCGCGGAAATCCGCCTGGATTGGCTGAAGAACGACACCGAGCGCCGCGCTTTTCTGAAATGGTTGAAGGCGCACCGCTCGCGAAAGGCGCAGTTGATCGCCACTTGCCGGCGGCGGGTAGGCGGCGGGGAATTCGCCGGCGACGCGGGTGAAGAACTCTACTGGCTGATGCAGGCGAAAGAAGCGGGCTGCGCGTGGTGCGACCTGGAGGTGGAAACGCTGCGCGAGTTGCCGGGGCAGAGCGTGGACGGGTATGCGGTGCCGGGAAAAGTTTTGCTATCGATGCACGATTTTCGCCGGACGCCGGCGCTCCCGAAGAAATTGACGGTGCCGGCCACGGGCGGCGCGAGTGCGATTAAGGTGGCGGCGATGGCGCGGAGCGTTGGGGACAGCGCGCGCATTTTGCAACTGGCGCGGAGGTCGCGCGATGTCGTTGCCATCGCCATGGGTGAGGTGGGATTGCCGGCGCGGGTGCTGGCGTTGCGCGAGGGAAGCGCGCTTGCTTATGCTCCGGTGGCTGCGGCCACGGCGCCCGGACAGATTCCCCTGCGCGATTTGAAGACGCTTTACCGCGCGCACGAATTGACGCGGGCAACGCGGGTGTTCGGCGTGATTGGAAACCCCGTGGGCCATTCGCTTTCGCCGCTGCTGCACAACACCGGATACATCTCGGCCGGTAAAGATGCCGTGTATGTTCCGTTCCTGGTTGAGAACCTGAAGGATTTCCTGAAGGCGTTGCCGGATTTTGGAGTGCGGGGATTCAGCGTGACCTTGCCGCACAAGGAAAAGATTTTTGCGCATCTCAGCGACGTGGAGCCGCTAGCAGCGAAAATCGGGGCAGTGAACACAGTGACGGTTCGCAAGGACGGCTCGCTTTATGGCAGCAACACGGATTACGTCGGGGTTCTGCGTGCACTCGAAAAGAAAATGAAACTCCGTGGGAGCCGTGTGGCGATTTATGGCGCGGGGGGATCCGCGCGTGCGGCGGCGTTCGCGCTCGCCCAGGCCGGGGCGCAGGTTTTCGTTTGTGCGCGGCGTCCGGAAGCGGCGCGTAAGCTAGCGAAAGCTGTGGGAGGGGAACCGATTCTGCGTTCCGATCTGCGCGCGCTGGAATTCGATGCGCTATTGAATGCAACGCCGATCGGGATGTTTCCACAGGAAAAAGTTTCGCCTCTGGCGGCAGCCGAGTTAAACTGTTCTCTAGTCATGGACCTCATCTATCGCCCTATCCGGACCAAACTGCTGCGGCTGGCCGCTTCGCGGAAAATTGCGTGCGTATCCGGTGTCGAAATGTTTTTGGCGCAGGGATTCGCGCAGTGGGAACACTGGATGGGCAGCAAAGCGCCGGAGTCCATCATGAGAAATGCCGTGCTGCGCGCGCTGAAAAACGAAGAAAACACCCGCTGGTGACCCATCCTCCCCGGATGAGCGATTGCAGTTCCCGCTGTTCAAGAAAAATTCAATTTGAGCGGAGTGATAAAAGGCCATGATTCAGCCTTCGTTCCAGGAATTCGAGCGGCTTTCGAAACGTGGGAACTTGATTCCCGTGTATGACACTTTTTCGGCGGACCTGCTGACGCCGGTGAGCGCGTACCTGCGGGTGGCGCAAGGTGCGCGGTATTCGTTTCTGCTGGAGAGTGTGGAAGGCGGGGAGAAGATTGCCCGCTACACGTTTGCCGGGGCGAATCCCGAGGAGATTTTTAGGTATGCGAACGGTGCGTGCGTTCTGGAAAGCCACCAGCGCATTATCTGGGAGGAGCGCGATCCGATTACCTTCTTGCGTGAGCACATGGCGCGGTTCCGGCCGGTGCGCTTGCCGGGGCTGCCGCCTCTGGTTGCGGGCGCCATCGGGTATTTCAGTTACGACATGGTGCGGCTGATCGAGCGATTGCCCAAGCGGTTGCGCGACGAAATCGGTTTGTTCGACGCGATGCTGATGTTCTATCACGGCATTCTTGCGTTCGATCACGTGCAGCATCGCTTGTGGGTGGTGCGCAACGTTTATACCGACGGGCCGAAGAGCCTGCGCGCGAAATACGACGCCGCGGTGAAAGAGATTCGCCGCACGCGGCAGATGCTGGAAGAGCCTGCGGCGGGCGAGAAGCCGCGGAAGCCGGCGCGCGGCAAACCGCGGGCGCTAAAGGTCGCTTCCAACGTCAAGCGCGGCGAGTATCTGGCCATTGTGAAAAAGGCCAAGCAGTACATTCGCGAAGGCGACATTTTTCAGGTGGTGCTCAGCCAGCGGTTTTCCGCGAAGACAAAGGCCGATCCGTTTTCGATTTATCGCGAGTTGCGAGCGCTGAATCCTTCTCCTTATCTTTTTTACCTCCAGTTGAATGATGTGTACGTTGTGGGAAGCTCGCCGGAAATGCTGGTGAAGGTGCAGGGGCGCGATGTTTTTTACCGGCCGATTGCCGGGACCCGTTGGCGCGGAAAGGACGACGCCGAAGATCAGCGGCTGGAGCGCGAAATGCTGGCCAGCGAAAAAGAGCGCGCGGAACACATCATGCTGGTGGACCTGGGACGGAACGACCTGGGGCGCGTGTGCGAGTACGGAACTGTGCGGCCGGAAAAACTGATGACCGTGGAGCGCTACTCGCACGTGATGCACCTGGTTTCCAGCTTGCGCGGCAGATTGCGGGAGGATGTGGACTGCTTTGATGCGTTGATGTCGTGTTTCCCGGCGGGCACGGTTTCCGGCGCTCCCAAGGTGCGCGCGATGGAAATCATCGAAGAACTGGAACAAACGCGCCGCGGGATTTACGCCGGCGGTATTCTCTATCTCGATTTTGCGGGGAATCTGGATTCGTGTATCGCGCTGCGCACCATGGTCATCAAAAATGGTGTGGCGCACATTCAGGCGGGCGGCGGCATAGTTGCCGACTCGACGCCCGAGGGTGAATTCGACGAATCCGTGAACAAGTCCAAGGCGCTGGTGCGGGCGCTGGAAGCGGCGCATGGCGCGGCTGGGAGAGGGAAGGGCAAATCGTGATTCTGCTTCTCGACAACTACGATTCGTTCACCTATAACCTGGCGCAATATCTGGGTGAGCTTGGTTGCCAGGTGGAGGTGCACCGCAACGACCGCATCAGCGTGGAGCAGATTTCGCAGCGGAAACCGGAGCGCATCGTGATTTCGCCCGGGCCGTGCACGCCGCAGGAAGCCGGGATCTGCGTGGAATTGATTCAAAAGCTGGCGGGGAAAATTCCGATTCTCGGGGTTTGCCTGGGCCACCAGGCGATTGGGGCGGCGTTTGGCGGGAAGATTGTTCGAGCTCCGAAGCTGTTCCATGGGAAGACCAGCCAGATCCGGCACGACGGCAGCGGCGTGTTTCGCGGTCTGCCCAATCCGTTTACGGCGACTCGGTATCACTCGCTGATCGTCGAGCGAAAATCGCTGCCTGCCGAGCTGCAGGTGACCGCGGAGACCGATGACGACATCATCATGGGGATGCAGCACCGGCAGTATCCGCTGATGGGGGTGCAGTTCCACCCGGAGTCCGTGCTGACGGAGTCGGGTAAGCAATTGTTGAAGAATTTCCTTTCCCTCTAATCAGTTGCAGATATTTGTAATAGCCGCCTTCCGAGGCGGGCGCCTTTTCCCGCCGCTCATTCAGGGCCACCTGAAGGTGGCCGCTACACGGGGAATTTCGGTGGCCGTGGAGTGCCATTTTGGGAAGAAAATGGTAGCCCAAAGGTAACAATAAAATATAAGCACAAATACGACATTACGGTATAAATTATGTTGAATGAATAGTACTAAGTGTGTATCTTACTTGCCGCGGGTTGTCCCTCCTCTTTACCAGCTCTCGGAGGTAAGTCATGCAAGTACTTCGCGGCGTCCTCGCGTTGTCTCTTTGTGTCTCACTCTTCGCTTACAACCTTCCCCTTTGCGCGGGCGGAAAGCCGCTCGGCATTCTGACGCTGGCGTACGGCGCGCACCTGAATGCTTCGCGCGCGTTTGCCGGGTTGTCCGTCTTTGACGGGGAACGCGTGTCCACCGATGCCGACGGAAAAATCGGCGTGCGCATCGGCGCCAGCATGATCACTCTTGCGGAGCAGAGCGGCGCGACTCTGCAGCGCGCCGGCGACGGAGCGCACGTGGATCTGGACGTGGGTTCCGTGTATTTGTGGTCGGCGGAAAGCAATCCGCTGGAGGTGCATGTGGAAGGCGCGCTGCTGCGACCTCACGGCACACACCGGGTACAGGCGCAGGTGCTGATGTTCGCGCCGAAGATTCTGCAGATCACCACGCGGCAGGGGAGCATTGATTTTTCGTACGGGAAGGAAGTTCGCGTTTTGCCGGAGAGGCAGACGTACCGCATCTACCTGGAATTGGAAGATGACCCCCGGAGCGCGACGGACGGCGGAAGCGCCACGGGGAAAGCGGGATTATCCACGGGGACGAAGGTGGCCTATTTTATTGTTGCCGGGGCGGGCGCCGGATTTGCGGCGTGGGGAATCCACGATCTGATTCAATCGCACAATGGCGTGGAGAGTCCGGCGAAGCCATGAAGGATTGGAATAACGCGGGAGCGCCAATCTCCCGATTGGCGATTCTAAGAGTGCCATTCAGGAGAATGGCGTTCCCAGGAACGATGCGGGATCGAGCAGGGTTTGCGTTCTCATGATTACACGGGGCCACCTGAAGGTGGCCGCTACTTGTTGGGCGCGTGCTTGTGAGAAAAATCTCTCAGTTGCTCAAGTTTTATCTGCGCTTCGCCTGAGGCTACGGCTTGGCGCGCCAACTGGGCTGCACTGCGAAAATCTTCCGCGACGCCTGTGACCACCAGCGCGGCGGCGGCGTTTGCGATGACAATGTCGAGCCGCGGTCCTGGTTCGCCGGCCAGCAGGGAATGAATGAGTTTGGCGTTTTCCTGCGGCGTACCGCCGCGGATGGCTTCGAGCGGAGCGCGCGAAACGCCAAAATCTTCGGGCGCAACGATGAATCGCCGCACGTGCCCGTCGCGGACTTCGGCGATTTGCGTTTCCCCGGAAAGGGAAATTTCGTCGAGGCCGCCGGCGCCATGGACGACGAAAGCGCGATGCGTGCCGAGTTCAGCGAGCGTTGCGGCAACGGTATCGATTACATCTGCGGAGAAAACGCCGAGCACCTGCGCTTCGGCGCCTGCGGGATTTGTCAGCGGGCCGAGAAGATTAAAAATGGTGCGCTTCCCGATTTGCTGGCGCGCTGGCGCGGCGTGGCGCGCCGCGGCGTGGGCTGCGGGAGCAAACAGAAATCCGATGCCGATTTCACGCACGGAACGGCCGGCGACGGTCATCGGCAGATCAATGCGCACGCCGAGGGCTTCAAGGACATCCGCGGAGCCGCTGCGGGAGCTGACGGAACGGTTGCCATGCTTGGCGACGCGAGCGCCCGCCGCCGAAGCCACGATCGCTGAGGCCGTCGAAATATTAAACGTGCCGGTTTCGTCTCCGCCCGTGCCACAGGTATCGACGAGTCCCGTGGGGCGCGGCTTATCCGCGGCAAAAACAGGTGCGGCATGCTTCCGCATGACGTGGGCGAACCCGGATAGTTCGTCAACGGTCACTGCGCGCTGATTGAGCGCCAGCAGCATGCGCACAATTTCGGGCGTGGCGATGCGGCCGGAGAGAAGCTCCTCCATGAATGCTTCGGCCTCCGCGCGCGAAAGCACGCGGCCTGCTTCGGCCTTTTCGATTAACAAGTTTGACGCGGTGTTCATCGTAATTGCACGGGAACTGGATTTGGGTCAGTTTGGTTTTGCCGAGAATAACGTAAGGGCGCTCTCCCATATTTGACCGCCGCGATACGGGCCGTCCCCATCGGCGTCGTGCTGTGGCTCATCGAACCATACCCAATAGACAGTGTGTTTCCCGAGTGCACTCAATTCGGTCCGTGTCAGCCCGTCATTCCATTCGCCACTGATTGACGTGACCGCGTCCGGTGGCGCAGCGATGGTACCCGTAGCTCCTCTTGCCCAGAAGAAATCGTCTGCGACGCGGACACGGTCTCCTGGGCAAAACCTTCTTTTCACGCGACCTCTCCTCGGACCCCGGACTCCCGCAGAAAGTAACACCTACTTCGCAATCATGACCGCAAACATCAACCAATCTGTTACCCGAATTCGGGTTGCCTTGCTCGATGTTCAGGAGTCAAGTAAACTTAACTGTTTTGCGAAGCCTCAAATTCTAACATCGGTGCACTGTCCCATCGTCGCACAAGATGTCGGTTCCAGTTTGCCCGGAGCCGCCCCAAAAGGCAGAACCACAAATGAAGATCCACGAATATCAGGCAAAGGCCATTCTTGCGCGTTACGGGGTTACCACGCCGCGCGGAGAGGTGGCGTTTACCAAGGAAGAGGCGCGGGAAGCGGCGCAGCGGCTGAAGTCGCCGGTGGTCGTTGTGAAAGCTCAGATTCATGCTGGTGGGCGAGGGAAAGCCGGCGGCGTGAAACTGGCCCGCTCGGCGGACGAGGCGGCTGAACTGGCTTCGCACATTCTGGGGATGACGCTGGTGACGCCGCAAACGGGGCCGCAGGGACGCGTGGTGCGCCGGCTGCTGATTGAAGAGGGATTGGATATCAAGCGCGAACTGTATCTGGGGCTTTTGATCGATCGCGAAACGGGGCGGCCGGTGTTTATGGCCAGCGCCGCGGGCGGAATGGAAATTGAAGAGGTCGCCAAGGACAATCCCAACGCCATTCTCCGCGAGCACATTCATCCGGCCGTGGGCTTGCAGCCTTATCAGGCGCGGAAAATTGCGTTTGGACTGGGGCTTTCGGGGGAGCTGGCGACCGTGGCCACTCCTTTTTTGCAGGCGCTTTATCGCGCGTTCATTGATACCGACGCTTCGATGCTGGAAATTAATCCATGTGTCGTGACGGGCGACGGGAAACTTATGGCCCTCGACGCGAAGATGACCTTTGACGACAACGGATTGTTCCGCCACAAGGATTTGCGCGAACTACGCGACCTGGACGAGGAGGATCCGCTAGAAGTGGAAGCCTCGAAGTACGGCCTCAACTACATCAAGCTCGATGGCAGCGTGGCCTGCATGGTGAACGGCGCGGGCCTGGCGATGGCGACGATGGACATTATTAAGTACGCGGGCGGCTCGCCGGCGAACTTCCTGGATGTGGGGGGCGGCGCTTCGGCGGAACAGGTGAAGAATGCGTTTCGGATTCTGTTGAGCGATCCGGAAGTGCGCGCGGTGTTCATCAACATCTTCGGCGGGATTTTGCGCTGTGATGTGCTGGCCACAGGTGTGGTGGCGGCAGCGAAGGATCTGCATGTAAGTATTCCGGTGGTCGTGCGGATGGAAGGAACCAACGTGGAGCGAGGGCAGCAGATTTTGCGCGACAGTGGATTGAATTTCACAATTGCCGATGGCATGAAGGACGGAGCGCAAAAGGTCGTCGCGCTGGCGGGAGGTGCGCGATGAGCGTGCTGGTGAATGAAAAAACACGAGTGCTCGTGCAGGGATTTACGGGACGCGAGGGAACTTTTCACGCGCAGCAGATGATTGAATATGGGACGAACGTTGTGGGCGGCGTAACGCCGGGCAAGGGTGGCACAAAGCACCTGGAGCGGCCGGTGTTCAACACTGTGGCGGAAGCGGTGAAGGCTACCGGCGCGGACGCTTCGGTGATTTTTGTGCCGCCGCCGTATTCGGCCGACGCGATTCTGGAAGCCGCGGATGCGCAATTGCCTTTGGTGGTGTGCATCACAGAGGGAATTCCGACGCTGGACATGGTGCGCGTGGCGGAGGTGTTGAGCCGGTCGAAGACTCGGCTGATCGGCCCGAATTGCCCCGGCGTCATTTCTCCGGGAAAGTGCAAGATTGGAATCATGCCCGGGCGCATTCATAAGCAGGGGCACGTCGGCGTCGTGAGCCGCAGCGGAACGCTCACCTACGAAGCGGTGCACCAGTTGACGCAGCTGGGCATCGGGCAATCCACGTGTATCGGCATCGGCGGCGACCCGATCATCGGGACGTCATTTTTGGACAGCATCAAGATGTTCAACGAGGACCCGGACACGCGCGCGATCATTTTGATCGGCGAAATCGGCGGCAACGCCGAGGAACGCGCGGCGGAGTGGATAAAGGTCCACGTGAAGAAGCCGGTGGTCGGATTTATCGCCGGGCAAACCGCTCCTCCGGGGCGCCGGATGGGTCACGCCGGCGCGATCATCAGCGGCGGGCAGGGAACCGCTAAGGATAAGTACGCGGCAATGAATGCGGCCGGAATTCAGACGGTTGAAACTCCTGCTGATTTGGGCAGTACAGTCGCAGCGGCCTTGAAGTAGGTCTTCGCATCGGACACGCTGGCATAAAAGCCAGCGCTACATTTCGTTAATTCAATGTTGAGGAGAGTTTTGTGGCGATTGAAAGAACATTTGTAATCATTAAGCCGGATGCTGTGGGCCGCGGCCTGCAGGGAGAGATTCTCTCGCGGATTCACAAGGCGGGATTCAAGATTGTGGCTATCAAGTCGATGCGGCTGACGAAGGCGGAGGCCGGAGGGTTTTACGCTGTCCACGTGCAGCGGCCGTTTTTTGGTGAGCTCACCGACTTCATGAGCTCCGGCAAGATTTTCGCGATGGTGCTGGAAGCCGACGGTGCCATCGTCAAGTGGCGCGACACCATGGGCGCCACCGATCCGAAAAAGGCCACGCCGGGAACGATTCGCCACGATCTCGGCACCAGCATCGGCAACAACTGCACGCACGGCTCGGATGCGCCGGACACCGCGGCGTTTGAAATCGGCTATTTTTTCTCGGGCCTCGAACTGATCTAAGCTTGCTGGCGCGGAGATGGAACCACTGCGGGAACTCGGCCGGACGCTCCTCTTTGTTGCCGGCGTTCTCGCGCTTGTGGGGGCGTTTTTCTATTTTGGCGGAAAGCTCCCGTTCCGCCTCGGCCGCTTACCCGGCGACATTGTGCGCGAAGGTGAGCACTCCACGTTTTACTTTCCTTTGACAACCAGCATCCTGCTCAGCGTGGGACTCAGCCTGCTCCTGTGGCTGATCTCCCGCCTCCGACGCTGACGGTTGCGCAACTTCCGAGTCCTGCTAGAGTAGGGCTGTGGACGGATCAAAAACACAACTGACATTCAATTTGCAGCCGGAGCGGCGGATTTACACCGTCAGCGACCTGACGGCGCGGATCCGTGAGCTGCTGGCGAAGAATTTCACGGATGTTACCGTGCAAGGGGAGATTTCGAACTGCCGGGCGGCATCGTCGGGTCATTATTATTTCACTTTAAAGGATGAGCGGGCGCAGGTGCGCTGCGTGCTTTTTAAGCAGCAGCAGCGCGGGATGAAGTTTCTACCCGAAGATGGAATCAAGGTGACCGTGCGCGGGTCGGTCAGCGTTTACGAGGCCCGCGGCGAGTATCAGATATATGTGGAGTCCATCGAGCCGGCCGGGCGGGGCGCGCTGCAACTTGCGTTTGAGCAGCTAAAAAAACGGCTGGAAGCCGAGGGCTTGTTTGATGCAGGCAAGAAAAAGCCGCTGCCGCTGCTGCCGAATCGCATCGGATTGATCACTTCACCGACGGGCGCCGCGGTGCGGGACGTCGTCCGCATCCTGAGGCGACGCTTCCACAATGTTCATCTCACGCTGTACCCCGTGCGCGTGCAGGGAGAAGGCTCGGCGGCGGAGATTGTAACGGCACTGGGCTACTTCAACAAGAAATTGCCCGTGGATGTGATTTTGCTGGTGCGCGGCGGCGGCTCGCTGGAAGATTTGTGGTCGTTCAACGAGGAAAGCGTGGCGCGGGCGATTGCCGGCTCTTCGATCCCGGTGATTTCGGGCGTGGGCCACGAAACCGATTTCACGATCGCGGATTTTGTGGCCGACATGCGCGCTTCAACGCCTTCGGCCGCGGCGGAACTCGTGCTGCAGACGCGGCGCGAATTCGACAAGCACGTGATGGATCTTCGGGCGCGGCTGGAAGGCTCGCTGCGCTACCGCTTGCTGGAACTTTCGCGCCGAGTGCACGCACTTGCCGCCCGCAGCGGGTTTCGCCGCCCGCAGGATCTTCTGCGGCAGCAGCGGCAGCGGGCCGACGAATTTACCTCGCGCCTCGCTTTGGGCTTGCGCGCGCGGCTGGAAGACTCACGCAAGCGATTGAACAACGCGCGCCTGCGCGTGGCGTCTTTTGATTTTCGGGCGAAGATCGGGGTCCTGAGGCTGCGCCTCCAAAGACTCACACAGGAACTTGGTGTGCGCGAAGAGCGCCTGCTGCGACTGAAACGCGAGCGCTGGGAGCGCCTGACGCTGCAATTGCAGGAACGCAGCCCGCTGAAAGTGCTCGAGCGCGGCTATGCGATTGCCACCGACGCATCCGGCAACGTTCTCCGAGATACCGCTCAAGTCCAGATCGGCGACGCCGTCACTCTCCAACTCCACCAGGGCCGATTGATTTCTGAAATCAGGAAAAAAGAATAGAGACGGTGGATTATTCTTCTTCGCCGCCGTCGACTTTGAGGACGGCGAGGAAGGCTTCCTGGGGGATGTCGACCTGGCCGACGCGCTTCATGCGCTTTTTGCCTTCTTTTTGTTTTTCGAGGAGTTTGCGCTTGCGGGAGATGTCGCCGCCGTAGCACTTGGCGAGAACGTTTTTGCGGATGGCGGCAACGGTTTCGCGGGCGATCACGCGGCTGCCGATGGCGGCCTGGATGGGCACTTCAAACATCTGGCGAGGAATCAGTTTGCGCAGGCGGGTGACGAGGTCGCGGCCGCGCTCGACAGAGAATTCGCGGTGAATGATCAGCGCCAGCGCGTCCACTGGCTCACCGCCGACGAGAATGTCCAGCTTGATCAGGTCGGATTCGCTGTAACCGGCGAGGTGGTAATCGAGCGAGGCGTAGCCGCGCGAAACGCTTTTCAGGCGGTCATAGAAATCGAGCACGATTTCATTCAGCGGCAGTTCGTAGGTGAGCATGACACGCGTGGGCGATAGGTATTCGAAATTTTTCTGGGTGCCGCGCTTGTCCTGGCAGAGTTGCAGGATTCCACCGACGGAGTCGTCGTTGGTGATGATCATGGCCTTGATGATGGGCTCTTCGATCTTTTCGATGTCGCCGGGATTTGGAAATTTCGCAGGGCTATCCACTTCGATCACTTCGCCGGTGACGCGCGTGATGCGGTAACGCACGCTCGGTGCTGTGGTGATCAAATTCAGGCCGAATTCGCGCTCCAGGCGCTCCTGCACGATTTCGAGATGCAGGAGACCGAGGAAGCCGCAACGAAAGCCAAAGCCAAGTGCCACGGAATTTTCGGGCTCGTAAAAAAACGCCGCGTCGTTCAATTGCAGTTTGCCGAGCGCATCGCGCAGCGGCTCGTATTCGTCGGCGAGCACAGGGAAAATTCCGGCGAATACCATCGGTTTGATAGCCTCGAACCCGGGGAGAGCAGGCGCGGGCCGCGACGCTTCGGTGACGGTGTCGCCCATGCGCGCATCGGCCACGCGCTTGATATTCGCGACGATGAAGCCGACATCGCCGGCTTCCAGTTCCTCCAATGCGACCGGTTTCGGCGTCAGGGTTCCGAGTTGCTCCACTTCGTACACTTCGTTGGTGGCCACCAGGCGGATCTTCATATGCTTGGTGATGCGGCCTTCCATCACGCGCACCAGCACCACCGCGCCGCGATAGATGTCGAACCACGAGTCAAAGACCAGGGCCTGAAAGGGATTATCGGCGCTGCCCTTGGGCGGCGGAATCCGCTTCACGATCGCTTCGAGAACGTCTTCGACGCCTATGCCGCTTTTTGCGCTGATCATCAGAGCATCGGCGGCGGGGATTGCCAGCACGTTTTCGATCTGCTCTTTCACGAAATCGGGCTGCGCGGCGGGGAGGTCGATCTTGTTAATGACCGGCAAAATGGTGAGGTTGTGAGAAGCGGCGAGAAAGGTGTTGGCGACGGTCTGCGCCTCGACGCCCTGGCTCGCGTCCACCACCAGCAGCGCGCCTTCGCAGGCCGACAGGGCGCGCGAAACTTCGTAGGAAAAATCCACGTGACCGGGCGTGTCAATCAGGTTCAGGCGATAGGTGTTCCCATCCTTGGCGGTGTAGTGCAGCCGGATGCTTTTGGCCTTGATGGTGATGCCGCGCTCGCGCTCCAGGTCCATCGAGTCCAGCACCTGCTCGTGCATCTCGCGCTGCGAGAGCGCCCCAGTCATTTCCAGCAGGCGATCAGCAAGCGTGGATTTGCCGTGGTCAATGTGCGCGATGATGCAGAAATTGCGTATGAACTTTGGGTCCATTCGTGTCCGTTACCACCAGGATTTTTCCTGAGGGTGTTCCTGAGTGCTCGACGGCGGGCCTCGCTGCCAGATGAGGGCCGCTCACCCTGCTCGAAAGCGTGCCGCGTAAACATCTAGTTTGCCACAAACGGCAGAGGGCGTCAGCCCGAGTGATGGGCCTGATGGCGTCGAGCGTTTGAGAGCCACAGCACGGGCGATTCGCGTAAGTTTCATTCCGGGTCACTGGCCGGAAGGACAGCATTCACGCCTTTAACTGGAAACAGGGGCAGGTTGTTGTAGTTCAGGCAAACCGGGACTTTCGTCCTATAGGAGGAAACAGAGCAACGCTGTGAAATAGTCAACGAGCTACGAAGGCGCGCGATCCGTGTCCGTCTGGCAGACCGAGGGCAGGGTAGAGCGTCAAGTCGTGGTGAGGAGATGAGCGAGAGTGGCCATGGAAACGATGCACAACATTCGCGAGCAAGCCTGTAGGCAACGAGGTCGCACAGGCGGATTCACTCTGATTGAACTTGTGCTCGTAATGTTCATAATTTTGGTTATCACCGCGATCGGACTCCCCAATGTGATGTTAATGGTGGCCAACGCGAAATTGAGAGGTTCGGCGAGCGATCTCGCGGGGTTAATGCAACAGGCCAGAATCCTGGCTGCGAAAAATAACCCGCAGAATCCTCCTACGGCTGTTTACCCCGTTCGGTACACAGTCCGGAACCGCGCGCAAATAGCCTACGTGGATATGAACAACACCTCCACCTGGGACTCGGGGATCATCATCAATAACGTCACTGTGAATGAACCGGGAATTGAGTTCGGCGGGAGTGTAGTGCTCGCCGCGGGACCGCCTTCCGGCGCCGGCGGGCAGCCGACTCCGTACGTTCTGGCTGGAGACAGCAGTACCGGGGGGCCATTCACCAACACCAACACCCTGGCATTCACATCGAGAGGGTTGCCTTGTGACTTCAGCACGCCTCCGACGTGCAACTCTCCGGCGCCCAGCTATTTCGTTTATTACCTGACGGACACGCGAATTGGGAATCCTGGTTGGGCGGCAGTGGTTGTGACCAAGGGTGGAAGAACCAAAGTTGTAGTGTGGAATGGAGCGTCATGGAATTAAGAAAGCAAAATAAGTGGTCGAAACAGCGTGGGACATCTCTCATCGAACTGATGATCGCCTGCCTGGTGCTGATCGTTGGCGTGGCGGGGACCGTGACGCTGATACCCATCGCCATCGGGGCGAACTCCAGGAACCGGCAGCAGAGCAATTCGACGGTCATCGCGCAGATGGCGATGGAAAAGATGTTGAGCGCGCCTGTAGGCGGCGCAGGGCCCGTCCTGACAATTAGCGACTGTACGCCCACGACCTTCAACATTACCACCACGGTAGGCGGCGCGCCTCTGCTTGCGTCAGGCGACGTAAACTTCAACGCAGCCGCTCCCGCAGGTTACAGCATGCTCTATACCGCGTGCGGCGCTGCCGGCGGGGGAAAATCCGTGTACGACGTCCGCTGGAACATCCAGCAGCCTGCTGGTACCACCTTCGTACTCCTGATAACCGTTTCCGCGAAACTGAAAGGGAGCGGGACTGATCTGCGATATTTTTCTCTCCCGGTGACCATTCGCTCGACGGCCGGGCAGGGGAGTTAACATGAAAAGGGAAAAAATGCGGAACCGCCGGCAACGCGGGTTTTCCATGATTGAACTGATGCTGGTGCTGGCGATTCTGAGTATCGTCGTCGGAGGACTCTTTGCGCAGATGAATCAGGCCCAGCAGCGCGCATATTCCGAGCGGATCAAGCTGGATAACATGCAGGAAGCTCGAGATTTCGTCGACCAGTTCTTTCGCGATATTAATGAGATCGGCTATCCGAACATTCGGATGATCGACCCAACCGGCGCGTGGTCCCCAGCGCTCACCCAGCCGGCATCTTACGGCTGGAATAATCTCTATGCAAATGACAACAGGGTGGCGATCGGCCTGGTGAAAATAGACAACACCGGCATTACCTTCGAGGCGGATACCAACGGTGACGGAACCGTCCAAAGTGTGAGTTATCAACTCAACGGAACCGGGGCCTGCGCACTCTGTTTGCAGCGTAGCCAGGTGGCCAAAGTCGCGGGCAATTCATTGCTGGGCCAAACGCCAAATTGGGGAACCGAAGTCAATGACGCGTTGAACCCCATTATTTTTAGTTATTTTAAGGCTGACGGAACGCAGATCCCTTCCGCATCCTTGCCGCTGGACATCAGCACCCTGGCAGGAGCGCAGACTCTCGCCTCCATCAAAACGATCAAGATCAGCCTGTTGATCAGCAACCCGACAGTTATAGATATTAAGACAGGCCAAGTCATTCAGACTTCATTCGAGGGGGAAGTCTCGCTGAACAATTGTTCGATGGCCGCCTCGGGCCAGCCCATGTCCTGCTAGGAGAACAATCATGATTGGACGCCAAAAAAGAAAACCAAAATCGTCCGAACAGGGCGTCGCGTTGGTTATCGCGTTGCTCACACTGCTGTTGATCAGCGCCCTATTGATGGGCATGATCGTCGCATCCAACTCGGAAACCAATATCAGCACGAATTTTCGCGACGAGCAGACGGCATTCTTTGCCGCCAGAGCCGGAATTGAGGAAGTCCGCGACCGGATACGTACGAACGCCAATCCGACCCTGACCACCAACACTTATTTCAATCCAGTCGGCGGAATTACCCCACTTGCTGGGGCGGCCAACGGGATTCTTTATGTCATAAACCCAGCCAATGGAGAGACGGTCGATCCCTGGAACGCGGGTGGAAAATATTACGATGATGAGCTTGTCAAAGAGATAGGCATCCCGCCCACCGGGTATATATTGCCCGCGCCTTCTTCCTTCGGCAACAGCTATGCCGCTACACCGCCCCTCCCGTGGAAGTGGGTTCGCTTGATGATTAAGCCAAATAAGTCAGACACAGGCATAACCCGCATCACCTCCGTGGATGGGGCGCAGAATGCCAATCGTGTTTGCTTCAACGGTACGAATGAACACACGACCGCGCTGACGAGCTGCCCGGACAAACCGGTGTACGAGCTGACAGCGCTGGCGGTAACGCCCTCTGGTTCACGCCGTATGGTTCAATACGAAATAAGCCAAAATACCCTTCCCCCGATCCCTGGAGCGATAGTTTTTGACGGCCCCACCCCGGACTTTAATACCAATCCCCACTCGGCCGCGTTCAATGTGACGGGCGTAGACACACACACCGGTCCGAACGGTGGAGTTGGATGTCCCGCAGCCGCGAACGAGCCCGGGCTCGGAGGCTATAACGCTACAGCTGCAGCCAACTTGACGACCCAAACCAACCGGCCTGGCAGTTACGCGGGCAGCCCTACCGGTATCGCGGACGTAAGCTCCCAATTAGGGCCGTTGGCCACGGTCGACGGCTTGAACGCTCTGGTCAACACGGTCACCACCATGGCGGGTGCCAACGTTTACGGACCCAGTCCGTTACCAAATCCATCCACTCTGAATCCGGGCACCATTAGCCCAGTCAACCCAGTGATAAACGTCGTAAACGGAGACTATACGTTGCCGGGCTCCGGTTCGGGAATTCTATTGGTTACGGGTACTCTGACCATGAGCGGAAATCCCAGCTGGAACGGGCTCATTTTGGTAGTCGGGAAAGGGAATGTCGTTAAGAATGGCGGAGGAAATGGCACACTAGACGGCTCGTTGCTCGTGGCCAACATGTTTAGCGACCCGGGTACCTGGACGCACCCCATTCCCTTGGGATCAAGCAATCCTCCGGGCACACCGACAATTGCCTGGAACGGTGGCGGCAATGCCACCGTACAATACGACAGTTGCTGGAGCAGCAAACTCAGCCAGTCGCTTCCGTACCGCACCATTACGGACCGCGAACTCATCTATTGAGACGGATGAGCTGAATGGCGAAGGATTCTGCCTAAAACGGGCGTCAGAGACCTCAACGCCCACCGCACCCCACTTGCCGGACTAGCAAAACGCCAGTTCGAATGTGGGGTGCGTTTTTCTTTGTATCCTTTGCAATCCCTTTGAGCTTGCTGTAGCGGATTCCTTGCGCAAACTCCACCTCTGGCCTGCAAAATCGGCGCACTCTGAAGAGGGCAACTGCCGCGGCTCTTGGCGGATTACCCACCGCGTAGCCACTCTGCTTTTGGCGGCATCTCACCACAGGTATATAGTGGAATTGGCGTTTAGAGCGCCCCTTGTGGCGGTGAACGCTACCTTGCACGAAACTCGGTAAGAACCCGGCAAGAAACCTAAGGCAAATCCCTGATGGCCGCAGACGTCGCCAAACAGCTGGAGCGGGCGAAGAAATTTCTGGAGAAGAACCGCGTCGAGGACGCGATCGAGGCGTATCTAGCCGTGCTGGATGGCTCCCCGCAGCACCTGGAGGCCTCGCAGGCGCTTGGCGACCTGTACACGCGGCTGGAGCAGCCCGACCGCGCCGCCGTCTATTACGGCCACTTGTTTGACCTGCTGATCGATCCCAAAGACGAAACCAAGGCGCTGGCGATTTACAACCGCTTCCTGCGGAATACGCTGGCGATTCAATCGCCCGAACGCATCGCCCGCTACGCTTTCCTGCTGCAGAAGCAGAATCGCGGCGAAGAAGCCATCGAGCAATACACCAAGGCCGCGGAGATGTTCTCCGAAGCTGGACGCGGGGAAGACGCGCTGTTCTGCTGGGAACGCACCGCGCAACTGGAACCGGACAAGCTGGCACGGCAACTGAAAGTGGCGGAAATTGCCGCGAAGTTGGGGAAAAACGCACTGGCCGCGCGGGCGTTTCTGCGATCCGCGCAACTTTCGAGCGCCTCTGGCGCACCAGCGGAGGCATTGAAGTTGCTGGCCCGGGCTTATGCACTGGCGCCAAACGAGCGCAGCGTGGCGCTACTGTACGCCGAAGCCAAACTGCGAAACGGAGCAGCCGCGGAGGCTGCGGCGTTGCTGGAGCCGTTCGCGCCCACCGAGAGTGACGTGGCGTTTCTCGACACCTTCGCCGATGCCTTGCTGCAGTCCGGGCAACTGGATCGTTCCCGGGCCATCCTGGAGAAGCTCCTGAAGGAAAAAAACGAGGGCGTGGTGCGACTCTTTGATCTGGCCGACGCATACGCCAACGCGGATCAGGACGCCAAATCGGTGGAGATTCTGCAGATCCTGAAGCGCCGGCTGTTCGCCGATAAAAAATCCACGGACTTCATCACGCAACTGGAATCGTTGGGCGCCAAACATCCGGAGTCCACTCCCATCCTGGAATTCTGGGCGGCGCTTTACAACGAGATGAACCGCGAATCGCAATACTTTGAAGTGCTGATCCGGTTGTTTGACGCGAATTTTAATTCCGGCTTCTTCCCGAAGGCCTGCGAGGCGCTGGATCGCCTGGTGGACATCGATTCCTACGATTACCGTTGCCAGGAACGCCTGGAGCGCTTGCGCGGGCACGCGGACGAAGCCTTTCTGCGGCGAGTTGCAGGGCGCATGTCACGCAGCGCCAACACCCAGTCGAGAAACACTGCGCCGCCAAAGGCTCAGGCGAGTTCGCAACTCGAGGGGCCTCCTCCAGGAACCGATGAGGGGCGCAAGATGCAGGCGCTGGACGACCTGATCGTGCAGACGGAGATTTTTCTGCAGTATTCCCTGCAGGCGAAGGCGATTGAGCGTTTGCAGAAAATTGCTTCGATGTTTCCCGGGGAAGAAGCCCATAACCCGCGGCTCCAGAATTTGTACCAGACGGCGAACTGGTGGCCGAAGACGGCGGTGAAGCCGCAACCGGCGCCAAAGGCCGCGGGCGGGGCGCCGGTGATCGAAGAAAAACCTACGCCGCCGACCGGACGGACTGGCAGCTACACCGTGGAGACGCTGCGGGACCTGACGAAAATTTCAGAGATCAACCAGAAAATTTTCCGGCAACAGACGCCGCGCGCCATGCTGAATACAACGGTGAACGAAGTCGGCGCGTACATGAAAGCCGCGCGCACTTTTTCGGTGATTGGCGCGCCGGGACGGCCGCCGGAAATGTCGGCGGAGCACTGCACGTCTGGCTTGCGGCCTGCACCGGCGGCGCAGGTGGTGTTTTTACTGGCGCAAATTGAAAAGGCGGTCCCCGACGAACTTGGGGGACTGATCGTGGACGGCTCCGACGAATCCATTTTGAAGGAACTGGGATTGGCGACCGCGCTTGGCGTGACGATCACCGACAAGGAAACGCAGGCGCCGGCGGGAATGCTGATTGTGGCTCACGACAAGGCGCACCAGTGGAAGCCCAACGAAACTTATTTTCTGCAAGCCATTGGCGACCAGATGATGATGAGTGTCAGCCACACGCGGTTGCGCAGCCTGGTGCGGCGCATGGGCGTTTCCGATGAGAAAACCGGCTTGCTCAGCCGGAGTTCGTATGTGGGCTGCCTGCTGAACGAAGCCGACCGCGCCCGCACGCAGGGCACACCACTTTCGCTGGCTGTGCTGCAGATTGACCGCGGCGCGGACATGTTGCGGGCGCAGGGCGAAGTGCCCTTGGAAAAATTTCTGGAACAGCTTTCGCGTTCGCTGCAGCCGATCGTGCGGCAGAACGATATGGCGGTAAAATATACGTCGTGGGCGCTGGCGTTCATCCTGCCGGACACGAATCTTTCCGGGGCGCAGAACCTGGTGGATAAATTGAAGCGCGCGGCGGCTGGCGTGCGGCCGCCGTGGGATTCGACGCAGATCACGCTGAGCGCGGGAGTTGTGGAAGCGGCGGCGCGGCAGGAATACGACAGCGAGGATATCGTGACCGACCTGATCAATCGCGCGGAGTTCAGCGTGGAGGAAGCCCGCAAGCGCGGCGGGGATGTAATCGTGCTCTCCGAGATTCCCAAGCTCTAACAAGAAAGGAAAATTATGTTTCCAACGGATGTGGTGATTGTTGCAGGTGCGCGTACGCCCATGGCGCGGTATACGGGCGCGTTTTCAGAGGTGTCGGCGATTGATCTGGGGGCGCATGCGGGCAAGGCGGCGATTCAGAAGTCGGGAGTGGACCCGGCCGAATTCGATCACGCGATTTTTGGCAACGTGATGCAGACGAGCGCGGACGCGATTTATGGCGCGCGGCACGTCGGCTTGAAGGCTGGGCTGAAGATTGAAACGCCGGCAGTGACCGTGAATCGATTGTGCGGCTCCGGCATTGAGGCGATTGTGCAGGGCGCGCAGCGGCTGTTGCTGGGCGAGACGAACATGGTGCTGGCCGGTGGGATGGAGAACATGACGCAGGCGCCGTTCGTGATTCGCGGCGCGCGCACGGGACTGAAGCTTGGCGGCGGCGCGCTGGAAGATTTTCTGTTTGTGGGGTTGACGGATACCTATTGCGGCTTGCCGATGGCGCTGACGGCGGAGAAATTGGCGGAGCAGAAAGGAATTTCGCGCAAGGATGCGGATGCCTATGCGCTGCGTAGCCAGCAGGCCGCGGATGTGGCGTTCAAATCGTGCTACCTGACGGAAGAGATCGTGCCGGTGGAAGTGAAGCAGGGTAAGAAGACCATTCTGGTGAAGGAGGACGATCACCGGCGGCCGGAAACAACCATGGAAATTCTGGAGAAGCTGCCGCCGTCGTTCAAGAAAGACGGCATGGTCACCGCAGGGAATGCCAGCGGGATCGTGGATGGCGCGGCGGCGGTGGTGCTGACGCGCGAGAAAATCGCGAAAGAACGCGGCTTGAAGCCACTCGGCCGCATCATTTCCTGGGCCGTGGCTGGGGTGGATCCCAGCATTATGGGGATCGGGCCGGTGCCTTCGACGCGCAAGGCGCTGCAGCTTGCGGGGATGAAGCTTGAACAGATCGATCGCGTGGAAGTGAACGAAGCGTTTGCCGCGCAATACCTGGCTGTCGAGAAAGAGCTTGGCCTGAACCGCGACAAAACCAACGTGAACGGCGGTGCGATCGCCCTCGGCCATCCGCTCGGCGCTTCGGGCACGCGGCTCGTCATTACCGTGCTAAACGAATTGCGCCGCAAAGGCCTGCGTTACGGCTTGGCCACAGCCTGCATCGGCGGCGGCCAGGGCATCGCCATCATCGTCGAAGCTCTCGCACATTAATTTGCGGATCGTGCGACCCTCATTGGATTAGTGCCGTGCCGGTTGTGGAGCAGTGCGCGTGCGTAGCGCCTTGTATCTCTTCATTTGTAGTGATTTGTGATATGGTTCCCCCCGTACGATCTCCCGCCCACAAGAATTGTCTGAAAAACCATGGCCGTGAATTCCATAAAAAGGGGCAAAACAATATGAAGTTCCAGAATCGCGTTTTGCTGGCGATGATGTTCGTTCTGGCGGTGTTCCTGGCGCCTCAAGGCCGAGCGCAAACTGACGCGCAACAACCCGCGGGCAAATCCGCAGCAACATCCGAGGCGGATACGCACAAGCAAAACATGGATGCTTATCTGGCGCTGATGCGCAGAGAAGTCCAGCAGGAAAAAGCGGAGATTATGGGCGCCACGATGGCGTTGAGCGCCCAGGATGCGGCGAAATTCTGGCCCATCTACAGCGAATACGATCGGGCGCTCGCGAAGCTGAACGATCAGAGAATCGCGAATATCAAGGAATACGCGCAAAACTACGCGCAGTTGTCGGACGAAGAGGCGGACAAACTCATCCAGAAATTTATGGCTTTCCAGAAGCAGCGCGCAGAGTTGCTTGCGCAGACGTATGAAAAGGTCAAGCAGGCCCTGGGTGGCGTCACCGCGGCGCGTTTCGCAATGGTGGAACACCAGATCCT
>Ga0210410_10001313_pt1 | contig 23664 bp, 18 predicted proteins | sample IncBWC4MmetaG_FD_161058 | JGI IMG/M metagenome (GOLD analysis project Ga0210410, IMG submission 161058) | Forest soil microbial communities from Barre Woods Harvard Forest LTER site, Petersham, Massachusetts, United States - Inc-BW-C-4-M | ecosystem: Environmental > Terrestrial > Soil >... | reverse complement strand
GCTCATAGATAGTCTGGACGCCGCCAGTGCGGCCTTTGAGGTCGGATACGAAAGCGCCACCCAATTCAATCGCGAATATAGCCGCTTCTTCGGCCAACCGCCTAAGCGAGATATTCGGACCCTTCGCTCGCCAGGCGCTCTGCCCTTAGAGTCAGTCAGTAATCAATAAAGCGCCGCCAGCCGCAGGGTGCCGCTCGGTTTTAAGGCTGCGGATTTTGATTTTGCTTCACGATCTCGCTGGCTTCCCGGACTTGTACCTTTTCACTTCTTCGGGCCAGTCCGGCTAAGATTCTCCGCCTCCCGGAGCTTTGCGATCCGCACTTCCAACTGCAAACTCCCAAGCTCCCTTTTGACCAAATCGCGGAGCCTCGCACCCTGCTCCTGCTTCCGACTGAACCGCTCCCACGGTGTCGCCGCGCGATGCTTGTTTATCGCGCCTACGCCTTCCATCAACTCCTCGAAAACCTTCCTCTTGGCCATTGCCACCCCGTTCTCGGTCTTTCTACTACTCTACGCCACCAGCGCACGTCTTAGTCCAATTCCCACTTCCACAAGCCCTCTCGCCTTCCCTTCTAGTTTTATCCCCAAGCATCCAAAGGACTTACAAGTAATCCTTGACTAACAGTACCCATATGCTATAATGCTTGTGTTGCTGCGGCGCCGATCTTCGGTGCCTGCCTCTTATGGGCGCCCGCCAGGTAGTCCTTCAAATCCCACCAAAATTGTCCTATCCCGAACCATTACTTTTTCGCCAACACTCCACCCCCGTAAGTCCTTTAGCCGCAACACTTATGCACCTCCCCGCAAGTGCTGCAAACAAAAGACTTACGCCAAAGCTAAATCCTTTAGATGCAACACTTACAAAAAACAGGGGTGGGGGTCCCTGGTATCCAGCGCCCTCAACCTCCGCTCGTCCACCAAAATATTTGAGGCTCTTTCTTTTCATGCATTTACGAATTGCCTATTTTCCATCTCCTTTCTTTTGATATTCATCCATGTAATGGGGGGGTTGTACCCCCTCCGTCTTCACTTTCTCCCATCCTGCGCTACAATGTCGGCTGCTCGCTGCCCGAAATCGAAACCTCGAGGAACAAAATGACCGGAACGACTGCAAAGGGCCAAACACCGCCGGCGCACTCGGGCATGTTTCAATTGTTAAATGGCGTCTTCGTTGCCGGCGCGCTTGCCTGCCTCGCTCGGCTCGGGATTCCCGATCTCGTCGAGCACGGGCCGAAGTCGGCGGACGAGCTTGCCACCCAGCTTGGAGCTGACGCGCGGGCACTCTACCGGCTCATGCGTGCCACTGCCAGCGTCGGAGTGCTCTCGGAAGGCCCCGATGGCAAGTTTTCGCAAACTCCCCTATCCGCCGTGCTGCGCAGCAACGCGAATCCCAGCTTGCGAGCGTTCGCGATCATGCACGGCCTGGACTGGCACGGGCTCGGCTGGTCCGAGCTTGAGTACTGCGTGCGCACAGGAAAGCCGGCCATCGATAAAATTTACGGCATGCCCATCTTTCAATTTTTCGAGCAGCGCCCCGAGGATGGGAAACTCTTCAATCAAGCCATGAGCGATTTATCCACCATCGACAGCCCCGCGGTGGCCGACGCCTATTCCTTCGGCGAAATTCATTCCATCGTGGATGTGGCTGGCGGGCACGGCCTTCTTCTGGCGACCATCCTCGCCAGGAATCCGCATATGAAAGGAACGCTCTACGACATGCCGCATGTGGTGGCGGGCGCCCACGACGGGCCGCTCAAGCCCATGATGGAACGCTGCACGCTCGCGTCCGGCGATATGTTTTGTTCAGTTCCCGCGGGCGCCGATGCCTACATCATGAAGCACATCCTTCATGATTGGCCAGATGACGTTTGCATCAAGATCCTCAAAGCCTGCCGCAAAGCAGTGAATCCCGGCGGCAAACTCCTCGTCGTGGACAACGTGATTAAGCCCGGCAACGATTTCGCCCCGGGAAAATTCCTCGATCTGCAAATGTTGATTTTCCCTGGCGGGTGCGAGCGCACCGAAAAAAAGTTCCGCGACCTGTTCAAGGCAGCAGGCTGGAAGTTGACCCGTGTGATTGCCACCGTCGCTGCTGAGTCCATCGTGGAAGGAGTTCCCTCCTGAAGCCCCAGACAGGGCGGAGAGATTAACATGCCGACACGCGAGGATGCCTGGACCCTGCTGTGCGAGTACACCGCTTCGGAGAGTTTGCGCAAACACATGCTGGCGGTGGAAGCCTGTGTGCGCGCGTATGCGCGCAAGGCCGGCGCGGATGAAGAGACCTGGGGACTCGCCGCGCTGCTGCACGATTTCGACTACGAGCGCTGGCCCAATCAGGAGCACTCCGCCGGTCAGGGGCATCCGTCGGACGGCGCAAAGATTCTGCGCGAGCTGGGCTACTCCGAGGAGATCATACGCGCGATCCTCTCGCACGCGGACTACACCAACGTGCCGCGCGAATCGGCGCTGGAGCACACGCTTTTCGCCTGCGATGAGTTGGCCGGGTTCCTCACCGCTTGCGCCTACGTGCGCCCGTCGAAAAGCATCCTCGATCTCGAGGTGGACTCCGTGAAGCGCCGCATGAAAGACAAATTGTTTGCCAAAGGCGTCTCCCGCGACGATGTGCGCAAAGGCGCCGAAGAGCTGGGCATCCCGCTCGAAGAACACATTACGTTTTGCATCGGCGCCTTGCGCGAACGCGCCGATGCGCTGGGACTCCGCGGTTCGCTCTGATTGTTGTCGCGGCAGCGCTACGCGTTTGGGAGGAAAAAAGATCAGATGGCGCGGTGCGAATAGAGCATAAGCGCGGCGCCGAACAACATGCTGGCGACCAGGAGCGTGACGACGCCGACGGTGAACCATTTCGAAGACAGCGCCAGCTTCAAGAAAGAAAGTCTGGTCTGCGAAAGATCGCTTGACGATGAGAGTTCGGCCGGAGTGCTTTCCGAGAGTGGGGTGAGCCGCTCCAAGTATTCCACTTTGGCGACGAAGCTGTAGCCTTTGCGCGGGATGGTATCCACAAAGACCGGCTCATCCGGCGAATCGCCCAAGACCTGGCGAAGTTTGTTCACGGTGGTGTTGACGTTGGCGTCGTAGTTGACGTGCGTGTCCGCAGGCCAGAGGCGCATGCGCAGCGCTTCGCGCGTGAGAATGTCGCCGGGCTTTTCCAAAAGCGCGAGCAACGCTTGATAAACCTTGCCCTGCAGTTTTACGCGCGTGCCTTCCTTGAACAATTCTTCGCGCTTGATGTCGAGAAGAAACGCGCCGAAGCGAAGATAGCGCGCGGGAGCGACGGAAATATTATTTAGATTTTCTTGAGGTTGTGGGGAGAATCTAGGAAGCATTTGCGTGCTCATGGAAATTACCTTTCATCGAATCATTAGACCGATTCAATACTGGCTTTATTCCACTCGCAGGATGGCTCCCGACCTGGCCATACCTTCCGCCATTTGACAGGCGATTAAGAGGAGTTATATCTTAAGATGCATATACAAGTCAAGCTTTGGAGCGTTTGAATGCCACCAACCCACACCACGTTGGATCTGACCGGAACGGGTTATTGCGCGTCGTTCCACCTCCGGCGGACCGCGCGTGCGGTGACGCGGATGTTTGACGCGGCGCTGCAAGACACGGGAATCCGTTCGACGCAGTTCAGCATTTTAGTGGGCATCGCGAAGCATCAACCGGTAGCCATTGGAGCACTGGCGGACGTGATGATTCTGGCCCCCACGACGTTGACGCGGAGCCTCCGGCCGCTGGAAAAAGAAGGGCTGATCACTATCTCCGAGCGCTCGACCATGCGGCAGCGTTTTTTGTCGATGACGCCGAAGGGCGAGCGAGCGCTGGAACGCAGCGTGGTGGTTTGGAGAAAAGCGCACGAGCGCTTTCTCGTCACGGTGGGTCCTGAGTATTGGGATGACTTGCGGAAAGAGCTGGAACAACTCGTTCGCGTGGTCGTCGAGCTTGAAGAACCGCGGGAAAACGATCCTGTGCTGTTGAACGCCAACGCTTGATTGGATCGTTGGGAGAGGATGCGCTGTGCTAGAAATGAGCCCGCAGCGGCATGCGACTTTGCGCTCGTGCACTGGCGCGTGAAGCGAGTTTCAAACTTTCTCCAGCATCACTTCCGTGGACTTGATGACCGCGGAAACCTTGTCGCCCACCTTTAGTTTCATTTCATCGGCGCTGCGCTTGGTGATCACGCTCTCGATTAGATTCTTGCCGACGCGCATGACCACGTGAGCCATGACGCCGCCGAACTGGATTTCAACTACTTCGCCTTCGAGGCGATTTCGCGCTGACAGAGTCATAGAGCAAAGAATACGCCTCGCCATTTGAGGAGTCCAGAGGAAGACAAATTGCTTCGTGAATTGACGCCCGCCGATGCGCAGGTAGTATTCGGAGGAGTGGCCGCGTTCGTTTCATGGTCGGCGGCAACGTTGCGGCGCTTTCTAAATTGTCCCCAAGCGATGAAGCCGCGAAACCAGATGTGGCGATGGCCCTTCGTTTTTTGACCGCCCCCTACGATTTTGAAAGCGGCGTTTCGTACAAATTCACACACATTGTATTCGGATTAAGCCGGTTTGACATAACGATGCGAAGCGTATTGAATTGCTAGTTCATTCTTTGGCGCCTGGTCTGGACGGGATGACTGAGCCGCGTGTGCGTGCCTGCCTCTTGCATCTTGGGGGATTTCAAAATGAGCCTGAAATGGTTGCTGGCAGTGAAAGCAAACTTTTTTGCGGATAGCCTACGTGGCTACAAGTCCGACTGCGCCAGGCATCGGCTCAGTTTCGTGGCAGTTCTCTTGTTGCTTTCTTGTTCACCTTCGGCGCGGGCGCAGGTGTCGGCGAGCATCAAAGGGAACGTCACGGACCCCTCGGGAGCGCCGGTGCCGTCGGCAGCCGTCAAAGCGAAGAATCTCGAGACGGGAGCGATTCGAAGCAGCGTCACGGATGATGCGGGCCGATACCTCATTTTGGCGCTGCCGGTGGGCGAGTACGAAGTGCGGGTTAACAAAACGGGATTTCAAGATGCGATTCGAAACGGGATCCATCTGGTTGTGCATGAGGAAGCCACCGTCGATCTGAGGCTGCAGGTGGGTGCAGTGAAGTCGGAAGTCACCGTCGCGGAGGACGCTCCGATGGTGGGAACCACTACCGGAGATATCGGCGGCCTGGCCGGAGAGCAAGCGGTTAAGGAACTTCCTCTAAACGGGCGGAGCTATGATCTGCTGCTACTGCTGAATCCGGGCATCGTCAATTTTACTTCGCAGAAAACCGGCGGGACGGGAATTTCGAATTCGACGACGGCAAACAATTTTTCCGTATCTGGCAATCGTCCCCAACAAAATTTGTTTCTGCTGAATGGCGTGGAGTACAGCGGGGCCGCTGAGAACAATATGCAGCCGGGCGGACCCAGCGGTTTGCTGCTGGGGGTGGACGCGGTACGGGAGTTCAACGTTCAGCGGGACTCGTATAGCGCGGAATTTGGGAAACATCCCGGGGGCCAGGTCATCATCGTGACTCAGTCAGGCAGCAACCAGTTGCACGGTTCGGTGTATGAGTTCTTGCGGAATAATGCGCTCGACGCGGCGAATTTCTTTGATCAAGGCTCCGCGCCGCCATTTCAACGCAACCAGTTTGGAGCGGCCCTTGGCGGGCCAATCCAAAAAGATAAGACATTTCTCTTTGGAAACTACGAAGGCTTCCGGCAGAACTTGCACCAAACTTCGGCGGCATTTGTTCCTGATGCCGCATCACGAGCAGCGGCGGTGGCTAGCGTGCAGCCACTTTTGAATCTTTGGCCAACTCCGCCGGCTGGCGCTCCGGACTTCAACGGCATCGCGGAAGTGTTCAGCAGTCCGCTGCAAACGATACGGGAGGATTTTGGCACAGCGCGGCTCGACCACATTTTCTCCGAGAAAGACACGCTGGCCGGAGTTTATACGATCGATGATGGCGGGGACGTGACCGCGACGCCGGCAAATCCCTTCAGCTCGGATATCCTCAATTTGCGCGAGCAGGTGTTTAGCCTGGAGGAAACTCACGTGTTTTCTCCCACGCTGCTCAACACTGCGCGCTTCGGATACACGCGCGCGGCCTATTATTTCAAGGGAGAACCGACGCCGGGCACGCCCGCGGCAAGTGTTCCGGGCTTCCTCACTGGCCATCCGGTGGGTGCGGTAGTGGTTGGCGGCAGTGCTGCGTCCAACCCGCAAGCTTCGATCGGCCTGGCGGGGAGCAACAACGGCAGCAATTTGCCGATTGCGCGCAACCTATTCACGTACGAAGATCGTGTGACGCTGACGCATGGACGGCATCAATTGAGCTTTGGCGCGTGGCTCCAGCGATTCCAGTCGAATGAAACGATTGCCCTCAGTCAGTTTGGACAGGCGACTTTCGCCAGCCTGCAAACCTTTCTGCAGGGAAACATTAGCAGCTTTCTGTTCGACCCCGCTCCGACGGAAATGAATTGGCGGTCCTTGTTTGGGGCATTTTACGCGGAAGATGTAATTCGCCTCAGTCCGAAGCTGACTTTGTCACTCGGCTTCCGGGACGAATTCTCGACCGGGTGGAACGAAGCACACGGCCGGGCCGCCAACTATACGTTCGCCAACGGTGTTATTTCCTCGCAGCCTCATATTGGTGATTCGCTCTTCACCGTCAACAATGCCAAATTCCTGCCGCAACCAAGGATCGGCGTGGCGTGGAGCCCGCTCGGGAGGAAAACCGTGCTTCGCGCGGGCTTCGGGATGTACAACGATCTGCAAGACGCGCTGGGGTACCGGACGGATCAGAACGCGCCGTTCAACCCAACCTATAGCATCGCGAATACCACGGTTTCGAAGCTCCCCATCGACCCTACGGCGCCAGTGCCTGCGGGAGCGAAGTTAGTGCCCGGTGGAGTTCAGCCGGATATGCAGACGCCGACGCTGATTTCCTGGTCACTCCGCGTGGACCGCGAGCTGTCTCCCAATACGGCACTGACAGTGGGCTACGTGGGATCGCACGGCTATCACGAATTGATTGGCATAGACGCAAACGAACCGGTGCAAACGATTTGTCCCGCTTCGCCGTGCCCAGCCGTCTATCCCACGGTTACGGCGAATACAACGCCGCCTCCGCCCGTCGTTACCATTGCGACGGGATTTCCGATCGGCTCGCCGCTCGCGGGCGCGCCGGTGCCTGCGGGAAGCTATTACATTCCCGCCGGAGCACCGAGAGCGAATGCTACTCTGGCCAACACTTGGACGTGGTTTTCGGAGGGCACGAGTGCTTACCATGCCCTACAAGTGGACTTGAGGCGGCGGTTCAGCCACGGGCTGTCGCTGCGAGGCGTGTACACGTTTTCAAAGACGCTTGACGATGGCGATTCCTTGAATCAGACAACCGCTGGGAATGCGCCGGGGCTGGCTTCCAATCCGCTGAATCTGGCTGCGGACAAAGGGCTGGCCACGTTTGGCGTGAAACACGCGGCGGTGATCAATGCGATTTATGCGTTGCCGTTCGGCCACGGACAGTCCTTTGCAAACGGATTCGAGGGGTGGACCAACAACCTTGTGGGTGGGTGGTCGGTGTCCAGCATTGTTACCGTGCAATCCGGTTTTCCTTTTACGCCGCAACTCAGCTACAACCCATCGAATAATGGCGACACGCGGAATCCGGTGAGGCCGTTCTTGAATCCCAATTTCACGGGTCCCGTCGTATTGGGAACGCCCGGGCAGTGGTTCAATCCGGCGGCATTCATCGCGCCGCCGTCCACGGGCGGCTTCTATGGCAACGTCGGAAGAGACACTTACATCGGGCCTGGACTCGCCACGTGGGATTTCTCGGTGTTGAAGGACACGAAGATCCGCGAGCGGTTGAACGTGCAGTTCCGGGCGGAAATCTTCAATCTTCTCAATCGCGCGAATTTCAACACGCCGAACTTGATTGTGTTTACGCCCCCTACGGCGACGAACCAGACGGGCTTGTCGGGCACGGCGGGCGCGATTACGAGCACGTCCACAACGGCACGCCAAGTGCAATTCGGACTTAAACTGCTCTGGTAAGGGAATAACAGGGCACGCAAGACTGCTGTCCCAGATCTTCAGGCCGAAGGCCTGCTTCCAAGCCGAAATATGCTCAATCCGATTTGGGCCCGCAATTCCGCGCACAGGCGATTTCGCGGAAGGGGCGATTCACGTTAGAATTAAGAGGAATGCTTACGCAGATTGAAGGGTTTGACGCGACTGCCAGCCGCCATCCGCGCCGGAAGACGTTTGGCGTGAAGGTGGGACACGTGCGCGTGGGTGGGGGCGCCCCCATCGTCGTGCAGTCCATGACGAACACGGATACGGCGGACGTCGAGACTACGCTGAAGCAGACGTTGGAGCTGGCGGAGGCGGGCTCGGAGATTGTGCGCTGGACTGTCAACGTACCGGAAGCGGCGGCGGCGGTTCCGGAGATCAAGCGGCGGATGCTGGACGCGGGTTGCATTGCGCCGATCATTGGGGATTTTCATTACAACGGGCACGTGCTGCTGACGAAATATCCGGAGTGCGCGGCGGCACTGGACAAATACCGCATCAACCCCGGGAATGTGGGCGCGGGGCAGCGGCGCGACGAGCAATTCTCCACGATTTGCAAGATTGCGCGGGACCATGGCAAGCCGGTTCGAATTGGCGTGAATGGCGGGTCGCTGAATCAAGAGCTGGTCATGCGCAAGATGCAGGAGAACACGGACAAGAATCTGGGCAAGGAATCGGAAGAGATTATTAACGATTGCATGGTGCTTTCGGCGCTGGAGTCCACGGAGCTGGCGCTGGAATCGGGGCTGCGGCAGGATCAGATTATTATTTCGTGCAAGACTTCGCGGCCACGGGACTTGATTACGGTCTACAGGGATTTGTCGGCGAAGACGGAACAGCCGCTGCATCTGGGTTTGACGGAAGCCGGGATGGGGATGAAGGGGCAGATCTGGTCGGCGGCGTCGCTGGGCGTGCTGCTGTATGAGGGCATCGGGGACACGATTCGAATTTCGCTGACGCCGAAACCGGGCGGGGACCGGCGCGAAGAAGTTTATGCGGCGTGCGAGCTGCTGCAGGCGCTGGGGCTGCGTTCGTTTGCGCCGAGCGTGACGGCATGCCCGGGCTGCGGGCGCACGACTAGCACGACGTTTCAGGAGTTGGCGGAAGCGATCCAGGGTTACATCCGGGACATGATGCCGGGGTGGAAGACGCAGTATGAAGGCGTCGAAGAAATGACGCTGGCGGTGATGGGCTGCATTGTGAATGGTCCGGGTGAATCGAAGGCCGCGAATATCGGGATTAGTTTGCCGGGGACAGGCGAGGCGCCGCGGTGCCCGGTTTATATTGATGGGCAGAAGGACGTGACGCTCGAAGGGACGTATGATGAACTGGCGGTGGCGTTTCAGGCGCTGGTGGACAACTACATTCAGAAGAAATATCCGCGCAAAACTGCCGACGCTCTGTCTCGCTAGTCAGCACCAAGCCGCGTATAACTCTGGGTAGATAAGCCTCTTTGCTTTCGCAACGGCCCAGGTGGAAGGGGCATATTGTAGAAGAATGAGGCGCGGACCTCGATGTATGGACCGGAAAAACTCTCCAGCAATTTAGTAAATGGTGCCGAATCTCGAACCCCGTTGAGGGCTGCCTCGTCGAGAGACTTCTTTCCTGAACTAGTTTCGATAATGGCGGCATGAGAGCTCAGTGTCCCGTCCTTTTGAATCTGGAAACGAATGGCCACTCGCCCTTTCTCACCGTGGATGACGGACTCGGGCATCCGTGAAAACCAGCTTCGCTTAACCTCCCTGTATACGTTGGCCAGGTAGCTGTTGAAGTCCACTCCCTGGTCGGGAGTCAACATCTGCACGCCTAAAAAAGCATTCGCAGACGGCTTTGATTTGTCAGATTGCGCCGGAGCCGGGGCGTTCTCCTGAGCAAGGGCTGAGGAGCACGAAAGCAGGGCTGCACAGAGAATCAGAATGGTCCGCACGCCTCAAATGCTACTACCGTTTTAGACGTTCGTCGACAGCAACATAGCCAGGAAATATTTGCGCCGCGATTCACGCTCGGTCGTGGGCGTGTTGGCGGATTGTGGGGATGGGCGCGGCCGCGGAGAGGAGGGGGGAACCCTTGGGGGTGGCGGCGGTGCGGAGGCGTTCGCGCATGGTGGAGCGGGCGCGGGAGTAGGCCATGCGGTCGTCGAGGAGCTGGTGGGCCCAGTGGGCGCCGATGGCCATGGATTGGATCTCGTGCGCCAACAACGTGGGGCTGGCTTTTGCGGTGAGGTGGCCGGCTTTCTGGGCTTCCCAAACGGCGCGGTCGAGGACGGCGACCCATTCGCGCATGATGGCGGCGATGCGGTCGCGGACGGGACCGCGGCGGCCGTCGAATTCGAACGAGGCGGCGGTGAAGAAACAGCCGCCGGCGAAGAGCTCCTGCTCGACGTGCGCAAGCCAGCGGTCGAGCAAATTCCACAAACGGGGCAAGCCTTTGGGCGCGGCCAGCGCGGGGCGCGTGATCTCATCTATAAAAATTTGGCGGGCGGTTTCGACGGTGGCCAACTGCAGGTCTTCTTTCGAACCGAAGTGGGCGAAGAGGCCGCTCTTGCTCATGCGGAGTTCTTCGGCGAGACGGCCGACGGTGAGGCCCTCGAGGCCTTCGACGGAGGCAATGTTTACGGCGCGGCGGAGGATGGCGTCGCGGGTGCGGATGCCGCGGGCCTGGTGTCGGGGTGCGGGCTTGCGTGGGGCGCGGAGGGAGGCAGGCATGACGGGGAGTGTAACACAGAAGAATAAATAGCACGAACGTTCGTATTTTGTGGTAGGCTTTTTCGCAACCGAGGTGGCCATGAGAATTCGCTCTCTTTCCCGTTGGCCCGCGCTGCTGGCGGTGTTTCTGTTTGCCGGCATCATTCCCTTCCCGGCTTGCGGGCAGGAGATTCCGCTGGAACGCTGCGATGCGCTGCCGGTGATTGAGGTCAGTGTGGGCGGGCTGCCGATGCGGTTTCTGGTGGACACCGCGGCGACTTCGTTCTTGAACCTCAAGTCCTTCGCGGAAGGAAAAGCACGCGACGTTCATATCACCTCATGGTCCGGAACGCTGGCCACTAGCGCGCGGGAGATCACGCTCAATGAAGTCGTCATTGGCAGCACGAAAGTTATGAACTTGAAGCTGCCGGCGGTGGACCTCTCGGCGGTGGGAGACGCGTGCGGAAAGAAAATCGATGGCATCCTCGGCGTGGATTTACTGGCGAAGCTGGGCGCGACGATTGACCTGAAAAAACAGACCGTGCATGTGACCACAGTGAGCGAGGCGCACGCCTCCGAGCTTGCGGCGGAGATGCATGGAGAGATGCATCACTGCGTGGAGGCGTTTAACAGTTCGGACGAGAAGGTGTTTGGCGAGTGCCTGGATCCCAAGATCGTGCTGTTCAGCCTGGATGCCGAGTTGTACGGGCGCGAGCAGGTGGTCGGGTACTTCCACGAACGGTACTTCCACCAAAAGCCGGCGGCAAAGCTGGAGATTCACGAGAGTGAGTTTCATCCGATTGGCGAGGCGGTCTGGTACGAATACGAGTTCACCATCGCGTCTACGCGCGGAGTGCTGCATGGGCGCGGCATGGCCATGTGCCGCAAGTCCGAGGGACATTGGCGGATGGCCAGCATGCATCACAGCGTGGCGCAAATGGAGCCGGTGCAGGCCGCCAAGTAGGGGTCCGGGAGCCGCAAGGTTGATGTGCTAGAATTTGTTCGAACGCGCACCGGGAATTTTTGGGGAAATCCGTGAAAATCAGCCGGGAAGATGTGTTGCGAGTGGCGGAGCTGGCTTATCTCGATTTGAATGAGACGGAGCTGGAGATGTACCGCGCGCAAATTGATGAGATTTTGGAATACATCGGGAAGCTGAACGAGCTGGATACGAGCAATGTGGAGCCGATGGCGCAGGTGTTGAGCGACGACCAGACGGCGGATGCCACGCTGCGGGAGGATTTGATTGTGCCGTGCGCGGTTGCGGAGGATGTTTTGAAGCATGCGCCGGATCCGGAAGCGCCGTATTTTCGGGTGCCGAAGGTGATTGAGAGATAGTAGGACAGACATTCTTTTCTGTCCGGTTGGGTGAAATTGATTGAAAGCGAAGAGGACAGGCAGGAATGCCTGTCCTACATGCGGGGCCGAAGGTGAGATTGCGCAAAAAGAACTCATGACGGCGAATTGGACGATTGACGGGGTGAGGGAGGCGCTGGCGGCGAAGAAGGTTTCGGCGCGGGAATTAGCGGCGGATTTTTATAAGCGGATTGAGGCGAGGAATCCGGAGCTGAATGCGTTTCTGGCGCTTTCGCCGGAGCGGGCGCGGCGGCAAACGGACCGGATCGACGCGCTGGTGGCGGAGGGCAAGGCGCTGCCGCCGCTGGCGGGCGTGCCGGTGGCAATCAAGGATGTGATCAGCACGCGGGGGATTACGAGCACTTGCGGGTCGAAGATTCTGGAGAACTACGTTCCTCCTTACGACGCTACGGCGGTGGAGCGGCTGGAGGCGTCGGGGGCGGTGATTCTTGGCAAGACGAATTGCGATGAGTTTGCGATGGGGAGTTCGAATGAGAACTCGGCGTATGGGCCGGTGAAGAATCCGCTGGCGGTGGACCGGGTGCCGGGCGGGTCGAGCGGGGGTTCGGCGGCGGTGGTTGCAGCGGGACTGGCGGTGGCGTCGCTGGGAACGGATACGGGCGGATCGATCCGGCAGCCGGGGTCGTTTTGCGGGATTCCCGCGATGATGGGGAGCTATGGGCGCGTTTCGCGATATGGGCTGATTGCCTTTGCGTCTTCGCTGGACCGGATTGGGCCGTTGGCGAACCAAGTAAAAGATGTTGCGGCAATATTACAAGTGATTGCCGGCCGGGACCCGAATGATTCGACTTCGACGACCGCGCCGGTGCCGGACTACAGCGCCGAAATTGCGAAGCCCATAAAGCGGCTGCGGCTGGGCATCCCGAAGGATTACTTCGCGGAAGGGATGGACAGCGGGGTCCGGGAAAAGGTCGAAGCGGGGATCGAAGTTTTCAAGAAGCTGGGCTGCGAACTGGTGGAAATTCGCATGCCGCACACGGATTACGCGATCGCGGCGTATTACATCATCGCGACGGCGGAGGCGAGCTCCAACCTGGCGCGCTATGACGGGGTGCGGTACGGATTGCGCGCGGAGGGTGATTCGCTGATTTCGATGTATCGCAAGACGCGCGGGGCGGGATTCGGGGCGGAAGTGAAGCGGCGCATCGTGCTTGGGACGTACGTGCTTTCGGCGGGCTACTACGACGCGTACTATTTGAAGGGGCAGAAGGTTCGCGCGCTGATCGCGCAGGACTTCCGGGATGCGTTTGCGAAGGTGGATGCGATCCTGACGCCGACTTCGCCGGTTCCACCGTTCAAATTGGGGGAGCGCACGGCCGATCCGCTCCAGATGTATCTTGCTGATATATATACAGTTACGGGATCTCTGGCGGGGGTTCCGGGGATTTCCGTGCCATGCGGCAAGATTGGCGGCAAACTGCCGGTGGGCCTGCAAATTTTCGGGCCGGCCTTTGGCGAGGCTCGCGTGCTGCAATTGGCGCACGCGTTTGAGCGGGCCGGCGGAGCGGCTGTCTAAGGTTTTACGAGTTTGGAAGCGGGATAGTGTCCTCCCTCAAGACCATCGTCGAGAACTTGCATGACGCGCAACATTGCTTGCTGTGTGCGGCAGACGAGGTACCGGCGGAACAGTGGAGAACGACTCCTGGCGTAGGACGGTGGTCGGCCGGGGAAGTGGTGTGCCACCTGATTATCATCGAGAGGGCGATTCTACGAAGCTCCGACAAGCTCCTGCAAAAAACGCCGCAACCGCTGCCATTTTATAAGCGTTTTCACGTTCCGATGGCGATCGTGGAGGCGCGGATGATCCGACTGAAGACGCCGATCCCGATCGAGGCCGAAATGGTCCGCGGGAAAGAGGAGATGCTGGCGGAACTGCGCGAAGTCCGAGAGCGCACGCTGGCGTTCATCGAAGAGACGAGCGGGCGGGACCTCAGCAAATACACTATGCCGCACCCATTTCTTGGGACGCTGAACGCCTATGAATGGTTCCAACTGATCGCGTCGCACGAAGTCCGGCACACGAAACAAATCAATGAAATCGCGGCTAGCCTACCGAAAGTCGTAGCAAATTTGCAAAAGTAGAACTTTTTTTCCCATCGAGTGCTGTTTTCTCCCGGCAGTACCAAGCAGTCCGATACGAGAAAAACGTGGAAAAAGGCCGCTTTTGCAGGGCTTTAGAGGGAAAGTACTAGGCGGATGGTTTTCGGTATACAGAACGGAACGACTATTGCTGGAGAAAAGATGCAGCACTTATGATGTGGGAAGCATCAAAGAAGTGTGAAGGCAGTTTGGGTGGAGTAAGAGGAGCCAGGGCCATGGTTACCGTGAAATCGAGCCAAAAGATTTTTACCGATTCGGAAATCGCCAGCTTGACGGGAATTTGCGTCGAGCATGTGCACAATTTTGCAAAGAGCCGCCACCTGGGCTTCATCGCGCGGGCCGCGGAAGCCGCGGGCATCAATGCGGACCAGTGGCTGTTTACGCTCTCGGATTTGATGGTGCTGGTGACGCTCTTTCCGAAGTGCACTCATTGAAACGCTGACATTGATTTGAGTTTCGAATGGCTCCCCAAGCGGATTGGGGAGCCATTCTTGTTTTCGGGGCGTCCAAACGGCGTGTTGCAGGGTGGCAAGTGGCGGCGTAAGCTCGCGATAGAGGCAAACCGGGCCGCTGGGCAGGCATCGCAGTTCCTAGAGAAAGCCAATGGGTCTCGCCAGAATACCTCTGCTGATCGGATGCGCCGCCTTTTTGGGTTGGATGGGCATCGCTGGGTATGGCGGGCCGTCCAACAGCACGTTCGCGGCACAAAGCCAGTCCACGACCGCGAAGCAAGGCAGCGGGAAAGGCGACTCCGCGGGAGTGCCGGTGTTGCCGCGCGGGAAGAAGCTGGTCCTGAAGGACGGAAGCTTTCAGGTGATACGCAGCTACGAACGCAACGGGGACCGGGTGCGTTATTACAGCGTGGAGCGCGGCGAGTGGGATGAGATTCCCGCGGCGATGGTGGATTGGGACGCCACGGCAAAAGCGGAGGCCGCAGAGAAGGCGGACGAAGAAGCCTTTGCCAAGAAGGTCCATACCCAGGAGCAGGCGCAAAACGTTGTCGTGGTGATGGACGTGGACGCCAGCCTGCAGGTGGCGCCGGGGTTGTTTCTGCCACCGGGAGAGGGAATGTTTGTGGTGGCAGGCAAGTCGGTGACGCAACTGGAGCAGGTGGGTTCGGCGGTGAAAACGGACAAGAAGCAATTCCTGAAGCAGGTGCTTTCGCCCATCCCGATCGTACCGAGCAAAATCAACGTGGAGATACCCGGGGCGCGGGCCAAAGTGCGTGTTTCCAGTTCGCAGGCGGAGTTTTATCTACGCGAGGCGCCTCCCGATCCGGACCGGACGTCGCCGATCGTGAAAAGCAGCCGGCCGGGAGAGTCCGGACCGGAAGTGGAGCTGGTGAAGGCCACGGTCAAGGGCAACAATCGCCGATTGGAATCCATCCGGAAGATGTTTGGGCAGCAGTTGGATCCCGAACGCAAGACGGTTTCCGTGGAACGATGGGAAGTGGCCCCCAGCGTGTATCGCTTTACGCTAAGCCAGCCGCTTCCGCCCGGGGAGTATGCGCTGGCGGAGATTTTGGAGGGCGGGCTGAACCTGTACGTATGGGATTTTGGAGTAGAAGGCGCAGCGAGCACAAAGGCCGCGGCGGAGAAGACCAAGAACTGATCGAGAAGTTGTGGCAGAAACGAAAGGGAAAGAGAAGGAAGCGGGGAGGCTCCTAGTTACGGCGCGTTCCCGCGGGAGCATCCGACAGGACATCGCGCAACATGGCGAGAACGTCCGAAATGCGGAAAGGTTTTTGCAGGCAAATTGGCGCGATCCCGCCGCCGGCACCCGCCGCGCGGTCAATCAAATCTCCCGTCATATAAACGACCACCGGTTTGTGCGGTCCTGCGGCCTCGAGGATTTGCTTCGCGGCATCCTTTCCGTCCACGGCGAATCCGCCGGACGAGAGATGCAGGTCACAGAGGAGCACATCGTAGGCGGAGCGAGCAGCGAGGACGATGGCTTCTTCAATGCTGGCGGCGCAATCCACGCCAAGACCTTGGGCGGAGAGGCCTTCTTCGAGCAGGAGGCGGAGGCTCTCTTCATCGTCGAGCACGAGAACAGCTCGATCCTTGAGCAACTCCATGGTGGAGTGCACCGGCTCGCGAGGGGCGGCGCGGACCTCCGAGGGAACGGCGAGCGCTTCGGACTGCTCGCCAGAGGCAATGGGAAGATAGACGGTGAAGGCAGAGCCGCCCGCGGGTAGCGCTTCGGCTTCGATGTTTCCACCATGCTCGCGAATGATGGACATGCAGATGCTGAGGCCGAGGCCGGTGCCGCCACCGGGACGCTTGGTGGTGTAAAAAGGATCGAAGATGCGAGGAAGCGCATCGGGACGGATACCGACACCGTCATCCTGGACGGTGACGATGAGGCGGTCCGCGCTGCGGGTGAGGCGAACCTGGATGCGGCCCGAGTCGCGGACTTCACGAATGGCCTGTTCGGCGTTGGTGACAAGGTTTAGGAAGACCTGGATAAGCTGGTTAGCATCGCCGATGATACCGGGAAGCCCGGGCTCCGCGCGGAAGTCTACCTCGATGCCGCTGCGGCGAAGCGAATGTTCGTGCAGTTGAAGGGTGCGTTCGATGAGGCTGTTGACGTCGAGCGGTTTTTTCTGCGGCGAAGCAGGGCGGGAGAATTCCAGCAGGTTCTGGACGATCCGGGCGGCGCGGCGCGCCTGGCGGTGCGTCAGTTCGAGCTGGCGTTTGGTGGCCTCGTCGGTTCCTTCGCGCTCGCGGAGAAGCTCGGTGACGCCGAGAATAGCAGTGAGGGGATTGTTCAATTCGTGAGCGACGCCGGCGAGCATCTGGCCCATGGCGGCAAGTTTTTCGGCCTGGATAAGCTGTTCCTCGAGGCGCTTGAGGTCGGTGACGTCACGGCCGGAGAGAACCACGCCCTCGATGATTCCTTTTTCATCGCAGAGCGGGCTGAAATTGAAACGGATGCGGCGCCAATCGCCCAGTTTGTGGCGCACGCGGATTTCGAGTGAAGCGAAGGTCTGCTTGCTGGCAATGATGTCCCGGTAGAGTGCCGAGGCAGCGGGCAAGTCTTCCGGATGAGTGCGTCCGCCAAACTCCATGCTTTGCGCTTCCTGGACATCGTAGCCGAGAATATCGGTGCATCGCGCACTGACAAACGTATAGTGCGAGTCCGTGTCCAGCACGAGGATCAGATCCGGGAAACTGTCCACGAGGCGCCGGGCAAATTCCTGCTGTTGATGGAGGCGGCGTTCAATCTCGCGGCGCTCGGTAATGTCCATCAATGCGCCCTGATAACGCAGGACGCGGCCGCTGTTGTCACGAACGGCGGCAGCAGTGTTCAGGCAAACGATGGAGGTGCCGTCCTTGCGGATTAGAGTAATCTCCCGTCCCTGAATCATGGCCTGGCGCTCGACCGCATCCCTGGTGTTTTTTCGCTCCGCGCGATCCACGAAGATTTCGGGAACTTTTCTCTTGAGGAGATCTTCCTTGGAATCGTAGCCCAGCATGCGCACGAGGGCGGGATTGGCGTCCACGATGGCGCCGTCAGGGGTCGTGATGTAGATGCCTTCCTGGAGGGACTCAAACAGCTCGGTAAAGCGAGTTTCATTGCGGCGCAAAGCGGAGATGTCGCGGCCGAGAATGGTGATGCCATGAATCTTGTCATCGCGCATCATGGCGTGAGCCACGCAATCGAAAAAGAACGGCGCGGACTGGCTCTTCAGGCGCACCTCGACAACGCCAGCCCACTGGCGGCGCTCCATGAAGCGGGGCATGGCGCGCTTGAGGAGTTCGGGTCCTTCGCCCGTGCCTTCCTGGACGAAGTCGGTTAAGGGCTTGCCGATGATCTGCTGGAAGGGCATGCCCACAAGATCGGAGAAACTGCGGTTAACGGCGCGGATCTGGCCGTCGAGGCTGAGGGCGAGAAGGACATCGTCGAAGGAGTCAATCAGGTCGCGGTAGCCCTGCTGGGAGCGGGAGATCATTTCAAAAAGCTGGTCAAGTTGCTTGTCGCTGGGAGGCGCAGCGTCGCGCTGTTCGAGGCCGCGCATGAGCCCGCGCAGCTCGGAGATCTCATGGGTCTTCTTCCACATGTAGGCGCCGAACAATAGGACAAGCACCACGAGGCCGACGCTCTTGGCCAGCGCTTCGATAGCTTCATAACGATGCGCGAAGGTGCGGATGGAGTCCCAGGAGAGCCAGGCAAAAAATAACGCAAGGACAAACAAGACGAAGAAGGTGAGCCGCCAGAGCTCGCTTTGCCGCCTTTCAAACTCTTCGAAGCGGGAAGAGATGGTGGAACGGCCGTCGGCGCCCAGTGATGAGCTGTCAGTCTTGCGGCGTGGGCGTGGCTGGTTTTCGGGCATTCGCGTGGACGGGACCCTGGAAAATCGGAAGGCGTCCGTCTTTTACAGGTCTAGTGTCTATTGTAAGAAGTCCGGCTGGGCTTCAGCAATGAAAGCTGCAAAGGGCGGTTCCTGGAGGGCAACTGTACGAAATGGCGGGTACAGAAAAACGGCGCCCAGTTGGGCGCCGTTTTTGGTGGTTTTAAGGGTCTTAACTGGCTTCGATGCGAAGCGACTAGCTTTCTGTTGCGGCGTCGGCTTCCGTGTCCTTCTGGAGGAAGTCGAGAGCGGCGGCCTCTTCGGCAGTGAGCTCGGCGGCTTCCGGGATTTCCTCGATGGGAGCAGGCGCGGGCATTTCCGTCAGCAGTTGAATGCTGCGATAGTGCTCGAGGCCCGTTCCGGCGGGAATCAGTCGGCCCATGATGACGTTTTCCTTGAGGCCGCGCAGATAATCGACCTTGCCGGCCACGGCAGCTTCCGTAAGGACACGAGTGGTCTCCTGGAAACTCGCAGCCGAGATGAAGGAATCCGTCGAGAGCGAGGCCTTGGTGATGCCCAGCAGGAGCGGACGGCCCGTTGCGGGACGGCCACCATCGGCGATGACACGGTCGTTTTCTTCGCGGAAGCGGAACTTGTCCACTTGCTCTTCGAGGAGGAACTGCGTGTCGCCGACGTCTTCGACCTTGACCCAGCGCATCATCTGACGAGAAATGGTCTCGATGTGCTTGTCGTTGATGTTGACGCCCTGGAGGCGGTAGACCTCCTGAATGGCGTTGACCAAGTAGGATTGCGTGAACTTTTCGCCGAGAACGGCAAGCAAGTCATGCAGGTTGAGCGGGCCGTCAATCAAGGCTTCGCCAGCCTTAACGTGGTCGCCTTCCTGAACGTTGATGTGCACGCCTCGCGGGATGGAGTATTCCTTGGAGGTTTTGCCATCCTCGCTTTCGACGTAGATTTTGCGCATGCCCTTGGCGATATCGCCGTAGCGGACGCTGCCGTCGATTTCGCTGATGACGGCGGGATCCTTGGGCTTGCGGGTTTCGAAGAGTTCGACCACGCGCGGGAGACCGCCGGTGATGTCCTTGGTCTTGGTGGTTTCGCGCGGGATCTTCGCAAGCACGTCGCCAGCCTGCACGTCATCGCCGTCCTTGACCATCAAGTGGGCACGGGAGGGCATGAGGTACTTTTTGCGAACCTTGCCGGAAGAGTCTCGAACGAGAATCGCCGGCTGATGCTTTTCATCGCCCGGCGGCAGAGTGACGACGTCCTGCGAGAGGCCGGTCACTTCGTCCACTTGCTCTTCGATCGTCAGGCCGGGGCGCAGGTCGTCAAACTTCACGGAACCGGCGGTTTCGGTAAGGATCGAGAAGGTGAAGGGATCCCATTCGGCCAGGATCTGGCCGTGGGTAACGTGTTCGCCGTCCTGGCAGCGGAGGCGCGCGCCGTAAACGACGTGATAGCGCTCCTTCTCGCGGCCCTTTTCGTCCACGATTGCGATGAGGCCGGCGCGGTTCATGGCGATGGAAGTGCCGCCGCGGCCCTCAACGAACTTGAGGTCCACGAACTTGACGACGCCGTTGTTGCGCGCTTCGAGCGTGGAACGCTCGGAAACGCGGGTGGCGGTTCCGCCGATGTGGAAGGTGCGCATGGTGAGCTGCGTGCCGGGTTCGCCGATGGACTGCGCGGCGATGACGCCGACGGCTTCGCCAAGCTCGACCATGCGGCCGGTGGCGAGGTTGCGGCCGTAGCAAAGAGCGCAAACACCGCGTCGGGATTCGCAGGTGAGCACGGAACGGATGCGCACGCGCTCGATACCCGCGCCCTGGACCTGGTTGGCAAGTTCCTCGGTGATTTCCTGGTTCACGTCAACGATGACGGTGCCTTCGAAGTCCTTGATCTTGTCGAGCGAAACGCGGCCCACGATGCGGTCGCGGAGCGGCTCGACTTCGACGCCGGCTTCAACGATGGGTTCGACGAAAATGCCGTCGCTGGTGCCGCAATCGCGCTCGTTGATGATCACGTCCTGCGCGACGTCCACGAGGCGGCGGGTTAGGTAGCCGGAATCGGCGGTCTTGAGCGCCGTATCGGCCAAGCCCTTGCGCGCGCCGTGCGTGGAGATGAAGTACTGCAGCACGGTGAGGCCTTCGCGGAAGTTGGAGGTGATGGGCGTTTCGATGACTTCGCCGGAAGGCTTGGCCATCAAGCCGCGCATACCGGAAAGCTGGCGGATCTGCTGTTTCGAACCGCGCGCGCCGGAGTCGGCCATGACGTAGACGGGGTTGATGTTGCCCTCTTTGTCCTGATTCTCGAGGGCCTTGAACATCTCGTCGGCCACTTTTTCAGTGACGTCGCCCCAAATGGCGATGACCTTGTTGTAGCGCTCGCCGTTGGTGATGGCGCCGTCGAGGTATTGCTGCTGGACCTTGACGACTTCCTTTTCGGCGTTTTCCACGAGCTTGTACTTGTCGCTGGGAATGAGCATGTCGTCAATGCCGATCGAAATGCCGGACTTGGTGGCGTAGGTGAAGCCCAATTCCTTCAAGTGATCGAGCAAAACGACGGTGTCTTCGAGGCCGAAGCGCAAGTAGGCGTAATAGACAAGCTGCTGCACGCCCTTCTTCTTGAGCAAGCCGTTTACGAACGGGAATTTTTCCGGCAAGTGCGAATTGAAGATGACGCGGCCGACAGTCGTTTGAATGAACTGGCGCTCCATCTTCACGGGCACGGTGTGCGGCACGTCCTGGTTGTCGTATGCGGTGGTGAGGTCAATGACTTCACCGGTGTAGCGCAGACGAATGGGCGTGAGGAGTTCGACTTCGCCGGCTTCCAGCGCAAGGACAACTTCGTCAGTGGCGCCGAAAACGCGGCCTTCGCCCTTGGCTCCGGGCTTGTTCTTGGTCAGATAGTAGATGCCGAGGACCATGTCCTGCGACGGCACTGCCAGAGGCAGGCCGTGAGCGGGCGAGAGGATGTTGTGCGAGCTGAGCATGAGCACGGACGCTTCGACCTGGGATTCCGGCGAAAGCGGAATGTGCACGGCCATCTGGTCGCCGTCGAAGTCCGCGTTGAACGCGGTGCAAACGAGCGGGTGGATGCGGATGGCTTTGCCTTCGACGAGAACCGGTTCGAACGCCTGAATGCCGAGGCGGTGAAGCGTGGGAGCGCGGTTGAGCATCACGGGATGTTCGCGGATGACGTCTTCCAGGATGTCCCAAACGACGGCTTCCTGCTGCTCGACCATTTCCTTGGCTTGCTTGATGGTGGTGCAGTGGCCTTGCGCTTCGAGCTTGTGATAGATGAAGGGCTTGAAGAGCTCGAGCGCCATTTTCTTCGGCAAACCGCACTGGTGGAGCTTCAACTCCGGGCCGACGACGATGACGGAACGGCCGGAATAGTCCACGCGCTTGCCGAGGAGGTTCTGGCGGAAGCGGCCCTGCTTGCCCTTGAGCGTGTCGCTGAGGGACTTGAGCGGGCGGTTGTTGGTTCCGCGGAGAACGCGGCCGCGGCGGCCGTTGTCAAACAAAGCGTCAACAGCTTCCTGGAGCATGCGCTTTTCGTTGCGCACGATGACGTCGGGCGCGCGCAGCTCCATGAGCTTCTTCAAACGATTGTTGCGGTTGATGACGCGGCGATAGAGATCGTTCAAATCGGACGTGGCGAAGCGGCCGCCGTCCAGGGGCACGAGCGGGCGCAGCTCCGGCGGAAGAACCGGAATCACGTCGAGGATCATCCACTCCGGCTTGTTGCCGCTCTTGCGGAAGGCTTCGAGCACCTTGAGGCGCTTGGCGAACTTGATGCGCTTCTGCAGCGACGGGTCCGCCTTCATTTTTTCGCGGAGCTCGTCGGAGAGCTTTTCGACTTCGACGCGGCGGAGAAGTTCCTTGATGGCTTCGGCGCCCATCTTGGCGGTGAATTGGCCGGGATATTCCTTCTGCAGCTCGCGGTACTTGTCTTCGAGAAGAACTTCGCGTTCGCGGAGAATGGCGACCTCGCCGGGATCCACGACGACGAAAGCTTCGAAGTACAGGATGCGCTCGAGATCGCGCATGGAAATATCCAGCAAGTAGCCGATGCGGCTCGGGAGGCCCTTGAAGAACCACACGTGCGAACAGGGCGAAGCGAGCTCAATGTGCCCGAGGCGCTCGCGGCGGACTTTGCTGAGAGTGACTTCGACGCCGCACTTGTCGCAGATCACGCCGCGATGCTTCATGCGCTTGTACTTGCCGCACAGGCATTCCCAGTCGGTGACGGGGCCAAAAATCTTGGCGCAGAACAGGCCGTCGCGCTCGGGCTTGAAGGTGCGGTAGTTGATGGTCTCCGGCTTGGTGACTTCGCCGTGGGACCAGGAACGAATTTTTTCCGGACTCGCCAGGCTGATGCGGATGGAATCGAAATCGGCGATCAAACTGGCGCGATCATAAGGGCTGCTGCGATACAAGGTTGTTTCCTCCCTCCCCGGCTTTCGCCAGGGCCGCGCCCTCGGTCAGTATTCCTAAAAATACTGACCGGGACGGCTGAGAACCCAACTACGAAAACTACGAACTGCGTTCCGCTGACAGAGCACAGGCAAGAGTGCCTGTGCTACTAATCCGCAGCTTTATCCGCCGGCGGCTTCTGCCGCTTCATCAACTCGACATCCAGGCAGAGCGACTGCAGCTCGCGGACGAGAACGTTGAACGACTCGGGCACGCCAGGCTCGATGCCCGGTTCGCCCTTGACGATGGCCTCGTAGATCTTCGCACGGCCATAGACGTCGTCCGACTTCGCCGTGAGCAGCTCCTGCAGGATGTGGGCTGCGCCGTACGCTTCGAGCGCCCAGACTTCCATTTCGCCGAAGCGCTGGCCGCCGAACTGCGCTTTGCCACCGAGCGGCTGCTGGGTGATGAGCGAGTACGGGCCGATGGAGCGAGCGTGGATCTTGTCATCCACGAGATGCGACAGCTTGAGCATGTAGATGTAGCCGACGGTGACCGGCTGGTCGAACTGGTCGCCGCTCATGCCGTCGAAGAGGTTGATCTTGCCGGCGTGCGGCAGACCCGCGACTTCGAGCAGGTGGCGGATTTCCGGTTCGCGCGCGCCGTCGAAAACAGGCGTGGCGAAGGGAATGCCTTCGCGGA
>Ga0210410_10001312_pt1 | contig 23667 bp, 22 predicted proteins | sample IncBWC4MmetaG_FD_161058 | JGI IMG/M metagenome (GOLD analysis project Ga0210410, IMG submission 161058) | Forest soil microbial communities from Barre Woods Harvard Forest LTER site, Petersham, Massachusetts, United States - Inc-BW-C-4-M | ecosystem: Environmental > Terrestrial > Soil >... | reverse complement strand
CGCGATCTCGCGCTGGTCTTCCACAAGGACAAAGCCCTGAGCCGCGCCGCACTGGCGTTCATCGACATCGCCGTAAGAATCAAAGGAGCCGACGCACTGGCTTCAGGAAAACGCTAGTCCGGGATCAGGACTATTCCAACGAGCGCTAGCGGCCCCCTGCCTTCTGCTTAGCCAGATAATCGTTGACCGCCGTGCCCCACTCTTTCCCATTCTCGCGATCCGCGTTGCCCATTTCCCTCACATGTTCGCTGGCCTCGGGCTTCAGCGCGGTCCGCTCGTAGGCAACATTCACCTTCGTGTTTCCTGGATCGATCTCGGAAAAGTGAACATCGATAAGAACAACCATCGCGTCCGGAATAAAGTAGACATACTGGAAGTGCCGGGCTTCGGTATCAAAAAATGTGTTAATCCAATACGCGTGACGATGGCCGTGACGGATGGTAAACACCGCTCCCTGGGTATCCTGCGGGGGTTGCGGATACAAGAAGTGCGGGTCCCAGTGACCCTGCGCCCACCCCCGCTCGCCTTCCGGTCCGAACAACGGAGCCGCAACCTGGTAAGGGGCGTGAACCGTGAACTCGAACTCATTGCGAACATGCGCCACTGGCCCCCTGGAGGCAGCCCCGTGATGATAGAGGAATGCCAGCACCCCGAGAGCTCCCGCCGCAAGCACAATCAGCACCGCTGTTTTCATCGCCTTCGCTCCTTTAATTGATGGCTATCGGACGCCTTTAAGCTCATCCGGTAAATTTTCTTGAACTGCTCGATCTCCTTGAGCGTCTCCGCAGAAAAAGGCGCCTTTCCCTCAAACGCATGCAGCACGACTCCCTCCAGCAGGTCTCCGAGAGACATGTCTTTCAATTCAGCGACCGCCTTCAGCACCTTCAACATCCGTTTCTCAAGCCGCACCCCGGTCTGTACGCGCTCGACTTCGACAAATGACCCGGGCTCTTTTTGCTGTTTCATCGATTAATATTACCACGGTACATAGGTACACGCGGCATTTATTTCTCCTCCAACAGCTTCCTCGAATCGCTTTCTCGGCTACGATTCTCTTGTTTTCAGGAGTAAAATTGGCGGCAACCGGGTGCTGTCCAAAGAGTTTCCGGATTTGCAAGTCACCAGAAATTCGGACAACTTCCACCAGCTCCCGGTAATTCGGGTAGAGCAAACTCCGACGCGTGTGGCGCGGACAGTCCTGTCCGTATGACTCATTTGGATCTGTGGATGCCGAGCGAGGTGAGCTTATGCGACTGCTGATGGTTGCGGTATTCAGTTTGGCCGTTTCTGTGTTTCCAGCGTGGTGCGATGAGGGACATCATCACGATCTTAGCGAGGAGGAGGTGGGTTCGGTCCACTTTGTCACCTCTTGCTCGAAGGCGGTTGGTGTAAGTTTCAATCGCGGAGTCGCGCTCCTTCACTCGTTCCAGTATGAACAGGCGCGGCAGGCTTTTGTGGACATTTTCGTTCAGTATCCGAACTGTGCCATGGCGCAATGGGGCGTTGCCATGTCGCATTATCACGGCCTGTGGGATAACGGGGACGTGGCGGCGGGCCGAGTTGCGCTGCACAAGGCGCAGGACGTCGCTGGAGCAAATGCGGAGACGACCGCTAGGGAGAAGGCGTACATCGAGGCGCTGGCGGAGATTTATCGTGAGGACGGCAAGGATAAGTATGCGCACGCGCAAGCCTTCGAGCAGAAGATGGGTGCGGTGCAGGCGGCGTATCCGGAGGACAGCGAAGCCGCCATTTTCCACGCGCTCACGCTTGCCATTACTGCTCCGAAGACGGACAAGACTTATGCCAACCAAAGAAAGTGTGGCGAGATTCTGGAACCGATCTTCGCCAAACAGCCGCACCATCCGGGTATAGCTCACTACATTATTCATTGCTACGACAACCCGGTGCTGGCTGAACAGGGACTGGGCGCGGCCCGCATGTATGCAAAGATTGCGCCCGCATCAGCCCACGCCAATCACATGCCGAGCCATCTTTTTACACGGGTCGGTTCCTGGGACGAGTCGATTGCGTCGAATTTGCGATCGGCCCAGCTGGCTGCCGAAGCGGAGAGCACTTCGAGGAATGGAGAGGCTCGCGACCAACACCTGCATGCCATGGACTATCTGGAGTATGCGTATCTGCAAAGCGGCCGGGTTAAGCAGGCAAAGGCGGTGGTGGACGAAATGAACTCGCTTCCTCCAGTGGGCGGGCTAACATTGACCAACGACTACGCGGTGGCCGCGATTCCGGCACGCTATGCGATGGAGTTGGGGAACTGGCAGGAGGCTGGCACACTGCGTGTGAAACGCGATGCGGTGGACTGGACACAAGGCATAACCTGGATGGCCATCGGCGTAGGCAGTGCGCGCTCCGGAAATGTGGAACGGGCGGCTGAGGCTGAGCAGGTGCTGGCTTCGCTGCGCGACACGGTCGCCAAGGAAAACAACGTTTACTGGTCGAATCAGGTCGAGGTGCAACGGCGTGAGGTCGCCGCCTGGATCGCGGAGGCGAACGGTAAAGCGGCGGACGCGATCACGACCATGCGCTCGGCCGCCGACCTCGAAGAAAGTATGGACAAGAACGCGGTCACACCGGGCCCGGTTGTTCCGGCGCGGGAAATGCTGGCGGGGTTGCTGCTCAAGGAGAATCATCCGCAGGACTCGCTTGCCGAATACGAGGCGGTGCTCAAGATTTCTCCCAACCGATTCAATGCCCTGTTTGGCGCGGCCAGCGCGGCGGACGCGGCCGGGAATGCCAGCGCAGCCAATCGGTACTTTCACAAGTTGACCGAAGTGGCAGTGGGAGACGAGCGGCAGGAACTGGTGACTGCAAGGAAGAAAGACATGTTGACCTCGCAGAATGTCCAGAAATAGTTCATAAGTTCCTTGGCGTTCGGCAAGGCCGATGCTTCGGGCGAGGCCCGTGTCCTTAGCGATTCCATCGGCAAGGCCGAAGCTGTGCCCTCCCCTCAAAATCGGTTGTCGAAGTCATCGGGCCGTCCCGTCTCTGGTCTACTTGGGGCAACCGTCTACAGGAGTTGTTCTTCAAGCGCGTTTGGACCCGGCGAAGTCGTAAGCGGATCGGGAATTCTCAGATTAACGATCAGGCTCGCGGCCGCAACGTAGAGCAAGGCGATGAATCCGAAGCTGGCGGTTAGGGAGTGGGTTCGATCATTGAGGAAACCGATTCCGTAGGGTCCGGCAAATCCGCCGAGTTGTCCGATTGAATTGATGAGGCCAAAGGTAGCGGCGGCAACGGATTCGCTGAGCAGCATGGTAGGCATCGACCAGAAAACGGGATAGAACGCATATAGGAACCCGCTGCCCAACAGCAAACACACGATCGCCAATGAGGCATGGTGACGGATGGGGATCAAGAGTGCGAACATCATTCCCGCGGCCAGGAGCGGAATCGCGGTGTGCCACTGGCTTTCGGCGGCCTGGTCGGAGTGCCAGCCGTTGATGAGCATTCCGGCAATACCCATCACTGCTGGAATCAGGAGCATTGAAGTCACAGACCGGTCAGAGAGTCCCGAGAGGCGCTTCACAAAAATGGGTATCCAGTAGACGGTTCCGAGCGCGCCCGAGAGGGCAAAGAACCAGGCTGCAATCAACCACAGAATTCTTCGATCACAGAAAGCTTCGAGGATGGTATAGTCTCGAACCTTTTTCTTGGCCCGTAGTTCTGCCTGCAACTGGCTGACCAGCCAGTCTCGCTCGTCCTCCGGCAGCCAGCGCGCCTGGGAAGGCCAGTCGGTCAGGTAAAAGATCGTGATGATGCCAATGATAATCGCCGGAATGCCCTCGAGAACAAAGAGCCAGCGCCATCCGGCAAGCGACCACCAATGAACTCCCAGCAGCCAGCCCGCCAGGGGAGAGCCGACCAAGGAGGCGGCGGGAAGCCCGGCGTAGAGGCAGGCGATGGCGCGGCTGCGCTCGCGCAGGCGGAACCAGTGGGTCAGGTAAACGATCATTCCGGGGAAGAAGCTGGCCTCGGCAAGTCCGAGGAAGAAACGAGCCACATAGAACTGTCCGGCGCTGTGCACCATACTGGTCAGAATGGTTACTAGACCCCACGAGATCATGATGCGTGCAATCCATTTCCTGGCACTCCAGCGTTCGACGACGATGGCGCCCGGTATTTCAAATAAGACATAGCTTACGTAGAAAAGGCCGACCCCGAGGCCGTAGACGCGGTCGCTGAAGCCCAGATCGGCGCTCATCCGGAGGTTGGCGAAGGATACGTTGACCCGATCGATGTAGTTGACGACGTAGAGCAGAAAAACAAAAGGCAGCAGGCGGTAGGCCACCCGCCGACGGCATCGAATGCCAACTTCGGTCATGTCAGATATCGAGGTCATAGCATTCGTGGCTTACACCGCGCCAGATTCAGCAAGATACATGATTCTTGACAGAGATCCTCTTTGAGAGAGCGCTATTACGGTTTCGAGGTACTGCTGGTGGAGCTCGTAATAAGTGTTGCCCTCGAGCGCCTCGAGCTCGGCTCGATGGGCGATCCTTGCTTCCCGCCGTCCAGAGGCGTTCTTCAAGAGACTCGCAGTTTGGTCCTGGCGTTCGACTAACCGGAATCCGGCCAGTTGGACCGAGCTTTCGTTGAAGCCCGGGGGAACGAATTGCGTGTATCCATAGATCGACCTCCGCTGAACTTCCCGGTCAGAAACAGGGCCTGTGATTACTCCGGCATCGGTAAACAAGAATCTTCCTTTGGGAACCAGAACTCGGGCCACTTCCCGGAAGAATTTCAGGCGGTCGCGAAGGTGAAGAATCACGTCCAAGGACATCACAGCACTGAAGGAACCGCGGGCAAAGGGTAAGGGCTCATTCAGATCGGTTTGATGTAGCGCGATCAACCGGTCAAGTTCAAGTGAAGCGGCGCGAGCGCGTGCACAAGCGATTGCTTCCGTGCTCAAGTCTGCGCCAGTGCTATGACACCCGACGTGGCCTGTGATGAAGGTCAGGGGCCCGCCTGGACCGCAGCCCAGATCGAGAAAACGGCTGGCGTGAGAGAGTGCAAATCGGGGAATATCCTCTTCTAGCTCCTCTGCAGTTACCCACGAGTGTTGACCGATATCCTTGCCGTGGGCTTCAAGCCGGAGCCCGCGCATTAAGGGCGAATTGAAGTTCTTATAGAAACCGTCGTAGCCCCGATCTTCGGATTCTGCTTGAGCACTCACAGCGCCTCGTCGGTATAGATGACTGGTGCGGTGCGAGTATACACTTGCCGAGCGTGGCAATGAACCTGCCGCACGCGGAGTTGACCGATGTCCCACGATTATTCAGCAGCGCCCACGTTCTTGCTTGCCGAAGTCGGTGCGACAGGGCGCTGGTATGAGAATCATCTGGGTTTCCACGCCAGCTTTTTCCTGACGCCGAACCTTACGTCTTTGCCAGCCTGCAGCGAGATGACATCGAGCTAATGCTGCTGAGCGTTCGAGAATACCAGAAGCCGGACGCGTCGCGGCTGCGGCCAGAGGGGCTGTGGGACGCATATATACGGATGCAGGGAGTCCACGAGTTCTATGAAACGTCCGCGGAAACACGCCCATCAAGAGTGGCCTTCGCAAGCAGCCCTATGGAGACTGAGAGGTCGAGCTCTGCGATTCGAACGTCTATGTGCTGGTGTTCAGCGAGTCGAATAAGGAGTAGTCGCGGCAGTTGCCCGCCTTGGGTGGTTCATGAAAACCCTTTACGTGAAGAACAGAGGTGAATGGCAATCCTGGCTGAAAAACAACGGAGGCGGCCAGTGTGAGATTTTCTTGATTTACTACAAGAAGAGCTCAGGCAAACCGCGGATCGCTTACGAAGATGCGGTCGAAGAGGCGCCGTGCTTTGGCTGGATCGATGGCAGGGTGAATGAGCTCGACGACGAACGCTACGTCCAGCGATTTCACTCCGCGAAGACCGGCAAGCCGGTGGTCCGAAACCCAACCTCAAACGGGCATAAAGGCTTAGGTCAGGATCGAAGAATCAAGTTCATGCAGAGCGTTGGAAGAGGAGTGCTACGACCTGAGCGCGACTTCTCCGGAATTGAACTTCATCACACCCAAACCTCTGAAAACCTTGCCGCCCCAAGCCCCCTGGACGGACTTGAGACGGCGAGGCAAAGAGGATTACTTGGTGGTCGCTTTGAAACCGTGGTTTGTACCGTCGGTTGGGGAGTAGCGCCCCACCATTTCGAGCTTGTCATTGAGCCCATCGTTCCGGGTGCTGGGCAAATTGCCCTTCGGGTCACTGACATCGAAATACTTGCCGCCATGAAGCAGGAAACCAACAGCGGCACCACTGGAATTGAAGTAAGTGCCGTCGACGTCGCCCTTATTGTTTGGGGTGTGGACGACCGTTCCCGCACTCCCTGCCTTGGGAGGAGTAATCTTGGAGAGCTTCTTTCCTTTTAGGAGGTAAGACGCACACGGGCCGCTGCTGCTACACCCTATCGAGCCATTCGACAGCGGGCCAGTATATACAGTGATGGTGCCCGCGTTATTGATGCCCCAGGCTGAGGTTGAGCTGGCACCCTGTACATTGATTTGTGTGTACTTCTTATTGGCAAAGAGGAATCCATGGCCATTACCATTGTTGTCGATAAACATTCCGACAACCTCTCCGTTGTCGTTGATTCCGTTGGCCTGAGTTCCCATTGACTTGGGGTACTTGATGGGAACGAGTTTCCCCTTGGCGTACATAAACGCATCGGCCAGGCCGGTGTTGATATCGTTGCACCATCCGACTGCCGCGCCTGCGGTATTGATCCCGAAGAACGAAATGGAACCCGAGGCGTTGCCCGTGTTTTGACATTTCTTATTGTCGATAGTGGTCAGCTTTTTCCCGGCCAGGATCATACCGTGCTGGACGTTGCTGCTGTCTACGTAGTCCCCAGCAATCACCCCGGCATTGTTGACCGCGTAACTGTCGGTCTGGGTAGCTGTGTTTTTGGCGTGGACGTCTGAAAAGTGGAAGGTTAATGGTGGGGCCGCCGCGATACCGACGGCGACGAAGGTCAGGACGAGCAATACACCAAGAATGGGCCGTTTCACTGTTTCTCCTCCTAGGGACAATTAATGTGACTTCTTCCTGCTTCCGGCAAACCACGACCGGAAACCAACGCGAAGACCGCGGAACCATATTTCAGATGTTCCTCGACCCTCAAGATGCTGCCAGCGATTTCAACTTCGTGTTCCGCCTCCTGAACAGTTTGCGCGAGCCAGATCGTGTGCGCAGACCATTGCGTCACCGCGCAACTAGTGACGGAAAAATCGCGCAGTGCTTGCGGCGGGTAATTATCGGGCCGGTCGCCCTAGCGGTCAAGATGAAAGGTTTTGCACTCCTCGGGAGTGGCCCGCCGGTCAGCCTTTCCGCAGTAGGCGCAGATCCTGGCCAGTCATTTCTTTGGGTTGATCGATTCCCAGCATGCCCAACATGGTCGGCGAGATGTCGCGCAGTGAGCCTCCGGGCTTTAGTGTGAACTGCTTGCTGTTTTCCGCGATCACCACGAATGGGACTGGATTGGTGGTATGCGCGGTGTGCGGACCACCGGTTACGGGATCGATCATCATTTCGGCATTGCCGTGGTCGGCCGTGATCAGCATGCCTCCGCCTCTTGCGCGCAGGGCGGGTTCGATGCGGCCCAGGCAGGCGTCCACGGTTTCTACCGCTTTGACGGTAGGTTCGATTTTGCCGGAGTGGCCAACCATGTCAGCGTTGGCGAAATTTACGATGATGACATCGAAGGTTCCGTCTTCAATCGCCTTGATCACGGCGTCGGCGATCCCTGCGGCGCTCATCTCCGGTTTCAGATCGTAGGTAGCGACCTTGGGCGAGGGTACCAGCACGCGGTCTTCCCCGGGGAACGGTTGCTCGACGCCCCCATTGAAGAAATAGGTGACGTGAGCGTATTTCTCCGTTTCGGCTACGCGGAGGTTGCGGAGGTTCATCTGGCCCATCACGTTGGCCAGGATATTGTTCATCGACTCCGGCGGGATGACGACGGGCAGGCTGAACTGTTTGTCATAGCGCGTCATGCAGACATAGTGCAGATTTTTGGGGACGCGGTCGCGGGCAATGGCGGCATCGAGATCGTCGGCTCCGGGGAGATCGCGTCCGCCTTTTTCATTGAGGCCGCTGTTGCGGGCGAGGGCGCGAGTGATCTGGCGGACGCGGTCGGCGCGGAAATTGAAACAGATGCAGGAATCTTCGTCACGAATGGTGGCTAGCGGCTCGCCTTTGTTATCTACGCAGATGAAGGGGACGATGAATTCGTCCGTCACACCCTTGTTGTAAGACTCTTTCACGCCCTGCACCGCGTCGACATACTTCGCCGCTTCACCGTTGCCGTGAACCATGGCGTTGAAAGCTTTGGCAATGCGCTCCCAGCGCCGGTCGCGGTCCATGGCGTAGTAGCGGCCGTTCACAGTCGCGATCTTGCCGGTGTTGTATTCACGCATCTTCTGCTGAAGCTGTTCCAGATAGCCGACTCCGTTAGTGGGCAAGGTGTCGCGGCCATCCATGAAGGCGTGGACGAATACGCGGTCAACGCCATTCTGTTTGGCCATGCGCAGCAACGCGTAAAGATGCGTCTGGTAGGAATGCACGCCGCCGTCAGAGAGCAATCCGAAAAGGTGAAGACGGCGTCCGCCGGTGCGAGCGTTCTTCACCGCGGCGAGCAGAGTTGGATCGGAGAAGAACTCGCCGTTCTGAATCATCAACTCGATGCGCGTGCTGTCCATGTGCACGATTCGTCCCGCGCCGATGTTGAGATGGCCCACCTCGCTATTACCCATTTGACCGTCGGGCAGGCCAACGAACGGGCCGCTGGTCTGGATCAACGTATTGGGATAGTCACGCAGAAGGCGGTCATACGTAGGCTTACGGGCCAGCGCGATGGCGTTGGCCTTCGTCTCGGCGCGGTAGCCCCAGCCGTCGAGGATGATAAGGACCAGAGGTTTGGGACGCATCTAGCTGCTGGCTCCTGGCTTTTGGTTTCTAGCTGAACCGAAAACCTGCCACGGATTCACACGGATGAACACGGATCTGAACTCAACAAGCTCTTTCTCCGAAACACGGCAGTACTAATTCTTTTGCTGGGACGGTGGGGTTGCTGGCGCGCTCTTCGGTTTTTCCTGATCTTCTTTTACGATTTGCTCAGCACGTTTCATCATTGCGTCCATTTGCTTTTGCATGCGGGCGTAGGAAGCTTGCACCGACTCGGAGGTCAGGGCTGGCATCTCCTGCATCATCTTTTGGCCGGTCGGCGAGGCGTAGAACACGGTCATGGCGTCGATGTCGGTCTTGGAGAAGTGCCTCTGGTAGATTGGGATCATGTCGTCGAGGATGGCGTCCATGGGCATGTCTTTCATGGTGTCTGCAATCAGCCGGTCGGCTTGCGCGATCTTGTCAGCCGAGGTTTGCGGGTAGCGCTTTTTCAGCGTCTCGTGAATCATGGCGCTCTGTTGTTTCATCATGGCATCCATCACCTGACGCATCTGCTGATGAATCTGCATGACCTCGAACAGGTGCTGGATGTCCTCTTTCGTTGCAGGGGTGTCGGCCGTTGCGGGCGCGGGTTGTTGCGCGAAGGCCCCGGAGAGTAAGACAAGGACACCTACAAAGTAACGATATGGATTTTTCATCAGGCTTCTCCTCCAACAAATTACCAGATCAACTCGACAGGATACCGCTCAAAGTGCGGATCGGCAGTGACCAGAGGAAGTTTCTCCTCGATGCTTTGCGCGATCAGGACACGGTCGAAGGGGTCGCGGTGGTGAAGTTCGAGGCTCTCGATCCGCAGCACGTGCTCCAGCGTGACTGGCAGGATCTGGACCCCGTTCGCAGCCAGGCGCGATGTCAGAAACGTTCCGGTTGGACGTGGCAGGGAAAGTTTGCCGATCTGTACCTTGGTCAGGATTTCCCAGACGCTGGCGACGCTGAACCACGTTTGTGCCGAAGGCAGCAGCAGACGCACTCTCTCTGACAGCTTAGATTCTTGAGTGATCCCCCAGAGGAACGTGTGGGTGTCGAGGAGGACTCTCATTTATAGAAGAGATCCTCGATTTCCTTCGGCAGAGGATCGTTGAAGTCGTCGGGAACAACGAACTCTCCTTTCGCCGAGCCAAGCTTGAACTTGCGAGCTTTTGGGGCTACCGGCACAAGCTTTGCCACCGGCTTTCCGGCCTTGGCGATAATGACCTCCTCGCCCATGGCAACGCGTTCGAGCAGGCGGGACAGGTGGGTTTTGGCCTCGTGGATGTTGACTTCCATGAGGTCATTATAGCTAAGTCATGGACTAAGTCAACTATGTTGACTAGTCCCGAACCGACTTGTCCAGTTGTGGTCCAAACTCAGTGACAAGATCTCGCACGGTGACGATAATCGACTCTTTGGCAGGCTCTTCGACGAACAGAAGATCGGCAAAGTAATCGATTATTTCAGGGTGGGAGCCTTTACCAACCGCCTCCAGTTCTCGAATGCTATCGTTTGCAGCAATCAGATCCGCTGGCATCCTTGTTGCGTGACCGACTTCCAATCTCACCCTAATCGCGGCTTCGCGTGAAATCGGGACAGGGCCGAGCAAAGCATAGAATTCATCATTAGAGATCGCACTGCGACCTTGCATCCATCTTGCTCGCCTTCGTCGCTTTGCAATTCTCTCCGCAATGAAGATAGCGGGTATGACCGAGACTAGAAGAAACACAAACGCGCCAATCATCGGTGGTACCTGTGGAGCATTGTCTCAGCCCTTGTAATTCAGCGCCTTCATTCCTAAGAATCTTGCCGCGGCCCCAAGTTCCTCTTCAATCCTTAGCAACTGGTTGTACTTTGCGATGCGGTCTGTGCGCGAAGCCGAGCCCGTTTTGATCTGGCCCGCTGCTGTGGCTACGGCCAGGTCGGCGATAAAAGTGTCTTCACTCTCGCCGGAGCGGTGCGAGATTACCGAGGTGTAGGCGTTGCGACGGGCCAGGTCGATGGCGTCTAGGGTTTCGCTGACGGTGCCGATCTGGTTGACTTTGATCAGAATCGAATTGGCAACGTGCTTGTCGATTCCCTCTTGCAGGCGTTCGACGTTGGTTACGAAAAGGTCGTCGCCTACAAGCTGAATCTTGCTGCCGAGTTCTTTGGTAAGCAGCGCCCAGCCTTCCCAATCATCTTCAGCTAAGCCATCTTCGAGCGAGACGATTGGATAATCGCTGGCCCACTTGGCCCAGTAGCGGACCATCTCTTCGGAACTCTTGGCTGATTTGTCGGACTTCTTGAAAACGTATTTGCGGTCTTTGTAAAGCTCGCTGGCGGCGGGATCTAGCGCGATGGCGATTTCTTCGCCGGGCTTGTAGCCGGCTTGCTGGATGGCTTCGAGTACGACTTCGATGGCTTCGACGTTTGATTTTACCGATGGGGCGAATCCGCCTTCGTCGCCGACGGCGGCGTTGTAGCCGCGCTTTTTGAGCACGCCTTTCAGTGTGTGAAAAACTTCGACGCCCCAGCGCAGGGCTTCGGAGAAAGATTCGGCCCCGACGGGCATGACCATGAATTCCTGGAAGTCAACGTTGTTGTCGGCGTGAGCGCCGCCGTTGAGGATGTTCATCATGGGCACGGGCAGCGTGTTGGCGGGTCCGCCCAGGTAGCGATACAGCGGCAACGCAAACGATGAGGCGGCGGCGCGAGCCGCGGCCATGGAGACCGCCAGAATGGCATTTGCACCCAGGCGTCCCTTGTTATTGGTGCCGTCGAGTTCGATCATCTTCTGATCGAGACTTCGTTGGTCGGCGGCGTCAAAGTCGGCCAGCGCTTCCGAGATTTCTCCATTGACGTTTTTAACAGCATGGAGCACGCCTTTGCCGAGATAGCGCTTCTTGTCACCATCGCGCAGCTCGACGGCTTCGTGCTCGCCCGTGGATGCTCCGCTGGGCACGATCGCCCGGCCGTGAGAGCCGTCGCCCAGAATCACTTCCGCTTCAACCGTTGGATTACCGCGTGAATCGAGAACCTCACGGGCATGGATATCGATAATGTTCGTGATTGGCATGATTGCGTCCTCATTTCGTTCAGCGACTGGCGATTATAAATCACTGACGCGACCTGACTCGGCGAGTGACGAACTATCGCCCGGCAGCGAGCGCTTTCATGCCTCAACACATGCTTCCTTTGTGTACCTTCGTATCCTTTGTGGTTCCAGCTCTTGATCTTCATCAACACCTGCCACACTGGCAAACCCGTGCCTCCGCTGGTTCGCTTGTTGCTTCCACGCTTGTTCTGGTGGCGCGCGTACCTTAGAGTCGGTTCTGGTGAAGAATCTGACCGAAACGCTGGGTATCGGGTCGCGCGCGCCGGAGTTCTCGCTTGCAGCGGCCAACCGCGAAGAGAAGTTTTCGCTTTCGAGTTTGCGGGCTCACGGTGCGGTGATCTTGGAATTCCTTCGTGGGACCTGGTGACCCAACTGCGTAAAACGCATGGCCCAGTTTGAGCCGATGAAAAGTGAGATCGAACGGGCTGGAGCGGAGTTAGTGTACATCGCGGCTGAGAAACGCGACGGCATGTTCAAGCCGGTGAAGTTTCTGGAGAAGCATCCCGTGTCGTTTCCGTTTCTGCTGGACGAAGACCGCACCGTGACTAAGGCGTACGGTCTGTATCACCGGCTGGCAGCGGATGCGATCAATATTGCCCATCCGGCGACACTGGTAATCGATGGTACGGGGATGGTGCGTTCGATTTACCTGGGGGACGGTCAGACGGATCGAGCTCCGCTGGAGCAGGTCATGAGCGTGGTCGGGAAATTGTCGGCTTAGATCTGACGGATTGAAACAGCAGAGACCGCTGGATGAGTTGAAAACTCAGTGATCGATTTAAGGAGGAGAAATGAAGAAACTCGCATTGCTTAGCGTAGTGTTGCTGGCTGTGTCTGCGCTCGCGCAGAACAATATTTCACTGCCCGCGGGTACCACGGTGAAAGTGAAACTGGAGAATGCGCTGACGACTTTTTCCAGCAAGAGTGGGGATCCCTTTGCTGGCCGGGTCACTGAAGCCGTCATGCTCGACGGAAAACCCGTGATCCCGGTGGGCGCGAGCGTACAGGGGCGGGTCACAAAAGTCAGCGAGCCGCGCCGGATTGCGGGCAAGCCGACGATTGCCATCTTTCCCGAGACCGTGGTCTTGCCTAGCGGCGAGCGCTACATGCTCAACGCCACACTGGTGGATACCAGCCTGCGCAACGGCACCGACGTCAACGACGAAGGCCAATTCAAGGGCAAAGGACACGACGGCAAGGACATGGTCGAGATCGGAATGGGCACCGGCGGCGGCATGCTGGTGGGCGGGCTGATCGGCGGCGGCGAGGGCGTTTTGATCGGCGGAGCGGTCGGCGCTAATGCGACCGTTGCCCATTGGCTGGGCAAGAGAAATTCGGCGATGTTGCCTGCCGGTACTGAGTTGGTGATGGAATTGAGCCGTCCGCTGGCAATGACCGCGGCAACAGGCGGGCAGTAAGAAATCAGTTCTTATTGTCAGTTCCGGTTTCTCAGTTAGCCGGAGGCGCTTGCTTCCGGCTTTTCTTCTGTTGGCGTCTCCCGGCTGGTAACAAAATGCTCCAGCCTGGCTCGGTCTTCCTCACCCATTTCCACGAACTCGATGCCATTCCCAAACTGCGGAGTGTTCGACACGACGACCGCCTTAGTACTCACCTTCTGATCCTCGATCCAGAGAGTGAGATCCAGTTTCGTTCCAACTGCCAGGGTAAAACTCATCTCCACGTAGCACCCGCTAAGGCTGAGATCGGTAGTTTCGGCGCCGCTGGCCACGGATGCTCCCTCTGGTTTGAATTCAACGGAAATCGCGGCCTTGATGCGTGGATATTTCCTGCGCTCTTGCCGAGAGGATTCATCGGTCATGGTTCCGTCTCCTTTCCAACCAGGACACCTCTGTATGCGTATGGTGCCTGGTATCGAGAGCAAAGGAAAGGCCAAATTGTGTCTAGAACGCCAGTGCCACTAAATCCTGCTCACTCAGCAGGCGTAACTCAATCCAGCCTTCGAGCGGGAGAGCGTCTACCGGCAGACGGTTCTGCCACACACTGAAGCGCAGCCGCAGCAGTGTGGTCACCAGCTCGCTGGCGCTGCTCCCGCCATTAGCGGTAGAACAGGCTACGGGCGTGGCCAGCAGCGAGGCCAGTGGCACCTGGAACTCGAAATTTCTTGACAGGACGATTTTAACTTCCAGGCTAGGATGCTCCGAGGTGGCAATGGGACTGTCCTCGTCCGGAGAAGTTACCTGCCAGGATCGCGTTTTCCCCGATTCGACCCGCACGTCCACTCGTAAGGTGCGGCGCGGGCGCTGAGCCTCTGCCGCCCAGGATTCAACATTGACCACCAAGTCGAAATCCATCTGGGGAAGCTTGCCGGCAAAGTCCAGCCGACCATACAGGTTTTTCTCATCGATTCCCGCATGGACGGAATCTACCAGAAACTGCTTGCCATGCATGGCGCCGGCACGGTGATCCGCGGTGTGGACTGCGGCGCCCATCCACTCAAAGTAGCGCACGATTTCGCCGGTGATGTGCGGGTGGATGTAGTGAGTCTGAGGCGTGAACTCGGGCCGGCTTTGGCCGCCGCTGATCGGCTGCGCAAGGTAATCGGGTGGAGTCGCGCCCAGCGCCTGATACACGTTGGAAAGATGCTTGCGGTAGAGTTCGTCGAATTCGCGGTCGTTGGCTGAATGATGTTCCGGGCCATACCACCAATTCCAATCGCTGCCTTCGGCAATCAGCAATTCTTCGAAGGCCAGATTGCGTTGCGCCTCGCTGGCTCGGGGCGCAGCCTCGGCGTAGAAATTACGGGCATGATAGAGATCGTCCCAGGAGCGGTTATCCTCGGGCGCGCCAATCCACACGTTGAAGTTGGCGTTGATCCAGGATCCGGGCACCAGGGAGGTCAGATTCCCGAAATCGTGATGACGGGCTATCGCCTCGGACACCGTGACCGCTTCGATCCCGGGCTCGCGTTGCAGGGTATCGTAGAAGCGGCGCAGGAATTCTCGCCCTGATCGCGGGTAGTATTCCCAGGCATTCTCTCCGTCGAGGATGACGGATACAACCGCATCTCGCCCTTGATCAAGAACGGGCTGCGCGGCCTGCTTGATGTTATGGACGAGGTGATTGGCCGCGCCCTGCGGTGGCATTCCCGAGTACACGAATCCGACTAAGTCCGAGATCGTGTGGTCGCGGAAGATCAGGTGCATCTCCGTCGAGCCGTTTTCGTAGCGATGGATGGTATAAAGTTTTTCTGCGGTCTGAGCTGGAAGTCGCCCTTCACCGTCGCGGGCAAAATTAATCCCCAAGCTTCGTCCCAGAACGCCCTCGTCGGTGGCCATCCACTTCACCCCCAGGCTCTGCGCGATGGTCAATACCTCCTCGGACAGGCTGCCCTCAGAAGGCCAAACACCGGCGGGGCGGACACCGAAAACTTGCTGGTGCAGTTCGAGTCCGCGGCGCAGTTGCTCGCGCGCATCTTCCGGATGGCGAAATTGATTGGTCGGCAAGGGCAGGCCAGGCGTCGAAATGGCGCCCATATTGGTGTCACATACGAGCGGCAGGATGGGATGATAAAAGGGCGAAGTTGAGATCTCGATTCTCCCCTGCTGCGCAGCGGCAGCGTGGGCAGGAAGCACTTCACCCAACAGGGTGTGCTGACGCTTGATCACAAAGTTCTGATCTTCGAGCGAGAAGCCACGACCCTTCTGGATGAGGGCTGCGATATCCGGATCTTCGAGAAAAAACTCGTCAAACCAGGCGATCTGGGAGAGCACTTGCAAATCGGTAAAGTCTTGCGGCTGAAAATATTTCTCTGCCCGTTCCGCAGAATCACCGGCCCCCCGAAATCGCTCCCACAGCTCATGGTAGCGGGGATAGCGGCCAATCATGTTCACCGGGTTCGCCTGAAAAAGATATTGCAGCGCGAAAAGGCGTTCGTTCGAGGTGAGATCTTTCGCTGGCACCGCCGCGACCTTCAGAAACGGATCTTGCGCAGTTCCGGCCACGTAGTCCTGGATTTGCGTGATCAGCGAAGGCACAAGGTTGAAGGTCTGATGGACGTTAGGAAATTCATCCAGCAGTTTGACCATGCCGTAATAATCTTTCAGGGCGTGCAGCCGAACCCAGGGTAGGCGATATTCCCCTGTGACCAGGTCTTTATAAAAAGGCTGATGCTGGTGCCACAGAATGATGACGCGCAGGGCTGGCATCTGAACGTGACGGCTCGCCAGGACATCAAGAGCCGTGCTAGAAGTCTAGCACGCGGACTTCCATCGGAGCCGCGCTATCAAGGCTCAGAAAGGCTTCGAGTTGCACAGGACACGGAGAAATACCGCCTACGTCGCAGGGGAAATCAAATCCGGTACACTATCAAGCGTAGGCAATTCTCATCTCTTCAATGACCAAAACCAATTCAACGTTGACCCCGAACTCACCTTCTAAAATTGGTCTTCTGACGGAGCAGGATCTTTATCTTTTCAATGAAGGCCGGCACTATCGCGCGTATGAAAAGCTCGGAGCTCACCTGACCACAACCGGCGGCGAACCCGGCACCTGTTTCAGCGTGTGGGCGCCGAACGCCCGCGAGGTCACCGTTATCGGCAGCTTCAACGGCTGGAATCCCGGTTCGCATCCGCTGCGCGCTTCTGGGACTTCGGGCATTTGGGAGGGATTCATTCCCGCCGTCACCAAGGGTTCCGTCTATAAGTTTCACATCGTTTCCCAGCACCATGGGCACGTCGTCGACAAAGCCGATCCGTTCGGCGTGTGGCATGAAAAGCCGCCACGAACCGCTTCCGTGGTATGGGATCTCGAGTATCAGTGGGCTGATCAGGACTGGATGAAAAAGCGGGAGGCCAGGAATTCCCTCCAGGCGCCGATTTCCATCTACGAGGTGCACCTGGGTTCATGGATGCGGCTTCCGGAAGAACATAATCGTCCGCTCTCCTATCGCGAGATGGCGCCGCGACTGGCCGACTACGTTCAGCGCATGCATTTCACCCACGTCGAACTGCTGCCCGTGATGGAGCATCCCTTCTACGGCTCCTGGGGATATCAGACCACCGGGTATTTCGCTCCCACCGCGCGCTACGGTACGCCCCAGGATTTCATGTATCTCGTGGACTATCTGCATCAGCATGGAATCGGTGTGATTCTGGACTGGGTGCCCTCGCACTTCCCTTCTGACGCGCATGGGCTCGCCTACTTTGACGGTACCCATTTGTTCGAGCACTCCGATTCCCGCCAGGGTTTTCATCCCGATTGGAAGACACTCATCTTCAACTACGGGCGCAACGAAGTCCGAAGCTTTCTGCTCTCGAGCGCCATGTTCTGGCTGGACAAGTATCACGCCGACGGGCTGCGAGTGGATGCGGTAGCTTCCATGCTCTACCTGGATTACTCCCGCAAAGAAGGCGAGTGGCTTCCCAACCGGTACGGTGGGCGTGAAAATCTGGAGGCTATCGACTTCCTGCGCCAATTCAATCAGGAAACGTACAAGGAATATCCTGGTATTCAGACCTTCGCCGAGGAATCGACGGCATGGCCCATGGTTTCGCGGCCCATTTATCTCGGCGGCCTGGGCTTCGGCTTAAAGTGGGACATGGGTTGGATGCACGACACCCTGAAGTACTTCGCGCACGATCCCATCCACCGGAAGTACCATCACAACCAGCTCACCTTTCGCATGCTGTACGGCTTCACCGAAAACTTTGTCCTTCCCCTTTCGCACGATGAAGTGGTCCATGGCAAGGGATCACTCATCCAGAAAATGGCTGGCGACGAATGGCAAAAGTTTGCCAACCTGCGATTGTTGTTCGCCTACATGTACGCTCAGCCGGGCAAGAAATTGCTGTTCATGGGGGACGAGTTCGGACAAGTGCGGGAGTGGGCGCATGACAGCGGTCTGGAGTGGCCGCTATTGCAGTATGCCTTTCACCACGGTTTGCAAGACTGGGTCGAACAGTTGAACCAGCTTTATCGCCATGAGCCTGCCCTGCATGAACTCGATACCGACCCCAAGGGCTTCGAGTGGATTGACTGCAACGATCATGCTGCCAGCACCCTGTCTTTGCTGCGCAAGGGAAAATCGCCCAAGCACCAGATTGTGGTGGTGTGCAACTTTACTCCGATTCCTCGGATGGGCTATCGCCTGGGAGTTCCCGAAGCAGGCTTCTGGCGCGAACTTCTGAACAGCGACGCCAAGGAGTACGGAGGTAGCGGCCTGGGCAATTTGGGGGGTGTACAGGCCGAGGAAGAGTCGGCCCACGGACGGCCGTACTCCCTAAATCTCACCTTGCCGCCGCTGGCGGCTATCTTCCTCAAAGCCGAACCTTCGGCACTTTGACGAAGGGTCGGCACACTGCGGGTCAGTCATTCAAACAGCATGTGTCACTAAACGTGACAAGCACCTTCGTTGCGGCATTGGATCAAGCGGCCAGCAGAACTTGCAGTCGATCTAGAATGTGCCGTAGTGGGACGCCTTTTCCCATCGCGGCATCCACGAACGGAGCCATCTCCTCCAGTTCCGGATGCGAGCCCGAGATCATAATTACCGGCAAGGTGGGATGCCGGGTCTTAAGCCAGGTGGCCAACTCCAAACCGTTCATTCCAGGCATCTCATAGTCCAGAATGACGGCGTCGATTTCGTCTTCCTTGGCCTCAAACACGTGAAGTGCGTGGCGGCCATTGCTGGCGGCGATGACTTCGTAGCCGTTCTGGCCGAGCAGGGCGCCGTAGAGTTCCCGGATTCCTGCATCGTCGTCCACGCACATCACGGTAAGAGACTTCATGGGGGAGAGCAGCCCTTTCTTACCTCGCCCAAGAGGGGTCTAGGACGAGGGTCTCTTCAGATGAGCGGGCACGTTTGGTGCCAAGCTTCGCACCCTCCCGGCATCTTGGTTAGGCGCCACACTTTGACGCTCCAGTCCTCAGATTAGCCTCGTGTCTTCCTACTTGGTTCCAATTCGGGAAATACGCAAGAGGCAGTTGACAGTTGTACTCTACATATGTAGAGTACGTCCATGAAGCCGCCCCTGCGACTCTCGCCACAAACCCTCATGGTTCTTGATGCTTTTCTCCGGGCTCCGAAGAGCTGGGAATATGGATACGACATCAGCCGCAACACCGGGCTGAAATCCGGCACTCTGTATCCAATTCTGATGCGTCTCGCTGATCGGAAAATTCTCGAAACCTCGTGGGAAACCGCCGAGGTCGGCAAACCTCCCCGGCATATGTACCGGCTTACCCCCGATGGCCTGCGGTTTGCACGTGAGCACCGTCTTTCCCGGTCAACCGGCCGCCTGACCACCGCGGCCCTCAGCGGAGCGAAAAGTTAATGTCAGTGACCCGCAGATTGGCGAGAAGACTATTGAGCTCCCTGGCTCGAAGGTCGCCACCCGAAAGTCAGGAGTGGGCCAATGCAATGCTGCGGGAATTGGATTTCATTGAGAGCGACTGGGCGGCATTGTTTTGGGCTCTGGGAAGTTCGACCGCAATCTTGAGGCACGCCGTGCCGCGAGGTTTGCGGGCGTGGCTGGGAAAATACTCGCGTCGAGAGGAGAAGGAAATGAACAACAACATCGGCAAGAAAGCTGTAGGAGTGATGTGGGGAGTAGGCATTGCGGTTGCTGTGTTCGCGGCCTCTGGGTTCGGTCTGCTCGGCCTGTCGTACCTTCTGTTTCCCCAGTGGGACGCGGAGAAAGTCCGGTGGGCACAATGGCTGCTGGTGATTCTGATACCGGAAGTAGTCTTCATCTCCACCGCCGTGGCAGTCTGGCGCAAGAGAAGATCGATGGCCGTCGGCATTCTGCTGTCGGCAGCCATCCTTATCGTGCACTTCATCGTTCACATCACGACCCACGGATAACCCATGTCGCAAAGGAATACGACCCTAACTTTGTTTCCCTGGCATCGCTGGATGTTCTCCAGCGGAAAGCAGCCTCAGGGTAGAAACAGCCTCTTCCGGCGCGCATGCTAGACTCGGTCTAGCTGCCGCCCATGCGGATCCTGACCCGCTACATTCTGCGCGAAGTCACGGCTCACGCCCTGATCGGCGTGGCGGTGTTCACCTTCGTGCTGTTCACCCGCGACCTGGGACAGATTCTCGAACTGGTGGTTCGCAACAGCGCTCCCCTGCCCAGCGTCGCGCAAGTGTTCTTTTTCATCGTCCCCGTAACTCTGACCATCAGCATTCCCGCGGGCGTGCTGGTGGGTATTCTGATCGGCTTGAGCCGCCTCGCGGCCGACAGTGAGATCACCGCCATGCGGGCCAGTGGCATCGGCGTGTGGAGCTTCCTCCGCATCGTTTCTATTTTCGCCGTGGCTGCGTGGCTTCTGGCTCTCGCTAACGGAATCTATCTGGCGCCTCGATCCCAGGCGGCCATGGTTCGTTTGCAGGATCGCCTGAAGTCGTCGCAGGTGTCATTCGAAGTTCAGCCACGAGTGTTCTACGAGGGATTCCCGGGGCTGGTGCTTTACGTCCAGAACGTAAAAGCAGCGCAGGGCGCGGCCATCTGGAAGGGCGTTTTTATCGCCGACACCAGCACGCCATCTTCCCCGCGAATCACCCTGGCACGCCAAGGCATTCTGGTCAGCGAGGGACCGGAAACGCTGCACCTGCATCTCAGCGACGGCTCAACCCACGAAATCGATCCGAAGAGTTCCGACCACTACCAGATTTCTACCTTCGAGCAGACCGACATTCCGATTCCCGTGCCTCAGGCCGACAATACGAAAGAGCAGGAACTCGCGCCGGTTTCGCAAATGGGAACCTGGGAACTGTGGCGGCAGGCGCATGATCAGAAAAACCAGACCTTGGCTCGCTGGTACCTGATCGAATTCCATCGCCGCTTCGCGCTGCCTACGTCGTGCCTGGTTTTGGCGCTGGTGGGAATTCCGCTAGGCCTGTCGTCCAAGAAAGGCGGCAAGTCCGCCGGATTCGTGCTCACCATCCTGCTGGTATTCGCCTACTATTCCGCGACGTTGGTTGGGGTTTCACTGGCGCGGCAGGGCAAATTGTCGCCGGGCTTCGGAGTGTGGCTGGCGGACATCGTGTTTTTCCTCGGAGGCGCTTTTCTGCTGTGGCGCGCCGAGCACCGCCCGTTTGAGATCTCTTCCCTTCGGAGACTATGGCAACCGTTTGGAACAGCCGAAGCCGGTGGAGCACCTCTGCGCAACCATCGCGCGGACGATGTTTTCCAGCGAGCCGCCACGAGGCACCGCGTCCTCAGTGCCCGCTTCCCCATGATTCTGGATGACTACGTGCTGCGCGACTTTGGCATGAATCTGGCCATGGTCGTGGCGGCGTTTCTCATGCTGCTGCTGGTGTTCACGCTGTTTGAGTTGCTGGGCGACATTCTTCGCAATCAGGTTTCGCCGCTGGTGGTCGGAGAATACCTGCTGAACGTCTCGCCATATTTCGTCTACAACATAACGCCGCTAAGCATCCTGCTGGCGGTTCTTATCACGCTCGGTGTGATGCAGCGGTCCAACGAAATCACCGCCATCAAGACCACGGGGATCAGCATCTACCGCATCATCACGCCAATGCTCGTCGCTTCGGCCATACTGGCGACCGGGCTTTTCTTCGCCGACCAGTTCTATTTGCCGCACGCCAACAAGCGCCAGGACGCGCTGCGCAACCTGATCAAAGGCAAACCCGCGCAAACCTATCTGAACCCGGACCGGAAGTGGATTTTCGGACAGCACTCCGACATTTACTACTATCAGCTGTTCGATTCCGACCGCGACCAGTTCGGCCGGCTTGCCGTTTTCCAGTTCGACCCAGCCACTTTCCAGCTTACCAAGCGAATCTACGCCGACCGCGCGCACTGGGAAGACAGCCTGCAGCGCTGGGTTTGCACTCAAGGATGGGAACGCGACCTGCGCGGGCCCGCGATCGAGAACTATCGCATGTTCGACGTCGCCACTTTCCCCGTGGTCAGCGAACCTCCCACATACTTCAAGAAGGAAGTGAAACAGTCTTCCGAAATGAACTATCAGGAACTGCGCCGCTACATCCACGACCTGCAGCAAAGCGGCTTCGACGTGGTGCGGCTGCGGGTTCAGCTACAGAAGAAGCTGGCGTTCCCGATCATCACTCTGGTGATGGCGGTGCTGGCCATTCCATTTTCACTTTCCACGGGGAGGCGAGGCGCGGTGACCGGCGTCGCTGTTGCGGTTGGAATCGCGGTGGTCTACTGGACGGTCGCCGGACTATTCGAAGCCATGGGGAACATCAGCCAGTTGCCGGCCGTGCTCGCGGCCTGGTCGCCGGATTTGATCTTTGCACTGGTCGGCGGCTACTTGATTTTAAAAGTGCCCACGTAGATTCAAAGCGCGCCACATCACTTCGCGGCTACAGCGGAGGTTTGCCCGAAAGTAGTGAAGGGAGTGCCGGTGACGTTCAGCTGTCCGCTGGCGGTGGCTAGAGTGAAAGTCGAAACCGTGCCGGCGCCGTTATTGGCGACGTAAACGTAGTCCGTGGGATTTGTGATCGTGTTCCCCAGATTGGTGCCGGATGTACCGGGACGAATAGCGATCGACACTGGAGTCGCGCCGGTGGAGACGGTTCCGGGATTCAGCGGCGTCAGCACACCGCTTCCCGTACCGTAGGCATATTCGGAAACCTGGTTCGATCCCTTGTCGACTACATACAGAAAGTTAAAATTTGGGTCGATGGCGAAAGCGATCGGACCCAGGCCCGCGGGGAATGGAGAGCCGGTTATCTGCGTGAGCGTGCCATCCGGCGCGTTGACGTTGGCGCAACTGGTGACCACCGCGTCGCAGATGTTGAATGCCGAGATGTCATTCGAGCTGGCGTTCGCGACATAGAGGAAACCTCCGTTAGGAGTGACGACTAGTCCGGAAGGCGAGGTTCCCACGTTGTAGAACGGAACTCCGAGAGGAGTGAGCTTGCCCGAAACGGAAATCGAAAAGGCGGAAACAAAATTCGCCAACTGATTCGCGACATACAGGAATTTTCCAGAAGAGCTCACCGCCACGGCGACAGGAAAAGTCCCCATGGGATAGGAGTAACCGGCGGGCACCGTGGTAAATGGAGAGCCCGCGACTTGCGCCAGTCCGCTGCCGTTGATCGTAAATACAGAAATGTTGCTCGACTCCTGGTTAGCGACAAACAGAAACTTGCCCGCGGGATCGATGGCCAGGCCCGTGGGAGTGGTTCCGGTGGGCGTGGTCGCCGCGGCGGCAGTGAGGGAGCCGTCCGAATTCACCGCGTAACCGGAGATACTGTTGCCGCCGCTGTTGGCGACAAAGAGAGCGTTGATCGCCGGAGTCACGGCGATGGCAGACGGGAACGCGCCGGTTCCAAGGCTGGAGCCGACCGCGCCCAGCGCGCCGGAACTGAGGTTGACCGAGCATGCAGAAATCGTGGTGTTGGCCTGCGCGGTCACATAAAGGACGCCGGTGCCCGTCGCCGTCGCAGGATTATTGGCGTTGCTACAGGCCGCCATGCAGAACAGTAGAAGCGCGAGCAGCGCGTACCCCAGGAAACGGAACTTCATCCCTAATCTTTCTCCCTGTCGTCGGTCCAAGATCTGACACGTCGGGGCAAAAACCTTCGCCGCGCACGGTCGGAGATCAAGGGTTACCCTCATTTGTGTATCAGGAATGCAG
>Ga0210410_10001310_pt1 | contig 23688 bp, 21 predicted proteins | sample IncBWC4MmetaG_FD_161058 | JGI IMG/M metagenome (GOLD analysis project Ga0210410, IMG submission 161058) | Forest soil microbial communities from Barre Woods Harvard Forest LTER site, Petersham, Massachusetts, United States - Inc-BW-C-4-M | ecosystem: Environmental > Terrestrial > Soil >... | reverse complement strand
GGGCCGGCGTTCTGGTTCATATGCGCGCGCTCGTCCATCACGTCGATCTGCGGCAGATTGTGGCGCAGCCCGGCCTGGAAATCGTTGGGATCGTGCGCCGGAGTCACCTTGACGGCGCCGGTGCCGAACTCGGGATTCGCCAGCTCGTCGAGAATGATGGGAATCTCGCGGTTCATCAGCGGCAGCACGACTTTCTTTCCGTGCAGATGCGTGTAGCGCTCGTCCTTGGCATTCACCGCGACCGCGGTATCGCCCAGCATGGTTTCGGGGCGCGTGGTGGCCACGGTGATGAACTCCTTCGAGCCGACCACGGGGTAGCGAATCTCATAGAGTTTGCCCGGGATCTCTTCATGCTTGACCTCGAGGTCCGAGATTGCCGTGCCGCAGTCCGGGCACCAGTTCACGATGTACTTGCCCCGATAAATCAGCCCCTGCTCATACAGCCGGACGAACACCTCGCGCACCGCGCGCGACAGGTTCTCGTCCATAGTGAAGTATTCGCGCTGCCAGTCGACGGACGCGCCCAGGCGCTTCATCTGGTCGAGAATCGCGCCGCCATATTCCTTACGCCATTCCCAAACGCGCTGAATGAATTGCTCGCGTCCCATATCGAGCCGCGACTTGCCCTCGCTGCGCAGCTGGCGCTCGACCAGCATTTGGGTAGCGATGCCGGCGTGGTCGGTGCCCGGCAGCCAGAGCGTGAGATCGCCGCGCATGCGATGCCAGCGGAGGATGATGTCCATCTCGGTCTGCTCGAACATGTGACCCATGTGAAGGCGACCGGTGACGTTGGGCGGCGGCAGAAGCAGGCTGAACGTGTTGCGCACGTGCCCCCCGGGCGGCGTGGGCGCGTGGAAGAGCCTTTCATTTTTCCAATAGTCGGCCCAGCGCGCCTCAATCGCGCCCGGCTCGTACGCCTTAGGAAGTTCGTGTGGCATGTTCTTGTGTCAAAAGGCCCAATACGGAGGCTGCTCTATCAGATCCGTGGGTTGGAAGGTAATCCTTGATATTACAGGCGGGTGGAAAAGGGGGTCAAACGCAAGGGGGGGTTAGAACACGACGGGAGGGAATATGCACCCCCGGGAGCGGAGCTGAGCACGATATTGCTCTCGCTCTCGGTGCGGTACGCGATTGATTTCCGCCCCAGCATCTTTGGCAAAGCGAAATACCCTCTCGAGTCAAAATGCAAATTCACAACAGCTTTTAGCCGTCACTGGAATCTTGTAAACTTCCCTCACACATAGCGCACACAGCAATGACCATCGGAATAGCATGGGTGGGCCGTCGGAAGGACGGGCGTGAACATCTCTACATCGCCGCAGACAGCCGCACTAGAGGAAAATACACCTTCGACCGCTGTCCAAAGATATTGACTCTGCCCCGCTCTGACTGTGCTCTGTGTTTTGCGGGCGATACTTCCGACACATACCCTTTGATGGTGCAGATGGCTTACGCGATAGCAGCACATGAACCGTCACGCGACAGGAGCATGGATATCGCGCGTGTAAAGTCGCACTTGTTGCGATTGTTCACCGATCTGATAAGGGACATGAAGCAACCGGCCGTACCCTTCTCACGCGAGGATGCGCAATTCCTCTTCGCTGGGTATTCTTGGCTGAAGAAGGATTTTCGAATCTGGACCATCCAGTATTTGGACGCTGAGCGTAAGTTTGCTGCCCGGGAGGCCATCTCGTTTCACCCTCGCCTGCGGAAGGCCGCGTTCATCGGAGACTGGGCGACAAGATTGCGAAAGGAAATCTCCAGAGAGCTTGGCTCCGAAGCGGGAACTCCATGGTATCTGGAACCATTGCGAAGCCTAAGCAATCTCCTCGGCCGTGCGAAAGAGACCGACACGATTGGAGGTCCGCCGCAGCTTATCCGCATCACGCAACACATGAATACGCGACCTCTTTGTGTTCGCTGGGGTACTCAGGACACGTTGTTGGGGCGGCCTTTGTTCGATTATGAAAATATCGATTATTGGATCGTTGATCCCCAAGTAGGCACTTTCAGACGCCCACGGAAATTCGGATACAGAAATCCTGAGGAAGCCTTGCACGAGAACAACGAGGACGCGAACGAAGAGGAAAACGATTAGAAATTGTGTTGAAGGCAGGGATTTGAACCCTGATTTCCCTTATTTCCCCAACACGGGATACAAACCGTGCTCGGGAAAGAAGGGCGTTTTTCCTTACGGCTTATTAAACTACCCTCGCCGATAAGAATACCACAATCGAGGAGCCGACGTGGGGTGCCGGGAACTCCTGGTTCGCGTCCGTTATGCACCTAACAAAATAGTACATACGTTTAATTAGATAGTTAACACAGCAGGGTTTCTTAGCGAGCTGAGATTTTTAGTAGTCGAAGAAGCTGCAGGCCGTCGTCAAGTGTACGAGTTAACATGCTCTCCTGAACTGGACCACGCACTCCCGAGTGTATTACCTGGTTTCGCACGTCGCGGAACTCTATCAGCGCTCGCGCAAGAGGCGGCTCGATAATCTTATTCCCAGCAAGAGAATTAACTAATTCGCGCCAAGTCGTACCTTGGGGTTCAATACCGAGCTTTCTGCATAGCAGAACCATCTCTTTTTCAAGTTCTATGGCTAGTCGAACGACAGCAGCTTCCTTGTCTTTCGTAGCAAGATCCAAAATCGTCGATTCCACGGTTGTGTCGACGATGCGATCAACGCTCGTATGAGCGCGACGGTGGGGCACTTCTTCCTCTATTTGCTCGACATTTGCCCTCAAATCGCTCAATTTCTCTTGCAGCTCGATTTCAGCCTCGCCCACTTTTAGTCTCTTGAGATACGGGAGAAGCGCCATGGCTCTTCGGGAAAAGCAGAGCAAGACCCCAACGATCACTAAGGCAACGGTTGGCCAGTCAAGGGACACACGCTGTGGCCAAATCGAATGAGCAATGGCAAAACCAACCAACAGTAGCCCCGTCACAAGGCTTTTATAATTATTGATCCGTGATTTCTTCACATCCACTCCCGAGATTCGGCAAATCGATTCGGCAAATCGACTCAACGGAGAGCCGCTTTATAGCTAGATAGTGAGTAGCCTTAATTAGGTCATTGACAATGGGCCGGTAGTGATGGGGATGGCCGAATGAGAGCTAATAGGGCTTTGCGCACTTTTGGCCAACGCCTACTTAAGTCAAGCGTATAAACACGGAGAGGGTGTCCATTAATCACATATCGCAAATTGATCCTACTCGCCGCGACTGGGTACAACAAAATCCCTTCACACGACTTCTCTGGCCACTGCGTTTTAGCGCTGCGGAGATAAGACATCAACTGATAGAGATTGCCGGAGTGTGCCGTTCGCTTCTCGCGATAGGTCTGGAGTGCATCTTTGTAGTATTTTGCATCGATGATGATCAGTCGATTCGCCGATTGAAGCACCGCATCCGTTCTCATGTTGGGAAGAAAACCCAAATGCCTGATGCGGACTGAACTAGCATCCCAGTTGAGAGTGGGATTACAAACCGTTGGAAATTCACTCTGTTCAAGTTCATAAAAGCGCCGCATAAATTTTTCGAAAACGGTCGACATGTACGATTCATCGTCGAGGACTTCGCGAAATAGATAGCGACCATTTCGTCCGCGATCGGGCAGCACTGCCCCATACAACAACTCGCATACTTTCATCAAAAAACCATAAAATGCATTGTTGCGATGAATCTGAACCCGTCGAAAACATTCACCGCTCAGCTGAATTTGACGAACCCCTTGCAGCTTTAGGTCGATGTTTCTTAGCGCCGCTCCGAGGTCAGGATCGACGCCCTCAGCCAGTGCAAGCCTTTTTATTGTGGCACGAAGGATTTGGTTGTGCAGTACATCTGGAACGAATTCCTCAAATTCACATACAAGGCTAATTCGTGACGATGCCAAGCTGGAGATGCTTGCTGCAAATTCGATCTTGCCCCGAAGTCTTTGGAGTTCAGCTCTCTCAACTGAGTACCCCCGATCTAATCCCCGACGCAAGATGTGTTGCGTGCCCATCTTGATGACATGAGCAAACAGATTCAATGTATCCGGTCGTGGCACACCCGAGACATCCACTACTCTGCTTTCCGGAAGGCAGTCCCAGGCATAGCAGAAGAGGTAATAAATGTTTTCGATACGAACCTTCACAACGGTTCCATGAGGCGCGTAACCTCCTCATCGGCGCGTTTGACATTGTCGAACCAATACTCCCGAAGCAACGGTGCGATCTCCGTCCTGATCACGCGGTAGTACCAAGCTTCATCAAGGACGGTTTGGTCATCAGAACAGAAGAAGCTGTGCCCAATGCAAAAACCCGGGCCCAGGTTGGTAGTGTCTTTGGCAATCACTTCGTTTAAGGCACCCATGCGCCCTAAGATCGCGTTCACCAGCTTCTGCGACGCTCCCCTTTCCAGCAACCACGGCATAAACGCCGGAGAGCCAAACTGTGGCTTTAGATCGAAAAAAATGAACCGGCGCCGAAGAGCGTAATCAACCATCGCTAGTGAACGGTCAGCGGTGTTCATAAGACCTATCAAGTAAAGATTGGGGGGGACGTAGAAGGGATTGTCAGAATAGGCTAGCCGAACCGACCAGGCGGGACTCCGCTTGTCGTACTCGATGAGCATCATCAGTTCCCCAAAGATCTTGCTGAGATTGCCTCGGTTGATCTCATCGATGACAAAGACATAATCTCGCTTCGAATCATCGACCGCCGTTTTCCGGAACGTGTAGAAGATACCGGGCTTAAGGGTGAAGCCCTTGTCAGGCTGCGGTCGGTAGCCTTCAACAAAGTCTTCATAAGAATACGATTGATGAAACTGAATAAATTGGACCCGATCCTTGTCCTCTGCTCCAAGCAGCGCGTACGCTAGTCGTCGGGCAACGAACGTCTTTCCAGTACCCGGCGGTCCCTGAAGAATAATGTTCTTTTTCAGGCGTAGTAGGTCAAGCATCTCAACAAAGTGAGCGCGATCAGTAAATATTCCTTCGAGAGCGTCTTCCACTGTGTATTTCGATGAGGGAGGGTTATCTGCGTCCAGGCCCAAAATGTCAAGGTGCGGTAGGGTCTTCCCATAAAGATTGTAATAAATCCGATTGAGGGCTTCGACTAGCTCCTCTGGGGCCGAGGTCAAGTATGCGCCTTGCCTCAGAGTCATTTTCCTGTTGAAAAACAAACCCTTGCCCTCACATGCTTGCTGAACGCGTCGAAGCTCCGCCGCTCCCTCTGGAGCCTCCAAGAAGTCTTCTCGTTGGAGAGAGGGATCCAGTTCACGATAGTCATCCAAGGAAACGCGATAAGAAGGCTGAAGGCCATACTCCGAATCCTCAACCCCCTGAAAAGCAGAATCAACTGGAGACGCAACCCTCGATACACCCGTGAAATGCTTGTTGTCGACGAGATGGAGGACAAGATCCCCGGGTTGTACCGCCCGCATATTTGCGTATATGTCTTTTCCGTCTTCAGATTTTTGGGGAGACCAAAGGGCAACCCCCAGACGGTTTGGGCCCTCCTCTCGATCTTTCCTGCCCGAAAGTATTGTCTTTTCCACCCAGTACTTGTGAGGTGTTCCGGATCCATTCCCGCGTGCTGGGTGCTCAACGCCACCCTTCTCCCACATGGATTTGATCGGCTCCCGATAAAAATCTAACTCAATGCCGCGATGGTTACCCTCTAAGACTCCGCGAATGGCAAGCAAACGCTTGTCCATTTGAACAGCCGGGGAATCATATGGCTCAAGCTTGATGGTCTCCAGAGCGCTTTCCACGCCGGTGGTGTCCGAAAAAACTTTTATGATTTGCCGCTTTTGTCCCCAGGATGAAATACGTTCGTATTGATCCGGAAAAAGGAGGTACAGAATCATATGGCGGATTTGATATTCACCATCTCCTGCGATTGGGTCTATCCAGTTCGCGAACGCCCAACCATCCGCAAGTAGAGAGGACCGCACAGTGTTGTCCAGTTTCTTCCACGCCCCAAACACCCCAATTGTGAAGGACAGCTCTTGGGCAAACCGCGTATTGAAAGCGGGTCCCGCGGATCCAATCCCCTGCTCAAGGGGACTCGTGAGGAATCGATTTGCTGGATCCAAAGAATCACCGGACAAACCCCATATTTCTCGGACTCTCGAGACCTTCACTTCACGACCAATGTTCGAGGGGAACAACCACATGAACCAAATGACTTCCGCAGCTAGTTTTTTTGTATCGGCAGAAGCCGGCTCAAGTTGTTTACGCAATTTCTCAATAAAACGCTGTTGACCAAGAATCGGCGAGTCAACAAAATACCGCTGGAAATTATCGAAGTTCTGCGGAGTCCAAATCCGACCATCGGAGAAGACGGACCCTTCGTCGAGCAGACAGGTGGTTTTCCAGTATTCAGCCGCGGTGAAAATTTCTGATATCGTCTTCCATTCTGAGAAACGGGCCATAATATTGCCTCGACGTTGTGGAATGTGACGGTGGAGATCCGGAAACCCTGCCAAACGAAATGGCGATCAACCTGTTACAGATTCCATCTCGCACTCACTGCCTCCGCCCTCGGTCGGATTTGCGCGCATGCAGAATACTCCGTTGCGGAACGTACGCGCCACCGCCTTTGCTTGCTCAATTCACCTCGGTATCCAAGAGTTTGCATCGATCTCGTGGTGCTTTTTGGTCCCCTCGCGCTCGCAGAATCGTGCGCCCGCTCAAGCCGGGTTTTGCCCGCCCCGGAGTTATTCGCTAGGCGGTATACTTCGCAACGAGGGCAAACAATCTTGGGCAGTCTATCGGACCAATGAAGATCAAGAAAATTAGACTTCAACGCTTTCGTCAATTCTCCGATACGACTCTTGAAGTGGGTCCGTTCAACCTTCTTGTCGGACCAAATAACAGTGGCAAGACCAGTATTCTTCATGCGATTCGAGCTTTCTTTCTATTGATGTACGGACACGTTCGATTTGAAGGCGAACCTCCGGCGGCCACGTATCATCGGCGCTACTTGACCGGCCCTGAAGAAGTGGCGCCTACACCCGACATTAAAGAGCTGTGGTTTCACCAAGAAGCGGGAAAGCCATTGTCCATATCAATCACTTTCGACGATGACGCAATGTTTTCTGTTGTCATTCGGCAGCAGTTTGGGCAGCTTCATGTTTCAGCCGAGGAACTTCCCTCAGGGCTCACGGCTGGAAAGGCAGCCGCCTATCTCTCCACGCAGGTTGCGTTCATACCTGGCCTTGTGGGAGTCCTTGTGACGGAACCGTATTCAACTGGGGCTCGTAGAAATGCCTTGGCGACGGAAGGCCGGTATTCGGAGATATTTCGGAGCAGCCTTCAGCAGCTAAAGAACAGCAGTCCTGATCTTGTAAGGAAGATTAATGAATGGCTCAAAGATTTGTTTGGCCTAACCGTGAGTACGATCGATTTTGACGAGCAAGCAGATGAATTTGTTACAGTGAAATACAGCCAGGGCGGGAGAGAATTCGATGTTGTGTCTTCGGGCGCTGGTCTGCAGCAAGTCATCCAAATGCTTACCTACCTCTATCTCAGCCAACCGCGCATCCTTCTGATCGACGAGCCAGATGCGCACCTGCACAGCAAACTCCAGGCGCGCTTGGGTGAGCTGTTTCGGCGAGTGGCAAAGGATCTAGATGCACAGGTGTTTCTCAGTACGCATTCGTTGGATCTTATCGATACGTTCTCGACGAGTGAAGTACTTGTAATGGACTCAAAGAGGAAGATAATCTCCCCGATCGGAGCTAATTCCGACCTTGTCAGCGCACTCGTGGATGCCAACATCGTTGATGTCTCAGCACTCTCTCGGCTTCTCTCATCCCGAAAACTCGTAGTCATTGAAGACGAAGATCAAACCATCCTCAAGGCTATTGACAAAGCCATTGGGAGTCCATTGTTTTCATCCAAGAGTAACTCCTATGTCCTCCCCGCGAAGGGCGTGGGAAACTTCAGAGCGATTGCTGAACTGGGGAAGGTGCTAAAGGGCCTCACCGGCACCAAGTTCGATCTCACGTTTATTCAAGATCGTGATGGCATGCCGGATTTCTTGATAGACCCATTTTTGAGGTCGCAACAGCAGGACGGAGTAGTGGCTCACATACTTGACCGACATGAGATCGAAAGCTATCTGCTAGAACCTGATCTATTCGCATCCGCCGCAAAGCTCATCGGAAGAACGCTAGACCCAGCTCAAGCAGCGGATGCAATTCGTAGGGCGGCGGAAAACCTGAAACCGAAAGCAAGGCGTCAGAGCCTTGAGACGGCGAAAAACATAAACAGACATCTAGTAGGATCGGAACGACTGAATGAAGCAGAGCTAGAAGAGAAGGTCTACGATTGGTTCGACAAACTCGACTTGCAGTCGCTGACCGTTATTCAACAGGTATTTCCCGGCAAAGAGACATTGAAAGAAGCACTCAAGATTATCAACGACGGTGCAGGCAAGGATCTCACTCGAGGTCAGCTCGTTGCTTCCATCTCAGAGAATTTCTTGCCTGGAGAGATCCGCAACCTTTTGCTCAGAGAAGGGACCGGAAGCACGTAAAACGGCGTAGTTGGAGTCGAGATCAGTAGCGCCGATGCGAGCCGGTTTGGTCGTGGTCCGCAGAAACGGGGCTGTCAAGCGAAATGCACAGGCCTCCTTCAAGGGACGGCTGGACAAACTAGTGCCCCCAGCGCCAGCCAGTGCCTCGGATGTGGCAGGGTGCCCTGGCGAATGCGACCCGCATACCAGCGCGACACCCCCAGCGTCGAGGCAATAGCGACACCTGATACTCCAGCAAGTCGGGGCCGAATCCTCTCTTTGTAGAACTCGATGGTTAGCCACGTGGGTTGAGTCGATGCGTCCCAGTGCCAGCACGCGGTTGTTTGACGGCGACTTGTCGCGGCATGTTTTGCCCGAGCTCCCGGACCGCGTGCAACCACGCGCCCTTGATGCGCGGCGTCGACCAGCCTTTGCGTGGACCTTTCAACCGCACATGTCGCGCAATGAGTGTGCCCGTGCTGGATCTCTTTTCCGCAGCCGCGACACAGTCTTTGTCTTCGCGCTACACGTTCCAACGGTGGCAAGGGCGAGCCCTCCCTCGCCTCTCGCTTGTGACGTTGCGTCAAACGAGTGGGCGGCGCGACCTGATCACTGGGCTTTCTTGAGCTGAACCAAAGCGTACGTGCGACCCATTCCGCAATCGGCGCGACGGCACGCCCCCAAATCCTTGCGGTTTGTGCCAGTTCAACAGCGAGCGTACTCATCAATCGGCAATTCCCGTCGCGCTGCTCGAAAAACCAGGCTCGCTTCAACGGCTCTCGCGTAATCCAGTCCAGCAGGAAGGCGTCGACTTGTGGTCGAACCGGCTCCATGAGATCGCACGCGAGGCTATCGCGTGAGGGAGTATCCACGTGCCAGAAACCAAGTCCCGGATCGAGACCTAGCGCGGCAATAGCGAGTCTCGTCTCTGATTCCAAGACCGCGTATAAATAATTCAACATGGCATTCGCAGGATTCGCCGCAAGTCGCTGGGATCCGGTTAGGGGTGATTTGCGAGTATCGAATTTTCGCCAATGATCGGGAACTCTTGGCAGGTCGGACTTCGGGAAATTGATGGGCAAGTCACACCAGGCAGCCCAGTAAGCAGCGGCACCGAGACTTTCTAGATGCCGGACGCTGTCAATTGTTCCTGCGCTTGCAACCGCCTTGCGAAATTCGCCGATCGTGTCGGCGGCACTGGAATCCAAGAGTTGCTTGCGAGCTACCTGTTCTTGCCCCGCAAGCTTTTGGCTAAGTAACTCTCGTGTGATATGGAGCGCAACTCCGTTCTGCAAGGCCAATGTCTGGGCACGGCGAAGCCGAACGTCCGACCCGCGGACGGGTCCGGTTGTGGCAAGCACCGTACCGTCGCGATCCAAGACACTGAGGGCCGCATCCTGGCTTGCTAGCCAGCGAATTGCTGAAAGGGATACATATCCGTCCGACCCGACGACTACGAGACGTTTGAGACCATGACCAACGCGCGACAGCCGGAAAGAACGGCGATCCGACGCGATCCCATCGTCCAGAATCAGGTGCCCACGATCAACATTGATTCGAATGCCGTAGCCGAAGAGGGTTATAACCCCGTGTCGCGGCACAACTGAATTGTGGGATCGGAAGGGTTGGAGTACGGTTTTCGAAGCTGCCATCGGAGCCTGCTCCTTTGGTGGTTAGGGCTTGTCCGCTGCTGGAACAGTCGACAGGCTCGCTTTATCTCTCTAGACCTTCTCAGATATGACTTTTGCAAAAATGGAGTGTCATCCTGTGGGATGTTGACCGCGTTTGTCCCACGCCTTCTGAAGCGTTCTGGCGCCTACCTTTTTTCCGAAGAGGTTAGCGCTTAAGTCAGAAACTTTCTGAAGAGCCTGTTTCAGAGTGTACCTTTGCCGGATAAAGAGCACTATTTGGTCGCACGCTTGAGCGGCCTCTTTTGGATTAAGCTTCGGTAGACGACCAGGACCGCCCTTCCGTGGAAGTTTCGTCCCTAATTCCTTCATGGCTTTTCTCATCAGAGTTGGCAATTCATCACCCGTTCGTTTCAGGTCTTGTATCGCTTTGGAGAGCTGCTGCTCATCCTTAATCTGACGCTTTTTGGCCAGGTCCTTTCCCCAATTCCGCATTTCTAGGGCCATGCCGAATGTGATGCCGCGCCCAACTCCAATGCTGCGCTCTAAGGAGGCCACCTCCTGCATGAGTTTCTTAGCCTCAGGCTGACTTGCCACCAACCCGAGTCTCTGGAGTTCTTCCAGCCAAGCGTGGTCCAGTCGCTCCTCAATTTCCCGTTTTGTCAGTCGTTTCGGCTTCTTCACCTTCATCGGAAGACAAGGCGCAACAATGAAATGAATTCTTTGTTGCGCCTAATGCGCAATTTTAACACTGTTTGCTTACTAGGCGTAGAAAACAAAACTAGTTGCATCCCCACCTTCACACGATTTAAACCGGAAACCGAGCTGAAGGAAATACACTTGCAACGCAACAGCAATCATGGACCTAGGCGAGCGCAAGAAGCCCGCAACCGTGCTTTGCACACACTGGCTCGGATGCGTAGGACCGGGCAAAGCTTAACAGCAGCTGCGCGGGAGGAGCACATTGACCCACGCACTGTTCGCAAGTACCTCGGAACTGAGTTCAGAACTCGCAAAGGGCAGCACACCCCCACGAAGGCAGACCGTCGAGGCCGCAACATGCTTGTTCCCACTGCTCTCGGAACGAGCCCAGTTGCCGTGCGTGGGTCGAAACAAGCCACCCAGCTTGGCAAGTACATGTCCGCGGTTGGCAAGTACCTGCGGACCGGGGATGCGGAAGCTTTAGCCGAGTTCGAGGGGGAATCCATTGGAGGGCATCCCCTCATCACCGACCCAGAGACTCTCGGTTCCCTGGCTCAGGCCGGAGCCCTTCAGCTCGATGAAATCTATGCCGTGCCGGAGGCATCGTCATGATCGACGAGAACCCAATTCAAACGGCGCGGCGTAGCAATCGACGTTTGGAACAAGGGCGCTGCCTACTGTGTGGACGGACTGGCCTGTTGATCGAGCAAGACCACACCGCCGGTCAGAACCACGATGACTTTCTGAAGGCCCCGCTATGCGTGCCTTGCCATGCCATGGTGACGGATTTTCGGCGTCGCGCAGATGCCGATATGCGGCGACAGCCAGATTCCAAGAAACGAGTGAAGCACGCCCTTAAGGCAACGGCGGTCTTCCTCCACATGCTGGCCGACGCGATGCTGCGATGGGCGGACCTACTTTGAATTCGACTGGAGTAACAACCCGGAGCACAGCTCCGTAAAGGAGAGGAGGGAACTCAATGAGTCTCAAAACAATGTTAGCTAGTCGCAGCACCGGGGAGGCCGGCGAGCTGCTCAACAGTTCCGACATTCCTGCCGGAACGAAAACCGTAACCATCGTGGTCGCCGAAATCCGCGAATCCCCCGAGGGATTCAATGCACCGGCCATCATCGATTTCGAAAAGCCCGTTTTTGGCAAGTCGTCCTGGGCGGTAAACAAGACCAACATGAAAATGTTGATCAAATTGTTCGGCGAAGACGAGACAAAGTTGGTGGGCAAGAAAATCAAACTGGAGGTGATTAAGGTTCGCAACCCGCAAACAGGTGAGCTCGTATTGAGCCTGGCGGTCACGGACAAGCAGTAACGATAATCATGCAAAGCGCACCTGGTCAACGAACTGCCACTTGGCAATCATCCCCAACAAGTATTGGTGGTTCAGTGGCCAGGCTGCGCAATGCCCTGATTCGAGACTGCCGATAATGGCATCCTTACCCATCTACCTGCGCGCCCACACGACCGTGGAAGGGGCGAAGCCCAAAACTGGCAGCAAAAGACGACAGGAGAAATTTGCCCGATACGCCTTGGTGTTCGATACGGAAACCACAACCGACACCACGCAGGCGCTGACCTTCGGGTTCTATCGGTTTTGCGAGCTGCAACCCGACGGCGATTACGTTTGCTTGGAGGAAGGCGCTTTTCATGCCGACGACCTCGATGAGCGCTCCTGGACAATTTTGCGGCGATACGCCCGATCCGAACGCGCAGAGACCGTGGATAGCTGCCCCAAGCGGCTTCGCCTTTACTCGCGATCCGAATTCATCGAGAAGGTGTTCTTCATTGCCTGCAAGGCGGGGGCAGTCGTTGTCGCCTTCAGTTCGCCTTTCGATTTGTCGCATATCGCCGTCGACTACCGCGTCGCGCGGGGCGCCGGTGGTCAGGGCTGGAGCTTCGTTCTATCGCAATACCAGGACCCAAAAACCGGCAGGAAATCGCCGAATAGCTTCCGCCCCCGAATCCAGCTGCGACCGAAGGATTCGAAGGCGGCCTTCATTCGTTTGGCGGGTGGCGACAGCAAGCAGCCATTCCGTGCCGGTCGCTTTCTCGACCTAAAAACACTGGCCTGGGCACTTCGAAATAAAAGCCTTAGCCTCGAAGGCGCTTGCCGTGAGTTCGGGGTGCCCGGCAAGCTCGATCATGCACCTACGGGTGGAGTGACCGAAGAGGAAGTTGAATATTGTCGCCAGGATGTGCGGGCAACGGCAGCGTTGCTGAATACCCTTCAGGCCGAGTTCCGGCGCTATCCCCTAGGGGACCTGCCCTCTGAGCGCCTTTTCTCGGCGGCCTCCATCGGAAAGGCATTTCTCGACACCATGGGAGTCGTTTCGCCTGGGCAGAAGTTCAAGATCGATGACGTTACCCTTGGCAACTGCATGCAGAGCTACTACGGCGGCCTCTGTGAGGTCCGCGTCCGACACGTCCCGGTGCCGGTGGTCTATACCGATTTCACCAGCCAGTACCCCACCGTGAACACGTTGCTGGGCTTGTGGCGGCTGCTGACGGCTGACAAACTAATGGTCCGCGAGGCCACGCGTGAGGTCCGTAACTTACTCGAAGGGATGGACCTGGAACAGCTGCTCAGGCAGAGCACCTGGCCGAAGCTGAATTTCTTCGCCTTGGTGGAACCGCAAGGAGACATCCTGCCCGTTCGTACGGTTTACGGGCCGGAACAATCGGGCGACCAAACCAACATCGGCCGCAACCCGCTTACGTCAAAGAAGGCTCTTTGGTTTGCGGGCCCCGACCTTGTCGCGTCATCGCTTTTGACCGGCAAGCTGCCAAAAATCATTCGAGCCATCCGATTCGAGCCCGTCGCTAGGCAAAAGGGCATGAAATCCGTGCAGTTGGGTTCAGGCTCCATCAACCCCTACTGCGACGACTTCTTTCGCAAGGTGATCGAAGAGCGGAAGCGGAAGAACAAGGCTGATCCGCTGCACTATTTTCTAAAAATCCTTGCCAACGCCGGGTGCTATGGAATCTACGCCGAGGTCAACCGGCAACAGACGGCCAAGAATGATCTCAAGACCGTGCACATCTTTTCGGGCGAGGAGAGAAGAACGTGCCGGTCTCAGACCGTTGAACAGCCGGGTCCGTGGTACTTCCCACCGGTGGCTCTGATCACGGCGGGCGGCCGACTGTTGCTGGCCATGCTGGAAAAGATGGTCACCGACGCAGGCGGGACCTACTTGATGTGTGATACCGATTCGATGGCCATCGTTGCATCGGAGCACGGCGGGTTAGCGCCGTGCAAAGGCGGGTCTTACCGCACGCCGGATGGAGCCGACGCTATTAATGCACTATTGTGGGGCGCGGTTCGGGATATTGTCGACCGGTTTGCAGCGCTCAACCCCTATGACCCCGCAATCGTGCCCGGTTCGATTCTGAACATCGTCGAAGACATCAACTACGACTCGACCGGCAAACAACGGCAGGTATATGGGTACGGCATATCCGCCAAGCGATACGCGCTTTTCACGCGGGAAGCGGAAGGGCTTCAGATTATCAAGGCCAGCGAACACGGGCTTGGCCTTTACTACAGACCCAAGGAAGGCCGCAACGCCAGCTGCGACGTTCCGATCTGGATCAAAGAAGGCTGGCAATGGATTCTGTGTCGCGCACTCGAGCTACCCTGCGACGAGCCCCAGTGGTTCCGCGTGCCGGTCATGAGACGGATCGCGATCAGCACCCCTAACGTCATGGCTGCCCTGCGAAGGCTGAACCGTGATCAGGCCCGACCCTACAACTTCGCGATGTCGCCCGTCTTGGTGAATCTCATGAGCCAGGAGATCACACTGCTCGGGCCGTTCGAGAAAGACCCGGCACGTTGGCGGCGGATGTCCTATGTAAATATTCACGACGGCAACATGCACACGCTCGACCCGCCGACCATACAAGTCTTGCCACAAACGTTCGATATGGTTTTCGCGCAGTACGTTCAACATCCAGAGTCGAAGAGTCTTGCGCCCGACGGCACCCCGTGCAGAGCCGACACCTCTGGTTTGCTCAGGCGCTATCCAGTGACCGCTTCTGGCTTCCGTTTGATTGGCAAAGAAACAGAACGCGGGTGGGAGCAGAGTGAAGATATCAGCACCCTGTTGCCGTCGTTGCTGCATTATGAAGCGCCAGCGGGCACAGCGGGAAGTCGGCTTCGGGAAAAACTTCGGGATACGCCCCTCGACGTTCTGGAAGAAGCAACGGGTCTGAGCCGTCACACGCTGGTGCGGGCACGACGCAAGCAGCGCGTAAACCCGAGATCGCTGCAAGTGCTAAAGGTTAAAGTTGGCAATCTTTCGGTTCGGAAGCGATGACCACGGCTGTTGTAGACATGCTCGTATCCACGATTGCGAACTGCACATCCGGACCCCGTCTTCAACGAGCGGCCAGGCATAACGAGGCTCGGAAAGAACGAAATGAAAGAAGCGTAAACCGGGTTTACGCGTGAACCCTAAAAACAGAGGGTAATGGCTTCTTATTTCAGCAGACTTTGGTGAACGAAAATGCCCTTCAAAAACAAAGCAGACCACGCGGCATACATGCGATGGTACCGCCGCAAGCAAAAGGAAAAGCGGAATTCCGGTTTACAAACCCCGGGGAGACCTGGTGGGGGTGCCGTCGCAATTGGGGGTTCGGTTGCCCCCATTTTCAAAAGGGGCATCACCCGGTTTGTGACCCCTGGGCCTGCCGATAAACCCGACCAGATGCTACCAAACCCTCTAATGCCGCCCGCCACACACACGCGGCGGTCGAAGGTCGGATTCAAAACCGCGCTGGATTTGTTTAGACCCTTTCCCGTGGGGAAGCTCGCTAGCGCGGTGTGTCCGTACTGCCTAGACTCACGCGAGTCATCACCGGGTACGCCGTGCAGTTATTGTGCCGGAAGACGCAGAATGTAAGGCGGAAGGCGATTCGGAACAACCAGCTGATTGGCAAGGAGACCGAGCGCGGCTGGGAGAAGAGTGAGGGACATCAGCACCTTATTGCCGTCGCTGATGCGGTATCAGAATGACAGTGTCGTGGGCGAACAGCTAAGAGAGCGGTTGCTGCATATCCCGCTGAATGTCCTGGAGACCGAAACACGGTTGAGTCGCCATACGATCCTTAGAGCGCGCAGAGGCAAGCGCCTACACCTAAGATCACGCCATCTCCTGATGGCCGCTGTTCGGACCGTGTTAAGACGCAGACGATAAAGTCGGAACGGTATCCGAAGGACTAAACAACACCTCTGTGCAAACCAGGATCTCCCTGTGAGTGCTGAGCGATAGGCGAACCCGCCGCTGCAGACTCTTTCCGGAATCAGATCAGAAAGCACAATTGTCCCTCGTGCTCGGACAATTGTGGTCAACTAAAGTTTTTTCTCAAAACCGCACGCACGGCTCAACCCAATTTGATGAGAGATCCTACCCGAGCACTGGAATCACAAATTTTTATATCTATGGCAACTCGATTGCGGAAACTAGTTTGCGAATTGTCTGATTATAGAAAGGGTAACTTGCATAATGTACAGTCATTCCTGCTTGAAGCCCTCTGCCCGAACAGATCAGTGGATGCAAAATAATCGTGCCCAAGAGAGGATGGAATTCTCGCATTGGAGCCCTTTTTGCAAGGCGATACTTTCCTCAATGCTCCTAGAGCGCATGCGGGCGGCGCACGTTGGACAATACCAAGAACTACCGGGGTTTGTTCTGATTTTGTAACAGAAGGAAGAACACTTATCGGTGACCCGCATAATCGACTACCGTCCGCAGCCGGATAGCGACAAAACTAGTGGCGCTGTAAACATGCTTACCTGACCTATCAAAAGTGTGACCTGGACTACTCACAGATTGTTTGAGAATTAACAAGTTCTGCGCGGTGGAGGGATTCATGGTAACCCCGATGGTATTGCCTACTGCCTCAACCGCCCCTTCCAGCACATCGAGCGGCGACAGGATGCAAATATTTCGCGAGATAATGACCGCTTTGATCTCTTTCGTGATTCTGATCGCGTCTTGTTACATGATGTTGGACACGTATGTGTCCGGCAAGCGAGTGATTGAAAGCCAACAGTCTGATGAGAAAAAGAATATCGCCGAGATTCGCGCCAGACTAGATGCATTCGGACGCCAAAAAGACATTCTTCTTTACGGACTAGGGCTGTTAGGAACGGTAACGGGTTATTACTTGGGCCGCGTACCAGCGGAATTACGCGCAAACACAGCCCAAAATCAAGTAACGACAGCCAACAATACCGCTCTCCAGGCTACAGCCAAGGCCGCAGAGGCAGTAGCCGGAAAAGCGTCGTTAGCGAAAGATACGACCGAAACGTTGAATCAGCTTCTTCCGTTCATCTCACAGGCAACCAGAGATATTGCCAGTCGCGGCGAGGCGACCCCGTCTCGCGGGGACCTTGAGGTGGCTGAGCGAGAAATCGAGTCCCTACTGCGAAGAATCTCAGCATAGCAGCGCCCAGCAGTTGTTTAGAACTTGGAATCGAGTGGAGACATTTATGGCTGCCAAGGGAATCTCACTACACATAGGACTGAATCGTGTGGACCAAACCCAGTACGAGGGGTGGAGCGGCGACTTAAGGGCATGCGAGTCTGACGCGGCTTGCATGCGTGCGATTGCGCAATCGCAGAACTACGTAGCGTCAGAGTCTCTTTTGACGGCTAAGGCCACAGCTAATGCAGTATTTGGCAGTATCAAAAAAGCCGCGGCCGACCTTAAATCCGGTGATTTTTTCCTACTAACCTACTCGGGACACGGCGGTCGAATTCCCGATCCTGAAATCGAAGGCAAGCAAGTTGACACATGGGCACTGTACGATCGGATGATAATCAGCCATGAATTGTATCGCTGTTGGGGCTTATTTCCAGCTGGAGTGCGGATATTCATGCTGTCGGACAGTTGCCACAGTGGTTCCATGGCAAGGACCGCGATGATTAAGTATTTAATGACGATAGCCTCAACACACCAACAGCTAGCCAGGCGCGGTGTCGGTGATCCCATAAATCAGGCGAAGCTACACCAGCTGGAAAGACAGGGAGCGACCCTTGTAGGAGAAGCAGGGATCGATGAGGAATCCCAAAGCCGAGGCATGGATCCGGATCAACTACTCGCGATCTGTGCGGCGCACCACAAAACGTACGATCAGATTTTCCGAAATAACCCGCCAGCTCTAAAGGGCGAGGTTGCGGCATCGGTACTACTAATATCTGGCTGCAAAGACGATCAGACATCAGCAGACGGCACAAAAAACGGCCTTTTTACCGCAGCGGTGTTAGCGGTATGGAAGGGTGGACACTTCTCGGGCAACTATCCAAAATTCCACGAAGACATATTAACGCTGATGCCCGATACTCAACAGCCGGTCTATTTTCCTGTTGGAGCGGATTCGAACGACTGGAACACTAAGATGCCTTTTGTGCCGTAAGAGATTCGTCTGAAGGGTATTGATCGAAGAATCGGAGGATACAGGATGATATTGGACGGATACCAAGTTTATGAGGAGTGCCCGACGCCACCGAAGCCTGATTTGGCCCGCTATGGAGCAATCCGATGTCATCCGGACGACGAATGCGCAAAAAAGTATCCTGGATGCCAGTGTCATGTGTTCTTAAGAACGAAGAAAGATAACTTACTACCAGACGAGGGGTGGCGTTACGGAAGCCCGTTGTTGTCGGAGATTGATATTGCGGACTATGAAATGAAATGTTTTTGCACTGATCCCAATCGCGGAGGCGCCAAATGACAAAAGAAAAAGCTCCAATTAATGATTTTAAAAGCACAGTTCAAGCAGCCGTTCAGCGTGCATTAGGAGCGAGGTCGATTGGGGGTGGGAATGTCACAGCCGGGGTGATGATAGACGCGGGCTCGATCGATCGCGAATTTAAATCAGCGAACGAGCTTCAAGATCTTGCTCGCAAAGTTACTGATGAAATAGCAACTCAGCTGCCAGAGTCAAAATTGACCCCAATCGTCGTAAGAGGCGCGGATCACGTAACAGCAGGATTTCGAATGGATTAGCCCTATGTCGACTGAAGAGGCATTGCGACTTGTCGATGGAACCTATTGTCCGAGTGCACAACCTAGCATTCCCGGCTCTCAGGTTATCGGTGTGGTTTCTGGGACGGCTGATGCCCCGCGCACATCTTTTTTCGATGAGTTCTTGATTCCAACTGACGAGATCTTGAGTTTGGCCGATCCTGTAGACCCGACGGAGGTTTTCCGTTTTGCAGCACCTTGCCAGGGGACAAGGTGTTCTCACTTCGATGGGCATCGATGTCGGCTCGTTAAGCAAATAGTGGAGATTCTTCCAGCGGTCTCTCCCGATGTCATGCCATGCAACTTAAGACCGTCGTGCAGATGGTTTATGCAAGAGGGCAACGATGCATGTAAGCGGTGTCCACAAATTGTGACCGAGTTGTATGCCCCCACACTTGAACAACGTCGGGCCACGAAGCCATGGAGAATTGCGGAACTTGGAGAAAAGAAAAAATGACAAACAATCGTATAGATATCAGCAGTGGAGAACTGGCACTTGAGTTTAAGGACCTCTCTGTGAACAGTGAAGAGCACCTTGCACATCTGTTTGAGGCACTCGCCCCCCATCTAGCGAAAACGCTATTGGAGGCAAAGCAGAAGGGAGCCGCGAAGAAAGACTGGTCTGTGAGCGGAACAGTATCGACCTCCTCGGGCGGCACGACGGCTTCTGCGACGGGAACCGTCAGTGGTAAGAGTACTCCGCGCGATTGGAATGTGAACGTTTCCGGTTCAACGAACGTCGGACCGGCGACTGTGACAGGTACTGTCGGCACGGGATCTCAAGGAGTTTCCGGCAGTGTTGGTGTCAGCGCTCATTTTTGATTCTTTTTCGTTTCGAACTTCGTTCAAACTATCACGGTGATTTCTCACCGATCGGGCTTCTTTGACTCAAAGGGCGCACGCTCGGTAGTGTCTCCTCTAGACAACTACCGGTTCAAGACCGGACGCTGGTTTGGAAGAAGCATGAAGCCATTAGTTTTGGAGCCCTTGCATGGATTTTGCCCGCAGAATAGGCTTCACTTAATTGCTTCCGTCATGATTCTCACCCACAAGTAGACCCCAGAATCCGCGTTTCCTAAAATTTATGCGCATCGAACTCACTTGTGGTGTTGAGGTACTGGACCGCAACACGTTGGGGGGTGCATATTCCCTCCCGTCGTGTTCTAACCCCGTCAAACGCAAGGGGGGTAGTGGGTAGCGCGGCAAAAACGGGGCCACCCCGTAACGTTCGAGTAAACAGCATTAACTGATCAGTAATCGGCGAGCGGCGTGCGCACGTGCGGCGTGCGGATGGACGGCGGGCGGAATTCGATTTAAGCAGAATCTGGTCTTCTCAGAAGACTCGGGTTCTGCGTACCTGCCAGACCTTCCGAGAAGGTCGGCGAAACCCACCCTGACCTTACCAAGAACGTAACGGTCAGGATGGGGCGCACCGGGCCCGTGATGAGATCGCGATATTCTTAGATCGAACCAGCTATGCCTCCGGCACAAGCGCTGCGACTTGTTTGCCACCGAGCGTGCCCGTGACGCTGAAGTTTCCAACCGGGCCGGGGGTCTCAAAGAATCCAGCCACGTGCAGCGTGCCGCCCGCAGTCCCAGAACCGCTGACGTCCAGGTCCGCAGCGATGGAACCGTCGTAGCCCCAGAGGATTGTGCCGTTCACGATCACATCGGTCGCAAATACGCAGTTGGTAAGTGTCGTGGTCGTAATCGTTGTGGGACCGAAGTAGTCGGTATGAAACGTGCCACTCCGCAAGCCGACTCCATCTCCGCCATTGATCAAGCTGCGCTGCAGAGCATCAATCGCGGTCGCGACGGCAACGCTCACCGTTTTCCGCTCGCGAATGCCCGCCTGGTTCGAGCCACTGGGATCGACTGCAGCGGGGCGCGCATCTTTCGCTTGGTACGGAAAGCGCCCCACAGCCGGCCACACCGTTTCCGGAGTGTTGGCGCAGCTGGTATCCCCAGGTTGAAGGCTTTCAATAAAGTTGGTGATCAGCGTGATTCCACAACTGCCGAAATTTGCGGTTTCGTGCCCGGCTTCCTCGACAATCACGTTCGTGCTGTTCGGGAACAGCGCCGCCACCGCAGTGGTCTCTTCGTACGGAACCCGATTGTCGAGGTCTCCATCCAATACCAGCGCTGGTGTATGCGGGAACGTGGTGCCTGGCGGCACGATGGGAGAGGGTGTCGTCGGCTGCTGCCACCAGAGACACTGGGCCCCAAGCGTGCTGAACAAAATGCCGTTGGCGGCCGCCTTCGAGAAGGGCGCAAAGTAATCAGATGGGAGATTTGACACTGCCTGCTTCAGTTGTCGCTGTCGCACCGAAACCGGCTGGGACCAGTCCCAGGGCTCAATGGCATCGATGCATCCAGTCGCGTAGAATGCGCCCGCCGAATTGAACGTTGGGTCTCCGCTGTCTCCGGTCAACGTAAAGAAGCCCTCCGCTCCTAAACGCAGCAGCGGAACCGAATCGCCGTGCTTCAACGCGTCGCCCGCGGCCAATATCTCGCCTGTATTGATAAAGGCACCATTCGGATACGTGACCACAAAGTTGAGCAAAGCATCTTCATCGATGCGAATGTGAACCAGGTTGCCAAACGCATCGTGGCCATCGCCCTCAACCGGGTGATGCCGGATCGTCTCGATGAGTTCGGCGAAAGACTCCTCGGGTTCTTCCTGGTCTTGCGAACACAGTACGGAGCGTAAACAATCTAACGTCACCATTCGCGGATCCGCATGAGTCCGGTACCGGAGACGCCGCAGCTCGTTCCTTTCCGAGGGGCCCCCTGGCGCGTCGAGAACGATTGAGCGCAGATGCTCGCCATAGCGGCTTGCGTAGGCCGTGACATCGAATCCTCCATACGAACTCCCCCAATAATCGACGAGATCGTAGCCCAACGCTGCCCGCACGGCTTCCGTATCGTCAGCGATATCGCCACTGCCGTATAGGCTGGCAGCATTCCCCAGTTGCGCCGTACAATCGATTTCCGACCGAGCAAACCCAGCTGTGCCGTGCTGGAGTTCCTCGCAGTCGATGGTGCCAGAGAGTCCCCGACCTCGATCGTCGATGAGAAGGAGGTCATGAACATCTAAGTCATTCGCCAGCAAAAACTGGTAAGCATCACGAAAGTCCGTCGTGCTGATACCCGGTCCACCTCCGTTTACCAGGATTGCGCTCTGCGCCGGGCCGGGGGCTGTGTGGGGGTACAGCTCGAAATAGATTTGGATCTGAGGACCGTGGGGATGCGCGCGATCGAGCGGCACCGGAACATATCCGCATAGGCTTGCGGTCGGCTCCGGGCATGGAACCGAAATCACGTTCGAAGACTTCGATGGCGCTGAAACGCTGGATGGAGCAAGCGCGAATACCGGGCGAGTCACCCGCAGCTTCGTCCTGCGCACGAGCCTGTTGAGATCCGAAAAACGGTGTGGGGTGATTTGCGCTTGTGCGTAAGAGCTGGCGATCGACAGGATCAGGAAAAGTTTGCACGCCCACTTCATAGGAATCTCCCTTCGATTGTTACTTATCAGGTCCTTAGTGTCGGACTGGACAAAATGCTCCCCTGCCGCATAGAACGCGGTTTAAACGAACATTCCTGGACCTACACACCTGTGGTTGCCCGTTCGAGATAAGAACGCGCAACACCCGATGCTAAAGGCCACACAATTAGCCCGCGTCCTCCTCTTGTAGTGAAGAGAACACGGGCCTGCAAGGCTGTCTTAGTGGCCATCAGGTCGACGGGTTAAATGACGGATCAGGAAGACACCACCAGGCACGATAGCACTAGGCGTCTCCTGGGCGTCGTCGATCGTTGTGGCGATAAGCTGACCGCCTTTCACCGTTGCAGCGGTGATGACGAAGTCGTCGACTGAGTTAGCGGTAATGCCATTCGACGTCGTGGTACTTTTGTGGACAACCCCCGTCCCATCACAGTTGACGGTATACGTCCCTACATTCGTGCCCGTAACGAGTTTTCTTCCTCCAGTCGTCGAAGTTGGGTCAGGCTGGTTAACAATGAAGGTCGCCGTGAAGTTGCCTTTTCCGTCGTAATGTCTTACAGCGAGTGCGACTGCTACGTTGGAGCCATAGGTTGCGACAGTTCCGTAGGTGCCGTTAAGGCTGGCCAGGTTGTAACACTGCGCGTCGTCCTGCGCTACCGACACGCCGACGAAGCCAAGGAAAACCAACGCTATCGGGAGAACTAAGCTTTTCTTGCTGAACATGGTTATTCCCTCCTGATTGTTTTTGGACGCGGGGGTGCTGTTTGGAACTAAATTGATTCTGGGCCGCTGTCTGGGATCGACCCCAACTGATTAAAATTGTCCGAGGAAAGGCCCTTAACTTAACGACCCGTTAGAGCACCTAACTAATGCGGAACAGGATAGTACTCACCGAGGATGGATTGCCCAAATGCGTTGCGCAGTCTGCCATTTGTGGATACCCTTGTCAAGGTCTTATATCGTAGCAGTGTCATCCTGGGAAGGTGTCGTGGCACTAACCCGGCCCGAGTACACTCGCAGGCGGGTAGCCCATGTCTGCGTCTCACAGTACGCGCCAAGTACGAAATGTGAGAATCCTATAAGGGTGCCTCACGTCTCGCGTTTTTCGAGACGTGGGTCTTCGAACTCCCTACCAGGTGAGGGCATAGGAAATGCGCCGTGTCTCGAAAAATGCGAGACCTCGGCACACTCAAGTTGGCGCTTCTGGAGACTTGGGCCAACCGCGAAAAACATAAGTGCGGGCGCCCGACTAATTGTCCGATTCTTGGATCGGGTAAGTGGTCCAGAAAACGCCCCAATTATCCG
>Ga0210410_10001309_pt1 | contig 23699 bp, 44 predicted proteins | sample IncBWC4MmetaG_FD_161058 | JGI IMG/M metagenome (GOLD analysis project Ga0210410, IMG submission 161058) | Forest soil microbial communities from Barre Woods Harvard Forest LTER site, Petersham, Massachusetts, United States - Inc-BW-C-4-M | ecosystem: Environmental > Terrestrial > Soil >... | reverse complement strand
CCCTGTAAATATTTTGTGGAAACTCCTCTTAAATCTTCAGTTAAAAACTCTTCCAACATCCTACAATAGTAATTGATACTTTGGTTGTGAACTTCTTTATTTGTCTTAGAAACGTGGTCAGAAGATTTAAATGTCCCATGTAAAACCTCTCTCTTATTGTAGTAACTCTGATAAGATGGATGCATATCACTGTATACTACAATATCCTTTTTTGTACCAAGATAATTTTCTACATCTTGAGCACTCGTTCTCCCCATATGAGATACAAACAACTCAAGCTTCTTTGTAGTACGAGAAAAAGCTAAAAACACTTTTACATTATAATTATTGTCACCAGGAAGTTTCTTACCTCTTTTTCTTTTGAATTTGGAATCTATACCTCTACGCCCCTTCCATGAAAGTCTGAAAGGTTTTTCATCAAATTCAATTAGATTACTATCTAAATTTACAATATTGTATAAGGCCGTAATTACTTTAGTCCTCCATTCAAATACTGCTTGCTGAGATATAGATAGATTTCTGTTTAGTTCTCTTATCGTAGGAAATTTCTTACCGTTAATCATTAAGTCTAACATCTCCTCAAATTTCTCTAATTTCTTTATACCAGATAGTATCGTCTTTGATTTATAAGTGAATGTTTTATTCGTGGTCTTACACTTATATTTTTGTATGTCTTTATAGCTTCCTTGCTTTATGAAAAGATTAGATTTACAACATGGACATTCTGTTACCTCTCGTGAAATGTTTTTAAAAAGAAGTGTTCTTAATTTATTGAGCAGATATTTTCTTTGCTCCGGTGTGAGCTCTCTGAGAAGTTTATCTAATGATCCTTTGTCCATAAAAACTGATTTAATAAGGTTATATTAATAACGCTTTTTATCGGTTTTTATTGTATATTCACACTAAAACGTCAAAACGGCTAACAGAGCCAAGATCTTTAATAATATTCATCTTCCTGATAATAGTCATTATTTCACTCCAGTCAGAATGATAATTTAATTTCTCCCAGCAGTCAGCACCTAATTCACCATCATCTGATAAACCGACAAAACCTTTACTAAAAGTTGTTCCATCATAAGGGTTACGAACTCTAAACATGAACTTAGCAATTTCTTCATTTCGTTCATCCTGAGTCATTTCATATTCTATAATCATTCTTTTTTATTGTTTATAATACAAAATTCTTTAGGATATTCAGACATTTCAATAATTTTACCATCTTCTGAAATAAAACCTATTTTCCTTGATGAAATACCGATTGGTTTATCAAAAGAAGACATTATTTTTCTTCCAGCTTCTGTTGTGAATTCTACTTTACCTTTGTTCATATCACCATCTTCAATATGAACATAACCAATTACCACATCGTTATATTTAAGTGGTACCATGTCACCAAGACTATTTTGGTATTCTAAAAGAGCTTTATAATAAGCCGTTTTACCAATTTGTCGTCCTCCACCAATGTATAATAGTTCTTCGTTTTCCATATAATTTAATCCTCTATACCAGCATATCGAGTTTTCATGAATGATTGTTTAGTTGTATAAACATCCTCTGAACCACTAGTAAAATGGTGATTCATTTTACCATCTCCATCATCAATCCAATAATAGTTTGGTTTATCAGTTCTTCTAGCAACAGCATAAAACCCATTATTCAAATTAATATAGACTTTTTGCTGAAGAAGCCTTTGTTCATACTCATATTGCTGTATGATGCTTTTACTATTTTCATATTCTTCTAAAGAAATCATATTCGTTTCATATGGTTTTCGTTTGCTTCAACAATAGTTTTAGGGTATACATAACCGTCAAGGTAGAAATCTTTATAGGCATGTTGCATTTGGGCTGCACAGATATGATAAGGAACATTCCCACATCCGGTACCAAGCCCAGGAATAATTATACTATTCAAATTATGCTTCTTAGCTGTTAAAATAATAGATTTCATACAAAGATATACATTGGCTGTATTTCTTATATCTAATGGCACCCTCATAGTAGGTGCCGAAATTAAGTAAGGTATTTTGATATGTCCTGTTTCTACTAACATAGATTGTCCAACAAGAAGCTCACCATCAAATTCTGTCTTTATTTTAAGTTGAACAGTTTCTTGTAAATGCCATCCAAAATATTCTGAAATAAGACGATCTATCCCACCATTCATAATACCAAAACTATTGGCTGGACTAATCATAGCATCAGCTTCTAATTCGAAAGCTGATCCATGTACTACAGAAACATTATCAAATTTCTGGAAGTAGTAGTTCCAGTAATCACATAATTCTTTATTTATATCAGCAAGTATAATCTTCATAAATTAGTCTTTTTTATTTTTTCCAAAAAGTTCTTTGGCTTTTTCGTTACCTGGTTGCTCCAGTACCCATTCAGACCATTCTTCATGTGTGATATCAGCTTGAATAAAATCAGAATTCATATTAACACAACCCATACAATTACAACCACCCTCAACACTACAATATCTAAATGGAAAAGAACATTCATTTATTATTTTACTAACAATTTGTTTTCTTAATGTTTTTTCATCTGGTTCTACTTTGAAGAGTTCATCCAAACTATTATGAACTAAAGATTCTGAATAGGCTTCTTTCTTATTTGTTGTAGTAAGAGTAATAATTGTTTTTCGAATACTATCTTCAATATCTTTTTCTGATAGTATAAAATCTTGTGAGATTATATCTATAGTATAGGATGTTTGTACATTATTATGAGACCATCCAGGAATATGCTTACGAGTAACATTAATTTCATAATCTAAAACAGATTCAAAAATACCAGTCAGTTTTTCTGGATCTAAACCAAGTTTCAACCATTCATCTTTAGTAAGAGAACTTGTAATATTGGCTAAAATATCTTTTTGAAGAATTGGTAGAATGTCGAGCTTTATTTGGTATTTCATTCGAATAAGTTTAATTGATTTTTTATAACTGTACTTTGTATAACCGGAGTCACATTAAGTTTTTCACATTCACTGGGGCACCATTCAAATTTTTTAACATATTCAATTCTACGGCCCTGTTTAGCATACTCCATAAAATCCTTGGTAACGTCTTCATCAGTTTCCGCAAACGGCATAACACAAGCCATTGTGACTTTATCACCACACTTACACATTACAACCTTAACCCGACCATCATCTTGAGCAAGTTCACGTATACTTTTAGTCATAATAATTATGGTAAGAAATTTCGAGGAATTTGAACTGAGGTTTTTGGTGCTGATTTTTGTGTTTGATGAATCATATGATCCTTATAGATTATAACAATTACAAAATGTACCATCAAAAGGAAATACAAACCCAGCAATATTTTCCACCAATGTTTTTTAAAGAAACGCTTTATAGCGTACTTTAATAGATGTTTAGACATATATAATTAAATTAAGAAGGAAGTCAGTTGAGTAATTGGACTTCACAAAGACAAATATAGTAATTATATTAAAAATTATCAAAATGTTTTTGAAAAAATTAGAGTTAATTACTTTTTATATTGTAACTAACCAAGAACCAACATTTTTAAAGGACATTTTCATATAATACTGTAAACCTTCTTCTTTTGTTATAGAAATATCGAAGGTACCATCTAATACTTCATTCTCTTTTTTTGGTTTTGCTAAACCGGCTATCCACTCATCTATCCTTAATGTAAATCTAAAATGTGTATCATCAGAAGTATCCTCCATAATAGTAACATTTGCTACCATAAAATAGGACTCTTCGTACTGGTACTGTTGACCTACTTTAATTTCAGAAAATTTAATTGTTTTGTTCATATTCTTATACTTTTATTTTAAATTTCCTAAGTCTTCTACCATTTGAATCACGTTCAATAGTAACTTGTAATGGTCTCCAATTCAAATGTTTTATTAATCTAAAGTCCATATACCGGTCATTAGATTTAGGTATTTCTGGCCACCACATAATATATTTTAAAAACCAATTTGCTATAAAATTTGAAATCTTACCAGGCTTTATACCTTCCTCTTCCAATACTAACCAAATATTGTTATAATCAACAGCCAAACAATCACCCTTTATATTGTACATAACAACATACCCTTCAGAATCCTTAAAGATAATATTACTTTTATGTTTTCTGTCTACAGATACACTACAAATTTTTGATAATAAAAACATCTCTGCTACTGATGGTTTTACTTCTTTTCTTCGTATAAATTGTAAAATTTTTCTAAACATTTTCTAAAATATCACAAGTGGCCTGTTTAGAAACTATCATTTGTAATTCCGCATTAGTAGCTTCTCTTAAATATTTGAAAGCTGAATTTTTTAGTATTAGGAAATTCGTTGATATAATTTTTTCTTCTGATTCACTTAAAATATCTATTAAACCATCCGAATCTTTAAGAGGTCCCAAATATGTAAATAGCCCACCATCTAAATCTTGATTAGTACAATTAGCCATGAATTTATCACCTGGCTGAATTGTTTCATTTTCTGATACAATGATCACTCTTAAAGGACAATTTATGTTCCATTTATTTGTCTTTGCGACTTCTTCTTCTGTTTCACATATGTTATACATACCTATGTCATTCAGAAATAAAGATCCAACATAATCTTTATAGTCTTTTAGTTCCTCTCTTGGAGTACTTATAAATTTTAATTTTTGCATATAGTTAGATTTACAGTTTCTTCGATAAGTTTTTTAATCTTCTTTTTAGCAGATCTTTTAAGTATCCGATATTCTTCTTCATGTTTACTGGCACACCAGGTATTACTGACAAAATGAACAGTATTGTTTTTTACAACTGTAGCATAAAATTTGAAAGTATGTTCTTTATACTTAACATCTATAGTATATGATGTTTCACTAGAAGAGAACTTTATAGTACCAACATCAATGGTTTCTTGAAATTGTATTTCCATGATATTTATAGTTTAATAGTTTGGATGGATTTAAATAATTCTTCGTCAATCAGTAATAAACGAATCATTGGATTAGTGAGTAGTTTATTATAGATCTCACTATCTTTCTTAGGGTTTTCAAAAGCTGCGATATAAGAAGCAAACCATTTAGCACCATTTGGTTTATCTGTAAAGTTTGAAACTAAGTTTAGCTTATCTAAAAGCTCTTCGTTTGTCGCAAGTGTGTTAAATGGTAAATCAATAGTTCTTTCGGACCTGGCACAGAAATCTAAATCTGAAATCAAATACCTTTTATTTTCTGTGTAATATATAAAATTCCTTTTCATTTTACTTTTTTAAAATTACATTTGATGGACGTTTATTGTTTTATATTTAGTTGTCAACGATTATTTGGCACTACCTGAAGCCTCCAATTGAGGTGCTTCAACATCCTCAGTATAGAGAGCTTAGATTGAATTCCGGTGTTGATGGCCTCCATTTGAGGTGCTTCAACATCATGTTAGTTATAAATGTTTGAATGTCTTTATATCCCATATCATATTGCTTACTTAAAATAGACCACACGTTATCATAGTCAACCTCTAAGTAGATATTTTTGTTATTATACATCACTACAAATCCATCTAAATCTTTAATTATGATATTACCTGGATATTCTTTGTCTAAAGAAACACTCCCTAACTTCGATATCAAAAAATCCTCCGCTGTCATATACTTAATATACTTCCAGTTTACTTGTTTGTAACAAATCAACTGTCACACGACCTCTTAGTGTACCTTTAATCAAAAATGTTGTTGGTGATAATATTTCTGAAAATTCACCTTCCATAGAATGATTTTGTTTATTAGTAACTTCTATCTTTCTACCAGGTTTTAAACAACTTAATATATGGTAGCTTTTTTCAAGAAAATCGGCTTTGGTTTTCTCAGCTTGTTCAAGTTCGTTTTTAAACCCATCTAAAGAATCGTATTGATTATGTTCATGGTTTGCTGATAATTCATTAATTATTTTCTTAAGTTCAAATATATCATCATCCAAGTTGTAGTATATTTCTACAAGATGCGTTTTCTTAGTAAAGAATTTTTTATACATTAACAATGCATTTTCCTTTGTTTCGAAAACATGATCCCATGGTTGATCAGTAGGCATATGGCTATGTTTAAAAGAAGGTATATCATCTTTATGAACAAAAACACCGGCCTTAGTAAGATATGACTGTTGAAATTGACACACCCATCCACTACCAAACCAATTTATATAAATTGAATCTCCGGTTGAATCATTTGTAATCCAAAATGATGTTGCTGAGTTTATCCAATTGTGCTCAGATGAAGCATTAACTAATAATTTCTTAGGTTGTTTCATAGACTTTTTGTTATTTGATTGAGGATGTCTTTTTTAATTGAAAGTAGTGTTTTCAAATTCTTCTCAGGACAAAGCCTTTTATGATACCAGTTAAATTTGTATTCAATACATTCAAACTCATCTGGAATATTTTCATCATAAAGAAAACTATCAAGAACATATTTTATATCTGCACGAGGTATGAAAGAAAGTTTTGTTGAAATATAATCACTTAATTCTCTTTCAATCTCATCTTGTTTCGTCTCAAAAGAGGATACAAATGATTTAAGAAAATGCTTCTGTCCAGCTTTTTTATATGAATGGACAAGCTTCTCCAATAATGGTAAAAGGGTTTCAATATGCTTTTCAATTTTGTATTTCTTATAACATACAAGATGAATAAATGTATATGGTTCCGGATTAGTATAATAGTACTTTAAATATTGAACAACGGTTAAATGAGAATATACACAATTTGTAAGCATTTTAGCAATAAATGGCTCAGATATACCCAAAGATCTAATAGCGTCAATAGCTTTCTGATCTTCATCTGAATTTACAACAAAAACGTTGTCACCAGTTTTCTTATATTCTCTGTAATAATCTTTCCAGTCATTTTCAATAACACCTCCTCGACCACGTTTAGAAAAATCAACACCAATCAATATATTACAATCATAATCTTGAATGCGATAACCAAATGTTGCATCTTTTTCTTTAATAACAAAACCAGGAACTTTAGAGTTAGGATCCTCAGGATCTCTGTAGCCTGTTGGACAAAATCCTGGCTTATCAACTCTGAACCATGTAAGATAACATTTCAAGGTACCGTTATATTTGCTTTTAGAGCCATAGCGTCCAACAACTCTTTCTAACTCAGTTTCTGATACATTAAATTTCTTCATAGCTAAATTTAACCCGAAAATCGTGTTTAAATAAGCATGTTGTACAGACACTTGTGCCCATTGCCCGAATTTTGTATCTTTTATCGTTTCCGCCATAAATGAGTAAAGTTTTAGATATAAAAGGTTGTTATTTTAAACAATTAAATGCTTTTTATACCATTACAAAATCCAATGGATTCAAATTCTAAAGGTTTTGCATATTCGGGTGTATCTTTTATTTTGTTTAAATTATCAAATACTTTGTCCAGATCTTCAGTTGTAAAACCATCAATACCAAATTGCTGTCTTCCTTGTGCATCAAGAATATTGAGTCCCATTTCCATTAGAGGTTTTAGTCTTACAGCTGTCCAATAATCTAATTCTATTGTTACTATCATAAAATTTTATTTAAGTTTCTAAAACTTTATACGTATTTTAGATATAAAAGGTTGCTTATACTAAAATAGCTTCGGGAATACTTATATGTTCATAAGCTGGCACATTAGAATCCATTATACCTTTGATAGCTCCTCCGATATTATTCTTATTACTTATACATATTCTTTGTATTGTAGCCATACATTTGTCAGCTGTATAATTATCAGGTATTCTTATGTACTCACCATAAAACTTGAACAAGTATTCTTCTACGAGTTCTTTGTTAGGATTATCAACCTCTATTCTGATATCACATCTACCATCTCTAATTAATGCTGTATCTAATTTAGCAATATTATTAGTCGTAATAAAAATTATCACATTTTCACATGATATTCCACCACTTAAACAATTTAATAAAGTGTTAAACTCTACATTAATATTATCGGATGTTTTTTCTCGGCCATTATAAGCACAGTCAATGTCTTCTATTGCTAAAACAGAGTTGTTATTTACACTATCCATAAAATTAATAAAAGCAGCATCAGAACTAAAATCGGCGATGTTACAATAACAGAAATCTTTGTTATATTTTTTAGCTATTGCTTGTATAATGGATGACTTACCATTCCCAGGTTTACCATGTAATAAAATACCTATTTTATAGGTGATGGCTCTTTTATTATACCACTCCTTATTTTTAATCCATTGATCTATTTCATCGCATAGAATTTTTTTGTTTTTATTTTCAAAAATCACATTTTCAATATCTTTAAATTCTTTGTCTCGTAATTGTTGAAACTGTAAATTTCTATAAACGAAAACTTTAGTTTTACTTGTTTCTAATAATTTTTGATTATATTCGGTAACCATATTGTGTAACAATTCATTAATATTCTTTTTAGCGAAGATACCATAAATGGAATAGCTGTCTAAATACATATGTTCTAAATAACTAGAACCAGTATTTTGTTGCCGATTTACTGATATGAAAAGAGGTAATCCTTTATACCATATTTTAAACACATCCGGCATAGAAGTATAAACAATTTTACATGTGCGATTAGCATTATCAAGATAATGAAACTCAGCATTTACTTTTCTTAACTTTTTACTATTGTTCTCAATTATCCATCTCGTAAATTCGTAATACAATTCATGTTGCCTTTTATCTATATGTACTTCATAAATTAACAGTCTTGATATTTTATTAAAAATGTACATAGGTACACTTTTTAAATATACCAAAATAGTAGTAATAATTAATACTACAGCACCACCTTGAGCGAATTGATTATTATGTAATTGTTCTTTTACGAATTGATATAATGTTTCTAACATATTAGTGAGAGATTGATGTTTAAATAACTCTGTGATGATTATTATTTTCTACTGTTTCTATCCAACCCTTCTCTTCGAAATATTTAAAGAAATTAGAAGATATACCAAACTCCGGTTTTGCTCTATGTTCCTCCCTGGCAATGTTAAGAATATCATCAAAGGAATTTATTGTTACTGGCTCAGTATAGCGACCAGAGGCGATCATCTCATCTAATTTGTCTGTTTCTTGTAGATACAAATATTCAGCCTTTGCAAAACCGGGAATACGATATGCAACACCACCATTGAGTTTTGTTTTTACTGATCCAATATTAGTAATATTCACAACAAAACCTTTATCAAGAAGATCCATAATAATTTCAGGAACGTTTGGATAACCAATTAGTACATATTTCTTATCGTTGTACTCTATCAAATGAGTAGGAGTAGCTATAATAATTATTACTGTTGGATACAATTCAGTCTGCTGAATTCTAATCTCATTATATCCTTTAGCGATTTCTTCGAGTTCTTTTTCCATAATTTTAGTCTTTTATAATATCACTAATCTGATTTGCTTTTCTAATTTTATATGTGTATTTACAATCCAAACATCTTACATGGAGACTAGAAGGATCACCAGGTTCCAAGGCACCATCGTTTATATCAAAAACACCATCATTCAAATGCCAGGTAATTGTATGACCTGTCCAAACTTCAATGAATGATATTCGTTTAGATTTACATTTGGAACATTTCTTAATTTTAGATTTGTGAATGTTTTCAGTCATGCAAATCTGTTTGAAGGTAATCTATATCAATTAATTTTTTACAACTAAGACATTGTGCATACTTGTCTACATTATCAGTTCCATGTCTTTCATTAGTAATAATTTTACCGTTAAAAGTCATTTCAAATTGATGATAACCACCAAGTATTACCATATACACAAAGCCTTTTTTGCTTTTACAGTGAGGACATTGTCTATGTTTTCTATTTTTAGTCATACTGGTTAAAATGAAAATTCAGGAAACTCTCTAGTATTATCAATACAAAGTTCGAACAATTTATCATCCAAGTACTCTTGTAATTGATCCGGTATCTTAGCAAAACGACCACCCTGGCCTATCCTGAAGTTACCTATTTTTATTGCTTTGAACTTAACCAAATCTTTCCTAATCTGAGCTATCTCATGATCAATGACAGCTTTGAATAGATCTAATTCAGTAGTCTTCCAATTTACTCCATAAGCTGACATAGTACTGATCGGATAAGCATTATTCAATCCTCTTATAACAGCGGAGGTTGGGTTATGAAGACTTCCGAAATGAATAGGTTTAGTTGTAGTTACTTTATACTTTTTATAATACCAACCATTTTTATCGACATTCTCAGTATCTGAATTAGGTTTAGATGTTCTATGATTATTATCGGTGAAAATATACATATAGTCTTTATCAGCCTCTACTGAGGCTCTTGTATATTTTTCATTGGATATAATTACCGGAATCATTTACAATGAGTTTTACTATGATATACTAAAACTTTAAGTGTCTTTTAGATATAACGACAAATATACAAAAATGTTACAAAAAAGCAAAGATTAAATCAAAAATATGTAGTTCTTGTACAGCTTAACTTTTTTCATGCACAAATGTTGTGCATGTTTCATTACGGTTGCACAAAATATTCGATTTATTGTGCAACATTTAAATAGTAAAGGCATTTATATTTAGATTCTATAATTGAAGCAAATTCGGCAGGTTCCGTGTTTTTATCTATTTGAGCTAGCATTTTGATACTAGCTTTCTTTATCTTATTCATAGTTGAGGATTCTGGATTCAAGCTAAATTTCTCAAAATCATCATCTGGTGTGGAATATCCTTTATCTAAATTCTTACTAAATACAGGATAGAAATATTCAAAACTATAATTCTCTTGATATTCATAAAATCTTGCACCTACTATATCTGTTTGTATCATATCATAAAATTTATACCAAAATGATTCTAAAAATGTATCAGCTAGTAAATCCCATTTCAGTTTAAATGGTACAATGACTAATTTATTAAAATCATTATATGACCAATCTTTGAATGCATATAGTTCTATTTGTGAAATAAAGTCCATTGTCATATCAACAGCTAAATCGTTTAGATTCATATTTAATCTTCGGCCTTCAAATTTGTATTTTGTAATATACTCCTGGGTAGTCATGATTATTTTGATTATAATTCTGTAATTACTTTTGTTCGATTGTCTTCAATACCATATTTATCAATGAAATCCATGGTATGAGTTTTATAAGCATTATTTATTTCATCATCTGTAGCAACTACGAAATCTTCATAAGGCCTACTCATGCAACCTTTCCTACCCTCAATATCACTGCCTGTAACTACACACATTGCATTATTCCATAGTTCCATGATTCGATAAACTTCAATCCTCCTGGTAGTTCGCTTGAAATAAGCATCTGTAGTCAAATCTTGAACAAGTCTTACAAATTTTATATTTGTAAAATCACTATTTTTTGTTAGTGGTATCATCTCTTAATTGGTTTGATATATCATATAAATCACTATGAGAATTGTCTAAATTATCTACACCCATAGAAGATGGTGACTTTTCAGCTTGTTTGAGTAAGTTGTTAACAGAATCACTTTTTATTAATTCTTCGTAAAGATTAATCTTTAATATGGCTGCTACTAATGGATTATTCTCTGCTTTATAGAGATATGGTTTCATAACCCGGTCAAAGTGCTCCAAGCAAACATACTGACTAAGTTGATGTCTATCTTGTTCTTCATCTAGGAGAATAACCTCAGCGATCTTTTTTACTGCCAACCTACCACAAAAGCAATACTCACCTAAACAATATTCTGAAATCTTATCCATGAGTAATAGTTCATATATTTCTATTTTAAATCGTTAACAAAGGTATCTACATCATTACCTCTCTCAGTAATAAATGAATTAATAAGAGTAGTGAATGTATTAATATCATTATTGAATATTTTATTTTTAAGAATGATTTTTTCCTGCATCTCTTTCTCTAAATCTTCTTCCCAAGTTTCAGGTTTCAATGTGAAGAATTTAATATATGATAAAAATTCTACTAAGAAACAATGATTATACATTTTTTCTTCTTTAAGAGATGAATGACATCCCATTGGTTTAGTATCATGAGAAGCAGAATAATTCAACCATTCTTTCCTTTCTTCTCTATCATCTTTATGAAAACTTATATCAACATAATCTATATGATATAAGTTTGAGCCTTTGAAATCAACACAAAATATCTTATCGCCTTTTTGTAAATCTATTAAACGATTTTTCCCTTTTGAGATTGTGCTTACTTCTTTCAAAGTATCAAGTGTGCTTATTCGATCATCTATCAAATCTTTTAATCTAATAAGCTCAGTTTTATTTAATTTATCTATTTCCATTTTCTTTCTTTTTTTTACAATTTCTTAGTTAAATAAGCTTTATATTTTGAAAATTTACCCATGAGGAATAATAGCTTTGCGTTTAGGTAACTGACAATTTAACTTCAAAGCAATCTCTGATGCTTTTTCAGGAACAATAATTTTACCATTCACAATATAAGGCCAGTAATCAATTAATGTCCATGGACCCATAAAAGATTCTTTTCTTTCAGGACCTTTTTTACCTATAAGTATTGGTTCTTCCATTTTACTTTTTTATCGTTTTTACTACTTCGGAATTGTTAGAAGAATTATCATCACTGCTAGATGTAATTTTATCAATAAAGTCTTCACAAATCTCTATTGTTTCAAAATAGGCCATCTCACCAATGTATTTAACAGAATTTTTGAAACCAAGTTTGTTTATTTTCTCTTTGAAGAATTTAGTGATACAATGTATTGTATCATACATATAAAATTTTCTTAGAGTAACCTTACCATCTTCTGGTATAAATTCAACAATATACCCTAAACTTATGAAATAACCGTTCTTATCTTTATTGATATTGTAATTCATATGCTTTATTTAGTGATGGACTCTTTCTTCGTTACTAACTTATACTGTTTTGTTAAATCTCTTTCATGATATTCATTATTAGAAATTCCTTTATCGTTTAAGTATTTGATATGCCCTTCCATCTGACCAAATGTATCAGTAAGTTTACTATAAATGATTTTTTCAGGTTCCGTCAATTTATTTAAATCGAAACTACGATATGAATCTTTTAATACAGAGCTGTAAAGCTGTCTAACATCAAACAATATATGTACATGAACAGAGTATTCAATTTCAATCGGTGTTGCATAATCATGATTCGTATACCATAAAGTAGTTTCAGCATCTAATTTAAAAGCCCAGTTAAACTTACGACCTTTCTTATCAATAACCCAATCACCTTCTTCGTATTTTTTCATAGGAAACTATTTAGAAATCAATTTAATAATCATACATTGTTTTTCTGGATGATAACCAATAGTTGTTGTTATATACAAAAGTTCGTTATAACCAACATCATTTAAAGACCATATACCAATAACACCTGGCTGATCCGGATTATTTTTTCTATATAATATAAACTCATCTTCTTTAATTCTACTATCAGCAATTATAGTCATTCCAGATATTGTACCAGAATCTTTAAATATTATTTCTTCATCTCTTCTGATTTTATTATTTAACTTATTTGAATAAAAATATGGGTTTATGTTTTTATACTTCAACCACTTAGGATTTATCAAAATACCGTTTGATGGACCTATTCTTCCTTCAGTAGCAAGATAATTACTGCACGTATTTATTTTTGTTGATAATTTTCTGGATAATAATTGAAAATAATTTCGTAAACCATCTGTAGGTTCAAACCTACAAAAATTAGAATCCAAATCAAAAATAGTAGTTTCTCCATTAATATATGGACAAGAAGATCTATTGAGATAAGCTTGCTCTCTGATAGTATTAATAAAGTCACCTGTAATAAATTTTCTAGCATGTTCTAAATTTTCGAATTTTTCTAAATCCAGAATTAATCTTTTACATGATACATTTGGTGCAATAATATGTGTATCTGGGTCCATATTAATTGGTTGTTCAGTGTCATATTGGAAATCCACATATACTAAATCTAATACAGCCTTGTTGGATTCTTTTAATGTAATTAATTTTGATAATTCTTGTAATAACTCTTTCATAAAATAATGTTTTTCTTTTTTTATCAGAAACATTAATGAAGTATCGATGAATTCTTGCATGAAAATATCATTTTTCTTACAAAAATCTTTAACATCGGAATGCACCTTTGAATCTGTCTTGAAGACCTTCATTATTTATATGAGAAGTTTATTAAAAGTTTAACTTTTATTTAAAATATTTTCTATAAACCTATTTTAACAATTTTTTATTGTCAAAAAGGTTAACCTTTATATCAGCGATTTATAAGAATGGTAGATCCATTTTACTATAAAATAGAATGGTATCAAACCAAGGAAGAAATCTTTTTTACGGATAATAAGACCAAGCAGAAATCCTATAAAGAATATGATATAGTAGAAATAAGATAATACGATAATGTAATTGATCATAGTTTTAATATTTAGAAGTTGTATCTTCGTTTTTATTACCGTTTTTCTTTTTAAGATATATGTACCTTTTTTCAAAAATACTCATGAAAGCCTCTGTTATAACTACAATACCTTTAACAATAATATAAAGTGCTATAAGGACAAAAACACCAAAAAGGAACATTTCCTCACCGGTTGTTAACTTTTTAAGAATTAGTTCAATCATAATATTTTTAATTTATTTTTAAGATAAAAGGAATAAGTGTTTCCTGCTTAAACTCTTCATATTCTGTATCTATGAATACAGTATTACCACCAATGAAAGTAACTGTATGACTAAAGCCCCATATAACAGTTCTTATTTCACTGACAATACCAAAACGATCAAGAGGACATCTTACAATCATACCAATTTCAATGTCTTTTATTGATGCATCCTCAACAAGAACTTTATCTTTCATCAAACGCATCAATGTAGCATGAGGCTCTTCATCATATTTATTTAGAAAAGATAAAGCAGCCTGATTGAATCTAATATCTGGATTATTATCAAGATACTCAGTAATAATTCGAAGTATAGCTTTATTAGCTAATATTTTCAGGTTCTGCATATTTAAGTAGAGTTAAACTGTCTAAGGGCATTACAAATTTTCTATACATTAACTCATCAGCAATAAATTCTTTATTGTTTATTATAGCTGATGGGACACCTCGATCACTATAGAATGCTTTAATACGAAATATTCCTCTATCACCATGCTCTAAACGTACAACAGATGATACTATCATCTCACCTTCAGGATTTTCAACAAAATTATCTAGCATTTCATCTAAAGTAGGCATTTCAATAATATTATAAATACTGTTTAGAGTCTTAAACGTAGTTTCATCAATGATTTCTGTTACAGTTGATGTACTGAAAAAATAACCTATACAGAATCTTTCTCCGATTACCGGATGTCCTACATATAAACCATATCTTTCATAATCTACTGGTATATTATTAGGATGTATTGCGTTATCAACTTCTACTAGTTTTACTAATTTTATTATTTTCATTTAATTCAAATTAAGGGTAGTATTATAAGTTAACATTTTATTAAATGATATCTTAGTTATTTGATTTAATGTTATATCAAAAGGATCCAGAAATATCTCAGCTATACCAATGATATCACCAAGATCATAGTATAAATTATATCCTACCACTTCTTCATATCCCTCATAATCTTCTTCTCTAAATAAATCTCCACAAATGAAAATACCACCAACAAATGGTACATCGTTTTCAAGAGGATCGTAATCAATTGGTTCTACAGTCACTGGCGATTTACTTATATTTTATCCTCTCTTTACAAAGGTAATAATAATTTGGTTTATATGAAAACTTTTCAGTGAGTTTTTAACGTAAAGGTTGAGTTATTCGTTCAATTGTTCTTTCTGTTACATTATACTGAACTGAAAGTATAAATATAGAGAATCCAAATTCTTTGAATTTATATTTGATTTCATCTCTTTGAATATTTGTAAGTTTAGCTAAAGGATTATCTTCACCTTTATTCTTATCCTTCATGGCAGCTGCTTTTTTAGCTTTATTCTCAGCAGTTAACACAGCACCAAACATAGGATTATTCTTACCCTTCTTTCTCTTTGATTTAAGTTTTTTTGTTTTTTTACTATCTTTCTTACCAAGATTATTTTCGCTAATCTTTTTCTTTGCTTCTTCGGTATGTGGTTTATTATGTGCCAAAGTATGTAATTTTAGATTTTAACAAATTATTTATTCATTATCCGATGAATAAATATCATCTGGTTCAATATTAGTAGGTGGTTCTTTATCTTTGTTTTTCTTATCCTCTTTTTCTTTGTCTAGATTCCACTCAATGACATCACCTGGGCTATATACGTCCTTCTCCTTACCTGTTCCAGGCCTGTAAACGTTATCTTCTTCAGGTTTAGTTTCCTCTTCCTTCTTCTCTTCTTCAGGTTTATCTTCCTTTTTAGGAGTTTTATTTTGTGGTTGAGGTTCATTAGCTCCTACTATCTTAATGAATAAATAAAGGTCAAAAGTGGTTTGCCCGTCGATATTATTGTAGAATGTCTTACCTAGATGTTGACCAAGAACGGATCTCATTACAGTATATGTACCAAGAATTTTACCTTCAGTAACTATTCTGACTTGGTTAGATTTTTTTCCGTAAGCTCCAAGAAGTGCTATATAATGATTTTTTGAATTTGATTTCAAAAATGTAATACGTATAAGAGATTTATTCTTTTCATCCAAATTGACATTATCAAAAGGCTTTCTTAAATCTAATTCAGAACTAGTTTCTTCTATCTGTACAACTGGTACAGATTTACCATCTTGATCAAGATCTATTTCAGATTTTCTTTGAATTTGTTGTTTTTGTACAAGTGTTAATTGGTTTCGACGGATCTCATCAAAATCAGCAGATTTTATTATTCCACCAACCATCCCACGATCAATTTTTTTATATCCGGCTGGGGCCATTCTGAAGAAACTGCCAACGAAACTCATCGATAATATTCTATCACATCTAAATAATCTCCATTCTTTTTCAACATTCGACATTTTGGATATAGAAAATCCTCGTAAATGATATCCCCTCAAAAGTAACTTGCCTGAGGCTGATTTTCCAATACAAACAGGGTAAATTATTCTACTATGACCCATAGTAAAATCATCTTTTTCTCCACGATAGTTCAACAAAAGGCAAAATCCATAAGATATTGCTAAAATCATTAAGTCTTGACTAAATGGATATTCTTTATTAGGTTCAAATTTAGAAAAGATTGGATTAGAAAATTTTTTTAGAGAAAATCTTGGAACAAATTCTTCAGATTCATTAAGAAATGGATTAGCAAAATAATTTGCTTTTACAACATATTCTACAGCTTGATTTGGATTTGCTGAATATTCAGACATCATAGACTCTCGGAGATTATTAAAATCTTGATAAACGTTTCTTTTTTTAGCCTCAAGAATTTTAGGCATATTTTTCAAACGTGCAAGGTTAAGACTTCTATTTATGTTACTATTCATCATAAGTTATACAGTATATATCGAAAAAAGTCCTTTTGAAATAAAAGTATTTTACTATATAGGATATGGAAGATTTATGTCACCGTTGTATAATACCAGATGAGAAAATTCGACATTTTTTAATGAGTCTATTGAAATATGAACCCTATTTGTCATTGGAAAAATTTCGTTTTGTACAAACGGATATTGTCTATGGTATAATACGGCATGGCAGTCTCACACAATACGCAGTAGCATTAAATATGAAGTATGCTCAAAAAATAGAACTTAAAAAACAAACAATAGAAATTAAAGAGTTGGTTAAAGTTATTAATGAAAATAATGGTATTGTAGTTAATTTAACTTCTTATGATCTGTACTGGAGTAATGATATGTTACGATTTGTAGATTTATATTTTCAATTATATTAAGACATCTTTATACTTCGCTTAACATCATCCAAAGTAGTTGTTCAGAATCTGTAAGATCCGAAAATGGTGCTGGTACAGTCTTCATAGGCATTATCTCAGCCTTTACCTCCTTCAAGCATTTAATCAAAGGTGATTCTTTACCAGAATCCATTAAAGATTCAAGCATATTATGTTTAACAAAATGTCCGCCAGCTAAACCATTATGATTTCTACATACACCTTTTTTATCTGTTTCATAAGATAACCTGCAAGCAGCAGTCTTTAAAGATTTAGGGGCAATTACTCTAATATTAGTAGATACTTTTTCAAAAATTTCTTTTCGTAAAACAGTACTGAACATAACTAAGTCTATTATATGACCGTGTAGGGATTGCTGCGAAAAACTTTCTATTGCTATTATTTTATCATTTTCACCACAGACTTTAATTATATCTTCGATAATCAATTGAGCTGTTTTAGTATAGTCTTGTAGTTTATAAATTTCTTGTATTGAGTAATCCTCATTACTTCTATGATTCACATCAACATATTTAACGAAAGTCTCAGTTAACTTTCTCCATTTATGTACTTTGCTATTTGTTGTGTAATTAAAATATAATATCTTTTTTTCTGGTGTCATTATACACATTGCTGTAGAACTTAGAGATGGGTCAATACCGATATAAAACATTAAATTAGAATTCGTTTCAGTTATATATGACTTGGTACTTATCTCAACAAAACTTTCATCTATTTTTTGAATATAAAAAGAAACACAAAATTATTATGAGTAAAATAACCTATAAAGATTGGTTCTACTTCATAAGTTGGTGCAGATTATATATAATAAAATGATTATTAGGTATTTAATTTCATCTAAACAGATAGCTATTGTGTAGCATTTGCACCAATTTATGAAATAGAGCCTAAAGATTTAAATGATTATCAAATTAATCACACAATGTTAATGGTTGCTAGTATTAGTTTACCTGGAGGAGTAAATACTGAAAAATATTCTTATTTAATGCAAGAAATGGTTAAACAAGTATTGTTTTACAAATTTCCAGAAAATCTATCCTTAGATACTGAAATGACACAATCAGACTTTCTTCTTTCTTGGAATACATTAACGGATATAACTCTTTCTATCTTTACAAAGAAGGAAACTACCAAAGATTCTGATATATAAATTACAAAGTTAAAATATAAACTGATGTCAAAGATTATTGAATTAAATGAATTAAACATAAAAAATTTCATATCCATATTGAGGGATGATGATATTATTGTTTATGAAAATATTCAAGGATCTAAGATACTTGTAAACTGGGATGGTTTTGAATTCAAGATAAGACCGAAGAACATAGCCCAGGAGACACTTAACCCTATAGATTTAGCTGTACAGAAATTCTATAAGTTTGCTTTTGATTATTTTAATAACCTTGATATAAGAGTTAAGAAGTTATTGAATAAAAAATACTGGTATGTATTTGAATATTTTTATGATGAAACAGTATATCAACAACAACCAAAGAATAATCTTGTTCTTACCGGTATCATAAAAGGCACCAAGTATACTACAAATCCTAAAGAGATCACAGAGTTTGCTAATTTACTTGAAGTTGATCCACAACCTATAATATTTTGGGGTAAACTAAATACTGAGCAGATAGAACTTATAGCTTATTTCCTAAAAACAGCTCAAGAAGACTTAGAGTATGTTTTTGGTGAAAAGAATTTTGCATTCTTCTTTTATAAAATACTTAATCCACAATTAAGAAACTCTTTCCTTATGAAAGATGGCTTTTTACAAAACATGGATAAGGTAATCATTAAAAATCTAAAAGATGAAATAAGCCTAGCTGTATTAAATCCTTTTTACCAAAAGACTGCACCCTATGATTCAGAACATGTAGAGGTTTATAGTTTGATATTGTTAAATTTCTTAGAATTCCTACAGACCATGGATATCACTAAAATGAAAGTAGCTGGTGAGAACAAATATGAAATATACATTGATTTGATTAGTCAGCTTTTCAATTTATATGTTGAACGTAGAGGTGAATCTCTGGAGCTTTTCAAATTTGATGTTCCTGCATACTTCAACGAAGATAAGTTTAAGATAAATCCAGAGATGATTAACAACCCTAAAACACTTGAGCTTATAAAATCTTCTGAAAAAATAGAATACATATTTAAGATTATACTTGGTTCCTTAAGAAAGAAGAAAAATAAAACATTTGGTGTATTCAACGAAACTACATTAGATTTCTTTAATCATTATGTGGATCAGATAGATTACTTCCTAGATAAACAATTAAGAATATCTCAGGATGTTCTTACAAATAAAACAGATGTATTAAATTTTAAACAATTCATGGAACTTCCATCTAATCAAGATGCTTCTGGTAAAGTTTATCCAGATCTGTTTGACACTACAGATAAAATTGGTTTAGATAAGAAGAAAAAAGGTGCTTCGTTATCAACAAAAAATACATTCTTTAAATAACTCTACTTGTAGCGATTAAATCTGCACCGGCCTCAACAAGTTTTTCAGCCCAGGATCTATTGTATATTTTACCAGAAGCTTTAATTTCAATATTCTTTGGTAATTTATTTTTTAATTCCGTTACATTTTCAACTGTAGCAACTTGTTCTATCATACCAGTTGATGTCATGATACCTTTAAAGCCAGCATCCTTTGTAATTTTAATAATACCTTCGATAGGTATAGCTGCACCAATCTCTATAATCAATCTTGTCCATACTCCTTTACAGTGACAGTAAAAAGTAAGTTCTCTTAAATTTTGTATAAGTTTATCAGTACTATCAAAATCACCATAATTCAATACCCATTCTATTTCATCAGCACCATCTTCGATTGCTTGAACTGCTTGTTTAAACCAATAATCAAAATCTCCTTTACCATCAGGTAAACCTACAATTGATATAATAGGAAGTCTTTTCATTGTGATATCCTTGAGCATAGGTACAAAATTAGGTAGAACGCCAATAGCTCTATAACCATTATCTATAGCTAACTTATACAAATTCTGTAATTCGTGCTGAGTAATTTCGTATTGAAGGTTATATAAATCTATTTTAGGGGCTAATGTCATTTTGTTTTCAATATTTTCTTAAGATTATTATCTTCTGTTTTCACTATTATAAAATCTTTGTCTGGATCGAAACTGGAGTCATATTTTTTTATTTCCTCAGCTAGTTGATACCAAATGTTTGTATGTATATCTTTTCTTGTGTATATTTTATTTACAAAGGTGTCTGATAAGTCAGTATATTTATAAAAGAAACCTTCCAAAAAAGCATTGAAGCCGTCTTGTGTTCCCTGGCCATCTTTCTCAATCTTCACATAAATACCCGGTCTTGTTTGAATAAAATCCATAATTACATTATTAAATTTTATGTCTTGCTACTGACAATGATCCTATAATGTATATATTGGAATTAGTACTAAACAAAAAAAGGGGTCAACGACCCACTTTTTTTAACAAACTAAAAAATGAAGATTTTAATCGTACATCGTTCTTGAATCGATCATATTAAATTTTGGTGTGAGCTTTTCTGTCAACATCAAACGAGATTGTCTTATTTGAGATTTTATTGTACTTAAAGGAACTACTACGGCAATATTCTGCATTTTATTAATAGGAACCCTGATCCATTTCTGTTTTCCTTGCATTCTAATATCATGTTTAGAACTTTCAATATTTTGTTCTTCCCACTTATCCATTCTCTCTTGATTCCATTCCATAATCATAGTATCCTCATCACACTGTTTTACCATACACTCGGTAAAAGTATAATTGTTATAATCAAACTTAATATATTGTTCAAGAGTTTGTTTTGTTTCTGAAGCATCTTTAAAAAATGGTAGTAAATTTTGTTGATAAAAATCGGCTATATCCTGATAAGCCATATTTTTGAATTGTCTCATTGTAATGACTTCAGCATTTCTTGTAGGAAGTCCTTTAATAGCCTCTTTAACCAACTCTACCTTTTCGATGGTATTATGTTCCTTAATTCTATTATCTGTTGGATTATCAGCTATTAAAGCATCATTATGCTTATACACATCAGAGATTGAATCAGCATCTATTGGACTAAATCTGCCTCTCTTTTCCAAACGCTGAAGCATCATGTTACGAGCTATTGTAAATAGCCAGGTGGAATAGTTTGATTTTTGTGAGATGTAACCATCGATATCTTTAATACTCTTCAAAAAAGCATCACAAGCAATATCCTTGGCTTCTTCTTCATCCCGAACCATATTGTTCAGGAAAGACTTTAATTTTGGAAAATATTTTTTATAAGTGAGGTTGAAATTTTCTCCTGTTCTTTCTTCGAACTTGAGAGCGATTTGGTTGTGATCATTTAGATTCATACATATGGGTTTTTGGGGTTCTTCACCGTAATTTATATCTGACATATGTAAAAAAGTTTTTGAAAACTTAGAAATTTTTTTCGGAAACAGTCTTGATATAAATTCGTGCACCATAATGATATATAGATTTATTAATATTATATTACAATAATAATTATAAATTTTAATTTTATTACTATGAATGATTTTGTGAATAAGAAGTTTGATGTTTCTCTTACTGGTGAAGAGATTTTATTCTTTGAATACTTAATGCTTGATAAACTCTCTACACTCAGGAATAAAGGGGACTCTAGAAAAATTTATGATAGGATTTTTGACAAGTTTTTATTAATTAAAACTAAGAATAAATTTTTTGAAAAAATTTCTATTAGTGGCTATCAAAAATTGTTTGATACAAAAACTAATAATAGTAATCCCAATATAAACTCTAGTATTAAAGAATCCACGGAAGATATATACAGTGTAAAAACTAATTCAAACGATATGTTTCAAAGAAGAGAAGTATTATCTTTTTCAGATTTTGTTAAAATTTCAGAAAATAATATCTCACCAATAGATGATAATATTAAAACGGCTGCTAAGAGAGAAGACGGTGATGTTAATTATGACAGAAAGAATATTGATATGTTAATAGATATGGATACTTCTATATTGATGTCTAACGGTCAGAATCACGAACCTGCTCCAGATGATATACAGAAACCAGATGTTAAAGAGGCTGATGATATGAATAAAGAAGCTGAAAAACTCAACAAAGAAGGAAATGATATTTTCCAGGAAGACGGTGAGAAAAGTGTTGATGAATTCAATACTAAGAAGAAATAATAAAAAGGCTCCTTTAGGAGCCTTTTTTCGTTAATATTGATTCTGTTTTACTGTTAGGCCACATCTTTTACAAATACTGTGTTTGTATGTTTTTGTTACCTCTTCTGTAGGAATATCAGAAGGATCCATACGTTGATGCCAGTTTAACTGATTATAATCAGATGCAGCTGTAATAGCTGTTTTATAATCTTCAGCATTTACAGGTATTTTTTCAGTATCATAAATATGATCAAATGAGTGACCTGTAATATACCCGACTAGACCATGACATTTTTGTTGTTTTTCCATATATTATTTTAGTTTTGAAGCTTGAAATCTATCGGTGTTTCCGGCCTCCAATTGAGATGCTTCAACATCGCTGGTAGCTAAATATAAAGACTGGGTACAAGGTGTTTCCGGCCTCCAATTGAGGTGCTTCAACATCAAATACCGATTTGTGTATGCTTTTGAATTTGGTGTTTCCGGCCTCCAATTGAGGTGCTTCAACATCATCTGCATTCTGGATAATGTAATTTATGGGGTGTTTCCGGCCTCCAATTGAGGTGCTTCAACATCATGTTAGTTATAAACTCCTTTATTTCAGTATAATCCATACAATATTGTTTCTCTAAAACTGACCATATGTGATCATAATCAACAG
>Ga0210410_10001308_pt1 | contig 23701 bp, 23 predicted proteins | sample IncBWC4MmetaG_FD_161058 | JGI IMG/M metagenome (GOLD analysis project Ga0210410, IMG submission 161058) | Forest soil microbial communities from Barre Woods Harvard Forest LTER site, Petersham, Massachusetts, United States - Inc-BW-C-4-M | ecosystem: Environmental > Terrestrial > Soil >... | reverse complement strand
TTCTCCCAATTCGCCTGTGCCGCCTTGTTCTTGGACAGCTCTTTCTTCAAAAAGGGCGGCGGATCAATCGTACGCGACTCCTCATCTCGCGCCATCACGACTGAAACCGTGTCCCCGGCCCTCACTCCAGCGCCATCGCGAATGGTTTTGTTCACGACCATACGGTGACATCCGCCCATCGGCATCAGTGACGAACGGAAAGGGAAGCCATTGATCGTCCCGCGTACCGGGACGCGTGCGCGAGTGCCGAACGCCTTCTCCACGTCGAAGGGAGCACTCAGCGCCGCCACCTCGCCCGAGGTCACTCCTTCCAACTTCACTTTGAACTTAAGCTCTTTCATCTGTCACGGCGCTTTAAGACGCCTCTCAAAAATTAGCGAGTGAGTTTATGCTACGCTCAACCCGTTGCCAATGACTGCGTTCCCCAATCCCCTTGTGCATGGCAAGATCTCCGAACCGCAACTCGTTACCATCCCGGCCGGTTGGTTTCTGATGGGATCGGAAAACGGGCAGGACAACGAGCGTCCCATTCATCACGTCTGGATTGACGCCTTCCGTCTGGCCGCGCTTCAGGTGACAAATATTGAATACGCCCTGTTTCTCCGCCAAGTAGGAAAGTTGCCGCCGCCTTTCTGGCGCGATTCCAACTTCAATCACCCGCAGCAGCCTGTCGTGGGAGTCTCTTGGCACGACGCCGTTGCATACTGCGGATGGTTGACAGCGTCCACCAGTCGCCCTTATCGGCTTCCCACCGAAGCCGAGTGGGAACGCGCCGCGCGCGGTGGAGTCGAAGGCGCTCTGTTTCCTTGGGGAGACGCTCCCCCTGAGTCACTGCCAAATTACGCGAGCCGCTGGCAAACCGGACCCGAGCCTGTTGGCCAGTCCTCGCCCAACGCCTTCGGCCTTTTCGACATCTGCGCCAACGTGCATGAGTGGTGCGGCGACTGGTATGACCCGAACTACTACGCGATCTCCCCAGATCGCAACCCACGCGGTCCGCAAGGTGGCACACGCCGAGCTTCCCGCGGAGGCTCGTGGCGCCACCACATCAAGGTCACGCGCTGCGCCGCGCGCTCCAGTATTCCACCACATTTCCAGTATGCGGATTACGGATTCCGCGTCGCCTGCAGCGCCGAGCCCAGCACTCTTCTTGCGCCGGCAACCTTGAAATAACTCCGACCTTCAACGTTCTTATTCCGAAGCCAAGCGCAGCGCATGCGGACTAATCTGCTTTACGCCCGGCAGCACGACGTACCCGCCAAAAAATGAATACAATCAAGACCCCGGACGGTGCACTCATGTTCCAGAAAAATCTTCTCCAGAACAAACGCATCCTCATCACCGGCGGCGGCACTGGACTTGGCAAAGCCGCTGCCCAGCGATTTCTCGAGCTCGGCGCCACCATCTACATCTGCGGACGCCGTCACGAAGTGCTCGCCGCGACCGAGGCCGAACTGCGAGAGGCTGCCGGCGGTACCATCCACTCGCGTCCCTGCGATGTCCGCGACGCGACCCAAGTGGAAGAAATGATCGAAACCATCTGGAAGGACGGCCCGCTCGATGTCCTCGTGAACAACGCCGCCGGCAACTTCCTCGCGCGTACTGAAGAGTTGTCTCTCCGCGCCTTCGAGTCCGTGCTCGGCATCGTGCTGATGGGCACATTGCATACGACCCTTGCCTGCGGACGGCGCTGGCTCAAGTCCCGGCAATCCGCGGTCGTACTCAACATCACCACCACCTACACCGACAGCGGCTCTGCCTACGTGGTTCCATCCGCGGTGGCAAAATCCGGAGTGCAGGCTCTCACCCGCAGTTTGGCGGTAGAGTGGGGCAACCGCGGCATCCGCATGAACGCCATCGCCCCAGGTCCCGTGCCTACCGAAGGCGCCTTCTCACGCTTGCTCCCGCGCCCCGAACTCGAAGACCTCGCAAAAAAGCGCATCCCGCTTGGTCGCTTCGGCACCGCCGAAGAGTTCGCGAATCTCGCGGCGTTTCTGGTCAGCGACGGTTCCAGCTACATCAACGGCGACACTATTACCATGGACGGCGGCGAATGGCTCCAAGGCGCCGGCGAATTCACTGCCCTGGGAAGAATGCTGTCTGAGAAAGAATGGGAGATGATGAAGCCGAAGAAAGGCTCACCCGCCAAGTAGACCAGTGCGAGATTTACAGCATCCGATAGGCTACCATTTCGGCAAGCGTGGGTTTCACAAGCATCCGACACAGTTCGGTTAGGCAGCATACGAGTTGTGGATGGATGCTGTCGAACCATTTCAGCATACTTATCGGCAGGCGTGGTTTGACAGCTATTGGCAGCTGTGAGTTGGACTTGTCACCCTGTCTTGGACTTGTCACCCTGTGTTGGACTTGTCACCCTGATGTGGGCTCGTGCACTCCTGTCCGGGAACGAGGGGTTCCGATACCACAAAGCCGCCGCCTCTCAGCGACTGAGTGCCTCGACTCATCTAACCGGGCACATCCTTGCTGTGCCAGTCATCCTCCTCCAAGAATAGCCGCGTAGCGGCGACAGATACTAGCCCAGCCCGTAAGGGCTGGGTAGGCGCCCCAACCAGTTCGAGCCCCCTTCAGGGGGCGACAGCAACATCTCCGCTAGAGGGATTCCCACACAATTCACTGGGCGACAACCAATCCATCAACCTTCCGCGCAAAACTACAGGGGATCAGATCTCTGACGACCTTCCTTACGTCTTGTCCGGCAACACCAACCACTTCAGGGCCATATTCACCAGGCTGAGCACGATCGCTCCCCAGAACGCCGCGCCAAAGGTATACACATGAAAACCCGGAACGATCGCCGCAGCCAGCTTGATCACCACTGCATTGATGATCAGCCAGAACAGCCCTAGCGTCAGCAGCGTCAATGGAAATGTAATAATTTTCAGGAAGAGTCCAAGCGTGGCATTCACGAAGCCGATCACAACTGCCGCAATCAGCGCCGCCATCGGCCCGCTCACGGAAAAACCCGGTACCAGCCGCGACACAATCCACAGCGCCAGCGCGCTTAACAGCCAGTGAACCAGCATTTTCATCGAAAGCCTCTTTCAACGGACGCAGGAGACTATAAGACCCGAGGGAGGAATTGCGCAAATGCCCTGAAACTCGTCGTTGGTCGGTAGTCGTTGGCGAACAGGGCGTGCTGTTCCCGTTATGACATTTCTGGGTGGCATGGCATAGTCGACACTCGTCCGTCGGCAGTGTCCGGCAACACCCCCTAAATTTGTCATTCCGAGGAGCGACATTTGTCATTCCGAGGAGCGAAGCGACGAGGAATCTCGTTTCGCAAAGACCAAGGACGAACGACCAACGACTGGTTCTTGCCGACGACCGACGACGGTTAGAATCATCCCGTGCCCGCCAAGACCAATGCCGCCCGCCTGCTCGACCAGATGGGCATACATTACGAACTTCGCGAATACGAAGTAGATCCCGACGACCTTGCCGCCGAGACGGTTGCCGGAAAAATAGGGCTGCCGCCTGAGCAAGTCTTCAAGACACTGGTCGCGCGCGGCGACCGCAACGGCATCTGCCTCGCCGTGATTCCCGGCAATGCCGAACTCGACCTGAAAGCTCTGGCGGCAGCTTCCGGTGATCGGAAAATTCAGCTTGTCCCGGTGAAAGAACTGCAAGCTCTCACGGGCTACATCCGTGGAGGTGTAACGGCCCTAGCCGCCAAGAAAGACTACCCCGTGTACGTGGACGAAACCGTCGAACTCTTCGACGTCATCTCGATCTCCGCGGGCGTGCGCGGCCTGCAGATTTTGCTCACCCCTGCCAACTTCTTGAAGGCGACGAAGGCCACGCTCTCCCGGCTAGCTCATCCCAAGTAGCGAGCTCGGGTCTTGCTTCCCGGCTAGTCCTCGGCTCCCCTACTTCGCCCCAACCGCGTTCGCCTCTAACCTCTCAAACACGTCCTGCGCCCGCCGCACCGCTTCCTGCACGTTGTCGCAGATATTGTTCTTCCCAATCAGTTCCTCGACCTCCGCCTCGTGCAGCAGTTTCGCAGGTTGCTCACGCGCACCACACAAAATCAATGTACGTCCCGTCGCTTGCAGGGCCCGTGCCATTTCCTCAATAGCAAACAGACCCGTCGCGTCTAGTGCCGTCATGTTCCGTAGACGCAGTATTACTACCGGCGGCAGCGAGTGCATGTTCTCCGTCACCACCGAAATCTTGTCCGTCGCTCCGAAAAGGAACGGCCCATGAATGCGGAAGATGGTCACATAGTACGGAATATCCTTGTCCTGCAGGATGTGTACGCGTCCGTCTTCGATGTAATCATCCGTCACCTGCGAGACAGTCGTCGTCGCGGCCACCCGGCTGATGAACAGCAGCGCCGCCAGAATCATTCCCGCCTCGACTGCAACTGTAAGATCAGCAAACACCGTCAGCGCAAACGTCACCAGCCACACGCTGATATCGGTCTTCGTCAATTTGAGTAACTGCGGGATCTCGCGCCACTCGCCCATGTTGTAGGAGACGATCATCAGGATCCCCGCCAGCACAGCCATGGGCACATAACTCACCAGCCGGGACGCGAACAGCAGCACGCACAGCAGCGTGACCGCATGGATCATGCCCGCGATCGGCGATTGTGCGCCGGAACGAATGTTCGTCGCCGTTCGCGCGATCGCGCCCGTAGCCGGCAACCCGCCGAACATGGGCGACGCGATATTGGCAACACCCTGCGCCATCAATTCCACATTTGGATTGTGGTGATCGTTGCTCATGCGATCGGAAACCACCGCCGACATGAGCGACTCGATCGCGCCCAGCATTGCTACCGTCACCGCCGGCCCAAGCAGCCCATGTATCAGGTCGGCATGAAATTTGGGAATGTGCAGATGCGGCAGGCCGCTGGGAATCCCCCCAAAACGCGACCCGATCGTCTCAACCGGCAGTTTGAACACAAACACCGCCGCCGTGCCCAGCACCAGCGCCACGATCGGCCCTGGCACGCGGTTCGAAACCGCGCGGCACACAATCAAGATGACGACGGTCGCCACCGCCAGCAGCGTGGCATCATAGTTCAGCGTCTTGAAGTGCGTTGCGAACGACTCCAGGCGCAGCCAGAAAACACCCGGAACCTTCTCGATCTGCAGCCCGAAAAAATCTTTCACCTGGGTGCTGGCAATCAGGATTGCGATGCCGTTCGTAAACCCCACCACGATGGGCCGCGGAATAAACTTGATCGCGGAGCCCATCCCGGTAAGACCCATCGCCAGCAGAACCACGCCCGCCATCACCGTGCACATGAATAAGCCGTCCACCCCGTGCGCCGCGACGATGCCGGCAACAACGACCACAAACGCCCCGGTCGGCCCGCCGATCTGGGTCTTCGAACCTCCGAGCAGCGAGATCAGAAATCCGGTCACGATCGCACAGTAGATCCCCGCCTGCGGCGACAGTCCCGACGCAATCGAGAACGCCATGGCCAGCGGAAGAGCTACCAACCCCACCGTGACCCCGGCAATCAGGTCTCGAGTAAATTTGTTCAGGTTGTAGTCGCGAAGACAGAGGACAGACTTCGGAAGCCAACGTTCTTCCAGGAAAGCACGCGCCATTTAACTATTATGACAACAATCGGCGCAAATACCACGAGAACGTTGGTACACGTTGTCAGCAGCACTCCCGTTTCTGGACCTGCTGCCTCCCTTGATTTCTCGTCGTCAGCACGTCGAACCGCTACAATCCGCGGGCACCTGTGATCTTTCAAGAGGTTGTCGATTCGATCGGAACCGTTGTCGATTCGATCGGAACCAGAAAAGTCGGGTGCCCCATCCTAACCTCGCGCCCTTTGCGAGGTTAGGGTGGGATTCCACTGCCCTATGCATCTTAGGTTTTAGAGCGACCGATGCCGGGCGCTGTTCCAGACGTGCTTCAGCAAACAAACCCAGATCCACCCTAATGCCGGTGCTACATTCATACCGCACGCCGGGAGCCCTCATGACTCGACCACTCACATTAATCCTGATCGCCCTCGTCCTCCCCGCCACCTTCGCCAACACCCAAACCGCCAATCCCCACGTTGACGTCCCCACCATCGAACCCCGCCCCGCAGACGTAGCCACCCTCGACGGGCTCATCGCGGCTTACTATGACGTAATCTCCGGCCCCGCAGGCCAGCCTCGCCAGTGGTCACGCGATCGCACTCTTTACATTCCCGAAATTCGCTTCGTCGCCATGTCGATGGGAAAGGACGGCAAGCCGGTAGCCCACAAAATGACGCACCAGCAGTTCGTCGACTCGTCGAACGCCGAGGTACTGAAAGGTTTTTACGAGAAGGAAGTCCATCGCGTGACGCAACGTTTCGGGAACATCGCCCACGTTTTTAGCACGTACGAGAGCCGACTGAAGATCGATGGCCCAGTCATCGCACGCGGCATCAACAGCATCGAGGCATTCTGGGACGGTCAACGCTGGTGGATTGCCTCCGCGCTCTGGGATGAGGAACGTCCCGACAATCCTCTCCCCGCGGAGTATTTGGCCAACCCAAAATGATTTACTGGCCCACGCCTACCATACCCGGCACGCATTCGCCCGCACCATCGGCTGCCCCGCCTTGCATCCGAAGGCATGCGCGAATTCCGGCATGTTGCCGACAACATTATTCACGCGATAGCGGTTCAGTGAATGTCCCTGCGTGAGCACAGCGGTGCGTGCCGCCTCTGGCCGGAGTTCTCCACACCATACGTTCGCGTATGACAGGAAGAAAGTCTGCATTTCCGTGACGCCGCCCTCCGCAGGCGAATCAAGCTCTTTGCCCTCCGACTTGAGCGCTCTCTCCAATCCGCCCATCGCAATGTGGATCCCGCCGTTATCGGCCGTGTCCTCGCCCAGCGAAAGCTTTCCGTTCTGCTTCACGCCGGCTTCCGGAACCTCCTGGGTGTACTCGTCCGCAATGCAGTTGTCGCGCTGCTCATAAGCGGTTGAATCCGCCGCAGTCCACCAATCCTTCAGATTTCCATCGGCATCGAACTTACGCCCCTGGTCGTCGTAACCGTGAGTGATCTCGTGCCCGATCACGGCGCCAATCGCGCCATAGTTCGCGGCATCCCCCAGCTTCGCATCGAAGAACGGCGGCTGCAGAATTCCGGCCGGGAAGTTGATGGTGTTCGTCTGAGGATCTTCATAGGCATTCACGGTAGGCGGAGTCATTCCCCAGTGATACCTGTTCACCGGTTTTCCAATCTCCGCCAGCCGCCGCCGAATCTCAAACCGGCTGGCCCGTTGCATGTTGCCCAGATAGTCATCGCGCTTGATCTCCACGGTGGAGTAGTCCTGCCAGCGGTCGGGATACCCAATCTTGTCCACCTGCGCCGCCAGCTTGATGTGCGCCTTCTTCTTTGTCTCCGGCGACATCCAATCCGCCGCATCGATCTCCTTTGAGAGCGCCGTCTCCACCGCTTTCACGAGCTCAAGCATCCGCTCTTTATTCTCTGCCGGGAAGTAGCGCGCCACATAGGCCTGTCCCACCGCATCCCCCAGATCAATATCGGCAAAGATCGAACACCGCCTCCACCGCGGCTGGATCTCTTTCGTCCCGGACAACGTCCGCCCATAAAAATCAAAACTTTCCTCCACGAACGGCTGCGACAGCGACGAGGCCGACAAGTGTAGGAGCGAGTAGCGCAAGTACGCGCGCCAGTGTTCCACCGGCTCCGAGGCAATCAGTTTCTCCACCCCGCGAAAGAAATCCGGCGACAGCACCAGGTACTGCGCGGCTACAGGCGTCTGCATCGCCGCGAAATAGTGGTTCCAGTTGAAAGAAGGAGTAAGCGCCTGTACTTCTTTGATGGTCAGTTTGTGGTCCAGGTTCTTGGGATCGCGCCGCACCACAATATCCATCGCCGCCTTGGCGAGCGCGGTCTCCATAACTAGAACGGCCGCCGCATCCGCCTCGGCCTGAGCCTTCGGCTCGCCCGCCAGTTCCAGCATGCGGCCCACGTGCGCCACATATTTCTGCCGGATCTCTTTCGATTTCTCGTCGTCGTTCAGATAGAACTCGCGCGACGGCATGTTCATGCCCGACTGGTCCAGCACTCCGATATTCATCCGGGCATCGTCAAACTGAGGACCGTTGTACATCCCGAACAGAATCCCCTGGTACTGCGCATCAATGAAGTTGAGGTTTGCCGGACGGACAATCTGATGAAGGCTTGCGACCAGTTCGGGAAGCTGCGCCTTGTTCTTGAGAGCTGCGATCCGGTCCAAATCCGGCTTCAACGGCGCGATCCCCGCCTTGTTGATGGTTGCTTCATCCATGCACGAGGCGTAATGGTCCCCAGCTTTCTGGTCCACAGCGTTTCGCTTGGGGTCTGGACTGGACACCTGTTCCAGCGTGTTTCGGATAGCCGCAGTGTTCCAGATGGCCAGCTTATTGAATGTGCCCCAAGTCGCCTGGTCCGCCGGAATGGGATTCGCCTTCACCCACTTGCTGCAAGCGTACTGGAAGAAATCCGAGCACGGATCGAGAGACTTATCCACCTGATCCGGGCTGAAGTGCTCCAGGTCAGGCATGTCGTTGTTCGAGGCTCGAGGCACGGATTGCGCAGCCGAACACACTGCGAACACAAGAATCGTAAAAAGGGTAGTCAGTCGCATCAGAGGACTCCGGTTTGAAAGCGCAAGAGAAGTAGACGGGGCCGAAGCCGAATGGTAACAGCCCTTTGGAGATTTCGTCGTCCGGGTCAAGAGGGACCAGCCACCCAAGCGTCCTAGTCAGGGCAAACGGAAAACCGCCCCCAAGTCAACTTATTGATAGAAAAGCCGATGCCTGTTCCGCCCCCACGATGAAGATGCCCCCGAGCTATCAACCGAGGCAACCCAAGAAGGGGTTTGAACTGAGAACTGAGAACTGAGAACTGAGAACTGAGAACTGAGAACTGAGAACTAAGAACTGAGAACTAAGAACTGAGAACTGAGAACTGAAGACTAGGTACTAGCAACTGGGTACTCGTTACTCACGGGTCCCACACCGCGCTTCCATACCCGGCCTTGCGCGCCTTCTCCTGCATCTGCTCGAGATCCCTCTTCTGCTCATCCAGTTGCCCCTGCAGACGCTCTACCTCTTGCTGTTTCTGTGCCTGGAGTTTGTTGTACTCGACGCCGTTGCGGTACGCATTCGCCTCAACAAAATGGATGGAGCCGTTGACCTTGTCGACCCGGGCTTTCAGGTCAGCAATGATTCCTTTCTGCCGCGCAATCGCCGATTTGAACTGGTCCCCACTCTGCAAAACGTCGGTCGCCGACCGCTCGACCGACATTTCCTCATGGGGCCCGTCGCTGGGCGGAACGTCCTCATCTGCGGCATGCGCCGGCATATCCTCGTCCGTCACAACCTTCTTGGGCTTGGCCGCCGACGCCTTGTTTTTCTCTTGCTTCTCGCGCTGCTTCCGAGCCAGATCCCCTAGCGAGGGCATATCGGAGGACTGTCCCAGGCTCTCCATGGAGAGCGCGAAAACGGCGACCACGGCAAGTAGTCGCAGGCACCGCATGACTCTGCGCACGAAAACGGCAGACAGACGCATAAGACCTCGCGCCGTACAAGATTCACTGGATCAATGGCTAAGATGGTAGGGCGAAATGTGAGGATGGCGAAGTTACCTTGGTACGACGTCGGTGGGTGCACGACTGTGGGCTAAACCACCACCCCTCCTGTGTCGCTAACTTGTAACCTGCTCGGAAACTACCTTGGCTTCCTGCTCACCGATCTCCCATTTCCGCGTCCGTTCGAATGTTGGCCCGCTCCCTATTCATTCATTCAACGCGGCCGGGACGTCCCTTTCGTGGACAAGTTGAAGGTAGAGACCGCGCTCGCCAGGAACTGGTAGCCACCAGAAGACAATAGTTGTGTAGTTGACGGCTGAGACACTTTGGACTCAGGAACGGAGACATGGCAATCTCATTGGCGAAGACCGCGCTTCTGTTCCTCCTTTGCGCCACAACGACCGGAGCCCAGGCCCCTTCGAGCCCTCCATCACTCACCGACGCAGACGAGATCCGCCTCGGACAGGCGATTGCCGATGATTTCGTGGCGCAAGAGGGCATGCAGCCCACCCCGCAGACTAGGAAAATCGATAACTACCTGCAGAGTGTCGGAGATCGCGTGACCGCCCATGCCCGCAGGAAAATTCCCTATCGTTTTCATTTCGATCCGAGCCCATCGTTCCGCAGCGCTGTGGGACTGCCCGGAGGTCAGATTTTCGTCGGCGCCGGCATCCTGGCGTATATGGATAGCGAAGATCAATTGGCCATGGTCCTCGGTCACGAAGTCGAGCACATTGATCTGAATCAATGTCGCGACCGCCTGATCAAAGTTCTCTCCGAGCAGCACCTCACTGTCAGCATGGCCGGCAAGCTGAAGGTGGATCCCTTCCTGCCCGGCTATGGTCGCGAGGGTGAACTCGCCGCTGATCGTGAAGGAGTATTGCTCGCGATGCAAGCTGGCTACTCAGCTGAGGCCGCTATCCGTCTACTCCAGACCTACATCATTCTCGGCGAGCAGATGCCCAACACTCCCAAGGAAGCCAAGGAGAACCTGGAGCGCCGGATCGCGCAAATTCGCGCGGTAACCGCCGAGAGCAAGCTGCCGAAGCCGGTTGCTGAAAAGCCGCTGTCGTTGCCGTAGTCCATCAGCACAGGGCCGCCACTCAGATTGACTTTCCGTGTTCCACCGCCCACAGTGTGTTTCGCAAACCACGCGTGTCCGGGTGTGTGTGACGGCCAACTCATCTGAAATCAACGGCTCCCGCTCTGGCGCAAACCGTGCCATCACTCTCTCCGACTGGGCAACCAGCATCGGAGGCTACCATGGCAAACTTTACTCAGCTTCACCTTGGCAACAACTCACCGCAGCACCCTGCGCACAAGAATGTGCAAGAGAAGAAATCCCTCTCCAAAGAGAAGGCTCTGTTCGGCGCGGGTCTGCTGGCCGTTACGGTCATGTCGGGAGTTTTCCTGCTGATCACCAACGGCTGCTCAAAGGGATCGTCCAAGCCCGCTAGCATCGAACAACCAACTCCCATCAATCCGCAGACTGTGACGACTCCGGCGATCCCGGCGGTCGCTGCAGTGCAACCACAGGCAGTAACCCAAAAGCCCGCTAAGAGGCGCGTGCAACACAAGGCGCCCATGGCGACCTATACAGAGCCGTCCTACGGCGTCTCGTTCCGCTACCCCAAGAGCTACACTCTCAAGACGGACGACGAACAGGAACTCGACCTATCTGAAGTCGGACCGGTGCAGACCGACTTCATCCAGCCGGGAGGCGTGACCGTGGCTGCTATCGAGATGCCGCGTAGCTCTTATCCGGGCACCGACTTCACCTCGGCGTTCTTCAGCGTGAGCGTGAATTCGTCGCTGTCTAAGGACCAGTGCCAGCAGTTCGCCGTCACGAAGAGCGAGCATGCTGAAAACGAGCTGGGAGTCCCGGCGAAAGTGAAACTCGGCGGCACCGATTTCACCATGGTCGAAAATTTCGGAGATCCCGCGAACAAGGAACCTCGCATGAAGTATTTCCACCACTTCGAGAACGGGAACTGCTACGAGTTCGGCATGGGTCTTGGCACAGTCGACGACAACGTGGCCGGCTTGAAACCAGTGAATCGTTCGCTGGTCTTCGGTAAGCTCGAGCAGATTCTGGCGAGCGTCAAACTACAGCCAGTCTCGGCTTCACAAGTGGCGAAAGAAGCTCCCGTGCATCCGGTAATCGAAAACAACTCCGTCCACCCGGTGGTCGAAGGCAGCAAGGAGTAGCGCCGGCGTCTCGCCGGAAATCCCCCCGCCGTGTGCCCCAGGTTCGCGTCCGTTCTTTCGACGCTAACCTGGGCTCAAACCCCTTCTCCTCCAAGTGCCTCCGTGTACCTCTCAGTAGCTCAAGCTTTTTCGTTAACTCAGAAGTTCGTCTTTCTGACGCACAAAAGCACCCTCCAGCATCGAAACCTATATCCATCGAAATTCAAATCAAGGAGGTTCACTATGTACGTCATTACCGGAGCCACCGGCCATACCGGCAGCGTCGCAGCCAGGACTCTTCTCTCTCGCGGCCAAAAAGTACGCGCAATTGGAAGGACGGCAGACCGACTGCAGCCGCTCACCAGCGCAGGCGCCGAGCCGTTCGTCGCCGATGTCACCGACCCAAAGCGGCTTTCCGAGGCGTTCCGCGGTGCACAAGCCGTGTACGCCATGATTCCACCCAACATCCAAAGCAACGACGTTCGCGGATATCAGGAACAAGTCAGTGACGTCATCTCTTCCGCCATCGCCAATGCGAAAGTGCCGTTCGTTGTCGCGCTCAGCAGCATCGGCGCCGACAAACCCGATAAAACCGGCCCGGTAGTGGGCTTGCACAATTTCGAGCAGAAATTAAATCGTATTGATGGGACCAACGTCCTGCATCTGCGCGCCGGCTACTTTATGGAAAACACACTCGCGCAGGTGAACGCGATCAAGGCTGTGGGCAAGAGTGCTGGCCCCCTGCGGCCCGATCTCAAAGTCCCGATGATCGCCACGCAGGATATCGGAACCGCAATTGCGGAATTCCTTCTTCACCCCAAGTTTCAGGGCAAGCAAACACAGGAACTCCTCGGCCAGCGCGACTTAAATATGACCGAAGCTGCGGCCGTCATCGGCAAAGCCATCGGCAAACCTGGCCTCGAATATGTCCAGCTGCCGGACGAACAACTGCGCCCGGCTCTGATTCAGTTCGGCATGTCCCAGAACCTGGCCGACCTGATCCTGGAGATGGCCCGCGCTCTCAATTCGGGCCACATGCGCGCTCTCGAACCACGTTCCCCGAAGAACACCAGTTCCACCAGCTACGAGCAGTTCGTCAACGAAAATTTCGTGCCAATCTTCAAACAGCAATCAACCGCAGCCTGATTGTGTTCGGCTGTCCATCCCAACTCAAGAGGGTGCCAAAATTAAGAGGGTGCCCCGTCCAAGCTCCGCTTGGGCGGGGGTGTTCATCAGCAAGAGATCGCCCGACACTCCGGGAGCCGGGATAACGCGGGGTGTTCATCAGTCACAGATCGCCGACTTTTGGACGCTAACTGGGTAGGACAGTTCTCCGGATACCAAGACGGGAGATGGCGAATCGCAGGCTGCACCGGACGAGTAGCCCGGCCCTACGCATCGTTCCGACCCCCGAGGGTGCCCTGTCCAAGCTTCGCTTGGGCGGGGATGTTCATCGGTCACAGATCGCCTACTTTTGGACGCTAACCTGGGTGGGACAGTTCCCCGAAGACTCATGACGGGAGATGGCGAATCGCAGGCTGCATCGGACGAGTAGCCCGGCCCTACGCATCGTTCCGACCCCGAGGGTGCCCCGTCCAAGCTCCGCTTGGGCGGGGGTGTTCATCGGCAAGAGATCGCGCGACACTCCGGGAGCCGGGATAACGCGAGGGTGTTCATCGATCACAGATAAACCGAACACGCTAGCAGCAAACTCAAGAAGTGCCCTGGTCACTGAAGCACTTCCAAGAATCCGGTCAACTACACTACCTCACCTTCAGCTGCTATCACCGCCAACCAAAACTAGGCACGCCCGCGCCGCGTGACCTCTTCGTCAAGAAGCTGGAAACAGTGCGCCAGCAACATGGATTTTTCGTCTATGGCTTTGTAGTCATGCCCGAGCACGTCCACTTACTGGTAAGCGAACCGGAAAAGGGCCGCCTGGCACAAGCCCTGCAATCGCTGAAGCAATCGATCGCGCGCAGACTGGCGCTGCGCGCCGCGGTGCCCTTCTGGCAAGCGCGCTACTACGACTTCAATGTGTGGAGCGAGCGCAAGTTCACCGAGAAGCTACGCTACATTCATCGCAATCCCGAGACTCGGGGACTGGTGGATCGTCCCGAGGATTGGCCGTGGTCAAGTTTCCGTCACTATCTGACGGGCGAACTATGTGGCGTGGAAATCGAGTCGAAGTGGACAGCACGGGCGCGGGAGCGTCTCGGAATTTTTCCAACTGTGCAGGCCGCAAAGAAAACCCCTGCCCAAGCGGAGCTTGAGCGGGGCACCCTCGTGAGTCGGGACGACGCTTATGGCGGGCCACCCGCCATCCTACTTCTAATCGTGTATCAATCACGATAATTCGAACGAGAAACCCGGGGACGGAAACCTTGGCTTGAGTGGCCCACCCGCCGACTTGCGTCGCACTTTGGGTTGTCTGGGCCGCCACCCGGCAACATCGGGAGTTACTTGATTAACTAGACAAACTCTTGTGAGAGGAGTAAAAGATGTCATTGCGAGGGGGGACGCGGTTTAAGAACCGTGGTTCCCCTTTTTCGTTTTCTGCCAGGAGTAGTTGGCAGAACCGCAGAGTAGGGGTTTTCCCTCTAGAACATCTTGGCATCGGGGAGTTTGAGGATGGCACGAACATACGACCGAATACGAGTATTGCTCGAAGAGACCAGAAAGGCGGGAGGAAACCACTCCGGGCCCGAGTTCGCGACCTACTTAGCATCTCGAAAAATGCCCGCCTTTCTCGTTGACAGCGAGAGCGAACGCTATCTGTCTCGCGAGGCAATAAGCCGCCTGCTTCGATTGTTGGCAAACCTGAGCTTGATCGAGGTCGGCGATTCAGAAATTGTACTGACCGCCCGTGGTCGTCACGCACTGCAGGGACAAAACTACAATCCAACTGTTACAACAGCGGTTCTCGACTACTTGTCAGAGTACGAAATCAAGTTGAGTTCGATCTATGACGCCATAGAGGCTGTTCGGCGCCCCGATGTACCTGAATCGGAGAAGATTTTCGACAAACTGGATAGCGGGCGAAAAGATGATCTGGGTTTTGAGCGATTTAGGATGCTTCTGTATCTTCTTTACTGTACAGAGAAAATCGATCGTCGCATAAAGGTTATCTATGGCAAACGAGCCAGAGCAGAAACATAACGAGGACTTGAAGCACTACTTCGGATTTCCCGATGCTGCCTATGAGTCGGACATGTCGGACCTCTTTCTTGAAACTGCTGAGTTCAAGGGTCTGAAATCTGGGGATTCAAAGGCCGGAAATTTTGTAGTCGTAGGCGTCAAGGGTTCGGGCAAAACTGCCATCTGTCGCCACCTCAGTGAAACTAGGTCCAGCCTCCTTCGTTTAGTCGATGAACAGCACCGCCTCGTCAATGTTCACGCGGGCAAGTTGGGAAAGTATCCTCAAGAAGTTGAATCTGTCCTGCTAAATTGGATTTTTGGCATCCTGATACAAGAGATAGTTACAAATCCGAATCGCTTTTCAGGCGCCGGTGTAAAGCTTGCAAAGCAACTCCTTCCACAGATGGCGGATTACCTTAAGCAACTGGCTAAAGGCGTGAAGTTGAAAGGTGGGGTTGGAGTCGGTCCAGAGCTTGAATTGGACTTTGAGAAGATGTTCGATGCAACCAAGTTTAAGTTCTCAGAATTTCGGGTTGATCGTTACATAGAGCCTCTCACGAAATGCTTTGAGCAATCTCCCGCATTGCTCCTGTTCGACGACATCGACGAAATATTCATGGGAGCAGATGAGAAAACATACCCTACCTTCATCGAAGGCTTGATTCGCGCAGCAAAAACGATAAACCTTAAGTTCCAAAATCGGATTCATTTTCTGGTGTTTTTGAAATATGGAACCTTCCGGAGCTTCTTCGAGCGACCACGAGATTACGAGAAAGTTGGATCGTATATCACAGTCCTGCAGTGGACGGAAGCTGAATTAGAAAGAGTTCTGGCGAAGCGTATCGCGAAGCGCATTGGCATATCCGAGAAGCGTCCGACCGATGAGATTTGCTCGAGAGTCTTCAAGGCCGAAACGAGTTCAAGTATTCGGCAGATTCGGAAGTTCTTATTCGACCGTTGCCAAGGACCGAGAGATGTCATCACTTTTTGTAACAAGGCTGTTGTTGCTGTGGGTAAGCCAGAGATCGCACTGGACACCCTACGAAAGTGCGAAACCCAATTTTCAGAGGAGAAGCTGATTCAAATATATGAGGAATATGGCTACACGTATCCAGACATACATGAATTAATTCGCCTCTGCTTTAAGGGCGCGAAGCCTGAGTACGACGCATCGCCGTTCCGCGATTTTGTTGCGAATAAAGTCCTTGCATTCGACAAGGCTATCGCTCGGTTTGCACAGGAGGATTACTTCGCGAACGCAGATACAGACGAGATGATCCTGCTCCTCTACAGAGTCGGGTTCATCGGATATGTCCTCGCGAAGGATGACCCGCCGATATTCGTTTTGAGCCACCCAGGTCTTGAGGATCTTCTGGAAGCCAGGAGCTACTTCATCCATCCGGCGTATCGGAAATACCTCCACATTACATAGTCGAGTGGCCTATTCATTCGGCTTCTGTGTGCGATTGAGTGGGGTCACGATGCTGCTGACGCCTTCCATAACAAAAGCCGCTCTCCCGAGCAGGACCTTCGCACACAAGAAGCCCACTCGCCGTCCATTGTTCACCGATCACATTCCTCCGTGACCCAAGTCCTATACGGTCCCCGATGGATCCGATATATGTAACTCGCCGGGCGTATCTCCTGGACACAGTTATTCCGGACGCTAAGTCCTTTGTCCGGAATATTTTGTCTATAAGTTCTTTGAAACCAAAGATTTTGGTGCTCTCTCACGTGTAAGTTCCTGATTCCATAGGACCCGGGGGGAGGGGGGTACCCCCATCCGGCAACGAGCATCTTGCCCTGGTTATGTGCCAACCCTTAATCAGCCGGGTGCCCCAGGTTCGCGTCCGCTCGTTGGACGCTAACCTGGGCCTATGAACAATCTGGGTGTCCGGGTGCGGATCATCGAAGTTTTTCCTCCGCCCGCTTCAGCAATGTTCCTACCGCCGCCCGGCATCCGGTGCGCAGTTCGGCCGCCCTCGCCGGGGGGACCACTTTCGAAATCAGAAGCATCACCGTTCCGTGCGCGAGGCCCCAGAGGGCGAGGGCCAGGGACGCGTGATCCTCAGGCGATCCGCCCAATCGTTCTGCGAGTTGGTTTTGCAGCCAGGCGAATCCCGGGCCGATTTCTGGCGATCTCGAGACGGCCGGACGGAGCTGTTCGTGTTCCTGCAAGTAATAGAGCTCGTACTCCCAGGGGTTGCGCAGGGCAAAGTCGACGTACAGATCGATGGCTTCTTCCAATGAGCGCGCCGATTGGATTGCTTCGACTTGCTTGCTACGGGCCCGCAGCAACAGGGCCCGCAGAATGTCTTTGCGATCTTTGAAGCGACGGTAAATGGCCGGCGTGTTGGTACGGGCTGCCTTCGCCAGGGCCCTCATGCTGAGGGTTTTATCGCCGCCACCGTGCCATAGCTTCTGGGCCGCGTCGAGCACCCGCTTTTCGAGTTCCGGGTCCGGCTGTCTCGGCATCCGTCGTCTCCTCTTATAATCTTTGTAAAACCTTGGTTAAATGCGTTGAATAATATTGACAGTGTATACTTAACGCTGTATACATAATAGAAAAATTATTGGTCCTATCCCTGCTCCTCGCAATAGATCCCATAAGGACCACCGACAAGGAGTTGAAGATGTATTCGTGGAATGACCCGGACGATCGCGTCGCGATCGTCCAGATGAACGCAGAGCTGCGCCATGCGCAGCTTGATTTGCTGAGCGCGCAGTGTGCCACCGACCGCCTGCGGCTGCGGTTTTCGATCGGAGATCTGGCTCGCTATGGCGAGAAGGACGTGCTTCGCAAGACCATCGGGACGGCCGTCGCTCTCCACGACTATTACGTCTCGATCCAGAACGAGATGCCTGCGGACGATGCAAATCTTTCAGCGTCGCAGCTAGTGGAAGCAGTGCAACGTGTGATCGGCTATCTTCGGAACCAGCGCGAACAGCATTTTTCGAGCGGCGCGCCCTTGAGTACCCGACACAAAGAGACTTTGCAGTCTTTTTTTTCGCCGGCCCTGCTCGAGCATGTGCGAACGGTCGAGTTGCACGGCCGGCGCCTCCCCCCTCCCCCCTTTTATCTGGAAGCGCGGTCGCTTGGGATTGAGAACCTACCCGAGCTGACGCACATGGCGTCGCTGACATTTGTCGATGTCATCGTGTTCAACGATCTGATTATTGAGCGCACGCTATTTCACGGCCTGGTACACGCGGTGCAGTTTCAGCTACTCGGGCTGGAACGCTATGCGGAGCTGTTTGTGCGGGCGTTCCTGCGCACGAGAGCCCACTTCAGCGTTCCACTCGAGACGCACGCATTCGCGCTGGAGTCGAAGTTTGCGGTGAGTCCTGCAAAGCCTTTCTCCGTCGAGGAGCAGGTGCGGTTGTGGATACGCGAAGGGCGGTATTGAGAGTTCCGGAGGACTATTTATTCAGGCGGCGCGGCCGTCATGAGGAATGATCTGGTTGCGGATCGCGTACAGCACGACTTCACTGGTGGAGTGCAGGTGAAGCTTTTGCATGAAGTTGCTGCGGTGGGTTTGTGCTGTCTTGACGCTGCAACCTAAAGCACCTGCGATTTCGCGAGTGGTCTTGCCCTCCGCGATGAGCTGGAGAACTTCGCGCTCGCGGGTAGTCAGGATGGGAAGAGCGGTGAGGCTGGAAGGCGCGAAGTAGCTGTCGAGGATTTCCTGCACGCGCGGAGTGAAGAAAGTGCGATGACGTTCGAGGGCCTCGACCGCGTGCACCAGGTCAGTGGCGGCATCGGACTTCAAGACAAAGCCGCGCGCGCCCACGGTGAGGGCTGAGCGAATAATCCCCTCGCTGTTATTCACGGTCAGGATGAGAACTCGCTGGTCCTCGTTTTCCTTGAGGATCTCGCGCGTTGCGTCCAGCCCATTCAGGCTGGGCATGCCGATGTCGACAATCACGATGTCGGGCCGGAGATCGCGGGCCATTTTCACAGCCTGTTCTCCGGTGGAGGCTTCTCCACAGATGGTCCAGCCAGGTTGAGACTTCAGAATCGAGCAGATCCCACGGCGCACAAGCTCGTAATCATCTGCAACCAGAATCCGCAGCGACATGATTCATTCCCCATCAAGTTTATGGGCAGGAGGTCCCGCTTGCTTCGTTCTCGCTCTGGCTCCCACTTTGTTTCTTCACGGGGGCGTGCTCTTGGTCCCAGAGTTCAACGGCTTGTTGTGCGAGTTCGATCATCCTGAGCGGTTCTTTCTCAGAACACGCTCGGCGGCAGAGTTCCAGCCACTTGCCAGTCTTCACCATGACGGTACTCCCGACTCCATGGAGTCCGTAGAGAACCGGAATCTACCGGACTTGCAGTAACCGTGTCTGCCCGTTGTCGTACAAAGAACGAGGTTGACCGGGCGGAGCAGCAATGCAGTCGCGGAGATCAGGGAATTCCCGCTTGAAAAATGAGGCCTGATTTGCTACCAACATCGCCGGGGGAGGAAGATGCAAGGAAAACAAGAAACGCCAGACCAGCGGTTGCGCGAGCTTTGCAAGCTCGCCGCCAAGGAGCAAGACACGAAACGATTGATGGAACTGGTAAAAGAAATAATCGATACGTACGACGGGCAGCGCAGGAGTGTGATCCAGAAAGACAGCCAGCAACCGGAGTCACGCACATAAGAAAAGGAAACCCCGCGCCGGTGTGGGTTGGGCTGTGGATCCGACGCGGGGGGAGTCGTTTCCGTTCGTTATTTGAACGTACTAAATCGGCGGGAAGGGATCAATCCGGTATGTGCTGGAGCGCACAAAAGGCGAATTCGCGCGCGAAACGAAGACTAAACATCAAAGAATAAAATTAGCGACCTACTCAGTCAGTTTGTCGGTGGCCTTGCCGTCGGGAGCACTCCGCCCTGTGTCCCAGTTCAGGGTAGCAGCCGCGAGCTGCCTGGTGAATCGTATGTGCTCATGAAGAGCGGCTCGCAGTTCGGCGAGAATGATTTCCGCCTCGGAGTCATCTGCACAGACAGCTCGGGCACAAAGGCGTCTTATCCGGTCTTCCAGTGGGGGAACTACTGGCACGTGGTCAAGCATGCCATCCCAAAACGATTGCCGCTATACACAATCTTCTGTATGGCTGAGCTGGCGGATTTGATGCATGGAGCACATTTCAAGAGCCGGTTGTGGACATCCTGTGGAACTGTATTAATGGAGCTGTGCTAACCAGGGATCAGACTGCCAGGATTCCTGCTGCCTTCTGTCGCCAGTTTAGAGGAGCGTAATGGGTAACCGGCGACGCATCACCTCCGTAACCTCGTCATGCCGAGGGTTCAGGAACTACTCTCTGGCCCGGGGGTTTTGTTTCCGCATGACCAACAAGATCATCAACTCGCTAGCAATCCTTGCAGTGGGGGGACTCATGTTTGTCGGGTCCGCCGCTGCGCAATCCACCACCAGCAACACATCGGGCGCCGGACCGGGCGTAGTTGATCCTGGACATCCGCGCGTGAACCAGGTAAACCGTCGCGAAGGGAGTCAGCAAAAGCGCATTGGAAATGGTGTGGCGAATGGCACACTAACCTCAAAGCAGGCCACGAATCTCGAGAAGCGTGAGACGTCGGTCCAGAATCGGGAAAAAGCCGATATGGCCGCTCACAACGGTCATCTGACCAAGGCCGAGCAGCGGGGCATCAACCGGCAGCAGAACCGCATCAGCCACAGCATCGCACGCGATAAGGCCAGCAATACCAAGTAAGAACCATCCTCGTTGACCATAGTGGAAGGACAGCCGCAGAATTCTGCGGCTTTTCTTTTGTGGGAGCTAGTCGTTACTCGTTGGCGAGAGCTCGTGATGCCGGCTTTGTTTGAAGGTCAACATCCCCACCCTAACCTCGCAAAGGGCGCGAGGTTAGGATGGGGCACCACTCTTGAGTGGACGCTATTTCACTAGTTTCGTGACGGCGGCTCGGAGTTCGTCGGTTTTGAAGCCGAAGGGGCCGGGCTTGCTTTTGTAGGCGACGCGCCCGCTGGTGTCAATGAGGTAGAGGCGATCGGGCCAGCCGGTGTATGCCTGCTCGGTCGAGTTGCCAAATTCATCGAGCACTGCGGGGAATTTGATGCCCAGCTTGCGCACGCACGATCCCGCCACCAGCCCGCGTTCTTCTTGATCCCTGGGGCTGGCAAAGACGACCTTGTCCTTGATGTTGCTCTGCATCTGCCAGACGTCGCTGGGATGGGCTTCGAGGATGTAGACCACGAGGAAGGCGACTTTGCCGTTGTAGTCGTCGTAGAGCTTGTTCAGGGCAGGAACCTCCCGCCGGAAGGGCGGTCATGTGTAGCTGCCGAACACCAGTACGACGGGTTGTTGCGCGGTCAGGGTCGAAAGTTGTACTCGGGCGGTCTTGTCGAGCTTGAGCAGGTTGAAGTCGGGGGCGGGGTCGCCGAGCCGCAATTCTCCGGCGCGCGCGTGGGTCCAGGCCGTCTCAAAGGGAAAGAGGAGAAAGGCGGCCGGGCCGGGCATGTGCGACATGACGCGGGCGAATTTCTCGGGCGGCTGCTTCATCGCCCAGCTGATGTAGCCAGCGAAGGCGACATACAGCACGAGCACGGCAATCACTCCACGGACCAGCCAGGTTTTCTGCGAGACGCTCATCCCCATTGGTCGGACATCGTACCGGATGGGCGGGGAGAAGGCTCTAGTATTTTTGGGTTAGGGGAGGCTAGTCGCCGGTCGCAGTTGTAGGCAAAGGCTTATGGCCTACATATTCGGCAATTCCTCCTCGAGCGGCTCGGAACTCTTCGCTGAGGAGGTCAAAATCCCCACCCTAACCTCGCAAAGGGCGCGAGGTTAGGATGGGGCACCCCTCGGGGTTCGGAACGATGCTTAGGGCTGGGCTATTCGTCCGATGCAGCCTCCGATTCGCCATCTCCCGTCGTGAGTCTTCGGGGAGCTGGCCTACCCAGGTTAGCGTCCAAAAGTAGGCGATTGTGACCGATGAACATCCCCGCGTTATCCCGGCTCCCGGAGTGTCGGGCGATCTCTCGCCGATGAACACCCCCGCCCAAGCGGAGCTTGGACGGGACACCCTCGGGATCGGAACGATGCGTAGGGGCTGGCTACTCGCCGATGCAGCCTGCGATTCGCCGTCTCCCGTCTTGGGTATCCGCAGAACTGTCCTACCCAGGTTAGCGTCCAAACAGGCGGACGCGAACCTGGGGCACCATTTCTTACCTCTTACCCCTGTCGCCGTATCGCTAATAGCGTCAAGTCGTCCAATCCTCGCTGGCCTTCGGTAAAGACACGTAGGTCGTCGAGGCAGGCGGTGATCAGCTCGGCGGGTTGACGTCCGGCTTGCTGGCGCACCAGGGTCAGGACGCGCTCTACGCCGTATTCGTCGTCGGCGTGGCGGGCTTCGGAAAGGCCGTCGGTATAGAGAAAGAGCGTGTCGCCGGGTTCCAGCTGCACGCGCGTGGCGGAGAACTCGCTGTTGTGAAACATCCCAAGCGGCAGGCCGGTCGATTCCACGCGCAGCACGCCACCGCGTCCGACCACGATGGCGGGCCAGTGGCCAGCGTTATGGATTTCTACTTCTCCCGTGGGCTTGGCTTGTCCGCACACGAGCGTGGCGTACTGCCCGGCTAGGGCGCTTTCACAGAAGACGCGATTCACCTGCGTGACAATCTGGCCGAGCGGCAGGGCCAGGCCGGTCAGGCTGCGGAATAAGGCGTGCAGCTGCGCCATCAGCATGGACGCGGCCACGCCTTTGCCGGAGACGTCGCCCAGCACAAAGAAGAGCTGGCCATCAGTCGGGATCAGGTCGCAGTAGTCGCCGCTGACCGCGCCGAGCGGCGCGTAGTGATAGCTGGTCTCCCAGTCGCCGGCGCACAGGCCATTCTGTGGCAGCAGGTTGCGCTGCACCTCGGAGGCGAGGTCGAGATCGCGCTGCAGCTCGGCGCGCTCCTTCTGAGTCAGGTGGTCGAGGCAGTAACGCAACAGCGGATCGGCCAGCAGACGGTCCTGCTCGACGGGGTCGTGGCACTCCTCGCACAGGCCGTAAGTGCCCTTGGCCATGCGGTCGAGGGCAGAATCCACTTCGCGCAACAGGCCGGCCAGGCCCGCGTTGCGGGGCGCGGCGACGATTGCCGCTTCCAGGCGGCGCCTGCGCTCCTCCAGTTGACTGTGCAGGAAACTGACTTCGAGGGTGGCCATGGGAGTTTCTCCGGTTTCCTGCTATTGGATTCAACCTGCCCTGATTTCGATGCGGATGTCTAGCAAGCGGCCCGTGCCCGCGTTTCCCGGCTGGGAAAGCTTAAAAAGGAAAAGGCCGTCGAGATTTCTCTCAACGGCCTTTATTTATGCCGGCAACGACCTACTCTCCCACACACTTTCGCGTGCAGTACAATCGGCCCTGCGGGGCTTAACTTCCGTGTTCGGGATGGGAACGGGTGGAACCCCCGCGGTAAGATCACCGACAAGTCGCAGCTGTCAGCTATCAGCCGTCAGCTTTCAGCAACTTTGTGCCGCGCCAACCTTCAGGACTGATGCCCAGCAAACCTGATCAGTTCTCAGCGCTTACCCTCACTCCCGAAAACACTGAGAGCTGAAAGCTGATGGCTGAGAGCTAATTCTCAAAGAGCGTGAGGTCCAATGCCTCACAACTGAATAGATTGGGTGCTAGCTAGTAGCCAGTGGCTAGTAGCTAGCGGCATTTCTTCTTCAAGGCTCGAAAAAACTCGTCGGCGCCCAGCGTCGGTGGTTTGGATTCTCGCTCCACCCAGTTTCTGGTGGGGCAGGAATTCGTCTTCAGTCTCAGTCCAGGTTCTGACCAAGGACTGAGGACCAACGACC
>Ga0210410_10001307_pt1 | contig 23706 bp, 21 predicted proteins | sample IncBWC4MmetaG_FD_161058 | JGI IMG/M metagenome (GOLD analysis project Ga0210410, IMG submission 161058) | Forest soil microbial communities from Barre Woods Harvard Forest LTER site, Petersham, Massachusetts, United States - Inc-BW-C-4-M | ecosystem: Environmental > Terrestrial > Soil >... | reverse complement strand
ATGAGCATCACGGTGATGTTTTTTATCGGCGGCGCGGCGGCCACACTGATGCGGTTGCACTTGATTACGCCGGGAGGCACGCTAGTGCAGCCCGCGACGTACAACAAACTTTTCACGGTGCACGGCATCGTGATGGTTTTCTTTTTCATGATTCCTTCCATTCCCGCTGTGCTTGGGAATTTTCTGGTGCCGATGATGATCGGCGCGAAGGATTTGGCGTTTCCGAAATTAAATTTGCTGAGCTGGTACATCTATATTGTTGGCGCGTTGTTTACGCTATACGCGATTCTTGCCGGCGGCGTGGATACGGGCTGGACGTTCTACACGCCATACAGCAGCACGTATGCGAATACGCAAGTGATTGCGGCGGCGCTGGGAGTTTTCATCACCGGATTCAGTTCGATTCTTACCGGACTGAATTTCATCGTGACCATTCACAAAATGCGCGCGCCGGGGCTCACCTGGTTCCGCATGCCGCTGTTTCTGTGGGCGATGTACGCCACCAGCGTGATCATGGTTCTGGGCACTCCGGTAGTTGCGATCACGATTGTGCTGGTCGCGTTTGAGCGTTTGCTGCACGTGGGAATTTTCGATCCGAAACTCGGCGGCGATCCGATTTTGTTTCAGCATTTGTTCTGGTTCTATTCGCATCCCGCTGTTTACATCATGGTGTTGCCGGGTATGGGCGTGGTCAGCGAAGTGATCGCCGCGTTCTCGCGCAAACGCATTTTCGGATACAGCATGGTGGCGTTTTCCAGCCTGGCGATTGCCGTGATCAGTTTCCTGGTGTGGGGACATCACATGTTTGTCACCGGACAATCTATTTACGCCGGGTTGATTTTTTCTGTGCTGAGTTTTCTGGTGGCGATTCCTTCGGCGATCAAAGTTTTTAACTGGACGGCCACTCTATATAAAGGATCGATTTCTTATCAGGCGCCGATGCTTTACGCGCTGGGCTTCATCGGACTTTTCACCATGGGCGGTCTGACGGGACTTTTCCTGGCGTCGCTGGCCACGGACGTGCATTTGAACGGCACATATTTTATCGTCGCGCATTTTCATTACATCATGGTGGGCGGCACGGTGATGGCATATATGGCCGGCATTCATTTCTGGTGGCCAAAAATTACCGGGCGCTTATATCCGGACGGATGGGCGCGTTTCGCGGCGCTGCTGATTTTTGTGGGATTCAACCTGACATTCTTTCCGCAATTTATGCTCGGCTACCTGGGCATGCCGCGGCGATACGCAACTTATCCCGCGGAATTTCAGGTGCTCAACGTAATGTCCTCAGCCGGCGCATCTATTTTGGGAATCGCGTATTTGATTCCGCTGGTGTATTTGATTTGGTCGGTACGTTACGGAAAAATTGCTGGGCCGAATCCGTGGAACGCGACGGGGCTGGAATGGAAAACCGATTCGCCGCCGATCACACAGAATTTCGAGGAAACACCGGTGGTGACGGAAGAAGCGTACGACTACGTACACATGCCGCCCATGCCGGCTTCCGCCGAACTTGCAGGAGAGGGGGATCCGAATGTCTGAAGTGACCTCGGAACACCCGCGCTATCTGCAACATCATTTTGCTGACATGGATCAGCAAAATGAATCCGGCACGTTTGGCATGTGGGTTTTCCTTGTTACGGAAATCATGTTTTTCGGCGGTATTTTCGCGGCGTATGCGATTTACCGTTCGATGTATTTGCCGGCGTTTGAATTTGGAAGCCGATTGCTGGACGTCAAACTCGGAACGGTGAACACAGCGGTTCTGATTGGCAGCAGCTTGACGATGGTGCTGGCGGTGCACGCGGCGCAAACCGGGAAGCGCAAAGCGCTGGTTTTTTATTTATTGCTGACCATGGTGCTGGGCGGAGTGTTTCTTGGGATCAAGTCGTATGAGTACTACCACAAATGGGAAACTTCTCTGGTGCCGGGATTGCGATTTGCTCCCGAGGTAGCGCTGCCTTCGGGCGTGACCGTTCAGAATTTGGAACTATTTTTCTGTTTTTATTTTTTCATGACCGCGCTACATGCCTTGCACATGATCATCGGCTTCGGAATCATGACGGTGCTGGTGGTGATGTCCTGGCGCGGGCGTTTTTCTCCCGAATACTACGCACCGGTTGAAGTGAGCGGGCTTTACTGGCACTTCGTGGATATTATTTGGATATTTCTGTTCCCGCTTCTGTATCTAATCGGAGGGCGGTACACAACATGAGCGAACATATCGTGCCGGTGCGCTCGTACGTTTTGGTTTTTCTGGCGCTGATGGGTTTGACGGCGCTGACGGTCGGCGTTGCTTTCATTAATCTGGGATCGATGAACACTTTGATTGCGCTGGTGATTGCCGCCACGAAAATGCTCCTGGTAATGTTGATTTTTATGAACGTGAAATATAGTTCGCGGCTGACGAAACTCGCAATCTTGGCCGCATTTTTCTGGCTGGCGCTACTTCTTACTTTCACAATGTCCGATTACTTCACGCGGCATTGGACTCCGACGCCATCCGATTGGGGCCCTTCAATATCGCAGCCTGCTCCACGCGAAAAATAGATACTTCATCGAACGAAAAATGAATCGTTGGAGCCACACAGGCGTTCGAGAATCGCGATAGACTTATTGCTGGCTGGTGGGGTGTGGTCCAATTGGCAGGACGCTGCACTGTTAATGCAGACGGTGGAGGTTCGAATCCTCCCGCCCCAGCCAGAATTCTTCGATGATCAACTGATTTTTTATTTCGCAGTGAAGCGCGGAAAAAGTTTCAGTCCTGAACGGTCGGATAGCCCGCTTCCAGCCAGCCTCGCCAGCCGCCGTCCATGGAAACAACATTCTTGTAGCCCATTTTCTGGAGATTATCGGCAGAGAGCGCTGAACGAAATCCACCACCGCAATAAAGCACCAGCTCTGCGTCCTTGCTCGGGAAGCGCAATTCGACGTCGCGCTCGATAATTCCTTTGCTCAAATGAATGGCGTCCGGCAAATGTCCGCGCGTCCATTCACTTTCTTCGCGCGTATCGACCAGCACGATTTTTTCCCCGCCATCGAGGCGTCGCTTAATTTCCGCCACATTTGTTTCACGGATGCGCGCTCGCGCTTCGTTCACGAGCCGTAGGAACGCTTCGGAATGCTTCATTTCGCCGCCTCACTCATTCTGTGCATCTTCTGGTCATCTGGGCAAAGCGTAGCATGAATCGGCGCGGCGCCGCTTCCAGAAACGGCAAATTTCAGGTACGCTCGCCGCCATGAGTAAACTACGAATCATTCGTTTGATCATTTTGATTATCGGAATAATTATTTTCGCGTACGTGCGATCTGTCCGGCCACACTAGAGGCCGTCTCCGCGCGCTGATTCAGCGTTAGCGCGAGATGTGCAAAGGAAAAATGTCAGCCATCATCACAGACAATTGGCTTAGTTCCACAAATCTCGCGGTTTGGGTGACGGCGCTGGCCACGCTGGCCTACGTCCTGATTTCACTGCTGTTGTGGCGCGCTACCGAACATTCCGCACAAACAACGCGAAAAATCTTCGAGCAAACACACCGCCCCTACGTTGGCATGCAGAGTTGGGAGCTTTGGAAGGATGGGGGGCCAAAGGGCCACTTCAATTGCGTTACGCTAATTAATGTCGGCAATGTTCCGGCTTCCAACGTTCACGTAAAAATTGAAACGTTTGATCATTCGGGAAGCATCGAGCAAGGATCGTCGGCTGAAGCAGGATTTGTTTTGTTTCCAAACCAGGCGTACACCGTGCAAGTGCCCACCGGAATCGTTGAAAAAGTGATTGAGGAAAATCGCACGCTGGCGGAACACGTTGGCGGCGCTGAAGTGTGGATGGGAATTACGCTGAACATTGAATTGCAATACAGCGGGCCCAGCGAAACAAATTATTATTTCAAGGCGACCATCGAGCAAGGCGCCGGCAGGAATGAATTCCGGCTGGGCAGAGCGGATTCCTCGTAAATTGATTGCGTATCGATCGCAGAAGAAAAGGGAGTCCCAGCTGTCGCCGGAACTCCTTCCCAATTATTTTCCGTTTACACCGAGACAGCTTCCGACTCCGGTCACGTAATCGTATCCGGGTCCCGCGGAATTCCTGCCGGCTTTTCCGGTGAGGATATCCCTGAAATCGGCGGCGTTCGCACGATTCGCGTAAATCGTGGTCAGCTCGACAAGCGAACTTGTGTGGAATTGCCCGGCAAGATTCACGACGCCTGCCAGAGACGGAGAGGCCACACTCGTTCCGCCGAATACGAGCCAGCCGCTCAAACCGGAGCAGGACGTACTGTCATACACGGCGACGCCGGTATTTGGATTGGCGTCAAACGAAATGTCCGGAATCGAACGCGCCGTCGAACTGGTTCCGCTCACCCCGTCTTGATAACTTGGCTTCGATTCATATCGGCTCGGCCCACCACCGCTCCCACTCCAACCCGTTTCACTGGTGAAAGCGCCGCTTGAATTTCGATTTACGGAGGTGCCGCCCGCAGCCACTTCGTTGGGTGAGGCGCTGGGATAAATCGTGGCGCCACCGGTGTCTCCACTTGCACCAAAATAAACGACTCCGGAGTGAGAGAAATGAAAATCATTCGACGATTCACTCGAGAACTCACTGCCGCCCCAGCTCATGGAAACTTCGCCGACTTTGCCGGTGCTGATTGATGAGGTGACCTGGGTGGTGGCTACATCCACTGCGGCGAACAAATCGGCAAAGCTGCTGCTGGCCGCTTCCACCAAAACGATCTTGGCGCCCGGCGCCATGGCGTGCGCCCATTCGATATCGAGCGCCGCTTCCTGCGCCCAGCCGCAATTTGCGGCCGGCTTCTTGCCTGTCGCATAAACCTTCGAGAAGCAGCCGTTGGCGGCCGTGCAAGCCGGCAAACCAAACTCACTCGAAAACACATTCAAATCATTTTCCGCGGTGGGATAATCGTAGGCGTCCACGATGGCGATGACGCCAGAGCCGCCGGACGAGGGAAGATTGTAAACGTTCCGCAAAGATTGCGGAGTTTCGCCGGAAGGCGTCGTCTGCGGAGACGCTCCTGATTTGAACATAAGCACGTGGTTAGTGTGGGCGCGCTCGCCGAAATCTTCCAGCCGCTCCTGAGTGGAATCGGGTACTAAGATGAAAGAATGGGACTGGTCGTCATCACGCGAATTCGATGACCCATTTTGGTTTTGCGATGACGCGGTGAAAGGAGTCACGACTGCAATGGCAAGACAGATCGTGATTGCAAGGGCTGGCTTTAATGACATCTAAAATCCTCCTGAAATGCGCAACAGACGTCGGGGGCAATGGAAACTGCACGTATTTAGCGCGATTTTGAGGGGTTTGTCAAAGTAGAAATGGTACTGAATTCCGTGGTACCGGACTACCATTACTCGCTACCGAGGGGCCCGCGGTGAGGCTGGCCCCCCGGTCTGAAGTTCTAGCTCTTGATTTCCTTCATGTCCCGCCAATTCGGGCCGGCCTTCAAATCGACCTTTACCGGAACACTCAGCGGATGTGCGTTTTCCATGCATTCCTTCACCAGCGCGCTGAGCCGCTTCAGTTCACCGGGCGGGGCTTCAAATAGCAGTTCGTCGTGCACTTGCAGAATCATCTTCGATTTGAATTTTTCTTCCGCGAGGCGCTTGGCAATTTGAATCATCGCAATCTTGATCAGGTCGGCAGCCGTACCTTGAATTGGGGAATTGAGGGCAGTGCGCTCCGCGAAGTTGCGTAAGCTTACTTGTGGCGAATTAATTTCTGGAATTGGGCGCGTGCGTCCGAAAAGCGTGGTGGTGTAGAGATTCTTGCGAGTGTCGGCGACGGTCTTATCCAGGAATGTTTTCACTCCACGGTACTTTGTGAAATATGCGTTGATAAATTGTGCGGCTTCTCGCGTGTCGGTTCCCAATTGCTGCGCGAGTCCGAACGCGGAGAGTCCGTAAATAATTCCGAAGTTGATTACTTTTGCGACGCGGCGGTGTTCTTTCGTCTGCGCCAATGGGCCTACGCCAAAAACTTCCTGAGCAGTTCGCGCGTGGATGTCTTCTTCGTGACGGAACGCGTCGGTCAGGACGGGATCTTCGGAGAGATGCGCCAAAATGCGCAGCTCGATTTGCGAATAGTCGGCGGAGAGCATGGTCATGCCGGGCTCCGCGGCAAATGCCGCGCGAATTTGGCGGCCGAGCTCGCTGCGCACAGGAATATTTTGCAAATTCGGTTCATACGAACTTAGGCGCCCGGTAGCGGTGCCGGTCTGGCTGAAACGCGTGTGAAGACGGCCGGTTTCTTTATGGATGAGCAGCGGTAACGCGTCCACGTATGTGGATTTGAGCTTTGAAACTTCGCGATATTCCAGAACTTTCTTGGGCAAATCGTGCGTCAGCGCGAGCGCTTCCAGCACGTCCGCTGCGGTGGAACGCGCTTTTCCACGGCGCGCTGGCGGCTGGAGATTCAGCTTGTCAAAAAGTATTTCGGCCAGCTGCTGCGGCGAATTTACGTTGAACTCCACGCCGCTCATCTCCCAGATTGATTTTTCGAGCGAACGGATTTCGCCTTCCATTGCTGCGGACATGGCCGCGAGCGCTTCGGGATCCACGCGGACGCCGTGCTCTTCCATTTCCGCCAGAACGGGCGCTAGCGGCAAATCGATTTTTTCGTAAAGGCCGGTCAATTTTTGGGCTTCGACTTGCTCCCGAAGCACAGGCGCCAGTTGACGCAGCATATCCGCGCGCTCACCCGATTGCCCGGCCAGCGTGAGGTTCATGTGCCGAAGAACAACTTCCGCGATTTCGTGATTCGACGTGGTAGGCCGAAGCAAATAGGAATACAGCATGGTCGCGTGGCGGATGCCGGCCACCGGGCCCATCAGCAAGCCAAATAATTTTGGATCGTGAACGATTTTCGGACGCGCAGCGTCGGCAAGCCACGGCCGCAGCTCGGCCATCCATTTCTCGCGTTCCGCGTCGCCCGCGAGCAGCGGCGCGATACGCGCAGAGCCTGGGGCTGCAGAGAATTCAATGGCCGCTAGCTTGCTTCCAAAGCCTTCCTCTTCCTGCTCGTCGGTTTTTTCGTACGGCACCAATTCCAGCCACACCGCGATTTCCTGTTCGCGCGGGATTTCTTTCAGGAATTTGCGCAATTCCGAGAGAGATTCCAATGTCGTGTAATCACGGTTTTGATTTTCCGCGACGCGAACGGCGGTCGGTCCTAATTCTTTCAGAAGGGAGGTGAATCCGAGTTCGGCGTAAAGTCCGCGCAGTGCTTCGGTGTCAGGATCGCGCGCCGTCAATTCGTCCAGTTCCAATTTCACTGGCGCGTCTTTTGAAATCGTCGCGAGCTTTTTGGACATCAGTACTCGATCTGATTGTGTTTGCAGCGCCTCGCGATAGCGCTTGCCTTCCACTTTGTCGGCTTCCTTCAGCGCTGCTTCCACCGAACCAAACCGTTGAATTAATTCCCGCGCGCCTTTTTCGCCGATTCCTTTCGCGCCAGGAATGTTGTCGATGGAATCGCCCATCAGCGCCATGATGTCGATCACTTTATCCGGCGGCACACCGAGAATTTCCACGACCTTCGCTTCGTCAATAATTAAATCCTGCTTGGAAGGATTCATCACGCGGATATTTCCGCCGACGAGCTGCATGAAATCCTTGTCGCTGGTGATGAGGTACACATCCAGTTTTCGTTTGGAGGCTTGTTCGGCAAGTGTTCCGATAACGTCGTCCGCTTCGTAGCCGGGCACAGCAAGAATCGGCAAACGTAGCGCTTCGCACAAACGCTTCACGTACGGCAATTGCATCGCGAGATCGTCCGGCATGGGCGGACGCTTCGCTTTATATTCGGCGAATAACTTGTCCCGGAACGTTGGCTCCGGCGTGTCGAAGGCCACCGCGAGATAATCCGGCTGATAATCGCGCATCAACCGCCGCAACATTTGCACGAAAAGATAGGGCACTTTCGTGGGCATGCCCGAGGGGCTGCGCAGGCGCTCCATCGGCGCGAAAAATGCGCGGAAGATGAAGCCCATCGCGTCCACCAGAAATAGTTTCTTTGCGGGTTTCGCAGAAGGCATGCACGGCAGTATAGCAGAGGCTATGCGCCCGAACTTTCCGGCCTACCTAGCCGTTTGGGCGATGTGCGCGAATTTTCTGCACGCTATGCTCGTGGTTGTCTGAAGGCCGAAATCGGCCAGACATGAATTGCTTGGAAACCCCGGGAGGAATCAATGCCGCAAGAAACTTCTGTCTCTAATACATGGCGAGCGCTTTCGAGCGAGTTCGCCAATTCGATTGATCACGCCGGCCGCAGCGTGGTTGCCGTTCACGCGCGGCGCCGCATCCCTTCCAGCGGAGTTCACTGGCGCGCGGGAATTATTGTCACCGCCGATCACACGATTGAACGCAATGAGGACGTTACCGTAACTTTGCCCGATGGCCGCAATGTGCCGTCAACTCTCGCGGGCCGCGATCCAACTACGGATATCGCGATTCTGAAGATTGACGCCGGCAATCTTGCCATCGCCGAAAAAAGTGATGCCGCAGGACTCAAAGCTGGAAACTTGCTCCTCGCCGCAGGGCGCACAGCGGAAGGCGCTACTCGAGCTTCTTCTGCGCTGGTTAGCGTGACCGGCCCTGCATTGCGCACCTGGCAGGGCGGTCAATTGGATTTGACCGTTCGACTCGACCGCAGACTTCATCCGAATCTTTCGGGTGGTCCGGCGCTCGACGATCAAGGACGCGCATACGGAATAAATACTTCCGGACTGTCCCGTTTGGCGTCACTGGTGATTCCTGCTTCCACTGTGGATCGTGTTAGCGCGGAATTGGAGAAGAAGGGCCATATGGGACGCGCATATCTGGGAGTTGGGATGCAGCCCGTGCGGCTATCTGAGAAACTTCGAGAAGCGCTGAAAATATCAAACGAGATCGGCATCATGGTCGCCGGCGTCGAGCCGGAAGGCCCCGCTGAAAAAGCGGGAGTGATGCTGGGCGATGTGCTGGTCGCTTTGGATGGAAAAACTTTGAACAATCTTCGCAGCGTGCAGAACTTTCTGATTGGTGCGCAAATAGGTAAGCCGGTGAAAGCTTCCATCATTCGCGGCGGCGCGCTGGTCGAGGTGGTCATCACCGTCGGCGAGCGGCCCGCGGCAAATTGAATTTTTCGCGCTGACGCGCTTTCCACGCTCGCAGTATCTAATAGTTTACGGCAAAGCGTGGAAGGGGCGCCCCGCGCGAAAACTGCGACGGCATTGACCAAAGTTCTCATCTTCGCTGACTCAACGAAAGAACTCGCACGGCTCACGGCGATTGTTCGGTCCGCTCCGACATTGGAATTTGTGGGCGCAAGTGTGGATCGCGATGTTCTAGCCGCGGACCTTGCCGATCTCGAGCCCGGTTCACCGGTCGTGCTGCTCGAGAATTCCTCCTCCACTAAGCTGGAGCACGATTCCCCGACAGACGACTTCGCTACGGAAGCAATCTTGCGAATCGTTCTTACAGCACAGTCCGGTTTCGCGGATGCAATTGCTGCAATGCGAGACACGGATTCGGGAGTTCGCGCGGCATTGCCGTCATGGTCAACCGATGACGAAATTCGCGCGGCGATTGAAGCCGTCGCCGCCGGATTAATTGTCATTCATCCGGAAGCCCTCGGTGAATTGACCAGCGAAGGGATTGAACGGGTCAGTTTTATTCCGGAATTTTCTTCCCGCGAACTCCCGGACTCACCGGTCCAGCAACTCTCTCCTCGTGAATCGGAAATTCTGAATCTTCTCGCAGACGGACTCGCCAATAAAGAAATCGCCTGGCGACTGAAAATATCCGAGCACACCGTGAAGTTTCATATCACCTCGATATTCAATAAGCTCGACGCGTCAACTCGCGCGGAAGCGGTCGCGATCGGCGCCCGTCGCGGATTAATTATTTTGTAGCGCTCACCGATCGAGCAGCGCACGGAGCCGGGCGTATCCGGAGCGGCTGACCGGCAATTGCTTTCCGTTCGTCATTACCGCTATGTGACTATCCTTCGCATACGGCTCCACTTTGGTGATGCGCTCGAGGTTCGCGATGTACGATCGATGAATTCGCACAAATCGCCCTGGGTCCAATCCGGATTCAAGGCTCGAAATTGTCTGCTGCTTCAGATATTTTTTCCCTTCGGCATTCAGTTCGACGTAATCGTCCTGCGCTTCGGCGTAATCCAATTTCGCAATTGGGATAATGAACACACGCGTGCCGTCTTTCACCGCCAGCCGCTCCATGAACTGCGCGGGCGGCCGCGCCGAAGCGGCTAACTCTGCGGCGACAGGAATTTTCCCGCCGAGTCTTTGGGAAGCGCGTTCGAGCGCCGCTTCAAATCGCGCGGCGTTGAATGGCTTCAGCAGATAGTCCACGGCGTGCGCTTCAAACGCGCGAATTGCATAAGTGTCGTGCGCGGTCACAAAAATCACGGCTGGCCCGGCGCCCATCAACTCCAGCACTTCAAATCCATCCAGCTTCGGCATTTGAATATCCAGAAAAACCAGGCTGGGTCTTTGCTCGGTGACGACTTTCACCGCCTCAAATCCGTTGGCGCATTCGGCGATCACTTCGATTTCCGGGTGTGACGAAAGAAATTCTCGCAATACCTGCCGCGCCAACTCCTCGTCATCCACGATCACCGCGCGGATTTTCGCTTTTGCTTTTGCGCTCATCAGCTACGAACCTCCAGTTCAATGGGCATCACCATTGCCACGCGGAATCGTCCGTTTTCAGAATTTGCCGTGAAACTCGCACGCTCACCGTAACGGGCAAAGAGCCGCTGACGAACATTGGCCAATCCCACTCCGCCACGGCGGCGCGGAGGCGCATCCGGGTCGTAATTATTTTCAATGCTGATGGAGAGATTTCCGGCGCTGCAGTGCGCGTCCAATTTTATCCATCCGCCTTCCACAAGATTGGCGATGCCGTGCGCCACGGCATTTTCCACTAGCGGTTGCAGCAGCAACGGCGGAATCTGAATTCCCAGTGCTTCGTTTTCAACATTTTCTTCCATTTGGATTCGTGCTCCGAAGCGAATTTTCTCCACGGCCAAAAACGCGCGCACCAACGACAATTCTTCTTCGAGGGGAATCGCGGATTTTTCGCCGAGGCCCAGCGTGCGCCGCAGGAAATCTCCCAACAGCACGCACATTTCGCGAGCGCGGGGAGCATCCGAACTGGTAAGCGCGCTGATGGAATTCAGACTGTTGAAGAGAAAATGCGGATTCACCTGCGCCTTCAGCGCCTTCAATTCCGCTTCACGCGCCAGGATGCTGGCCTGCAGGACTCGCGCTTCCGCTTCTTGCGAAGCTTGCTCGGCAAGAAGCACATAATAAAAGTTTACGGAAAGCAGATAGAAAAGCACGCCAAGTCCCAGCAGAAGAGGGATCACGCGCGAAAGGCGACTGGTGAAATCCGGAAAATAACTTGTTTCCGCCAGGCCACGCGCCACAATTTCCGCAGCGAGCACCCAAAGGCTGGCGGCGATTGCCGCGCCGATTACATGGACCTCGGCGAGTCTGCCAACACTGGAGCTATCAAATGGCGTCGCGCGGCACGGGTACCACGCGGAAAGACAAACGAACGCGTAAAAAAAGCATAGCGGAAGCGACATGGCGATTGCTTCCTGCCAGGTCAGTCCGGCCAGCGCGCGCATCAGATACGCAACCAGAGCGGCGAGCGGAATCCATACCAGCAGATAAAGTGCGAGGCGGCGGATTTGGCTGAGAATGGGATGCATAAAAGCGCGGAGCTTTTAGTTCTTAACCTCAACGCTTCCGAATACGGCGCTGCCCGTAACGATCAATGTTTTTACACCCGGCCCTTCCACTGGCCGCTGACGAGTTTTGTCCGTATACTCTCCCATCACCGCCGAACCAAGTACCGAAATGTGCCAGGTTTCCGGAACTCGAATTACGCAAGCGCCGAAAACCGCGTCGGCGCGAATCGTAGCTTCGTCGCCTTCGATGTCGGCATTCGTCAAATCAATATTGACCTCCCCAAAGATTGCTTCGAGTTTCACACCCTTGAAATTTCTGGCCGTTATCGGCCGCTTGAAAGTACCAAATACCGCGGAGAAGTCGGCCGGCGTTTTCGCCGGGTCGGATTCCGTAACGTCAATTACATTGGCGTCGCCGGCGAGCGTGCTCTGAGATTCCCACCAGCGCCGGAAGCCAAATGTCCGCGCCACGATCCAGATTCCCCAGTAAATGCAGGCCAGCGCCCAGACCACTGAAAAACTGAAATGGAAATATCCGAGCTTGCTGAGGAGCAGCACGATTCCCGCCATAATCAGGAAACCGCCCGCCTCCTGATTGAAACGGTTTCGAGAAACTCGGTTCCTCGAAAACATCAACTCAAGCCCAAAAAGAATCATGATGGCCGGCCAGAAGAAATGAAACACATAGTTTGTGGAAACCATTCCCATTTGGCCCAACAGCAGAACGATTCCGAGCGCCACTAGAAATAATCCGAATGCCACTCCCCCCATGTGCAGCTGAATGATCAGTGGCCTTTTCGGTTTTCCGGAATCAGTTGGCATGGTTTTCATCCCTTCCCGAACTCGCCGCCGCAGTCGAATTAAAATGGCTCCAACGCCGTGCAATCAGCAGAATCGCGGAGCCAAGGCTCACCAGCAGCAGCGGCCATATTCTTACAATTTCGCGCAATTCCGGAAGCGCCAGATTAGTGAGCGCAATCCACGCGTTTTTTCCAATCACGGAAAATAGCCAGACGTCGCTGGAATTGTACGGTCCGAAGCCCAACATTCCCAATTCAAATGCTACGCCCAGCAGAATCAGCAGGCCGGCGGCAATCCACGAAATCGTTGCGCTGGGAACTGATGAGTTTGTTGCATTGCGGCAATACGAATTCGCCGCTTTCGGTTCTGCGCGATGGATTTGGTTTGTCTCCATGCGCGTAAACTACGCGCCGTAGACGGCGGCGTCTCTGAATAATCGGTGAATGGCGGCGCATTACCGGCGAACGGTGGAATTGCGGTAGAAAGTCTTTTAGTGCGCACAAGGTGAGGCGTCGGTCCACACCTGCTCGGTGATCAACCACCTGCCGTTAGCTTGACGCCTGAAAATCATCACGTACGTGCCCGAGTATTGACTTTTCTTCCCGTCCGAAACAGCAGTCAGCGTTTCGGAATAATCACCGCTGTCGTACGCCAGATCGCCAGAGCGCTCACTGGTCGCAGTGTGCAGAGTAAGATCACTGGTCATCGTGTCCATTATATTTTTGCAAAGCTCGCGAATCGCCGCCCGCCCCGATACGCGCGTGCCAGTTGCATGCAAGAACTCCGCGTCTTCGGTGTATAGCGCGGCGATTTGGTCGAGTTGCTTGGTGTGCAAGTCCTTCACCCACTCGGCGCGTAATTTGGCAATGTCGTCTGAAGTTGTGCGCGAACTTTGAGCCGTTCGCGCGCCGGCAAGAGTATCGCCGTTGAATTGCAACGCCAATACGGCGGCGGATACAACGAGGACAAGTACAAAAGCACAGCCAATAAGAATTGGCATTCGTTGAAGTTTCATTTTCGACCTCCATAATACTTCCTGAAATTTACAATCAATGCGCGCCAGACGTAGGCCGCGTCATCAACTCCACAAATTCCTTATAAAATTTCTCTTTGTTCAGATCTTCCTGAACTTCTACCAGTGGACCGGCGATAGCGGGTTTTTCATTCGCAGGCCACACGAGCGTATCGCCGTAGGTTGGCCCGTGGTCAATCGAAACGTCCATATACATCTTTGTCGTGCGCGTAATAATCGTGGGATCCAACCAGGCCACTGCCGCCAGTTCATCCCACAGAAAACTATCCTGCTCGTATTTAGCAACGTATTGCGCGCAGGGACTCGTCCCTCTGGCGATTTCCGCGGTCAGCGTTTTGTCCATCTTCGTTTTCACTGAAATGTCGACGGTCGTGACCACGATGCGCGCCCACGGCGAACGCAACACGCGGCGCGACGCTTCCGGATCCATCCACAAATTAAATTCGCGATGCGGCGTCTTCGTAAATTCCGGATTGTCGGTGATGGGATTGATACCGCCGCCCATCAGGATTAATTCTTTGGCCAGTGAAGCGAATTCCGGATCAATGGCCTGCGCGAGCGCGAGATTCGTCACCGGCCCGGCGGCGTAAATTGTTATTTCATGGGGATATTTGCGCACCATGCGCACAAGAAAATGTGCGGCGTCTTCATTCGCGGCCTTGGTGGTCGGCAAACCTTCGGGCATCGGCGGAATTTCCGAAGGCCCATGCACCGGCTTGCCGCGATTCCATGCGCCTTGATAGACAACCTTTCCGTAATGTTCTTCCCACTGCGCGATTTCTTCTTTGCTATTCACCAGAGGAAATGCGGCGCCCGGAAAAACCGGAATGTCCGTCCGTCCGATAATTTCCAAAAGCCGTAGCGTGTGGGCCAGTTCCTCGTCGCGCCACTGATCTCCGGTCACGATGGTGATTCCCAGGACATCCGTCTCCGGCGAATTCACGAGCGCGAGAATTGCCTGCATGTCCGTGCCGCCCGGACCGGCGGCGTCCTGATCGATGATCAATTTGCGTTTTTGTTGTGAGGACGCCGGCAATGCGGCAACCATCGCTAGAAACAACATCGCTGCACAAATTCGTTGTCTGGAGTTCATAGTGATTTCAACTTTCGCGCGAAACCATAATGCCGCGGTCAGATCGTTTCCGGCTACGCTTTCATTCCAATTGTTGGCAAAAACTTCGGCGCTTTCCTTACTTTCGTGGCCTGCTCGAATGCATACGCCAGCCGGATAAGCCCCGGTTCGCTATAGGCCCGTCCGATAAACGAAATTCCTACTGGCAACACCCCGAAGGCAAATCCAGCCGGCACCGTCACGCTCGGGTATCCCGCTACCGCCGCCGCGGTCGAGCTTTGCCCCGCCGCGTTGTCTCCGTTTACCAAGTCCGTCACCCAAGCGGGTCCGCCTGTGGGTGCCACAAGTGCCGCGAGATTGTGCTCGTCGAGGACCTTATCAATTCCTTCCTTGCGCGCCATTCGCAAGTTGTTTTCCAGCGCGTCCACATATTCTTTCGTGGTGAGCGGCCCTTTCGCCTCCGCTTTTGTGAACATGTCCTGACCGAAGTACGGCATTTCTTTTTCGCGATTGCGCTCGTTGAAATTAATTATGTCCTTCAATGTTTTCACTGGCGCGTTCGGCCCCAGCTTCGCCAGGTAAGCATTCATGTCCGCCTTCAGCTCATAAAGCAGCACGAGCGTTTCGTTGTCGCCCGTCTTGCCGATGGTTTCGATGTCTGCGGGATCCACCAGCACCGCGCCCTGTTTTTTCATAGCGTCCAGCGCGGTTTCCATCAACGCGTCCACTGTGTCGCTGAATCCGAAATATTTGCGCACCACGCCGATGCGTGCGCCGCGCAGGCCGTCCGCTTGCAGGAACTTCGTATAGTCGTTGACGAACTTGCCCTTGCTCGCAGCCGTCGCGCTGTCGTCCGGATCCACTCCCACCAGTGCACCCAACACGATGGCCGCATCGCGCACCGTGCGGCACATCGGCCCAGCGCTATCCTGCGTGTGCGAAATCGGAATAATTCCCGCGCGGCTCACCAGTCCGACCGTCGGCTTGATCCCCACAAGTCCATTCGCTGATGATGGACACACTATGGAGCCGTCCGTTTCCGTTCCGATTGATCCAGCGCACAAATTCGCGGAGGTCGCCGCGCCTGAACCGGAACTAGACCCGCACGGATTCCTATCTAGCGCATACGGATTGCGCGTAAGTCCTCCACGCCCGCTCCAACCGCTCGTCGAATGACTCGAGCGAATATTGGCCCACTCGCTCGGATTTGTTTTCCCCAAAATTACCGCGCCTGCTTCGCGCAATTTCCGCGCAACGAACGAGTCCTTCGGCGGCTTCGCGCCCACCAGCGCCAGTGAACCCGCGGTAGTCATCATGCGATCCGCGGTATCTATGTTGTCCTTAATAAGGATAGGAATTCCGCGCAACGGGGGACAAACGTTGCACGCGACTTTGTCCAGCGCGTCCGCAATCGCGATCGCATCCGGATTTACCTCAATCACGCTATTAATTCCCGGACCGTGCTTATCAATTTCCTCGATGCGCGCCAAATATTTTTCCGTGATCGAACGTGCCGTATATTTTCCGGACATCATTCCATCATGGAGTTCGCCAATGGTAATTTCGTCAAACTCAAACGGAGAGACCGGCGCCGGCGAGGAAGTTGCGCGCTCGTCGTTCCGCGTTACTTCCGCCGCAGGCCGCAGCGCCGAACTCAAATTCGGCACAAGCGCAGCGGCAACTCCTCCCACCAGCCCATTCCGCAAAAATTTTCGCCGCCCGCGCGCTACGTCTCGTTTTTCCGCCATATCAATTCGCCTCGCCCCTGAAAGAAATCCGCGCGGACATAGTACGCCAATCGCCTTCACAACTGTACTTGGAGATAAACGGAATCCTTGTCCGCGTGAACGAATTTCGCTAAGGTATCGCCAATCATGAAGCGCAAAATCGGAGTTTGGCTGATCGTCGCCGCCTACGCGATATTTCTGTACATCGCGATTTCCGCGCCATTCTACGCCCACGCGCACCCGAATCTCGGCGCGCATATGCTGGCCGAATACGCCGCGCCCTGGCCTGCCGCTCTCATGGACTCGCTCGGACTCGTCGGCATCGTGCTCGCGCTGATCCCGATTCGCAAAGGCGAGCGCTGGGCAATACTCACCTCGTTCGCCACATTCGCGATTCTCTTCGTCACGCGCATGGCCACCGACCCGCGCTGCCTGGTCGTCCTCGATCCGCATCAGCACGGCTGCCACACATTTTTTATCGCAATCTTCCTCGGAGTTGTCGGACTCATCCTCGGCTCGTTCGACAAATAATTTCTCTGGCTTGAAGTGCGACATCTGAAGCTGTCCGCGCGAATATGCTAAGGTATTTAGCTCGGCCCGTATCATTGCGCAGAGTTCGCATGCCCAAAAAGAAATCCAAATCCGCGGCAGCTTTTTCGTCCGATGTGCCCGAGCGCACCTACTCGGCCGATCCGCTGACCGATTTGCAGCCGGTTGTCTTCGATCATGACGTGTTAGACGACCCCGAAATTGTCGAGCATCCCGCCGAATTTGTCGGCGGCTCACAGGCGATTCGCGTTTCCACGATTGATGACGAGACCGCTACGGATGTGGACGACCGCCCGACCATCAACAATATTTTTGGGCCGGGCGGATTGCTGAAGCAGTGCATGCCGCAGGGATACGAGCACCGCCGCTCGCAATTGGAAATGGCGCAAATTCTGGAGAAGGCTTTTCAGAAACGGCAGCACGCCATCGTCGAAGCCGGAACTGGAACGGGAAAAACTTTGGCGTATTTGATTCCCGCGATTCGCAGCGGCAAACGCATTGTAATTTCCACGGCTACAAAATCCTTGCAAGAGCAGCTTTTCAGCAAGGATATTCCGTTTCTTCAAAAGCATTTCGCGCCGAATCTGAAAGTGGCGGTGATGAAAGGGCGCGCGAATTTTCTGTGCCGCTCCAAAGTGCATTTCATGGAAGGCCAGCCCGTATTAAAAGGCATGGACGAAGTGGACTGGTTTTCGCAAATCGCCGACTGGGAAAAACTGACGGCTACCGGTGACCGCGCCGAACTGAATTTTCTGCCGGATGACGCCGACCTCTGGCATCGGTTGGACGCCCGCCGCGAAGCTTGCACCGGACAAAAATGCCCCGAGTTCAGCAATTGTTTCGTCACGCTAATGCATCAGCGCGCTGCGGACGCCGATATCGTCATCGTGAATCACCATTTATTTTTTGCCGATCTCGCGCTGCGCCAGGATGATTTTGGCAGCATCCTTCCGGAATATGACGCGGTGATTTTCGACGAAGCCCACGAAATCGAAGACGTCGCCGGAGATTATTTCGGCCGCCAGACTTCTAATTACCGTTTTGAGGAACTGGCGCGCGACGCCGAAAATACTTTGCGCATGATGAAGGAAGGGCCTCCTTCATTGTTGCGCCGCGCCTCCCGCATTCGCGAACGCTCGCGCACATTTTTTGAAGCATTTCCGCAACGCGAAGGCCGTTCGCCATTCGAGCTGGCCGAACGCGAACATTTTCTGGAACAGAATCACGAAGCGTATGACGGTGTTTTGCAGGCGCTGAAGGCGTTCGAGACGGAAATCGCGGCGCTGCCTTCCAAGCCCGAAGAATTCCTGAATCTGGCGCGCCGAAGTTTTGAGCTGCGCAAAGAAACTGAATTCCTGATGGAATCGTCCGAGCATAATTACGTTTATTGGATGGATCGCCGCAACAAAGGAGTTTTTCTCGCCGCCACTCCCATTGATGTAAGTGGGATTCTTCGCGAGCATCTTTTTGAGCGATTCGATACCGTCGTCCTCACTTCCGCCACGCTGGCCGTTGGCGGGCGATTCGATTTTCTGAAGCAGCGCCTAGGAGTTCCCGTCGCGCTTGAGAAAGTTTTGCCCACCGAATTCGACTACAAGAGCCAGGCGCTTTTATATATTCCCAATCGCATGCCCGACGTGCGCGATCCTTCCTTTTCCGCGAAGGCCGCCGAAGAAATTACGCGCATGTTGGAAATCACGCAGGGCCGCGCGTTCTGTCTTTTCACCAGTTACAGTCAGATGAAGGACGTCTACGCGCGTGTTTTGCAGACCGTGGATTTCCCTCTGCTGCTTCAAGGCACTTCACCGCGTCCCGCGTTGCTGGAAAAATTCCGCAACACTCCCAACGCAGTTCTATTTGCCACCGCAAGTTTTTGGCAGGGTGTGGATGTGCCCGGCGATCAACTTTCCTGCGTGATCGTGGATAAGCTTCCCTTTGCCGTGCCGAGCGATCCTATCGTTGCCGCGCGTGTGAAAACTTTGCAGGAAGAAGGACGCAACGCGTTCAGCGAATATCAAGTGCCGGAAGCGGTGCTGGCATTGAAACAGGGATTTGGGAGATTGATTCGCGCGCGCACCGACCGCGGTGTGCTGGCAATTTTGGATAACCGCATCGAGCGCATGCAGTATGGTAAAATCTTTATTGCGTCGCTTCCCGATTATTCCATCACGCGTGACATTCAGGAAGTGGAACGCTTCATGCAGCCACATCCCTGACAGGTTTTTCCAGAAAGGTTCTGAATGTTCGAAGTCAGCGTTGACGAAACTTTTTCCGCCGGGCACGCTCTGCGCGGTTACAAAGGCAAGTGCGAAAATCCGCACGGCCACAATTATAAAGTGCGGCTCACGGTGCAAGGCCCGCAACTCGATTCCATCGGCCTGCTTTTTGATTTCGTGCACCTGAAACAGGTTCTGCACGGCGTGATCAACGGAATGGATCACAAGTATTTGAACGATCAGGCGCCGTTCATCGAGCTGAATCCATCGGCGGAAAATATTGCGAAGTATTTGTACGACGAAGTTTCGCGCGGCTTGAAAGAAATGTCTCCATCAGCAACTGCATCGACGTCGGATGCAAAAAACGCGCCGCGCATCACCAGCGTCACCGTGTGGGAAACGGATATTACTTCGGCGACGTATCATCCGTAATGCACGGCACTTAGGCACAACGACATGAATCGAGCATTTCTGGTCATCCTGATTCCAGCGGCGCTGGTTCTTACGGCCTACCTCCTTCTCGCCGCTTACGCCGGAGTGCAACTGACTTACGCGCGCGCCATTGGCGGCCTGGCTGGTTTTGGAATTGCAATTTATTTGGTGAATGCATACGACCGTCGACGTACGGCCCGAAAAAACGCCGCGACAACTCCTGAAGTAAAATCCGCCGCAAAGCCCCGCTAATCCGATGGTGATCACAGAAATATTCCGCTCGATTCAAGGTGAAGGAACTCGCGCGGGATTGCCCTGCATTTTTGTGCGCTTGACCGGATGCAATTTGCGTTGCACCTGGTGCGACACGGCCTACGCCTTTTATGGCGGCAAACAAACCAGCGTAGAAGAAGTTTGTGAGCGCGTGCGTGAACTTTCCATGCCGTCCGCGCCAAACGGAAATGAAATTCGATTGGCGGAATTAACCGGCGGCGAACCTTTGTTGCAACCCGAAATTGTCCCGCTGGCGGAAAAACTGATCGCTGCGGGTTACACGGTGATGATCGAAACCAGTGGCGAACGACTTATCGGAAAACTGCCGCGCGAAGTAATCAAGATTGTGGACGTGAAATGTCCCGATTCCGGCGCCGCCGATACTTTTGACTTTGCAAACCTGGAAGCGCTCAGCTCGGCGGACGAAATTAAATTTGTAATCGCCAGCCGGCGCGATTACGAATTTGCGCGCGAATTCACCGCACAACACTCGCTTGCCGCCAAAGTCCATCAAGTGATTTTTTCTCCGTCTACTCCCGATCCCGCTGGAAAATGGCCCGGTCTGGAAGCGCGCGAATTAACGGAATGGATTCTCGCCGACGGAGTCCCCGTTCGCCTCGGCCTTCAACTGCACAAATTTATCTGGGATCCTTCGATGCGTGGAGTTTGATTATTAGTGGCGCAGGAAGGACTGATCTACAAAGCAGATTCTGAGGCGGAAATTTCCACAGAAGAGAAGACCCACCTTCCCCCCGTAGATTGAAATGCGAAGTTGGCTTGGCGAGTTGCTTTCGATGATGCACGCCGAACAACGCAAATGTTCCTAAGAAGTCGTTTCCTGAGTTTGAGCAATCTTGTCTCCTCGTGTCCGAAGGGAGAGAAATGAAAAAAAACTGAGGACGATTGCGATTATCGGATACGCGGATTTGACCTGAAATGTAAGGAACCCGCCGCTGGCCCCAACGAGAATATCAAGCGCCAATGAACGAGGATTGAAGAGGTTGCCAGTGCCCCAAAGAACGGCCCCGATTGCGAAGGCTACGAAATACAACACTTCCAGACCAAGCGTGCAAGCCAAGATGATTAGGCCCTTTCGGCGGAGTTGCCAAATGAGCATTGCGGACACGGCCAGCAGGATCGGCAAAACACAGTTCACGAAGATCAACAGAACATATACGAAAGAAAAATAACGGAAACCACCGCGATAAAACCTCATCGTCATCGGAAAATTTCCGAATATCCGGCTGATAGCCCAGCTTGCCATCAGAACCTCGACAAACGTGATGACGGCGAGAGTCCGCATGAGTATTCCAGTTTTAGTTGCTGCGGAGCCCGCCTCTGAATGAAAGGCGGATGCTGAAGCGTTTACACTGCGCGCTACGAACAATGAACTTGTCCACGCCGCAATCATTACTAACGGCGCTGCAACCAGATAGCCGGTGTGTATTTGGGAACCAATCACCGGAATTCCGATCGGAAGCGATGCGAAACTCGCCCACGACAACGACGCTGGTCCATTCGGATGTGAGATTATATTTGGTTGACTGACTGAGACGGCAATCAACCAAAACCACTCGAATCCAAGTATGCAGCTCAAGATGAAGAGCGAATTTCTTCCCAACTTCCACAAGAGAACCGCGGAGACCGCAAGCAGAACCAAAAGCGCGCCGTTCAGAAAAACCAGCGCGGAGAAAAGAATCGAAAAATGCGGGAAGCTTGTTATGTAGGTTCGCCGGAATCCAGGTACCTTCGGAGCAAGCCGCACGATGACCCAGAGGCAATACAGAATCTGAGCGCTGGTAGCGATCGCCAAAACGCGCGGTAAGCGTGCTCCCGAAATAAAGGGCCCGATTATGCGGTCAGGATTCACGGCGGGAGTATAACATCGGGAGACGTATCCGCGGAGTACCGCCGCGCCCAAGCCCCTGTTTCGGCCAACCCGGGCTACAGAAGATTATATAGCGGAAAGCCTCGCCTCTTAAGAGGCGAGCTACAGATTTCGCTTTGATGCGGCGGAATAAAGCGATGCGCTATACTCTACGTCGATGGCGAATTCCGAAAAAATTGCGAAGGCGGTCGTGCTGCTCAGCGGCGGAATGGACTCCTGCGTTACGGCGGCAATTGCGCGTCAAACGCATGACGTCGCCCTGCTGCACGCGAGCTATGGCCAGCGCACCGCGCGGCGCGAGCGGCGCGCATTCGATGAGATTGCGGATTTTTACGGCGTGAGCGAGCGGCTGGTAGTCGAACTCAATTATTTTCCAGCGATTGGCGCTTCCGCTTTGACGGATTCGCGGATAGCCGTGCCGGAGCAAAGTCATCTGCCGGACGGCGGCCAAAGTAATTTGCATGCCGGCGAAATTCCTGTAACCTACGTGCCGTTTCGCAACGCGCATTTTCTTTCCGTGGCGGTGAGCTGGGTGGAAGCCATTGGCGCGAGCGCGGTTTTCATCGGCGCGGTGGCGGAAGATAGTTCGGGTTATCCGGACTGCCGGCCGGAATATTACCGCGTGTTTCAGGAATTGGTGAAAGTGGGAACCCGGCCGGAAACGCGTATCGAAATCGCGACGCCGGTGATTGCGATGCGGAAAAGCGAGATTATCGACCGTGGCATCGCACTGGACGCTCCCCTGCATCTAACCTGGTCATGCTACCAAAGCGAAGATTTAGCGTGCGGAGTGTGCGATAGTTGTGTGCTGCGGCTGCGGGCTTTTGAGCAGACCGGGCGCGCAGACCCTATCGCCTATCGGACGGAAGTTCGGAGATAATCGAACAGAAGTTAGGAGAAATTCGGGCGTCAGTTGAGCGATAATAGGGCAAGCTAGGGGAGTCGTAGGAGTTCGAGGACGTACAGAACCCATACCACCATCGGCGGTGTCTAAATTGCCGGAACCATATTGTCATTGTCGCAGCTTTATTGTCGCAACTTTATTGTCGGAACTCGGTTGTGGAAACTCCGTTGTCGGAGATCTGTCAGGAGGACGAAAGTGAAAAAGAAATTACTGAGAATTGTCGGAATCATGCTGGCGGGCGCAATGTGCGCAGGACTGATGGCGACTATCGTTGCCCAACGCGCAACTGCGCAGGATAAACCGGCGGCGGCCGCGCCGGTGGGCGCAGGCCAGATCATTGGCGTGATTAAGGACGGAGACGGCAAGCCAGTTGCGGGGGTGACGATCATAATCGAACCGCAGGGCGGTCTTGAAATAGACCTGACCAGCGACGCGGCGGGAAAGTTCGCGAAACCGGGATTGCCGGTGGGGTCTTACATCATCACCTACAAGCAAGATGACAAGACACTTTTCAAAGCGCGAGCAAACGTCGCCAATGGAAAAGACACGCCCGCGAGTTTGACCTTGAATGACCCCAGAGTCCTGGAATTCCAGAAGGCCATGAAGAAGGAGTTGGAAGACGAAGCGCAGTTCGGAAAATTGAAGACGCACTTCAACGCTGGGAACTCGGCGCTGGATGAAGAAAAGGCGGCGAAGGCTGATTGGCAAAAAGCGGCCGCCGCTGATCGTCCCGATTTGCAGGCAAAAGTGGAACAGTCCGCTTCCAAGGCGCTGGGGGAATATCAACAAGCACTGGCCGCGGTGACGGATCCTGCTGATGCTAAGAACAAAGCAGCGGTGTTCGCGCAAATTGCGGTGGCCTACGAGCTTGAAGGAAAATTCGAGGAGGCGGTGCAGGCATATCAACAGGACGTAGCCGCGCACCCGGACCCGGGCGCCTACAACAATTTGGGAAACGATCTGGCGAAGATTGGGAAAATGGACGAGGCCAGGGCCGCATACGATCAGAGCGCGGCGCTGGATCCGACGGGCGCGCCTCTGGCCTACCGGAATTTCGGAGTGGTGCTGTTCAACGCCGGGAAATTG
>Ga0210410_10001306_pt1 | contig 23754 bp, 20 predicted proteins | sample IncBWC4MmetaG_FD_161058 | JGI IMG/M metagenome (GOLD analysis project Ga0210410, IMG submission 161058) | Forest soil microbial communities from Barre Woods Harvard Forest LTER site, Petersham, Massachusetts, United States - Inc-BW-C-4-M | ecosystem: Environmental > Terrestrial > Soil >... | reverse complement strand
AACGGTTATCGGAGAAACGCTGCCGAGCGGTCGCGGCGCCCGATTCGGATTCATGAGCAGATCTGCTGCTGGCCGTGGAGGCTGCGCAGGTGCCACTGGCGCGCCCGTCAACGAAACGCCGGCTCTTGCCAGCGCGGATTTCACCATGGAAATCAGTGGATCGGGCGGAACGAACGGTTTCTTCAGGACGCCGTCCGCGCCTACCCGCTGCGCTTCCTGTTCATCCAGGGGATCGAACGCGCCCACCAGCAGGATCACCGGAATATGCGCCAGCGACGGATCCGTCTTTACATACTGGCAAACTTCATACCCATTTCGCACCGGCATGAAAACGTCCGCGAGCACCAGGTCCGGACGAATATCGGAAATCTTGCGCACGGCCGCTTCGCCGTTGCCAACCGCCACCACTTCGATACCCTGATCGCGCAGGGCCAGCCCCACCATCTTTTGGATGTTGCTGTTATCGTCCGCAACCAGAATCTTGGCCACCGAACGCCCTCCGGGGAGACCCCACCCGCACTAAATTCCCTGACCGCTTCGCGGTCACACTCTACGAAGACTCCCCAATATTGGAGCATCCGGCAGGATAGGCGTCAACGTGAACAGGGAGGCGGTGTGTCGGAAATGAATATGGCCCTTAAGCGTCTTTTGCCCTACCGGCCGGCCATAAACAAAAAGGGCGCGGCACTCGGCCGCACCCGTTGGATTCTGGCAGCACGGTCGGTCGCACCCCGTTGATCTCTCGATCGCGGTTGCCCGTGCCGCTACAGGAAGCGACGGCTTGCCCGCGTGCCGCTACTCTAAGCAGCGCGCTTGCCGTTGCCTACCAGGGGACGATTTTCCGCAATCCCTTCTTTTTCTTGCTGCTCGATTCCTTGGAATCGTCCGCGTTGGTACTGCCTTGAGTACCATCGGTTTTAGCGGCATCGGCAGTCTGCGTGGCATCGGAGGCTGGCGCGGCAGTTGCAGCGGACGGCGTTGTCCCGGTTACTGAAGAGGAACTGTTGGCTGCATCGGCGGCAGGAGGATCGGCTGGCGCGGGCGCTGCTCCCTCTGCCGCTGGGGCGTTTGGATCGGCCGCTGCCGGGGGATTCGCGGTGTTGGCGTCGCCCGAGCCCGGCACGTTTTCCGCGCTCCCGCCCGAGCCTTCGGGGCTCTTGGTGCCGACCCCGACGGTAGCCACGATTCCCGAACTGCCGCCAGGACCGCCTCCGCCCAGGCGCGGCGTGCCTCCGCCCGTCAGAACGTCCGTGGCGGAGGTATTGTCTGCTTCCGGCTGCAGATTGGGCGCGCCCGTCTTGGCCGCTACTTGCAATTCTTTCGTCGGCCCATTCTTGAGCAATAACATCGGCCTTCTTATTAAGCTCTCGCGCGGGTGCGGCGCGTTCTGCTCCGCAGTCATCCACGCCACGGCTTTGGGGTCCGGCTGGGGCACAGGAACATTGAACGCCGTCAGCTTGCCCCTGGCGTCTCCGGCAAAGCTGGACTTTGGATAGTTGCGGACGATTTGACCGTAATAAAGCGCCGCGATGTCCTTACGCTCGCTGGTTTCGAAGATATTTCCCAGCATCCAGAGCGCACGGTCCGACCTGCTGTAGAGCGGATAACGCTTTGTCACGGAAAGCAACCGTGCAGCCGCGGCCCGCTTGTCGCCCTTCACGTAGTAGTAGTAACCAACGCGGTAGTCGCCCTCGGCCAGAACTTCCTGCACTTCGCGCAGATGTTGCTCGGCTTTCGGCGCCTGCGGATCAGTCGGATACTTTTGCAAGAAGATCTGGAACTCTTCCTCGGCATCGCGCGCCTGGGTGCGGTCGCGGTCCGGCTTTTCCATTTGCTGGTAATGGGCCATGGCGACTTGCATTTGCGCGGTGACTGCTTCCGGCAGGAAGGGGAAGAAGACGATGAAATCCTTGTAGCCGGAAATGGCTTGCGCCATGTTCGACGTGCCACCCTCTTTGTAATAGGAGTCGGCAATCGACAGTTTGGCCTTGGCCAGATATTCGCTGTCGGGATAGGTGTTGATCAGCGTCTGCAGATTCAGCCGCCCGGACTCGTGGCGTCCGTGTTTAATGTCGTTCAGCGCGCGGTCGTACAGAATTTTGTCCGGTTGCTGGCTGTTATCTTCGGCCGCCGGCGTCGTGGCGGCGGGTTTCTTTTTCTTGTGGAGAATCTGGGCGTCGCATTGGGCAACGCTCAATACAAACAGTCCGCTGATGAGGATCAACAGAGTTCGGCGCAAACATCACCTCTCTCGAGATAGTCGGCTTCGCTGCCGTATGTCCGGAAGCCCTGGAAGCTTCCCCTATTTTGGAACGACCAAGTATAACCTGAACTTAAGGCCAGGCCGAACAGGAAGTTTGCCCTTTCGGACAGGTCCCCACCGGCTGCTGATTCTCTGATGTCGTGGCGCACGGTGCCGGGTTGCCTTGGCTCTGTAGAAGACTGTTGACCACTTTCATCGGAGCTGGCCGGAGCGAGCGTAAAGCGAGGGAAAATCAGCAACTTGCGATCAACAGTGACGAGCCACTTATCGGTCCAGAGTCGACGCCGAGCGTGGCGAGCGCTTCCTGCAAGCCGACTTATCGTTATTAATCCCTAATGGATCAATGTAATGAAGCGGCCTAAGTTGTTAATCCCGACCTAGTCAGCGAGGGCTTCGAGCGCCTCTTTCCTACCATCGAGACTCATCTCATGGCGATGTTCAATTCGCAGGGGCAGCCGGAACGCGGGCAAGACGAGCAAACCTTGAAGCGCCGTGTGCCCAGCCGTCATCAGGCGTTGCTTGCGGTTCTTGACTCCGCGCGCGCGGGCGTCAGCAATTCGCTAAGGCCCACGCGATGCAGCATTTCCGCACGCACGCGGTCCATTACCGCAAATGCCACGTCCGCCCCGTCCTGCGTCGGATCGACATGGACGCGGAACGGGCGTTTGCCAAACGGGGCGTCCACGACTTTAACGATTGCGTCCGCCACCGCGCCCGCATCCGCATCCGGCGGAACAATGGTGGCAAAGGCTTCTTGGATTCTCTTTCCATAGCCTTTGTAGGGACCCGCTTCATACTCGGCTACGCGCTGCTTGTCGGCGGGCGTGCCGGAATGCGCGAAGTGATTGGTTCCCCCGGTGAATGCGCCGGGAACGATGATCGAGGTTTCGATGCCCCACAGCGCCAGTTCGCGCGCATACTGTACCGCCATCGCGTCCATACCCGCCTTCGAGGCAAAGTAGGGCGCGAGATACGGAGGCGTTCCGCCCGCCGAGCTGCTGCTAGACACCCAGATGAGGAGCCCCTGGTGCTGTTTTCTCATTTGAGGGAGCGCTACGCGGTTTACCCTTTGGGTGCTCAGCACGTTGATGTCGTAGAGTTCGGCCAGTTGCTCCGGCGTGAAGGCTTCCGCCGGTCCGAACACCATATGCCCGGCATTGTGCATGAGAACATCAAGCCTGCCCTGTTCGGCGACAATCTGGCGGATCGCCGCTTCGATGGACTTTTCCGAAGAAACGTCCAGTTCAATAGGACGCAAGTCAACCTTATTGTCGTGCGCAAACTTTTTCAAGTCCGCAACTTGCGGCGCGTTGCGACCGGCAGTATCCCGCATCGAGGCGTAGACAGTGTGGCCGGCCTTCGCGAGGGCATTGGCGGAGAGACGGCCAAAGCCGCTCGAAGCTCCGGTGATTACGATTACCTTCTTCATGACTGGCTTCTCCTTTATTTGGTGTCTCGTGTGTCTTTGCACCGTTCGGAACTGCCTTCAGTAGGCGAACCCACCGTTAGCACGCAATACTTGAGAGTTCACCCAAGCACCATCTGGACCTGCCAAAAAGGAAACGACGCTGGCGATATCTTCCGGCTGTCCCAGGCGTTCCAGCGGTGGCAGCTTGCTCAGTTCCGCGATCTGTTCTTCGCTCTTGCCCTTTAGGAAAAGCTCGGTGGCGACTGGTCCCGGAGCGACGGCATTTACGGTGACCTTTCGACCGCGCAACTCGTTGGCGAGCACGTGGACCAGTCCCTCAACTCCCGCCTTGGAAGCGATGTACGCGCCATAGGTCGGAAACGACTTGGCTAGTACGCTGCTCGACAGCGCAATGATACGTCCACCTTCCGCCACATGTTGTGCCGCCTGCGCAAGCACGAGGAAAGTTCCGCGCAGGTTGGTCGCGATGACTTTGTCGAACAATTCCACATCGCTTTTTGCGATCGGCGAGAGTGGCATGATGCCGGCATTGTTCACGACCACGTCGATCCTGCCGAAAATGTCTTGAGCTTGCTTGAAGAGATTCTCCACGGCCTCAGCGTTGGCGATATCCGCCTGGAGGGCAACCGCCTGCCCACCCGCGGCTTTGATCTCGTCCACCAGCCCGTGTGCCTTGGCCGGATTTCCGGCGTAGTGTACGGCTATACCAAAACCATCACTTGCGAGCCTCTCCGCTACTGCGCGTCCGATACCGCCGGAAGCGCCGGTGACGATAGCGCTCCCAATCACTGTATTTTTCATTGTTCGTCTTTCTTTCCTTTCGTGGGCATGCACAGCTTCATGTGCAGATACTGATCGCTGCCTCAAGAGGTGAGATGGATTTGACTTATCAATCGGACCATGCATTGTTAGAATGCCTATCATGCGTGACGTGCATCTTCGAAATGTCGACCTGAATCTCCTTAACGCGCTCCATGCCTTGCTTGAAGAACGCCATGTGACACGCGCTGCAAAGCGATGTTTCTTGAGTCAGTCGGCCATGAGCCGGGCGCTTGAACGCCTCCGTGAAATGTTTGGAGACGTGCTTCTCGTCCCCAGCGGCCGTAGCTACGAGCGCACCCTTCGCGGAGAAAGCGTGCTGCGGGAACTCGAATCGCTCATGCCCCGGCTTGAAGCGATGGTGCGAGGAGAGCAGTTCGATCCGGCCAAGAGCCAGGTGCGATTTCGAGTAGCAATGACTGACCATGCAGCCATGGTGCTTATGCCTCCCCTCGTTCAGCGTGTGCGTAGAGCTGGGGCCGAAGTAAACATGCACGCATCCGCATGGAACGATCGCGTCCATGAAGACATCGTTGCGGGCCGAATTGATACGGCTCTCAGTGCGGAGGCCCCGCCGAGCACCCTCGAGTCCGAAGTGCTTTATGAGGAGGACTTCGTTTGTCTCATGGCTCGGGGCCAAGGGAAGCATCCACGACGATTTACGCTGAAACAGTATCTGAACCTTTCACACGCAATCGTTGAAACGTGGGAAGGACAGCAGACTCCTGTCGATAGACCCCTCGCAGACCTCGCCTTGAAAAGACAGGCAGTGTTACGTATTCCGTTCTTCGTGCCCACGATTCTCAGCATCGCACGCACCGATTTGGTGATAACGGTGCCGCGAAGGCTGGCCAAGATCATGGCACCTCTTGCGAACGTATGGGTTGTCGAACCGCCGCGTGAAATCAGAGGCTTGTCCTATTTCATGACTTGGCATCAACGACTCAGCGCGGAACCGGCGCACACGTGGTTTCGGGAAGAGATTCGTATTGCGGCCCGGTCCATATAGACAAGAATCACTTAAGGAGAGTATTGCACTGGTTCGCTTTCTCCCCCATCACCTTAGCCCATCGTTTCGCCATCGACTGATTTCTATTTCAACGGGCTGTTAGAGAATTTACATCCCACAAGCCAACTTATTCTTATTAATGTATAATAGATAACTTATCAATACACTTAGGATGTCTGGGTTATTAATTCCGACCTAGTCGGCGAGGGCTTCGAGCGCCTCTTTCCTACCATCGAGACTCATCTTATGGCGATGTTCAATTCGCATGGGCAGCCGGAACGCGGACAAGACGAGCAAACCTTGAAGCGCCGTGAGAAAGATAAACGCCGCGCTCAAAGGAAAATGGAAGAATCGGGCTCCATTGGCTCCCCGCCAATCGATCACAATGGTTGCCGCCGTCGTCATGATGGGGCCGCCGAGTCTTTGCAGGATATTTAGCGTAGTGGTGGCCATGGGCAGGTCCTTTTTCGGAACGGCAGAATAGGCCGCGGAGAGGGAGGGAATACCAATCGCTCCCTGACCGATGCCGCGAACAAACAGCGTTGCCAAGAGGGGATACATGAAAAGACTCGAACGTCCCATGTATATGAACGGCGCGGTGGCAAGAGCCGTAAGAAGGGCTCCTCCTGCCGACACCTTCCGTATTCCGAACCGGTGCGCGAACGCACCGACAAGCGGATAGCTGCACATCATGCCGATGCCGAGAGGCGCGAGGAGAAAACCAGTCTTTTGAGGAGAGACGTGACAGCCCTCGATGAGGTAGAGCGGCACCAGAACCTGAAAGCATAGCGACACTCCGTTCGCGAGAAACTGAGTGGTTGCCGCCGCAGCAAAGGTCTTCCCCCGGAAGAGGCTGAGGTTCATCAGGGCTTGCGCCCCGTTCTTCCTGGCCCTGACCAGGAACAGTCCGATTAACACGACCGCGACTCCGAGGATGTAGAGGGAGGCGGGATCTTTCAGGTGGTCGAATCCGTAGAGAAATGCGACGAGTCCCGGCGACAGCAGCAGGAAACCAACGAAATCAAGTCTCCGGGCGTTGACTTCCATTTCGTCTTTGGGTAAGAAAAAAATCGACAAGCCGACGGCCAGCACACCCACCGGCACGTTGATGTAAAAAAGCCAACGCCACGACGAATGCTGCAGAATCGCGCCGGCAAGCACGGGCCCCAGCAGCGGTCCCAGGATGACGGGGACAGCCGCATATCCCATCACCTTGACCATATGACGCGGACCCGCAGCACGCGCCAGCATCATCTGGGCCATCGGCGCAAGCAGCCCCCCTGCAATCCCCTGCAAAACACGAAAGCCTATCAGCGAGTTAGCCGACCACGCCAGGCCACACAAAGCGGAGGCGATCGTGAATGCAGAAAAGAAGCAGATATAGAGCTTCCGGGCACCGACACGGTCGACCAGCCATCCGCTTAAGGGAAGCATCAGGGCGAGCGAAAGAAGATAACCACTGGCAACCCATTGAATGACACTCAAGCTGCTGTGCAGCTCGGTCGCCAGGCTGGAAAGAGATACATTGACAACCGTCGCATCCAGGACCGAAAGAAATGGCCCAAGCATGGCCACAATCACGATCTTCCAGACTCCCCAACTAATCGAATCTGCCTCGCTCCTCAGATGACTCGAGTTCTTCCGATCAGCCAAGCGCTTCGATGACCTCAGCGGTCTTGCGCACGCGCCCAAGCCGCGGGAAGATCCTCTCAAAAGAGGCGTGATGCCCAGCCGCATCGCGGTCGGTGCAGGCGTCCTCAACCACAACGACCGCAAAACCCAGCCCCGCCGCATTGCGTGCAGTGGTCTCTACACCGACGTTCGTTGCGATACCACCGATCACCACAGTTTTGACACCCGCCTTGCGCAGTCGCTCTTCAAGCTCCGTACCCGAGAAGGCACCCCAGTGCCGCTTCGTGATGATCAGGTCGCCGGGCTGCACACCGGCCTGCGGAACAATTTCCGAGGCCATCGCCGGCAGGTTGGCCGGGAGTCCATGCGGAAGATCCACAGGAAGGTCCAGAAAGTCCGACAGGTCGACTCGCACGTAAACGGCCGCCCCACCTTTCTCGCGGAAAGCCTTGGCGAGGGCCGCACCCTTCTCGACTACAGCCGAAGCGGTGTAAGGCGCCGTCTCCCTGCCGACGACAGCGTGCTGCAGGTCGATAAGAATGAGAGCGGTTGACGCGGCGTCGAGCTTTAAAGTTTCCATACTTCCTCCAAGAAACGAGGGTCCCCTCGTTTTTCAGGTACTATAATACGAGGATGCCCTCGCTTTCGTCAAACGCGGCACGCCCGGTCCCCCAGCAGGAACGGGCTGCCCGGACGCGCTCTCGCTTTCTGGACACGGCGGAAAAGCTCTTCGTTGAGGTGGGCTACGACGCCGCGACGATGACCGCGGTTGCCGAACGAGCGAATACCTCGATCGGCGCGCTCTATCGATGGTTCCCGGATAAGGCAGCTCTGGGAAGCGCGCTGATGGTTCGGTACAGCCAGGAGATCGAAAAACATTGGGCTCCGGTACTTGCCGCCGCGGCGCGGGTTCCGACGCCCGAGTTCGCTGCCATGATGATCGAAGCGACGGTGGATTTTTTCCGCGAAAGACCCGCCTTTTTCGTGCTGCGCGAGGCGCCGATCAAACGTTACCGGGCGCCCGCTGCACGGAAGAACCTGCGAGAGGCATTTGCCAGAGCCTTTCGATCCAGAAAGCCGGCCCTGTCGCACGATCGCGCGTACGTGATCGCCAACGTGGTAATCGACACCATCAAAGGCTTTCTGGCCGGCGCTGCTTCTGCAACCCCTAAAGAGCAGCATATGTTGACTGCGGAATTTACGACGATGTTGTCGCTGTACCTCAAATCGATCTTTGACTAGCCGCCGCGCTTTATATCTGGGCAAGATGGAGCGGGTGCTGGAGTATGCGCTGCGTCAATGAGGGAACACCGTTTTGAAGAGGCGAGAAGCTGGCGTCCGCATCATGCATTCTTTCACCAATCCGTAACATTTCCTTGCTCCCGTACCGCTACAATGCCATCATCAGTTTTCGCAACAGGGAAAAATAACCGCTCGCTGAAAAATGGAAAAACGTAAATTCCTCTTTGTATCGCTCTCCGGCCTCATCGGTGATATCGCCTGGCAAGTCCTCAAGGAAGGCCATGACGTCCGTTATTACATTGATGCCGAAAAGGAGCGCGACATCGCAGACGGGTTCGTGCCCAAGTCCAAAGACTGGGAAAAGGACGCGAAGTGGGCGGATATCGTGGTTTTCGACGACACGCTGGGGCAGGGCGCCAGGGCGCGGGCGCTTCGCGCTACGGGCAAGCCGGTGATTGGCGGCACGGAGTACGGCGACCGGCTAGAAGATGATCGGTCGTTTGGACAAGAGGAACTGAAGTCGGCTGGCGTCACTATCATCCCATACGAAGATTTCAACTCGTTCGACCCGGCGATCGAGTACGTCAAGAAAAACCCCGACCGCTATGTGATCAAACCCAGCGGGGAAGCGCAGAACGTCAAGCGGCGATTATTTGTCGGTGAGGAAGAAGACGGCGAAGATGTCATTCGCATGCTGGAAGCGTATAAAAAAGCGTTCTCGGATGAGATTAAAGTTTTTCAGCTGCAGCGGCGCATCAATGGAGTGGAAGTCGCCGTCGGCGCTTTTCATAATGGCAGAAAATTCGTCACTCCGGTCAACATCAATTTCGAGCACAAGAAACTTTTTCCCGGTGAAGTCGGCCCGCCGACGGGCGAAATGGGCACGGCCATGTTCTGGAGCGAGCCCAACCTGCTGTTCAATCGCACGCTTTTGAAAATGGAGTCGAAACTTGCGGAAGAAGGCTACGTCGGCTACATCGATTTGAACTGCATCGTGAACAACAACGGCATCTATCCGCTGGAGTTCACTTCGCGTTTCGGGTATCCGACGATCAGCATCCAGCAGGAAGGCATGCTCACGCCGATTAGCGATTTTTTCTGGGAGCTGGCGACTGGAGTGGATCCGAAGTGGCGGACCAAGAGCGGTTTTCAGATTGGAATACGCATCGTCGTTCCGCCGTTTCCGTTTGATGACGAAGCGACGTTCGAGTCCTTTTCAAAAAACAACGCCATCGTGTTCAAGAAGCCGACTACTGATGGAATTCACATCGAGGACGTGAAAGAGGTGAATGGGCAGTGGCTGATTGCGGGAACTTCCGGAGTGGTGCTGGTGGTGGTTGGCACGGGGCAGACCATGAAGCAAGCGCAGGCACAGGTCTATTCCCGCATCAAAAACATTCTCATTCCCAATATGTATTACCGCACGGACATCGGGGATCGCTGGGCGGAAGATTCGGACAAATTGCATAATTGGGGTTATCTGCGCTAGGGGCGTTGTTCTGAAAATTATGGATTGGGGTGAGGCGGCAAACCGGCCCGCCTCGGAAGGCGGCCCTGCAAGAGCGGAGCTGGATGGTGCCGGGCGGATTTCTTGGAGAAATGCTGATGGTGCGCGTATGATTTTGTCTGAGGTCGGAACAAGATTTTTTTACAAAGGAGAACAATGAAACGCGCACTTGCTGCTTCTTTAGTGCTGGCGATGACGCCGCTGTTGTCCGCCGTACCGGCACAGACCCAGAAAACAGAGGTTTCCAAAATCTCATTGAAGGTTGGTGATGTTGCGCCGGATTTCTCGCTCTTGAGCGACCAGTGGAAAACGGTGAAACTCAGCGATTATCGCGGGAAGAAAAATGTTTTTCTGGCGATATACGTGCTTGCCTTCACCGGTGGTTGAACGAAACAACTGCAAGCGGTCCAGGCTGGACTCGCGTCAGGCAAGATCGACACCTCGGATACGGAAATTTTCGGTGTGAGCATGGATAGCCCCGCAGCGAACGCCGCTTTCGCCAAGCAAATCAGCATCAAGTTTCCGCTGTTGAGCGACATGAACAAAAAAATGTTGAAGGACTACGGTGTGTTGAAAGGCTACGACGTCCAGAATGAGACGTTTCAATGGGCGCAGCGGGCCAATATCGTCATCGATAAGAATGGCGTGATTCAGCACATCGAAGAGGGCGACAGCGCGGTGGACCCGAACACGGCGTTGTCGGTTTGCACGGATTTGCACAAAAAACAATCGGCGAAGTGAGAACAGACCGCCTTGCTCGTTGAGGTGGTCTCAAATGGGGCGCAGCGATGCTGCGCCCCTACCATTAGTGGAGAGAGACGGAAGCGCCGCGTTTGGGATTGTTTTTTGCCAGGGTGAAGGCCAGCAGGAACATGAAGACGGCGGAAATCGCGAGGATCCAGTAAGTGTCGATGTAGGCTAACGCAGCGGCCTGGGATTGCAAGCCCCCGTAGAAACGCGCCAGGGCTTGGCGATGGGCTTCGTGCATGCTCAAGCCCGCGCGCGAGAGTTGCTGCGCGGTACCGTCAATCATGCTTTGAAAGTTGGGATTCAGAGGCGAGGCGCGTTCGGTCAGGTTGCCCTGATGGAATTGCGAGCGGCGGGCGATAACGGTAGTGACCATCGAAGTGCCAACGCTGCTGCCGATGTTGCGCACGAAGTTGACCAGGCCTGCCACCGCGTTGCTTTTCTCTGCGGGAATTCCAAAATAAGCGATGGTGGAAGCCGGGACGAAAATAAATCCCAGCGGGGCATATTGCAAAACGCGCAGCCAAGTAGCTGAGGCCATGCCTATCTGCAGGTCGATGCGACGCGTGGAAATGTACATCCCGAAGGACAACACGATCCATCCGAAAGCGATCAAATAGCGCGCCTGGATTTTGGTGGTGAGCTGTCCGATGAGCGGCAACTCCATCAACAGAACAAGGGCCGCGGCGGAAAGCACGATGCCGGCTTTTTCCGCGGTGTAACCCAAAAGCGTTTGCAGAAATTGCGGCATCAGCACGGTGGAGGCGAAGGACACCGCGCCCACGACGAACATGACTAAACTGGCAGTCGCGAAATTTCTGTTCTTGAAGAGCCGGACGTCGACGATGGGTTCCTTCTGGTACCATTCGTAAATTACAAGTGCGACCAAACAAACGGCGGCGACGATGGCCAGCGTCAGGATGAAGCGCGAGCCGAACCAATCGTCTTCCTGACCTTTGTCCAGCATGATTTGCAGCGCCCCGATACCGAGTGCTAAAAGGCCGAAACCGATGTAGTCCACGCGCAGCGAGCCGCCCTTTTTGCCGGTTATGTAAGAGGGATCCCGGATCAGTCTTTGCACCAGAAACAACGCGATAATTCCGACGGGAAGATTGATGTAAAAAATCCAGCGCCAGGAATAGTTATCGGTGATCCAGCCGCCGAGAGTTGGGCCGATCGCCGGAGCGACGATGGCCGTCAATGCATAGAGGGAAAATGCCAGGCCGCGTTTTTCCGGCGGAAAGGTGTCGGCGAGAATCGCTTGCGCCATGGGTTGCAGGCCGCCGCCGCCGGCTCCCTGAACGACGCGAGCGAAAAGCAGAAGACCGAGGCTGGGAGCCGCGCCACAGAGCAGGGAAGTCAGCGTGAACAGGGTGATACAGATCATGAAGAAGCGTTTGCGACCGAGGACGCCGACGAACCAGCCGCTGATGGGGAGCACGATGGCGTTGGAGACGAGGTAGGAGGTGAGGACCCAGGTGCTTTCGTCGTTGCTGGCGCCGAGATCGCCGGCGATGTGCGGAAGTGCCACGTTAGCGATGCTGGTGTCGAGAACCTCCATGAAGGCGGCGAGCGAGACCACCACGGCGATCAGCCAGGGATTGACGGCGGGCGTGGATTGGTCGGTGTATAGGGGCTGAACTTCGGCGGTGCTCACGGCATTCTCCGCGACCGAGCGAAAAGACTACCATTACTCGTTCCGGGACGGCGCACCTGACAGGTGCTAAGGGCTGGACTCAGACACTTCCGGTTTCTTACTTGCGGCGGCACAATAGCTGTTTGTTCTGGCATTCGTATTTCCATTGAGATGCGCCGATTCCAAAAACGATACACCAATTCGACGCCGTGATTCTTGGTGCAGGCGCAGCGGGATTGCTGTGTGCGATCGAAGCGGGAAAGCGCGGGCGGCGCGTGGCGGTGCTGGAACACGCCGACCGCATTGGGAAGAAAATTCTGATTTCCGGCGGGGGGCGATGCAATTTCACGAACATTCATTGTACGCCGGAGAATTTTCTCTCGGCGAATCCACACTTTGCGAAATCGGCCGTGGCACGATACAAACCGTCGGATTTCATCGCGCTGGTCGAGAAACATCGCATTCCTTACCGCGAGAAAACGCTGGGGCAGCTTTTCTGCGACCGGGCGGCGCAGGACATTACGGAAATGCTGCAAGCCGAATGCGACGCAGCGGGAGTGCAAATCGTTCTGAAGAGCAAAGTGCGGGAAGTGGCGCGCACGACGGAATTTATAGTGCGGACGGATTGCGAGGAGTTTCGCGCTCCGGTACTGGTGGTTGCCACAGGCGGCTTGTCGATTCCGAAGATGGGTGCGACGGCTTTCGGATATGAAGTTGCGCGTCAATTTGGGATTAAAATTGTGGAAACGAAACCCGCGCTCGTTCCATTTGTTTTGAGCGCGAAAGATCAGAAAAAGTATTGCGATCTTACCGGAGTGTCCGCTGAAATTGTGGTGGGCGTTGATGGCGCTAACGCAAAGAATGCGACTTTCCGGGAAAAGATGCTGATCACGCATCGGGGTCTGAGCGGCCCGGCGATCTTACAGATTTCGTCCTATTGGAAGAAGGGAAAGGCGCTACACATCGATTTGGTGCCAGGGCATGACGTTACTGCGGCAATTCGTAACACGACCGTAAGGAACACCGGTACCGCACGCGCTGCGTTTTTGGGAATCTTGCCGAAACGGTTTGCCGAGCGATGGCTTGAATTGCACGGGCCGCCGACCTGGACGAATCAGGCACTGGCAGAATTCGAGAGGGAGCTGCATGAATGGCATGTGAAGCCCGCGGATACCGAGGGTTACGAAAAAGCTGAGGTTACGGCCGGTGGCGTGGATACAAACGAACTTTCCAGCAAAACGATGGAATCGCGCAAAGTGCTGGGACTATTTTTTATCGGAGAAGTCGTGGACGTCACGGGCCATCTTGGCGGATTTAATTTTCAGTGGGCGTGGGCTTCGGGCGCTGCTGCGGGAAGGGCGTTGTAATTCTCGTGGTGAAGGCTTACTTCAACTCAGTTTGTTTTCCAACTCGGCCCAGCGGGCGTAGAGATCATCGACGGTCTTTTGGGCTTCGGCCATTTTCGCGAGCGTATCTTGCAAACGAACGTGGTCGGAGGTGATCGCAGGATCATCCAACTCGGCATGCTTGGCTTGCAGCTCACGTTCGGCTTCGGCGATGCGGTCTTCGATGCTGGAAAATTCGCGCGATTCGGAATAGGTGAGTTTCTTTTTGGGCGGACTCGCGACCGCGCGCGGGTCGTCGGACTTCATTGGCGAAGTCGGCGGGGCCACAGCCGCCTTATCTTTTGCTGCTTGCTCGCTCTGCCATGCTTCCCATTGCGAATAATCCGCAAAACGCTCGGCGGCGCCGCGGCCGTCGAGCCCGAGGACGACGGTTGAGACGCGGTCGAGCATGTAGCGGTCGTGCGTTACCAGTATCAGGGCGCCGCGGTATTCGAGCAGGCTTTCTTCCAGAATTTCCAGCGTGGGAATGTCGAGGTCGTTGGTCGGCTCGTCGAGGAGCAGAACATCGGCAGGCTGGAGCATCAACTGGGCGATCAGGACGCGGGCGCGCTCTCCGCCGGAAAGACGGCCCACGCGCTGATTCAAATCCTCGCCAGTAAAAAGAAACCTCGCGGCCCACGACGCGACGTGGATCACCTGGCCCTGAAAAATTACCGCATCGCTGTCCGGCGCCAGAGCGCGGCGCACGAGCAAATCCGGATCGAGTTCGCGGCTTTGGTCGAAATAAACGATACGCAGTGGATCGGCTTTGCGAATCTTGCCGGTGGTGGGCTGGAGATCGCCCGTGAGCAGGCGAAGCAGTGTGGATTTGCCGCTGCCGTTGGCGCCTACGAGGCCCACGCGCATTCCGGCGGTCACGCTGAAGTTGAGGTTTTCAAAGAGCTTGCGATCTCCTATGGCGTAGCTGAGGTTATGCAGCTCAATTAGTTGCTTTGTTTTTCGCCCGGTGGCGGAAAAATCGATTCCGGCGGTGCTGGTCCGGCTCCGGGAATTCATTTCCGAGAGTTCACCGATCATCTCGTTGGCTTTGTCGATTCGCGCTTTGGATTTTGTGGTTCGGGCTTTGGGGCCGCGGCGGAGCCATTCGATTTCGGTGTGGACACGATTTTCGAGCGCTTCCTGCCGCTTGCGCTGCGCGTGCAGATAAAGTTCCTTGGCTTCCAGAAATTTGCTGTAGTTTCCTGCGACGCGCAGGGCGCCGTTTTCGTAGGCGCGGTCGAGCTCCACCATTTCATTGGTGACGTTTTCGAGAAAATATCGGTCGTGGCTAACGACCACGCAGGCGAACGCGGAGCGTTGGAGAAGCGTTTCGAGCCAGTCGATACCGGCGAGGTCGAGGTGGTTCGTTGGTTCGTCGAGCAGAAGAACGTCGGGCGACTGGACGAGGGCTTCGGCGATGGCCAGCCTTTTGCGCCAGCCGCCGGACAAGGTAGACGCATATGCTTCGAGCTCGACAAAACCGGCGCGGCCCAGCGTAGCGGCGAAAGCGGAAGCGCGGTCGGGTTGCGGAACGCGGGCGCGCTCGAGGGCTTTTTCAATGACCGAGCGGACGGTTTCGCCTTCGGCAAATTCGGAATTTTGCGTGACGATGCTTAGGCGAGTGCCCTTGCGGACGGCTACATCACCGCTGTCCGGCTTCACGCGGCCGTAGAGCATTTCGAGCAGCGTTGATTTTCCTGAGCCATTCGGACCGATGACGCCGATGCGGTCGCCCTCCGAGACGGTGAAGGAGATGTCTTGAAAGAGCGGAGCGACTCCGTATCGCTTGGAAAGGCCTTGGGCGCTGATGATCGGTGGCAATTGGGTCGGTCGTCTCCGGGGAATAGTTTACACGTTGAGGATGGCGGGAGAGGCATTCCAATCGGTGAGCAGGGAAGTAGTCAATGAATTAAAGCCTTTTCTGAGGCTCGCGGTTTTTCGTACGCGCCGGCGCAGAGGTTCGTAATTAGGTGTCCAACAGTTGTTAGAGTGCTTTCTTTTCTTCGTCGGAGCCGCGCGCTTCGATATAGAGCAATTGGAAGACGGCGCCTTGACCGTTGGGCTTGACGCCCACGATATGCTGCTTTTCCTTTGTGCCGGCTTTGAAGAGCATGCCGCCTGCATCGGGCTTGTCGTCGCCGCAGTCGAGCTGTTTTGGCGACGCGCTTTTGTTTTTGTCGGTTGTTGATTTGGAAGGATCAGTGCAATTCAAGACCGTTCCGTATTTGGCGAGCGCTTTCTGGTAATAAGCGGCAATCTTGTCCGGCGAGTCAGCGGACTCCATCTTGAGTACCACGAGTTTGAAGCCGAACGAACCGCCCCATAGGCCGAGCTGCGTCGCAGGGGAATCTTCCTTTTCGTCTTTGTGAGGCTTGGCTCGGGGATAAATGGGCAAACCTACTTCTTTGGCCGTTGCTTGCGCGCTTATGACTATGCCGGCGCCACTCTGGTCTTGGGCACGAACTGGCCGGTTGGCTAGAGCCACTAGTGCCAGGGCGACAGCCCCCATGACGGGCGCCCATCGCAAGGCAGAGTAGTTTCCATAGGTGTTCCCAACCCGCTGCTTTTCCATGAATCCTCCAAGTCCTGAATAGATACGTTGGGGTCGGCGCGTAAGTTCCGTTTTTCGTGGGGAATAGGGTACGTTAGATGGAGCTTGTAACGATTCCCAATCTACTTGCACTATCCTGACGCTTACTCTCGGAACCAAATTTCTTCCAATGTTGTCCGTGGCGGCGGTTTCTGGGAATTCAAGTTTCTTGCGGGGCACCGCGCTTTGCGCCGGGGGCATCCATAGTCCAGAGCCCGCCAGAAGGAGCGAAACATGACCGACAAAACATCCAGGATCGCTATTCCCGGTAGCAATCGTCCCGCAGTGCCGCAGGCCAAGTTGCTTGGCAAGTCGGACGGAACAAAGCGCATACGGGTCAGCATCTACACCAGACAGAATCCCGCCGGCGTGGGGAAACTCACGGCAGCGTCAAAGTCAGACTTCGCGACCGCGCTCCCCGGCAAGCGCAACTACCTCACGGATGAGCAATTTGCCAGTACCTACGGTGCCGACCCTGCGGACCTCGAAAAGATCGCCTCCTGGGCGTCTGCCAACAACCTAAGAGTGATCGACCGGAGCGTAAAGAAACGCCGCGTGCTGGTCGAGGGCACCATCGACGACATCGGTAAAGCCTTCGGCACACAGCTCAATGAGTACGAGCATGAGGATCTTAGCCATTACCGAGGACGGGAAGGCAAGCTGAGTGTTCCTGCGGACTTGCACGACATTATCACCGGGGTATTCGGGCTGGATACGCGCCGCGTTGGCCACACGCGCAATCGGCGCCGGCCTGGCCCCTCCGTGGACTGGCAGACCATGCAGGCATCTGTAGACCATAAGGGGAAGAAAGGCACGCTTCCCGATCTTTCCAACAAGTGGCCGGGCGTGTTCTTTCCGCCGCAGGTCGCCACACTTTACAACTATCCGGCTAATTTCAATGGTTCTGGCCAGAACGTGGCCATATTTGCTTTCAATGGCGGAACACCGCCGACGCAGGGCGGCTACAGTCTCTCCGCGCTCAAGACTTACTATGAAAAAGTTCTCGGCGGGGTTAGTCCGTCGATCACGGATGTCGTCGTTTCAGGTCCCGGCAACGATCCTGGCCCGGATACCGCGGCCTCGAACCAGCAGGGAGACGCCACCGGGGAAGTCATGCTGGATATGTGCGTTGTGGGATCGGTTGCTCCCGGCGCGCACATCTTCATGTACTTCACCGAGTTTACGACCCAGGGCTGGGTGGACGCCCTGAACGAAGCGATCACCGACAGCAACAACATCTCGGTCATTTCTATCAGTTACGGCAATCCAGAGGACGATCCCAACGGGGCCTGGACCCCCATGGGCGTCACGACCGTGAACCAGGCGTTTGAAGCCGCCATGGCCAAGGGCATCACCATCTGCTGCGCCTCCGGCGACGACGGCTCGCTGGACGACGAACCCAGCGGCGCGCACACGGATTTTCCGGCCTCCAGCCCCAATGTGCTGGGAGTCGGCGGCACCACGCTGGTCGCCAACAGCGACTCGAATCCTACGTCCATCACCAGCGAGACGGTTTGGAACGGGTTGCCCCAAGGCGGCTCGGGAGGAGGAGGCATTAGCGTCGTATTCCCAAGACCTTCGTATCAGGACGGCGCCAACGTTCCGCCAAACGCCGATCCACCGCACAAGATTGGCCGGGGCGTACCCGATGTCTCCGCCGTCGCCGATCCCAATACCGGGGTGGCCGTCATACACATCGATGGCAAGAAGCTCGATCCCATCGGAGGTACCAGCGCGTCTGCACCGCTATGGGCCTCATTGATTGCGCGGCTCAATCAGGGATTGAATGCACGCTGCGGCTTTATCAACACCATTCTCTACACCAAGTTTGCCTCGGGCGTGCTGCGTGACATCACGCAGGGCAACAACGGGGCCTATGATGCCGGTCCCGGCTGGGACGCTTGCACCGGACTCGGCAGCCCCGATGGTGGCAAGCTGCTGTCCGCACTCTCGGGCAAGCCCGTGGCCGCCACCAAACGCAAGAAGTAATCACACATCAGAGATCTGACCGCCATACTCGTCACGTTCGGCTAAGGCGACTAACTTTCGGATTTTCCTGCTGGTGGCCATCTTCCACAGAATATCCGCTCAATTCTTTAGATAAGCCTGGCGGTTGATGCCCGAATGATGGAATTCGCGCATGATGAAGAAATGTCACAAATCAATTGCGGCGAGGGTAGAAGGGGCATTAGGATGCGCGAGATGGGAGTCCAAATTGGGAATCCCAGAACATTGGCGGAGCTTCGATGGCATTGCAATCCCACGCGGCGCTGGCCGAGATTCGCGACTCGTTGCTCGAAACTTACGCGAGCAACGACGCGATGAACCAGCTCATTCTCGCGCATCTCGACCCTCGTGCGTGGCGGGCGCAGGTGCCGGGTCTAAAGGGAAGTGGGCGGAGCATCGCGGCCATCTTCGCGCATCTGCACAACTGCCGTTTGAAATGGCTCAGACTATCGGCGCCACATCTGAAGCGTCCGGCGGCGCTTGATCCCCACCGCTGCACCAGGAAGCAGGCTGCGGGGGCGCTCAAGAAGAGCGCCGCGCAGTGCCTGAAGATGCTGACGGATGCGCTTTCGGCCGAGCCCAACCGGCACGTCACAAAGTTCTTTCGCGACGGTTGGATGCCGACGTGGCCGGCGGGAGCGACGATGTTCGCTTACATGTTTTCGCACGAGGCGCATCATCGCGGTCAGATTATGATGGTGGCGCACCAGCTCGGCTACCGCGTGCTCCACAAGACGGCTGGGATTTGGCAATGGGAGAAGATGTGGATACAAGCCGGGCTTAGCACGCGCCCGCGTTGAGTGGGTGGCGATGCCGTTCGCGCCGTGGTTGCACTGAGATCTAGAACTGCACAAGCGAAACCGGCGTCTACGGCACTCTTGAGCGCCTCCAGCAGGATGTGTGTCATTTCCCCCTTGGGCTGACGATCACGTCGTAACCGTTCATTGCGGCAGTTCTTGGCCGGCCTGCTCGCGGACCATGTACTCGGCGTACCAGTCGGGCCAGTTCGGATCTGCCCCGCCGATGCGCTTCTCGTGCTGCCCGTGCGCGGCCGCCGCACGCCGAAGCGCGCTCGCTAGATCGTTCGCCGACGCGAAGGTCGTGGTCGCGGGGTCGATGCGACCGGGCAGCCGCGTCGTGATTTCCTGGAACAGCCAGCCGTTGCCGTCCGGGTCACGGAACGAAGCGAACGAGCGGTAGCTGCGATGCTCGGGATCCGGACCGCCGACCCGCTTCCGCCCGAACAGGTAGGGCTCGTCCGGGCCAGCGTACACGCCCGCGGCGTCGTGGAATACCTCGCTGACCTCGACGCTGCGGTCGAGTAGTTCTTTGCGGGCGGCCTCGATGTCAGAAACGATCAGGTACAAGCCCTGGGCGGAGCCGGGTGTCGCCGGGGTGACGTTTTTGCCGAAGATGATCGAGCACCCCGAGCCCGGCGGCGTGAACTGGATCACGCGGAAGTCGCCGCTGGGTGCGGCGTAGTCGGCGTCGAGCCGCCACCCGAGCCTCGCGTAGAACTCCTTCGCGCGGTCGACATCCGAGACGGGGATGACGACGATCTCGAGCTTCGTGGCGACTGTCGCGACCTTCGGGTCGTTGGTCGTGGATTCTCTTGCTGGTTGGGGTTGGGTCATTTGGAGACTCCTTTCTGTGGTCTTGAGGTCTGAGATTCGCCACCGTGCAGCCGTGTGAATGACTGGCTCGACGGGGGAATTCCGGCAGTGAAGGGCAATGAGACTAGCCCAGTCAAATCGTGCAGTGCATTAAGAGGTGTCGACTTCACATGGTGAGGACGACGCGGAACTGCGCGTTGCCGCTCATCATGCGCGCGTAAGCCTCCGCCGCTTTATCGAGGGGGTAGGTCTCGATCATGGGACGCACGCCGGTTAGCTCGGCGAAGCGCAGAGTGTCCTCGGCGTCTGCTGGCGTTCCCGAGGCCCAGCCTTGCAACGCTCGGCTTCCAGTGATCAGCTGAACCGGGGTGACCGCGATGGGATCCATGGAGGCACCCACAACCATGAGCTTGCCATTCGGGCCTAGACCGTCAATCACGTCGGACATCGCTTTCGAGCTTGGAGCTGTCGCTAGAATGACTTGTGCGCCGCCCATTTTCTGCAGTGCTTCTGCTGCGTTCGTCGTTTTGTTGTCGATGTAGACGTTCGCGCCGAGTTTCTTGGCGAGTACCGCGTTTTCCGGCCCGCGTCCGATGGCCGCGACCTTAAAACCAAACTTGTTCGCGAATTGAATTCCCAAATGACCGAGACCGCCGATGCCCAGCACGCCAACCAGGTCGCCGGGCATGGCGCCGCTGTGCCGCAGCGCGTTGTAGGTGGTAATCCCAGCGCAAAGGAGCGGCGCTGCTTCGGCGTCACTTAGACCTTCCGGCATGGCCGTCAGCGCCTCCACGGGAGCCACCATGTATTGCTGGTATCCGCCGTCATAGCTGATGCCCGCAATTTTCATATTTTGGCAATTGCCAAAATCTCCCCGCCGGCACTGGAGACACGTGCCGTCGTGGCCGCCGTGCCAGCCGACGCCCACGCGCTGGCCCTTATTCCACCCGGAAACATCTTCGCCCAGTTCCTCGACCACGCCGGCGACTTCGTGCCCTGGAACGCGGGGGTACTGAATTCCAGGCCACGCGCCTTCTTTCGTGAACATGTCGCTGTGGCAGACACCACAGGCGTGCACCTTGATGAGCACCTGTCCTGCACCGGGCTTGGGAATCTCGCGCTCGACGAGTTCGAAATCGGCTCCCGGCTTAGGAATCTGCGCCGCCTTCATTGGTGCGATTGCGATTTTTGTGGTTGCCATAAGTCCTCCTATGAGTTTTCGGCGCTGCTGGAGCGCAGGTGTGGACGTGGGCTGGCGGCATCCGTGCCGAGAGGTAATCGAATCAGGCGATCTCTTGACGGCATCGCCGCCGCCTCAAAGCTCAGCAAATGATTTGCCGGAATGCCAAGGGGGGCGCCAGGGACTTGCTGCACTCTCCCTTAGCGAGTGCCAGTTTTATGCAAGTCATTCTTGTTGTCAAGAGGAGGCGTCACTGGAGAGATTAAGTGCGTCGCGCGCCGGAGGGGTCAGTCGGCCCGCGTGGCGAACTGACGATCCACACTCATGGAGAGACTTTGGTCAAGAACCACGGCAACATAGCGCGAGCAGATCTGCATTTCGCTTTTCGCCCATTTGGAAATGGCCGGGAACTTCATTCGGAAAGCGTGCTCGAGTTTCTCAACCGCGCGGTAATAGAAAGACACTTCCCTCAGCCAGGGGCTCTTCTTTGTTAAATCAGGGGACAATTCATGACACAGATTCATGAGTGTACCAAAGTCACCCGCGCCCACGTGCGCTCCGTCAATCCCGGCCGCGAGTTGCAACGACTCCGACAGGGGTTGATTGGCGGCCGTAATCCAGATCGCGCGCCATTGGGCGACTCCGAACTTCACCAGGGCGAACCCTGCGAACGCGAGAATGAGGATGGGAACCATATTTCGCTCAACGTAAGGTTCTCATTGAGTTCCAATCTAGCCAATAGAACAGGAGTACCAAGCTGGGCAAACTTTTCGCCAGTGCGAGGGCGTTCGTAAGTGACTGATTACACAGTCTGTTAGTTGTTCGTCTGTCTGACGCATCGCTCTTCGCTGCGCTGCCATCTCCCGAGTAACCAACTTGTAATTTCAAAATTGAACTGTCTTGACCCGGAATCTCGGAGAGACTACTTTAGCTGAGAGGGGGAACGCAGCCCCTCACTTCCACTCCATGAGTGCCCCCCGCATACCTCCTATCGCGGCTTCTGTGCAGGCTAGAGATCAGGAACTCGCGCGCGAATTCCAGAAGATTGAGAAGCGCGATTGGTGGGTCCGGGGTTATTCGATTTTTGTCGCTATTCTCCTTATCTTTGCGCTCATCGTTTTTAGCCTCCCAGCAGTACGGAGCGGCGCTGGCACGATCTTCAAGATCAAGATGGTGGATGTTGTTTTTGGGTTGATCGCGTTGGTCGTGCTTTTTAACATCCATGCGATCTCTCAAGCAATTCTAATCAAGAGGCTTCGCCGTCAGCTTGCTGAGAAGCAGGGCCATTCCGACCTTCTGCGCAGTCTGGCCATGGTCGATCCATTGACCGGGCTGTATAACCGGCGCTTTGCGGAGCAACGCCTGGCGGCGGAAGTGGCTCGCTCCGAGCGCAAGGGCCACCCGCTGACGATACTCACGCTGGACCTGAACAATTTTAAGTTCATCAATGACACGTACGGCCATCCCGCCGGTGACCTGGTATTACAGGAATTTGCCGCCCGCCTGAATAACGTGATTCGGGGAGCCGACTTGGCGGTGCGCTTGGGCGGCGACGAGTTCCTTGTGCTGCTTCCCGAGTGCACGTTGCAACAGTTAGAACTTGTGCTGGGACGTCTCGGCTCCTTGGTAGTGGACTGGCACGCCGATAGAATTCCGGTGACCTTCTCCGCAGGATGGAAGCAGTACGAAATGGGCGAGCGGCCGGAGGAAATGCTGGCACGCGCGGACGAAGTCCTGTACGCCAGAAAGCGGGCCGGTAAGAAAACGCAGCCGCTCGCAGATAGCCAGCACAAAGAGCCAGAACAACGCGCTCGAACGGATGGAGAACTAGCCCCACTGCACATCATGGTTGATTTGACTTGCCCTCACTGCCACAAGCAAAACTCGGTGGCCGTGGAGACCCATTCCGGCGCCAGTAGTGCCGCTGCGCGCGAAGCGAAATGTGCCCATTGCAAGCAGGTCTGGGAGCCCATGCTCTCCGGGCCAATCATGGCTGGCCCATTTCCCAAGTAACCTCATTCCGTACGTAGCTGCTGAAGTGAACGCCTACACTCGCCACGATGACTCGCGCCAGTGGGCACATAAAAAGAAACCAGCGGAAAACGTCCGGTCTATCCCGGTTCCCCGGTTTCCGCACTGGCGCGTCTGCGGGAAGCATCTCTTCGGCGTTGTTTCATTTTGGGTCAGTCGCGGACTTGGGTGCTGCGCTTCTCGAAGAACAAAATCCAATATTAGAGTCTTAAGAGTTTGGCGATGGCGTTCTCAGGTGGTTTAAGTGAGATCGAAACCCGCGCAGACAAAAACCGGCGCGTGCGGCACCCGTTTTAGATCATTGCGCAGCATGTATAAAATTGGACAGTTTCAGTAACGCACGTTTGGTATGACTACGTCGTAATCGGGCACTTCCAACGTGGCGTGCGTCCCCCAGACCAAGCTGCGATTCGGAAATGAACGCGGGTTGACCTCGACGGCCAGTCCGCTCGCCCGCTTAGAACGATTCGGTGCTGTTGGCGTCAAAAGTGTTGAATTCAAGATGTACCGCAACCTGCGGAAACTAGGAGCCGCTCACATGCGCATTGACACTTACACGAAGACGATCCTCACACTCATCGCTTTGCTTCTTGCGGTAATCGCATTGAGACCCATCTTTCAACCCCAGCCCGCCATGGCGGACGGAAAGTACGTCGGCGTTCAA
>Ga0210410_10001305_pt1 | contig 23763 bp, 13 predicted proteins | sample IncBWC4MmetaG_FD_161058 | JGI IMG/M metagenome (GOLD analysis project Ga0210410, IMG submission 161058) | Forest soil microbial communities from Barre Woods Harvard Forest LTER site, Petersham, Massachusetts, United States - Inc-BW-C-4-M | ecosystem: Environmental > Terrestrial > Soil >... | reverse complement strand
GGCGGTCATGATGACGGGGCGCATGCGCACGAAACCCGCCGCCAGAGCGGCGTCCTTGGCGTTTTTGCCTTCGTCCATTTGTTCGCGCGCGAAGGAAACCATGAGGATGCTGTTGGCGGTGGCCACGCCCATGCACATGATGGCGCCGGTGAGCGAGGGCACGTTGAGGGTAGTGTGCGTGATGAGGAGCATCCAGCAAATCCCAGCCAGGGCGCCGGGGAGCGCGGTGATGATGATGAAGGGATCGAGCCAGGATTGGAAATTGACGACGATCAAGAGATAAGCGAGGACGATGGCGCCGATGAGGCCCAGGCCGAGACCCAGGAAGGAAGTTTTCATGGTTTGGACCTGGCCGCGAATGACGATGTGGCTGGCGCGGGGAAGTTCTTTTTCGATGCCGTGAACGAGCTTGGTGACTTCATCGGCGACGCCGCCAAGGTCGCGTCCATCGACGGAGGTGTAGACGTTGATCATGGGCTGGACATTGTAATGAGAAACTTCCGCTGGGCGAGCGACGGTGCTGGTTTGCACGAGATTGCCGAGAATTTGAGGAGTTACGCCGGGGACGGTGGAAGTCACGGGCGTATTTTGAAGCGCCTGATAGGTGTCCACGCGATACTGCGGGGTTTGCACGGCGATCTGATACTGAACGCCATTCTTGGGGTCGAGCCAGAAGGCCGGTGAAGTCTGGAAGCTGGAACTTAGGGAGACCAGAAGGTTTTGGGCAATGTCCTTGGCCTGCAAGCCGACATACTGGGCGCGCGTGCGATCGATGTCCATACGAATGGTGGGCGCGTCAAAGGCTTGCTGAACATGGACATCGACGGCGCCGGGAATGTGGCGAATCTCGTTGGCGAGCTTCTCGGCGACGAGATAATTTCCACGCTGGTCGGGGCCAACAACTTGGATATCAATGGGAGCGGGAGAACCGAAATTCAGAATCTGGGTGGTGATGTCCGCGGGCTGGAAGAAGAATTGGACGCCCGGGAACTGCTGCGGGAGCTTCTGCCGCAAGTCGTCGACATAAGCGCTGGTCGCCCGGCTGCGCTTTGGGGCCAACTGGACCAGAATTTCAGCGTCGGAAGTGCCGACAGTACCTGCGTTGCTATAGCTGAGATTTATGCCGCTATAGGGAAGGCCGATGTTGTCGAGAATGGTGACGAGTTCGTCTTTAGGGATGGTCTGGCGGACGGACTGATTGACCTGATCGGCGAGGCGGGCGGCCTCTTCAATGCGAAGACCGGTGCGGGCCCGCATGTGCAGGCGAATCTGGCCGGCGTCCACGCTGGGGAAGAAATCGCGGCCCAAGAAAAAGACTAAACCCGCAGAAAGAATGCAGAAGGCGAGAAAACAAGAAGCGAAAAGCACGGGCGCGTAAAGAGCGGAATCGAGGGAGCGATGATATGCGTCGCGAAAGCTCTCGAAGCGGCGCTCGAAGCCTTGTTGATAGCGGCGGAAGAAGCCCTGCTTTTCGCCGGAATGTTCTTCGGCGTGGTACTCGTCCTCGGAACTCAGGAGATACATGGCGAGCGTGGGCACAATGGTACGGGACCACATGTAAGAAGCGAGCATGGCGAAAATGACGGCTTCGGCGAGGGGCACGAAGAGGTATTTGGCAACGCCGGAAAGAAAGAACATGGGAATGAAGACGATGCAGATGCAAAGCGTGGAGACGAAGGCGGGAACGGCGATCTGCTGGGCGCCGTCGAGAATGGCTTGAATGGTCTCCTTGCCCAAAGCGAGGTTGCGATTGATGTTTTCAATTTCCACGGTGGCGTCGTCAACGAGGATGCCGACGGCGAGGGCGAGGCCGCCGAGGGTCATGATGTTGATGGTTTCGCCGAGGGCGCTGAGGCAAAGAATGCTGACCAGGATCGACAGCGGAATAGAGACCGCAATGATGAGGGTGCTCTTCCAGTTGCCGAGGAAGAGGAGAATCATGATGGCGGTGAGGCAGGCGGCGATGAGGCCTTCGCGGATGACGCCCTGAATGGCGGCGCGAACGAACAAGGATTGGTCAAAGAAGAGCGTAAGACGCAGGCCCGCGGGGAGCGCAGAGGTATAGGCGGTGAGCTTGCTCTTGACGCGATCCACGATGTCCAGAGTGGAGGCGGAGCCGGTTTTGTAAATGCTCATCAGAACGCCACGCTGTCCGTTGGCCAAAACAACGTTGGTCTGCGGAGAAAAGCCATCGCGGATGTGCGCAACTTCCTTCATGTAAATGGTGGCGCCATTTTGCGTTTTTACGGGAAGGTCGTTTAGCTCCGCGATGGTCTGAGGACTGCCGTTCATCTCGACGTTGTATTCGAGGGCGCCGAGCTTGGCAGTGCCGGTGGGGAGAATCAAATTCTGGGCGTTGACCGCGTTTACGATATCGACGGCGGAGAGGCCTTTGGCTTGCAGGGCAGCGGAGTCGATATCGACGGACACGAAGCGCTGTTTGCCGCCGTACGGAAAAGGCGTGGCAGCGCCCTGGACCGTAGCGAGCTCCGTGCGGATGAAATTGTTGCCAAAATCGAACAGTTGCTGCTCGCTGAGCGTGTTGCTGGTGAGACCGATCTGAATGACGGGAACGGTGGAGGCCGAGTAACTAATCACCAGCGGGGGCGTGGTGCCAGGTGGGAGATTGCGCAAGAAGGTTTGGGAGATGGCGGTAGTTTGAGCGAGAGCCGTCTGAATGTTGGCGGTGGGCTGGAAATAGATTTTGATGACGGCGATGCCCGGAAGAGACTGGGACTCGATATGCTCGACGTCGTTCACCAGGGTGGTGATGCCGCGCTCGACATTGGAAGTGATGCGCTGCTCCATCTCCTGCGGTTCGAGTCCGGTGAAGGTCCAGATGACGCTCAAGACCGGGATGTTGATGTCGGGAAAGATGTCCGTGGGAGTGCGCATCAGCACGAGGGGAGTGAGAAGAATAATGACGAGCGCCATCACGATGAACGTGTAAGGCCTCGAAAGAGCTAGACGGACAATCCACATACGATTTTGCTGTTTCCCCCGCCCGGGGCCGATGCCTGGCGCCCCGCTGTGTAAGTATTTCCCAGTTTAGACTTACTTCTCCTTAGATTCCTCGCGCGAATTCTTCGGGTACGCTGCAACCCTTGAAGAATTCAGACCACGATATGGAGGTGTCGCGTTTCGTCGGAGCAGGCGCGGAACACCTGTCCGAAGGCAATCAGAGTGCCAGCCATTCGTCACGCAAGATTATCTTAAGTCCTTTATATGCATAAAGTTAAAATAATCTAGGTCAGGTTACTGCCAATTCCATGTCTATTGGATGCCGATATTTTGGCACTTGTCACATTCGCGCAGCTGACTCCAACAATCCAATAAGAATGAAATGCGGGCGGAGGGGCTAGGTTGCGGAGGCAAGCTGGGCTACTTATGGGTCATGGTAAAGACGCCATCCCAGCCGGAGGGAGGCTCCTCAAAGAGATATTCCTGGCAGCGCTTCCAGTAGGTACGCGAGGGACCGTCGTCGGGCCACTTGTCGAGGATGTTCTGGAAGGTTTTCTGAGCGGGCTCCCACTGGCGCTTTCGGTAGAGATCGCGCCCTTGCACGAAGAGGTCGACGCGTGTACGCAATTCTTCCGCATCGCCGTAGACGCTGGATTCTCCTTCGCGGCCGATGAGTTCGTAGAGGATGACGGGCTGGAATTTGCCTTTGACGCGGATTAGATCGAGTTCGCGGAAGAGAAAGCCCTCGCCCTTCACGGCGGCGTAGGTGGTTTCATTGACGAGAATGTGAGTGCCGTAGTCTTTGTTGAGACCTTCGAGGCGGGAGGAGAGATTGACGGTATCGCCGAGGGCGGTGTAACCGTAGCGCAGTGCCGAACCCATGTTGCCGACACTGGCAACGCCGGTGTTCAGGCCAATGCCGATGTCGAGATGGGGTTTGCCTTCCGCAGCCCATTTTTTCTGCATGGCGCGAACGTGCTTCATCATTTCCAGGGCGGAGATGCAGCCTTTGGTGGCGTGACCTTCTTCCTCGAAGGGCGCGCCCCAGAAGGCCATGACGGCGTCACCGATGTACTTGTCGAGAGTGCCCTGGCTCTCGAAGACGAGGCGGGTCATGTCCGAGAGATATTGATTGAGAAAAAGGGCCAGTTCCTGGGCATCGAGTTTTTCGGAGATGGTGGTGAAGCCGCGGATGTCGCTGAACATGACGGTGATATCGGTCTTTTTGGGGTCGACTGACCGGGGATTAAGGAGCAGGCGGCGGATGACTTCGGGGCTGAGGTATTGGCCGAAGGCGCTGCGCACACGGCGTTTTTCTTTTTCTTCGATGAGGGCGCGATATAAAGATACCAAGAGCACGTTAGATGCAAGGGTCGCCGCAGGGATAGTAAAGTTGAGCCACCACCCCTTGAGGAACATGGCGTAATTGACGGCAACGAAAGGAACAAGCAGAAAAAGCCCAAACCACATCCATCGCGGGGTGATAAGAGCCATCCAAATGCCCAGAGGAATGCCAAAGATGAAGATTAGCAAAGCGTCGGTGAGCGCTTGCGGAGGTCCGCGCTTTAGAAAATGGTTGTTCAGAATATTGTCGATGACGTTCGCGTGAATCTCGACTCCAGGGTAGCCTGCGTCTCCGAATGGTGTGGGCCGGAGGTCAGCGATGCCCGTTGCGGTCGGCCCGACGAGCACGATCTTGCCGGCAAAAGTACCTGGTTCAATTTTTGGGTCGCGGTTGACGATGTCGGCCATGGAAATATGACGAAAAGTGCCGGTTGGGCCCTGATAGTTGATCATAATTTGGCCGCGCCCATCGGGTAGAATGACCGTGCCTGGCCCTAGCTGAATCTCATCGATACCAACGGCGCCATACGTCAACACAGTCTCTTCTAGTTTGACTCCCAGGTAAGCGCGGGTGGTCATCAAGGCTAGCGAACCATAGAAATCCCAGTCATCGAGGTCTTGTGAAAGGCCATAAGGCAGAATTAAGGTCGCGCGGCGAATAACCTGGTCAGCGTCAGGCGGAAAATTGAAAAAGCCCACCGAAGAGGAAGAATCACCAGAAAGGGCCGTGCCCAGTGAAGCGAGATTTGCTTCGGCCCCCTTCGGAACAAGCCCAACGCCATTGAAGTCTTCGATGAGTTGGATGCGATCCTGCTTTTTGAAGCCTTCCCGTTTGCCAAGCACGGTGGGCAAAGGGAAAGATTCAACTTGGTGGCCGTAGTTTTCTAGAGTCTCCGGGGTTATGTCTCGAAGATCCGCTTCGGTATAAAGAAAGAAGTTCGCCAGGACTACCGGACCGAACCTTCGGATGGACTCGGCAAACTCCTGGTCAGCGCTCTTGCTTATTGCCAACTTTTTGATTTCCTGTGTAATTAGCGGGTCTTCAGGCTGGCCAGCCTTTTGGCGGGCTTGCAAGTCCGCCCAAAGCGCCTTGAGTTGGGTAGCGCCCGGATCGATTTCGGGTTTTGGAAAAGTGATGTCGAACCCCACGACTTTGGCCTGTCCTTCGCGAAGCGCGTCGAGCAGGGAAGCGAAGTGGGTTCGTGAAAAGGGCCAACGACCGAGGATTTCCTCGGAACGTTGGTCGATGTCAACGATAACGATAGGGGAATCTTCCGGCTTGGATAGGACACGACCTCTAACTCGAAAGCGAGTGTCGAGGGTGTCCCATTCGAGGCGCTGGGCGAAATCGGAGAGTGGCGTCTTTTTCTCCTGCAGAAATACAAGGTAGTACAAAAACAAGGCCGATATCGTAATGATCAGACTCATCAGAAACGAAATGCGGTGGCGCCACCAAGTTTGCAGGAGTTCGTAAAGACTGAAGAGGAGGCGCTTGCGCTGAACGTTAGGCGAAGGTGAAGTTGCCATTACTTATGATGGGCCGAAACATGCAAACGTTCCCAGAGCCTGAGGCCCATAGTTGGGGACTGGGATTTTCTTGTAACAGTTTTTAACGAATGCCGCAAAAGTGCAAGACTATAAGTGCCTGCAACTGCCAAGAACCGGTGATGTGAATCACAAGGCTTCTTTAGCCGCCAGGCTTGAAAACCCTTTAGTGGCTCCAGAAGCCAAGCTCATTGAACTTTCCGGGATCTTTCAAATCATTGAAACAAAAACCGCCAAGGAAAACCTACTCCCGGAAGATGAAGTTGAGGCGGGTGCCGCAAACCTCGATCAAGTCGCCGTCGTTGAGGCGGACGGGTCCGGGGATGGGAGCGCCATTGACCGTAGGGACTTTGTCGCCGGGGCCGATGTAGTAGCCGTCATCACGCTGATTGATTTGCGCGGCCATCTGCGGTTTGAACCAGCCTTTGAGGCGCACCGTGGCCATTCCGGACTTTCCGATGACGGTGAGCTTGTTGGTGAGCATGTACTCTTTTTGGTCGGTCTTGCCGCTGAGGACGACGAGCGTGGGAACTTTGAGGCGGCCGGCGGCGAATTGCGTGCGTTCGCCCATGGCGGCGGCCTGCTGAAGCATTTCGCGGCGCTCCTTGGTGTCCAAGACCATGGTTTCGTTGATGCGCGGGGCGTTGGCTTTGCGGCCGGAGTCCCAGGGCACAGGGGCATCGCCACTGGCATCGACCTTGATGTGGTGTTTGCCCACGTGGATCGAATCGCCGTCGTGGAGGGTGGCGCGCTCGATGCGCAGGTCGTTGACAAAGGTGCCGTTGAGGCTGTCGAGGTCTTCGACGACGAGGCGGCCAGCCTCGAAATAGACGCGCGCGTGATAGTTCGAGACGGCGAGATTGTCGACAGGCAAATCATTATCCGGAGAGCGCCCGATGCCGACTGGGCGGCTGCCAACCGGAACTTCCTTGACGAGCTTGTCTTCAAACATCAGGCTGAGCTTCGGCATTTCACTTTCCTCCTGCGGAGCCGTTGCCGGCCGCATTTTTTGGCGCCCCACGGCGCAGCCATGAAAACCACCCCTTGGATTCGGCCGCCACGCGAACGACGACCACGGTAATGTTGTCGCCGCCGCCGCGGTCATTGGCAAGTTCCACGAGTTTCGCCGCGGCTTTTTCCGGATCGGTTTCGGCTTGCAAGGTGCCGGCGATTTCCGGTTCGGTGACCATGCGAGTTAAACCGTCGGAGCAAAGCATCAGGATGTCGCGAGCGAAGAGCGGATGCTCTTCGGTGTCGACTTCAATGTCGGGTTGCGCACCCAGCGCGCGGATGAGCACGCTCTGCATTTCGCTCTCTTCGGCTTCGGCGACGGTGAGAATGCCCTGGCGCACCTGCTCGGCGACCAGCGAGTGGTCGCTGGTGAGCTGCTGCAATGCGCCAATTCGCAAGAGATAAGCGCGGCTGTCTCCGACGTGAGCGATGGTGAGTTTTGAACCGTCAATCCAGGCCGCGGTCATCGTGGCGCCCATGCCATGCTGGTCGGGATGCTCCTTGGCGGACTGAAAAATCTTTTTGTTGGCGAGATGCACGGCGCTGGAGAGGCGCTTGGTCTTGTCGCTCCAGCCTGCTTTGGTTTCTCCAAAGACCGGCGCGGCGGGATTGTTTTCCGCTTCGAGGCAATGTTTTACGACAGTTTCGACGGCCAAGGCGCTGGCGATCTCACCGTGGGCCTCGCCGCCCATGCCATCCGAGAGGACGAACAGGTTCAGCGGCGCGAGGATGCGATAGCAGTCCTCATTGTTGGAGCGCACGCGCCCCACGTCGGAAACGCCGCCGCTTACGATGCGCACAAAATCTCCCGTGATTGGTTGCGGCCCACACGCAGGCCTGAATACACCCTGGCAACCCTGCTCCCACGCTAACAGACCCCCAAGGGGTGCGAAAGGCTGTGAACCCTAGTGATTACTCGCTTTTTGGCCACAATTGGGCTCGGGGGAAATGATCCAGAGCACTCCTGGCTATCCCAAAATGGACTTCTTGAGGCTCGGCGTGCCTCTGCAGGCGGGTTCCGCTATACTTTTCTACTGCGCGGAGAGCCCGCCTTCGCGACATTTTGGAACGATTTCCTGACCGTCATGGCCAAAGCCAAAAAGGCAAATTCCCGTAAGCCCGGCGCTGCCGCGCGGCTCACCCGGGAGCTCGAAGAGCTCCATCGCATCGGGATCGCTCTGTCGGAAACCCGGGACGTGGACCGGCTTCTGACGATGATCCTGCAGAAGGCTCGCGAGATTACTTGCGCGGATGCCGGGTCTCTTTATCTTGTTGAGCACGATGCCGCTTCGTCGAACGGTTCTGGGGAAGCGCGGCGGCTGAGGTTCCGGCTGACGCAGAACGACAGCGTGCAATTTCCGTTCAGCGAACACACTATGCCGCTGACGGAGTCCTCGATGGCCGGGTACTGCGCGATGCATGGCGAGGTCATTGAGCTGGCCGATGCCTACCGCATCCCGAAGTCGCGCCCGTTTCAATTCAATTCGGCGTTCGACAAACAAGTGGGATACCACACGCGGTCGATGCTCACGCTGCCGATGAAAAATGGGAAGGGTGAAGTGCTGGGCGTGCTGCAATTGATCAATTGCAAGCGCAACGCGAACGCGCGGCTGACGAGCGAGGCGGCGGTCAAGCGGCACGTGCATGCGTTTTCTGAAGGCGCGGTGCGGCTGGGGTTGTCCCTCGCGTCACAGGCGGCCGTGGCTTATGAGAATTCGCGGTTGTATCGCGACATTGAGAATCTGTTCGACGGATTTGTGAATGCCGCAGTGGCGGCGATCGAACAGCGCGACCCCACGACTTCCGGACACTCGCAGCGTGTGTGCGATCTGACAGTGGCGCTGGCCGAGGCCGTGGACCGAGAGCCGAGAGGGCCTTACGGCGATGTGCGGTTTTCGCGAGAGCAGATGAAGGAATTGCGTTACGCGGCGCTGCTGCACGACTTCGGGAAAGTCGGTGTTCGCGAAGAAGTGCTGGTGAAGGCCAAGAAACTGTACCCGCTGCAATTTTCGAGGTTGTTCGACCGCTTCGATTACATCCGGCGCGATGTTGAGGCGCGGATCGCGCAGCAAAAAGTGGACGCGCTGCTGACGATGTCCAAGAAGGATGCAGAAGCCCGGCTGCGCGCGCTGGACGATGAGGCGCAGCGGCGGCTTGGAGAACTGAGCGGGTATTGCGACTTGATCGCCAAGGCCAACGAGCCGACGATTCTGCCGGCGAGCGAATTCGATATCCTTACGGAGATTGCGCTGAAGACCTATCACGATCCGCGAGGGACGGAGCGGCCGTATCTCACTTCGGAAGAAGTGAGGTTTCTCTCGATACCGCGGGGGAGCCTGGACCCCGACGAGCGGCGGCAAATCGAAAACCACGTGGTGAACAGCTTCAATTTTCTGAAGCAGATTCCTTGGACGCGGGAATTCCGCGGGATTCCGGAGATTGCGCGCGCTCATCATGAAAAGCTCAACGGCAAAGGCTATCCGAATGGGCTGACGGCCGAGGAAATCCCCATCCAGGCCAAGATGATGACGATTTGCGATATTTACGACGCGCTTTCGGCTTCGGATCGTCCTTACAAGCGGGCGGTCCCGATGGACCGCGCCATTGACATTCTCAAGCTGTGCGTGCGCGACGAGGAGATCGATTCCGAGCTGTTCCGGGTGTTCCTGGAGGCGCATGTGTACCGTCTTGCGGGGAAGACGTCGTAGCTTCCGTTATCTATTACTCTTTGGTTCTTCGTCCTTATTCCCGTCATCTACGATAGTTGTCATACATTAAGATTGGACCGCTGTGATCACCTATATCCTGGGTCCCCTTCTCGCGCTGTTGCCAAGCCGATGGCGCGCCTCCTTGCCAGCTGCCTTGTACGTTGATTGGCAGAAAGCGGCGATTGTCAGCGGGTTTGCGGAGATCGCCGCCGCGCTCGTGGCCATGATGCATTGGTATTCCTATTCGATGATGAGATGGGTGGACAACGCCACGGCCGCGGCGATGGATGGAAAGATGGGCCCCGGCGTCACGACGCACGAAATTGCCGGCGCGACGTATCTGGTGTGGATGACGCATCCGGTTACCTGGGCGATTGTTTATTTCGGCATCGAAGGAACGGTGCGCGTGGTTGGAGCGGCGATCACGGAAAACATTCTCGGGACCTTGCCGCTGGCCTTGGTGGACAAAGTATTCGGGATTCTCTTCGGACGCCGACAGGAGGGATCGGGCAGCACCGGCGACAGGCCCTCCGCTGGATTGGCATCACCCGTGGCGGCGATTCGCGACAAGGTGATTACGGCGGCACTTCCGCAAGTGCCGGATGAACTGTCCTTTCTCGAAAATTCGGCGGGTGAATTCCTGGAAATTCGCGCTTGCCGCGCGAAAGTGGAGTGGATCCCTCCGAAGATCGTGTGCTACGAAAAAAGCTACTACCGGTTGGAAGCGCATTCCCGTGGACCGGCGCCGAGGCCATTTGTGTATGTGCTGCTGAAATTGTCTGCCGGTGTTCCGGGGCGAAGCGTGCTGCAGTATCAGCCCGCGGGGATTCTGGTTAACAAGAGGAACTGAATCCCGATTGGGCTCTTTCCGAGGACTTCCAAGCCACTTTGCTTTCATTGGGCTAACGTTCTCAACTACAATTCCACTCATGTGTACGCGCCGCTTATCGGCTTCTCGGGTCTTGCTCCTAATTGCAGGCGTCTGCGCGTCGATGTTGGGTTACGCTACAACAGCGCAGCAAGCGCCGCCGGCTTCGGGAGCGCGCATTTTGATTTTGCCGCGGCAAGTGGTTTCGGGGGAGCGCGCCACGTTGGCGGTGTTAGATGTGAACGGACGGTTGACGCCGGGAGTGACGGTGAATTTTTCGAATGGCGACCGGTTGACGACGGACGCAACGGGCCGCGCGCTGTTTGTTGCGCCGCTGAATTCGGGGATCGTGTTTGGTTCGATTGCGGGACGCGCGGGACGCGTGCCGACGGCGGTGCTGACGGCCGCGGAAGCCAGCGCTGGGTCTATCGAGGTATTGTCCGTGCCGCGCGTGGCGTCGTTGAATGACCGCTTTGAGGTCGCCGGACGCGGATTCTGCGGCGAGGCGGATGCCAATCAAGTGACGATCGGAGGGGAGGCGGCGCTGGTTCTGGCGTCGTCGCCGGCATCACTTGCCGTTCTTCCGCCCGCGGATCTTGCGCCAGGACCCAGGACGGTCGAAATTGCCTGCGCGAAGCGTACGGCGGCAGCTTTTTCAGTGATATTTGTCGCGCTGGAGCTGGAGGCGGATTCTTCGCCTATGGCGCCGGGAGAGCATCGTACGCTGAACGTGCACGTGCGCGGGACGTCCGCTAAAGTTGTGCTGGAGGCGCGAAATCTGGCGCCGGAAATCGCAGAGATGAGCGCGGGGACGGTGGTGCGCCTTTCGAGTTCCGGGGGCGCGGACAATGTGGGCCGCTTTGAGGTTGTCGGACGAAAGCATGGGAGTTTTTTAATTTCGCTTCGACTGATGGCTTCGACTGGGTCCCCGCGGCCTTGAGGAAGAAGCCACGAATCCCTGCGAACGTTGTTAAGCGCTCTTTTTATTGACGGCTTCGGTGGAAAGCGCAAGGGTGCCTTGCTCGTTTTCGAGTGGTGGGCCGTCCGAGCCCGCACCCAGCATTCCTGCCAACGTGTTTTCCGCTCTTTCCAAACGCTTCTCTGCTTCGCTGTAGCTTTGCTGGGCGTTTTTCAGGTGCGTGCCTAGTTTCCCGAAGGGATCGGCGATATTTTCCAGTTGCCGCTGAAGGCCGGCGAGGCTGGCGAGCAGCTTCTTGGCGTTTTCTTCGATCTGCATGCCTTGCAGACCCATCAGGATGACTTGCAGGTGGGCGTAAAGCGTGTTCGGAGAGACGGCAATCACATTTCTGCTGCGGCAATACTCATCGAGCGGCAGGAGCTTGCTGTCCGCGGTCATCAGCAATTCGTAGTAGACGTTCTCGCTGGGGACAAACATGAGCGCGATGCCGAGCGTGTTTTCTTCGGGGAGCAGATATTTTTTAGCGATGGTGTCGGCGTGCCCTTTTACGGCGGTGATGAAGGCTCGGCGCGCTTCCTCCACCAGCGCGGCGCCCTGGTTTGTGGCTGAACCAGAGACGGAGTCCGCTGTTTGTTCGTGCATGCGGCGAAAGGCATCCAGGGGAAATTTCGAATCGATCGGCAGGAGTTTGTCGCGGAGAAAAATGACGGCGTCGACGGTTTCGCCGGTCGAGAATTTGTATTGCCGCTGGTAGCGTTCCTTGGGCAGGGCATCCTCGAGGAGGCGTTCGAGAGCGACCTCGCCGAGGGAGCCGCGGGATTTTGCTCCGCCCAGGATGTGCTGCAAGGTCTGCGCGGTTTGCGACATCTGCTGCCCTGCCTGCTGTACGGCGCCGAGCTGCTGTTGAATCTGGCCAAGGGTTTCGCGCGAATTTTTCAGCTCGCCGGCCATGGCGGATTGCGCTTGCGCGGCGATGGTGGCGGAATCGGTCACGCCTTTTTGCAATGCGCCAGTGACGCTTTCGAGGCTATGGGTGACGTTTTGGCCAAGCTGGCCGATCTGCTGGCTGAAGTTCTGCGTCTGCCCGGCGAGCGTCTGCAGATCGCGCTGCAACTGTTCCATGCGGACGCGCGATTCCTCTTCTTTCTTGCGGCTTTGCGAGGTTTGCAACAAAAGCCATATAAGTAACGCTGCGACGATGACGACTGCGGCAATCAGAACTGCGTTCATTCTTTCTCCATGATTCTCACGGGAAACGGTCTCTTTACTCTACTCGCAATACAAGGCCTCTGAAAACTCCCGGCACAATAAAAAGGGCCCCGCTTGCGCGAGACCCTTTTTGAACTTCACGATGCGCGGATTCTGCTAGAAGTTGAGCTTCAGCGCGAACTGAAACTGCCGTGCATCGTAAGCCGCGGTGGGCTGGCCGGCGGTGCACGTCGAGCCCGAGCTTGGATCGCAGAGCTGGTTGACCGCGGCGATGTTGGTGCGGTTGAAGAGGTTGAAGGCATCGGCGATTAAGTCCAGCTTGAATCGCTCGCCCAGCGGAATTCGCCGGGAGACGCGCATATCCCACTGGAAGAAACCTGGACTCGTGAATTTATTGCGGCCAAGGTTGCCGTCGCAACCCGCGGGAGGCGTGATGCCGGGAACGGTGAAAGGCGTGCCGGCATTTGTCAGGCAGACATTCGCGGTCGAAAAGGTGACTCCCGGGATGAACGGCGAGGTTGTGCCACCTGTTACAGAGGGCCGCGCTTGCGAAGCACCGAGGTCCAGACGGGTGTCTTCACCGCTGATGACGTTGAAGGGCCGGCCGGAAGAGACCTCGATGATCGGGGAGAGCGTAAAGTCGGCGACGAGATGTTTCCAGAAAGAGTCGCCGCCCTTCGCACCCGAACTTTGGAAAACGGCGCTGGTCACCCAACGATGGCGCTGGTCATTATCGGAATTGGAGCGCTCGAGATTTGGGAAGCGGCTGTCCGCGGGCTCGAGCGTGGACTGGAGATCGGCGGAATCGTCGATGGAATGCGACCAGGTGTAACTGGAGAGAAACTCAAAACTCCTGGAGAAGCGCTTTGACACGTTGACGGTGAGCGCGTTGTAGTAGGAATGGCCGTCGGAAAGCTGGGCATCGACGGTGTTAAAGGGAACGGGCACGCCGAAACCGGTGGGATAGTGAGCGGCTCGCGCGAGACCGACTTGCGCCTGATAAAGAACGCTGGCTGGCGTTCCCGCCGGAAAAAACGGAGCAAGAAGTCCTGCGAAGGACGGATTCGGTCCGGAAGGCCGGAAAAAGTTGAAGAACGCGGGAGTGCTTACGAATTGTCCGTTCAAGGCTGCGTTAGGACATCCGTTAAGCACACCGAGAACTCCTGGTGCGAGACCCGGAGCGGCATACGTGATGCCGCAAGTTGTGGGGGTGGGGTTTAAACCTGCGAGCGAAGTAGGAAGCGAAACAGTAACTGGATTGGTGAAGCCAAGACCCGCGGCGTCCGCGAATGCAAGATTGTTCGCCAGCAGAACCGGATCGGTGGAGTTAACGTCCACCGCGCGATTCAGTTTGAGGCCGCGCGTCCACTGGTAGCCGGCGCTGATTTTCCAGGAGCCGGCGATTTGGCGTTCGATGGTCAGGTTGGCTTGTTGCGCGTAGCCAAACTGAAAATTCCTGCCGACGGGAAGCGTGAAAGGAAGAATCGGAAGCGGGAAACCCACGTTCAAATAATTCTGGTTGGCGAAAAGCGAGCCGGTTGCCAACGGGTCGAAGCGTTGCTGGTTCGGAAGATAAAACATGTTGGGGAGAGCATTCAAAGCGCCCTGAAAGATCGAGGAGCCGTTCAAATTCCCCGGTGAATCCAGGCCATTATTGCAAACCTGCGCGATGAGGCCGCAGGCGGAGGCCGTGCCACCGGCGCTGAGGAGTTGTACCGAACGGCCGCCATCGGCGGTGACCGCGTCAAAGGCCACGGCGAGCAGCGGATGGTCGTAGAAAATACCATAACCCGCGCGCACCACGGTCTTTCCGTCCCCTCGCGGATCCCAAGCCACTCCGAAACGCGGCGCTACGTTGTTGTAGTCGCGGGGAATGCCTTCGGTGACGCCCAACGCTTTTTCGGCGGCGGCGTTCACGGCGGTTGCAGGTGCGAAGAGCGGAGTGATCTCGACGTCGTAGCGCACGCCGTAATTCAGCGTGAGTTTGCGGTTGACGCGCCAGGAATCCTGGGCAAAAAATCCGATGGGGAGATTATCGAAGGGCTGATTGGAATTGCCAATGCCCTGAATGTAAGTTGTGGGAATTCCCAAGCCATAGGCTTGCAACGCGGTCAAACCGGGCACCTGCGCTCCCGCGGGACACGACGTGCCGGGGGCAACGGCCGCGAGACAATCCGGAAGTCCGAATGTGGAAGCCGCTAGTCCGCCGAAGTTTACGTCGCCGCCGAAGTCCAATTCAAAAATTTGCGCTTTGCCGGAGCGCAGTTGGATAAGGTTGAAATCGCCGCCCACTTTGAACGTGTGCTTGCCGCGCACGAGGCTGACGTTGTCCGTAAATTCGAAGCGGCGCTCGATGCGGTCAACCGTGGAATAGGGCTCGCGGCCAAAATAAGCGAAGCCTGGAATATTGACGCCGATCTGATCGCCACCGGGAAGTTGCGAGAAACCGAAATGCAAACCCCGGCGGGAGCCCTGGAAGCGAAATTCGTTGAAACCGGTGTCGCTCAGGATGGTGTCGTGTTGAAAAACGACGGAGAGGTCGCGGGACTGGTTGAGGCCAGTGCGCGAGCCGGAATTTTGTCCGAAGACCTGGTTTTGCGATGTGGATTCAATTCCAGTGACGAGCGAGGGCGATACGCCGACGCGGAGGAACGAACTATTGCGGTTGTCCCAGCGTTGATCGAGGCGGGCTGACCACAAACTTGTCTTTTCGTGGACCGGAAAGTTTCCGCGAATGGTAGCGAGAGGAACGTATGATCCAGGCAGAGGCACTACACCTGCGGCGACCACCGATTGGTTCGGGCCAATCGCGGCCGCACCGGAGCAAACGATGCTGTTCACTGTTTGGCCCGAGGGACAAGATACAGGAAGAGGGAACTCATTGTGTCCGGGCAGTGGCATTAGCGAACCACCAGAAAGCGACGTGATCAGGCCCCCGGGATCAAGCCCCGTGATGGCCACATTGGATGCAGAGGCGAGCAAACCCTCATAGAACTGCACGACATTGGGAGGCAAGGCGGCGGCTGCAGGACTGGCAAAAAATGCTTCTTGCGCGGGAGTAAGTCCGGTTGAGGGATCAACGCCGAAAGCGCCGGCGCCGGGCGTGGACGTGCCGATGCTGGAGAAGCCGGTTTCTTCTCGCTGGGTGTATTCATAGGAAAAAAAATAGAAAGTTTTATCCTTCTTGAGGGCGCCGCCAAACGTCAGACCGGACTGTGTGCGGGTATAAGCCTGCTTGACGGGCACGAGATCGCCGCTCGTGGGGTCCACCTGTCCGGAAAAAGCGTTGCGTGCCTGGAAGGACTTGTTGCGGAAAAAACCGAAGGCGTCGCCGTGAAAATCATTGCCGCCGCTTTTGGTGACGATGTTGACGACGCCGCCCGTGGCGCGGCCGTACTCCGCGTTGTAGTTGCTGAGGATGAGCTGAAATTCCTGCACAGCTTCCTGCGAGACGGTGGAGCGGATCCCGTTGACGGAATTATCGCCCGCGTCGGCGCCATCGACGCTGACCAAATTCGAACGGGCACGGGCGCCGTTGACGTTGAGGCCGCTGTTCGGCGCGGGGCCGATGGTGGGAGAAACGTCGCGGGTGGTCTGCGAATTGGTGAGCGTAAAGTTGATGTAGTTGCGGCCATTGATGGGCAGATTGTCGATGCGGCGCTGCTCGACAGTCTGTGAAACGTCGGTCTTGGTGGTTTCGATGGGCGAAGTTTCCGTGGTGACCGTTACGGTTTGCTGCTGGCCGCGTAAATCAAGCTTCGGGTTGAAAGAAGCAGCTTCACCAACGGTCAGAATGATCGAGTCGTTCTGATAGATTGCGAAACTCGCGCCGCCGTCCACTGACATCTTATATTTGCCGGGAGGAAGTCCTACCAGGTTGTATGCTCCGGCATCGTCGGCCACGGCCTCGCGCTCCGCGCCGGTATCCGCGTTCGTGACGGTGACCTTGGCGCCCTTTACCGCCAGGCCTTGCGGGTCGACAACGGTCCCCGAAAGGGTAGCGGTATTTACCTGCGCGAAAGCAAGCGCAGCGCAGCCGAAAATCAAAACGCACAGCCTCAATACAAAAAACGACGACCGCACAACAGCCATCGCACGCACGCTTGTCCTGCGTTCCATTCGGCCTCCTAATTGTGAACCAAATTTAAGTTCCGCTACCCCTAGCGGCGGCGGGTCATCCCGCGTATCAAGGCGTACTCGATTGAATACTCGGCTTTTACTTCAACAGAGCGTTCATTTCAACTGGAATCTTATTTCGATGCGGCCTGCTGCGACCTATTGAGCACACCCCGGACACGATGGCGCTCTGGACTGCAGCTTATTTGTGCTTGACGCGATCTTGCTCAGGAGAGCTTGTAGAAGTAATTGGTGTGGGTTATCCGCGCTCGGCGGCTTGGACGGGAAGCGTCTCTTTCAGGATTTCGCGCCGGTCGGTCCAGGCTTTGGAGAACGTTGCAAAGGCGATCAAGAGGGCAGTTGCGGCATTTGTCCAGACGACTGCGGCGGCGTGCACCAACATGCCGTACGCCAGCCACAAGAGGACTCCGACCAGATACAGCGCCAGCATTCCATAGGAAAGATCGCGCCCCCCCTGCTTCCAGATCTTGATGACCTGGGGCACAAACGCGAAGGTAGTGCAGAAGCCCGCTACTGTCCCCAAAACCGCGATGATCGATTCTGTGCTCATAGCTGTAATCCCGTACGGATTGCCTTTCGGAGCGGCCCGGCGCTCTCTCTAGTTTAGCAGCAGCGGCTGGATGACCCAAATGAATGGTTCGTAACAGGTTATAGAACAGCAGAGCGTGACGGGCACTCAGGCCAACGTCCTTCGTCAGGAACGCCGGCTTTATCGGGCGGTCACTAGATGGCGTTGGACCAGCTTGCGGAGTTTTTCGCGGTCTTCGTCCTTCATGTGTACGAACTCGACGCCGTTGCCGTCGGGTCCGATATTACGAACGACCGCGGTGAAATTGATCTTTCGAAGGCCGGAGCGAACTTCGAGCTTGATGGAATCACCGATGGTTAGTTTCTTTGGCGATTCCAGATAGGCGCCGCCCAGGCTAATGGTCTTCACACGCGCAAGCCCCGCTTGCGAACCATCGATGTGCGCGCGAAGAGGTGATTCCAGCGGCACACGGACATAGCGGCGCGGGATGACGTAGCTGGCATTGGTTTGCGCGGCGGCTTCGAACGCCGCGCGCACACGCGCCGAGGAGGGCCGGTTTTCGACCATCGCGAGGGCATCTTCCGCGGCGGCCCGCAGGCCGGAAGGCTCGGCGTAGGTCAGGCCTTCGCGGCCTTCGACGAGCATGCGGAGCAATTCCGCGGCTTCCACGGCGCGCATGCGGCCAAGAGCTTCGATCGCTTTGATGCGCACGAAGAGGTCACGAAGCAGTTCGTGTTCGCCCGCGGCGATTTCCATCAACTGTGGCACGGCGGTGGTTTCCTGGGCCAAACCGATCTGGTCGATCATCATGGGAACTACGAGCGGATGAGCGTCGGCCAGCACGGCGGAGAAAACGAAAGCGGCGCTTTGCGCAGAGGCGGCGTTGGAAGGCCGTGCGAGTTCGCTGACGGCCAAGTCCTGGAGATTCCATTCCCAACTGGCGAGCGCGCGCGTTAGGCCGCGTAGCAAACGTTCGGCGTCTGCGGCGGCCAGGAGTTTGATGGCCGCGGTGACCCGGTGGCGGCGCGCTTCGTAGAGGCGGGTTTCCAGGAGACTCATCACGGGCACGCCGATGGTGCGCAGCAGACGCGCCATGGCGGGCAGATGTTCCGCGCCGCGCGGGTCTGTCAGCAGGAGCGTGAGGCGGTCCAGCAGGCGTTCCGGATCGCGCTGCAGCAAACGCGGAAGGACGGGATCGAGCGCGCGATTGGCAAGAGCGGCATCGACAAGCAGGAGCCAGCGGTCTTGCGCTACCAGGCGATGCGCCAGCGCAGCCAGGTGATCGTGCTCGGCGTCGCGCGGCGCTTTTTCCAAGCCATTCAGGATAATTTCAAAGCCCGCATAATCGGCGCGGCTCACGGCGATACGCCCGAGAGTTTCCAGAAATGCCGCCAGGAGCGCCGCGGTTTCCGGAATGGTTTCCTTTTCAAGCCCTCTCATCGCGCCGCTGCTGAGGTCCTCGGGCAACTGATTGGGCCAGAGCGACTCGATGATGGCGGTCATTTCGTTCAAACCCGCCGCCACGGAGCGCCGTGGCGTGGCGTCTTCGTTTTCAAGCCGCCTCACATAGTTCAGGACGATGTTGCGGGCTTCGCGGCGTGGCGCATCGGCGCCAGCTTCGGCGAGTTGCCCGAGCGTCCGCTTGAGGGCCACGATGGGAACGCACCACACATCTTGTCCGCGCAGGACAGTGGATTTTTCACGGGGCGGAAGCTCGAGCCAGAACCTTTCTACCAGCCGCTCGCGGTAGGTGTCCGTAGCCCATTCGGTGGCGAACGCGGAAAGATGCTGCGAAGAGTGCGGTCCAGAGTAGGCACCGGAGCTTACCAGAACGTCGCCGAGCCGATGGAAGGTCGGCCGCACCGTCGCAGGAGTCAGCGTGCCCGCGGAAAACTCCGCGGCAAGAAATTCGAAAATGAGGCTTTCGGAAAGCCGTAAGAGATAAGGCTGGGGGCGCTCTCCTTCGCGCGGAGCGTATTGAGAAACGGAACTGAGCAGCATGCGCACGGTTTCGCGGCTGGCATCTTCCATGGAGCCGTGTATGGCGCGCGCCGCTTCTTCCGGAGCAAGACCGCGGGCGACTTCCAGAGGAGGCGTAAGACGCGCCAGCAAACGAAGCGACGCGACGAGATCGTCGATATCGGGAGCCTGAATCGCAGCGTCGCTAGTCTCCCGCGGGGAATTTCCCCCATAAGCGACCAGTGCGGCGACCAGGCTCGCCAGGACAGTATCCACCTTGCGTTCCGTTTGTGTGTTAGCGGTGATGCCTTCCACGCGATTCTCCAGAAGGCGGACCGGCCACCACGAACTACCCCCGCGCTTCGCTGGCTCTTCTGATTTTAGCAAGGATGACTTCATGAGTTGTACGAGCGTGTCCAGTTCGCCCACATGGAATCGCCGCGCGAAGGCCAGGGACTGAATCCCCGCTCGCTGGAGATCCGCCGCCAACGCTTGCATTTCGCCACGCGCATCGGGGAGATGCTCGTCGCTCAACTTGGGAGCCACTAACCCGCCGCGCTCGATATGAATCTCCAGGCCGTTCAGGACTGCGGCGACATTCTTCAAGGCTTCGTAGGCGCTGTCCAGGCTTTCCAACCGGCGAGGATGATTCTTATCGTAGAGGCGCTCGGAGCGCAGCAGGAGATGAAGGTTGCGCAGGGCACGATGAACTTCGCTGACATGCAAGTCCGAGGCGCCCGCCCCAGATTGCGGGACAAGACCGGTGAGCGGGCGTGGTGAATGGCGAGAATCCCGGCGAATGCCCGACTTCGGCTCCGCGCCGTGGTTCTGATGCTCGGCTGGTACCATCGCCCGCAGGACCAAATCGTTCCCCACTTCCATCCGTTTCAATTGAGAAACCGCCTTTCGGCGTTGGGGATCGCCCTGGGTAAGGACACTGCGTTCGCGAGGACAGGGTACCCCCGCTATAGAAGCAAGCACGCCATCTACCCTATTAGAGCCTTGTTAACCAGCTTATTTTTAACAAGTTGAAAACATGGTCCTAGGACTAGGTACAGGGGGTGTAACAATTTGTTACCGTTTTGGTATGGCCCTACTGGCAGCTCTCAACGGTTATCTCAGACCTATGCTAAGCCCAAAGGTCATTTCGGTTTCAGTATCTCCGACAGGCTTACAGTGCCGCCCTCACTGGTTTGCACCGTTCTCCGGACCTGCTGATAGCCGTTCAGCTTCAAAGTAATGGTGTGAAGACCGGAAGGAACCTGCACACGGGATGGCGTGAACTTATCCGTGGTGGCGCCGTCCACAAAGATCTCTGCACCCTTGGGAGTACTCTCGACGTCCGCCCAGGCCACCCGAATAGAGGCCGTTTTCTCTTTCAGATCGACATCTAGTTGAGTCTGGATGTTGTCCTTCACCTGCACGCTTCCGGCATAAGCTTCGTACCCGGGGAGCCGCAGCACAAGGTTGTACTGGCCTGCAGCGAGTGGCAGTGTCACGGGAGTTTGGCCGGACTGCTTGGCCCCGTTGATGAACACGTCGGCACCGAGAGGCTTGCTGTTTACGTACAGTCCCTTGGCCACGGACTCCAGCCTGACCTTTTGATCCAGAACATCGCTGGCTTTCACTTGCAGCGCCGTTTGCACTGGTTGATATCCCTCTTTGTTTACTTCAAGACTGTACCGCGCGGGATTAAGGTCGTTGAAGCTGCATGGGGTTTTGCACTTATTCAGCACGCGTCCCGCTGGCCCATGGAGGACTGCCGTTGCACCGATCACGTCCGTGACCACGTGAATCGCCCCGCGTCCCGGAGTCGGCTTGGGATGACCGCCTTCTTCCGGCCCCGCAGCATTGGCAACGGGTGCATCTTCATATTCGATGTGATCGACCACGCGCACATCGGGAGGGGCGTCCCGCAGGAATTTCAAGAGCGCGCCGTGTTCCGCAGGGCGCAGCTTGCCCGCAAGTACAAGCGTGTTTCCCACGCCCGTAACTTTAGCGCGAGCGCTCAAGCCTTTTTCCGCGAGGGCCTCCTCGATTCGCCCTTTGTATTCCGCTGCTTTGGCGTTCAGTACAGGTTCGCTCTTCTTGGCTTCAGGCTTTACGGCGCTCGGAGCCGGAGTTCTTGCATCCGCAACATGTGGCGCGACGGACGGAGTAGCCTCCTTTACAGGTTCGGCCGCATTGTTTGCAGGCGGCGTCACCGGTGTATCTGTTGGAGCTGTCTCGATCGGCGCTGTCGCGGCTTCACTTGCCGGGGTTTTCTGCGTGGCATTCAACTGGCGCGTGTAGTCAAAAACCGGCCGTATCTTGGCATAGCCATAGACAATCACGCCGAGCAGGAACAGTGCAGCCAGCATTGTGCCGAAAACGCCTTTCTTCTTCGGCTGTTCGTACGGGGGGACGCTTCCGGTGCGCCGCACCACCGGTGTTTGTCCGGGGCTGGAAGCTCGCGCATTGAGCGAACGAGCTGTCGCTGAGGTCATGGAATCTTCGTCGCGATAATTTCGAGCGCCACCGGAATTCATGGCCAGTGTGGCGTTGGCTGCGTTCTGCCCACCCACGACCATTGTCGATTGGGGATTGCCGCCAGACCCTGCCATGGCCCGGTAATTGCGCAATTCCTCGAGCATTTCCCGGCAACTCTGATACCGCTCATCCGGATCTTTCACCAGCGCCTTCATGATCACGGCGCTAATGCCCGGATGAATCGAAGGATCGATCTGGCGCGGAGGAACGGGGTCTTCGTTCACGATTTTGTAAATCACCGTGGTGATGTTCTGGCCAGGAAAGGGCTTCTCGCCGGTCACCATTTCGTAGAGCATGACGCCGAGCGAAAAAATATCGCTGCGGCCATCAACGGCGCGGCCTTTTACTTGCTCCGGCGACATGTAGCTGGGAGTGCCCATAACGTGGGCGGTCTGCTGCACGGTCCCAAATTGGAGGATTTTCGCCGTGCCGAAGTCGGTGACCTTCACAGCGTCATCGGCGGTGAGCATCAGGTTGGCGGGTTTGATGTCGCGGTGCACGACGTTGCGTTCGTGCGCGAACTGCAGCGCGCTGCAAGTCTGCTCCATGATGCGCAAAACGCGCGGAAGAGGGAATGCTTGCCCACCGTCGAGGAGTGCTTGCAAGCTTTTCCCTTCGACCAATTCCATGGTGATGTAGTAGAGGCCGTCTTCTTCACCGGCGTCAAAAACCACGACGATGTTCGGGTGCGTCAGCAAACCCGCTGCTCGTGCTTCGGTCTGGAAGCGCGTCAATAACTCAGGTCGTGTGAGCCCGGTGCCTTCTTCGCTCAATTTGATGGTCTTGACCGCCACGGTGCGGCCGATCACAGGATCGGTTGCTTTGTAAACGACACCCATGGCGCCGCGGCCCAGTTCGCCGACAATTTCGTACCGACCGGCTTTCATTACAGTTGCCATCGTTCGTTCCGACTTTCCATCCGCCGGAAACTCTTCGGCGGTGTATGCCCCATTAAACACGGCGGAAACGATCGCGTTTCGGCCGCATCGGGAAGGGAGCCCCGAACTCCTTTGCCTCGCGGGGATACCAGCCTCTGCCGGCTCGCATCCTTATATTTGTGTCCTCGGCGGAGAAACTCCCGCCGACACCCGGGCGCCCTATCCTGACAGTACCCACCAATTTTTCGGTTGGTCAACGCTACGGGAGTACTAGTGTTGCGCACTCGATAAGAGACGTGGCCCTGTGAAACTTAGGTTGGCTTGAACGGCGTCCAAGCCAAGGGTTGGGGGAATAAATTGGAGCGCAAAATCACTTCAAATTAACAACTAGTTGGGAATCGACATACACCTCTTGCGGGATAGCGCTACCCGAGCCCGCTCCCTTGCTTCGGAGTTCGATCTCCAGCGTCTTACGCTTCTTGGCTTTGAACTCGGTGCTGACGGTGTTCGACGTCCTGCGGTTGACGCCAATTCCCGCGAAGACGCGGAATTCGTGGATTCCAGGAGGAACGAAAAGATCATCGAAAGTCATTTTCGCTTTGGCGTCCCCGCGCTCGAAATAGATCTTCCCATCCATCTCGATCGTGAAATTCACATTCACGGGAAAGTGCGTCGCATCCACCTTCAACTTGCCGCTGGCATTGGGATCCATTGTTTTCGGGTCGAACTCCACGTGCGCGGGCGGCGGAGGTGGTTGTGGTTTGGGAGGCTCGGGAGCTGGCGCGGGAATTACAACTGCCGCAGAAGCGGGAGGCCCCATGGGAGTGCTGGGTTTCGTAGTCTCGGCAGGCGGCGGGGTTTTCTCGCGCTTGGGCGGCTTTTTCTCGGCAGGTGCGGGGTGCGCAGCTTTGTCATCCGTCGTGGACTTTTTCTCCTCCGGCGGCGCTACTCCGGAAGGATTTGGCCCCTGCGGGGAACCAGCCGCAGTTGGAGCGTCAACCGAGCTGGAAGCCGGCTGGCCTCCACCGGTTTGCGAGGACATATTTCCCGCTGCGCTGGCGGACACCGAACTTGGAGCCGCCGGACGCGTCGTCCTCTTGTGAACGTACCAGGCGCCTATAAGGATCACAGCGGCGGCAAGCACGCCCAGGGAGATCAATTGGCGG